>ERZ869909.2210-NODE-2210-length-13526-cov-9.949364_pt1 | contig 13526 bp, 12 predicted proteins | sample MGYA00520892_ERZ869909 | MGnify/ENA primary metagenome ERZ869909 (study PRJEB32215, sample SAMEA104723947) | bioreactor metagenome | biome: bioreactor; feature: anaerobic bioreactor; material: water | place: China | collected 2015-03-12 ... | reverse complement strand
CGCCGCGCGGCCGGCCGACGCCGTGGCCGACCGCGACGTTCTGGTGCTCGGCGCCGGCGCGATCGGCCTCGTGTGCGCGCTGGTGGCGCGCGCCGACGGCGCGCGGGTGACCGTCGTCGAACCGCATCCGGGCCGCCGTCGGCTGGCCGCGGAGGCGTTCGGCCTGGCGGTCGCGGACGCCGCCGCAGAGGACGCCTACGACCTCGTGCTGGAGTGCGTGGGGGTGGAGGCGGCGCTGCGCGCCGGCGTCCTCGCCCTGCGCAAGGGCGCGACCCTGCTGGTGGTCGGCGTCCACGGACACGACGCGTGCCTTCCCATGGGCCTGGTGCAGGACCGCGAGCTGCGGTTGCAGGGCACGCTCATGTACCAGAGCCGCGACTTCGCGCGGGCGCTCGAGCTCATGACCGCGGGCGGCCTGGACCTCGCGCCCATGATCGGTGCCCGCTTCCCCCTCGCGCGGGCCGCGGAGGCGTACGCCCTCGCGGCGGGCGGCGGCGACGTGTTGAAGGTGCTGCTGGTGCCGTGACCCGGCGCCGCGTCAGGCCTCGGGCTCGTCCCGCCCCTCGCGCTCGTCGTCCTCGAGGCGCTTCCCCAGGCTGACCACGTCGTCCGGCAGGTAGCCCAGACGCCGATAGAACGCCACCGCGTCGCCGTTCCCGGCGCGCACCTGGAGGTTGACCTTGGGGCAGCCGCGCACGGCGAGCTCGCGTTCGACGCGCTCCATGAGGCGGCGCCCGATCCCCGTACGCCGCACGTCGGGGTCGACGGCCAGGTAGTTCACCCACCCCCGGTGCCCGTCGAACCCCGCCATGGCCGTGCCCAGCAGGCGGCCGTCGCGCTCCGCGACCAGGAACAGCTCCGGTTGCGTCGTGCGCTTACGCGCGATGTCGCGCCGCGGGTCGTTCCACGGGCGCAACAGGCCGCAGCGCCCCCACAGGGCCACGACCGCGTCCTCGTCGGCGGGGTCGTAGGGGCGGAGGTTGGTGGCTCCGGCGGCGGGCATCGGGCGCCAGGGTACCAGGGCGGTCCGGCGTCCGGGACGCCGTCGCCGGGCCGCGATGCGCCACCCGCGCCCCACCCACGCGATCCCCCGATGTCAGCCCACCGGCACCTGCTGCCGGACCAGTTCCAGGATCGGCCGGTCCTCCTCCTCCACGCGCCCGAAGGTGATGGCCTGCGGCGCGACGCTCGCGTACGCCCGGTCGCCGACCCCGGGCACGAACGCGTGCTGGGGGTTCGGAACCTCGAACAGGAACGGGGTCCCCGCGTCGGAGACCAGTTCCCCGCGCACCAGCGACCCGAGGTACTCGAGGTAGGAGACCCGCCCCGGGATCACGTTGCCGCCGTCGGCGGCCGGTTCCGCCGTGATGCGCAGGTCCTGCGGACGCACCGAGGCCCACACCTCGCCGGAGACGACGCCGTCGCGACTGCGGGCGACGAGCGGCAGGCCGCCCGCATCGAGCCGGGTCTCGCCCGCCGTCACGCTCGCCCGCGCCGCCAGCAGGTTCGTCTTCCCGATGAACGCCGCCACGAACGCGGTCCGGGGGCCCTCGTAGATCTCCTTCGGCGTACCGTGCTGGATCATCTTCGCCGTGTTCATGACAGCGATCCGGTCGGAGATCGACATCGCCTCCTCTTGGTCGTGGGTCACGAAGATCGCCGTGATGCCGAGTTCCCTCTGGATCGTGCGGATCTGCTTGCGCAGGTTCTGGCGCAGCGCGGCGTCGAGGTTCGACAGCGGCTCGTCGAGCAGCAGGACCCTGGGGCGGATGACCAGCGCCCGCGCCAACGCGACGCGCTGCAACTGGCCGCCGCTGAGCTGGGACGGCATGCGCTTGCCGAGCGCCTCGAGGCCCACCAACTCCAGGGCCTCGCCGACCCGGCGGCGGCGCTCGTCGACGGGCACCCGCCGGACCTCCAGGCCGTAGGCCACGTTGCGCTCCACGCTCATCGTCTGGAAGATGGCGTAGTCCTGGAAGACGATGCCGACGTTGCGGTCCTGCGGCGGCAGATCGTTGATCACCTGGCCGTCGATGCGCATGGTGCCGGCCGTGATCGACTCCAGCCCCGCGAGCATGCGCAGGGTGGTCGTCTTGCCGCAGCCCGACGGCCCGAGCAGCGACACGAGCTCGCCCTGGGCGATCGTGAGGGTCAGGTCGTGGACGGCAACGACGTTGCCGAAGCGCTTCTCGACGTGTTCGATGCGGATCTCGGCCATCTCAGGTGGCTGCCCTTCGCGACTTGGAGATCAGGTTGGCCACCGCCGTGCCGACGCCGACCAGGAGGATGAGCAGGACGCCCATCGCCGACCCGCGGGCGATCTGGCCCTCGGAGACGTAGAAGAAGATGTACACCGGCATCGTGCGCCACCCTGGCGGGTACACGAGCAGGGTGGCCCCCAGCTCGGTGATCACCTTGGTGATCGCGATGACGGCCCCCGCGAAGAGGACGGGGCGCATCTGCGGCAGGACGACCCGCGTGAACGTGCGGGCGTTGCTGGCGCCCAGGCTCCAGGACGCCTCCTCCTGGCTCTGGTCGATGCGCGCGTAGCCGGCCGTCATCACCCGCATCGTCTGCGCCAGTCGCCGGATGCTGACCGCCGTGACGAGCACCAGCGCCGAGGCCGTGAAGTCGACGCCGAACAGCGTCACGCCGGAGTAGGCGCGGATGATGCCGACGCCGATGACGACGCCGGGGATCACGAAGGGGAGCAGGGTGAAGTAGTCGAACCAGCGCAGCTTGGGCATCGCCCGCAGCATGTGCCCCAGCATCACGGCCAGGAACAGGCACAGCGGCGTGATCACGGCCACCAGGAACATGCTGTTGAGGATCGGCTGCGTGTCGCCGAGCGCGCGCTGGTAGTTCGCCAGGGTGAAGGCGTTCGGCAGCAGCTTCGATGCCCACACCGTCCCGAGCGAGCTGATCACGATCGCGACGTACGGCAACATGAAGAAGGCGGTGACGAGCGTGAGCACGACGGTGGCGGCGCGCCGCAGCCAGGGCACGTCGTACGTGAACGTCTCGGTGCGCGCCTTGTGCTTGACCTCGGTCTTGTCGAGCAGCCGCTTGACGAAGAACAGCATGAACGCCGTGATCAGGATGATCCAGGCGCTGAAGATGACCGGGATGCGGTCGTCGCCGAGGAAGCTCACGAAGTTCGAGTAGATCTCCACCGGCAGCACGCGGTAGTTGCCGCCGATGAGCAACGGCGCGCCCACGTCGCCGATCGAGCTGAGGAAGACGAGCACCGCCCCCGCCAGGATGTGGGGGTAGATGTAGGGCACGACGATGCGCCGCATGGTGCCGAAGAAGCCCTCGCCCATGCTGAGGGCCGCCTCCTCCGTGTGCTTCGGGACGGTCTGGAGCCCGGCGAGGATCAGCAGCAGGGCGTACGGGGTCAGGTGCAGGACCTGGGTGAGCACGAGCCCGTTCAGGCCGTAGATCGGGAACCCCGGGATGCCGACCATCTCCATGAGCTGCGTCAACACGCCGCTGCGCCCGAAGAGGATGATCACCGCGAAGCTCGAGATGAACGGCGGCGTGATGAACGGCAGCGTGAGCAGAACGGTCCAGCCGGTCCGGAAGGGCGGCCGCAGCTTGGCGATGGCGATGGCCAGCGGGAGCGCGATCGCCACGCACACGACGGTGGTGATGAGCGCCAAGCGGATGCTGTTCCAGGTGATCCGCATCATGTAGGGGATCAGCGTCTCGGGCAGCGGTCGCTCGGCGTTGAACAGCAGCCCGGCCGTCTCGAAGAGGACCTTCGCGAGCGGGAACACGAGGAAGGCGACGACGTAGATCGCCGCCACCAGGTAGAGCGCCTTCAGGGGATCGAAACGAGGTCGGCGCGCGCGCGCCGATCCTCCTTCCGCACGTGCCGTGGCGGTGGCCATGTGGTTCGTCCGTCGCGGCGGTCCTGGCGGCGCGCGCCGCGGGCGGGAGGGCGGCTCCCGGCCCGCGGCGCGCGCACGGACACGCTCAGCGCTGGCGCAGGTACGCCTCGAACTTGGCCTGCATCTCCTCGCGAACCGCGTCCGCGAGCTCCGGATCGGGCAGCAGGAGAACCTGGATCTCGGCCGCCAGCGTCTCCAGCGAGATCGGCGAGTCCGCCGGCACCACGCCCGCGCGGATCGGGGTGTAGCCGTGGCGCGCCGCGAGGGCCTGCATCTCGTGCCCGAGGACGAAGTCGATCACCTTCTCGGCCAACTCGGGGTTCGGCGCCCCCACGACGATGCCCATGGAGTTGTCGGCGACCTGGGTGCCGTCCGCGGGGAAGATGAACTCCACCGGGAACCCCTGTGCCTGCAGCTCGTACACCGGCCGGCTCACGACCAGCGCGAGCGGCACCTCGCCGCGCGCGACCAGGTTGTAGGTGTTGCTGGTGGAGTCGATGTAGAAGTCGATGTTGGCGTCGATGGCATCCCACATCGTCCACATGTCCTCGCCGAAGATCTGGTACATGGCGAGCACGTTCGACACGGCCGTCGACGACCGCAGCGGGTTCGGCGAGATGATGTGCCCGCGGTACACCGGGTCGGCGAGGTCCGCGTAGCTGGTCGGCCGCGGCAGGCCGAGCGCGGCGAGCCGGTCGGTGTTGACCATGATGCCCGTGAACATCACGGTGAACACGTGCCAATGCCCCTCGGCATCGCGCAGCGGCAGCTGCTGTCCACCGATGTCGAGGAAGGCCGGCACGCCGGCGTCGGGGTTCACGTAGGGCCGGAGCAGGTTCTGGCTGACCGCGTACCCGTACTCGGTGGAGCCGCCGGAGTGGATCACGTCGGAGCGAGGGTTGTCGCGCTCCGCGACGGCGCGGGCGAGCATCGCCTCGGTACCGCCGGGGTTGATGATCTCGACGGTGACGCCCGGGTTGGCGGCCTCGAACGCGGCCTTCAGGTCGTCCTGGTACCCGGCGAAGATCGTGCTGTAGATGACGACTCTGTTCTGGGCGAACGCGGTCGTGAGGAGCAGGAGCGCCAAGATGGCGAGGCCGAGGTTCCGCAGATAGGACATCGATCGTCTCCGTTCTCGCGGGATCGGGGCGGGTCCGAGGCTCGGCCCGCCGCCGGCGAGGGTGATGGTCATCGCCGTCGACGCGCACACGACACCCGTCTCCGTGCCCAGCACGTGAGCGACCGCCCCGGCGGCGGCATGACGTTCCGATGACAAGGCGAGGGTAACGGTCCGCCGGAAGGAGTGTCAACGGACGCTTCGGACCCGTCCGCACCGTGGCGGACGATCGGCACCCGCCACGCGCGGCGCCCGAATCGTGTATCGTTCGGACGCCACACGGCACCATGGCCCCACCCCCGACGACGCGATCCCGCGGTCGGGCTTCTCGTTCCCGCGGCCGTTCCGGGGCCGGCCGCACCAAGAGCAGCGCGAAAGGGGTTTTCGTGAAACGATTCGCCGCCGCCTTGTCCGTTCTGTCGCTCGCGACCCTCGCCCTCGCCCAGACCACCTTCCTCACGATCGGCACCGGCGGTGTCACCGGCGTGTACTACCCGGTCGGAGGCGCCACCGCCCGCATCGTCAACGAGGCCGGGGTGGGCCTGCGCCTCACCGTCGAGTCGACCGCCGGCTCCGTCTTCAACATCAGCGCGATCCGCGACAACCAGCTCGACCTGGCGATGGCGCAGTCGGACGTCGTGTACCAGGCCTACAACGGCCAGGCCGCGTTCGAGGGCAACCCCTTCGAGGGCGTGCGACCGCTGATCGGGCTCCACGCCGAGCCGATGCACCTCGTGTGCCTCGCCAACGCCGGCGTGAACGAGTTCGCCGACATCGCCGGCAAGCGCGTGTCGCTCGGCGCGCCCGGTTCGGGCGTGCTGTTCACCGTGCAGGCGATGCTCGCGGCGAAGGGCATGAGCGAGGCCGACGTCAGCGCCGAGTACCTGCGCCCGGCCGAGGCGCCCGACTTCCTGCGCGACGGCCGCATCGACTGCTTCTTCTACACCGTCGGCATCGGCGGCGCGGCGATCCGCGACATCATGGCCACCAGCGACGCCGTGCTCGTCCCGCTGGCCGACCCGGAGTTCGCGGCCTTGATCGAGGAGTTCCCGTACTACGCGTTCGCCACCGTGCCGGCCGCCACCTACGGCGCTCGCCAGCCCGACGACGTCACGCTGTTCGGCGTCAAGGCGCTGTTCGTCGGCAGCACCGCGCTCACCGAAGAGCAGGCGTACCTGATCGTGAAGGCCGTGCTCGACAACCTCGAGGCGTTCCGGGCGATCCACCCCGCGCTCGCCACCCTGACCGCCGAGGACTTCCTCACCGGCCTGGGCGCGCCGCTGCACCCCGGCGCCGAGCGGGCCTACCGCGAGGCCGGCCTGCTCAACTGACCGGAACCTAGCTTCCCACGCGGGCGGGCCCGCGGCCCGACCGGGTCGTGGCCCGCCCGCCGCGCGTTCCGAGGGGTGACCTCGCATGCCATCACGTCCACGCGACGAGGACGCGCGCACGCGCGAGCCGCCGACGCCCATCACGATCGACCAGGTCATGGCCGAGGCCGCCCAGGACGAGGGGGCGGCGGCGGCCGCCAAGATGGTCGAGGAGGTCGAGGCCGGCGGGCGCGATCCCAACGCGGTCATGAAGTGGGTGATCTTCGCGATCGCCCTCGCCTGGTCGCTCTTCCAGTTGTCCATCGCCAGCGTCGTGGTGCTCGACGCGACCCGTTCCCGCGCCATCCACCTGGCCTTCGCCCTGCTCCTCGTCTTCCTGGTGTTCCCGGCGCGCCGCAAGAACGGCGCCAAGAAGATCCCCTGGTACGACTACCTCGCGGCCGCCCTCGCCACGGCCGGCGTCCTCTACCTGGTGGCGGACTACACCGGCATCCAGTTGCGCTATGGCCTCACCATCCCCCGCGAGGTGTGGATCGGCGGCGTGACGTTGCTGCTGCTGCTCGAGGCCACCCGCCGGAGCCTGGGCCCGGCGCTCACGGTGATCGGCGGCGTGTTCCTGCTGTACGCCATGATGGGCCCCCGGGGGGCCATCCCCATCACGCTGCCCGACCTGATCGCGCACCGCGGGTACCACGTCGACCGCATCATCGGCCAGATGTACGTCACCACCGAGGGGGTGTTCGGCGTCGCGCTCGGGGTGTCGGTCCAGTTCGTGTTCCTGTTCGTGCTGTTCGGCAGCATGCTCGATCGCGCGGGCGCGGGGAAGTTCTTCATCGACCTGGCCAACTCGTGGCTCGGCAGCTTCCGCGGCGGCCCCGCCAAGGCCTCGGTGGTCGCGTCGGCGATGACGGGCATGGTGTCCGGGTCGTCGCTGGCCAACGTGGTGACCACCGGCACCTTCACGATCCCGCTGATGAAGCGCACCGGCTACCCGGCGCACAAGGCCGCCGGCATCGAGGTCGCGGTCTCCACCAACGGGCAGCTCATGCCGCCCGTCATGGGCGCGGCGGCGTTCATCATCGCCGAGTTCACCAACCTGCCGTACCTGGAGGTCGTCCGGGCCGCGTTCGTGCCGGCCGTGGTGTCCTTCATCGCCCTCTTCTTCATCGTCCACCTGGAAGCCCTGAAGCTCGGCCTGAAGGGCATCGACCGGGCGCAGCTCCCGTCTCGCTGGCGCACCTTCGCCGAGGGCTTCCACTACCTCGCGCCGCTGTTCGTGCTGGTCTACTTCCTGGTCATCGCGCGCTCGTCGCCCGCGTACGCCGTCGTCTGGGCGATCGTCACCCTGGTCGTGCTCATGCTCGTCCAGGCGCCCGTCAAGGCGAGGCTCCGGGGCGAGAAGGTGCTGCCGGCGCTGCTCGCCGGCGTGGGCGACGTGATCCGCGGCCTCGAGGCCGGCGCCCGCAACATGGTCGGCATCGCCGTCGCCGTGGCCACCGCCGGCATCGTCGTCGGCACCGTCAACCTGACCGGCCTCGGCCTGCGCCTCACCGAGATCATCCAGTCTGTCGCCAGCGCCATGGCCGGCGTGTTCGGTCTCGTCGTGCTGCCCCTGGCCGAGGCGTTCGGCGCCCAGCCCGACGCGGCCTCGAACACCCTGACGTTCTCGATGGTGCTCATCATCACCGCCATCGCCAGCCTCATCCTGGGCCTCGGGCTGCCGACGACCGCGAACTACATCGTCATGGCCACGCTCACCGCCCCGGTGATCTACAACCTGGGCCAGCAGTTCGGCATGGGCTTCCCGCTCCTGGCGGCGCACCTGTTCGTGTTCTTCTTCGGCATCCTGGCGGACGACACGCCGCCGGTCGGCCTGGCCGCGTACGCGGCGGCCGCCATCGCTCGCTCGAACCCCATCCGCACCGGCATCCAGGGTTTCACGTACGACATGCGGACGGCGATCCTGCCGTTCATGTTCATCTTCAACACGCACCTCCTGTGGATCGGCATCGACTCTGTCTGGGAGGGCGCGGTGGTGTTCCTGTCGGCGGTGCTGGGGATGTTCGCGTTCGGCGCCGGCACCCAGCGCTGGCTCATGATCCGCACGCGCTGGTACGAGCAGATCGTGCTGCTCGCCGTCGCGTTCATGCTGATCAACCCCACGCTGACGACGGACGCCGTGGGCCTGGCGCTGGTCCTGCTGGTGTTCGCCTCGCAGTGGGCGCGCCGGCGCGCGGGGGCCGGCGGTCAGCCGCCGCGGGCCGGGCGGCAGGCGACGGGGGCGTAGCGCGTCCGCAGGACCGCGGCGTCCAGACCGACGGCAGCGTTGACCCGCGCCGCGCCGCGATCATGAGAAGTCCGCGAAGGCGACCGTAACCTGGACACAGGTTCGCCAAACCCTATACGGCTACGCTCCTTTCAGCGTCGCCGGGGCACCCACCCCGCCGACCACGAGCGCCTCGCGGACGCGGGGCCCGCCCACGAAGGAGCAACCATGAAGCGCACCCTGCTCGCCCTCACCCTGTCCGCCGGCCTCGTCTTCGGCATCGTGAACGCCGACGGCCACGGGTCCATGCCGGCGACCGTCGTCGACATCGCCACCAGCAGCGACGACTTCAGCATCCTGGTGCAAGCCGTCGTGACGGCGGACCTCGCGGGCGCCCTGTCCGGCGAAGGCCCCTTCACCGTGTTCGCCCCGACCAACGACGCCTTCGTCGCCGCCCTCGAGGCGCTGGGCATCACCGCCGAGGAGCTCCTCGCCAGCCCCGACCTGGCCGGCATCCTCACCTACCACGTCGTGGCCGGCAAGCTCATGGCCGCCGACGTCCTGGCCGCGATCGAAGCCGGCGGCGGCTCGGTGATGGTCGAGACCCTGAACGGTGCGTCGATCACCGTCGAGGTCGTCGACGGCAACGTGGTCATCGACGGCACGGCGACGGTGACGGTCGTCGACCTCGAGGCCGGCAACGGTGTCGTGCACGTGATCGACGCGGTGATCCTGCCGCCCTCGAACTGATCCTCCCCCGCTTCGCCTACCTACGCCTGGGGCGGCCGCACTTCGGTGCGGCCGCCCCATCCCTTGCCCGTCCTCGCGAGCGTTCGGCAGCCCGCCGCCGCCGGCGCTTCAGTCCTCCGCGACCTCGCCGTGGGGGCGCGGACGGCCGCGCAGGCTCAAGCGAACCTCGTCCACGACCCATCCGGTGGCGCGTTCGACGTACGCCTTGACGAACGCCGGCAACGGCACCCCCTCGACGCTCGGGAGCGGCACGTCGACCACCTCGCCGGTCTCGCGGCAGACGAGGTGGTCGTGCGGCTCGACGCTGGCGTCGTAGAGCGATTCACCCTGCACGCCCTCGAACACCCGCAGGAGGCCGGCGTCCACGAGCACCCCCAGGTTCAGGTACACCGTCGACAGGCTGACGTCCTCGCCTCGTTCGCGGAGGGCCTGGTAGAGCGACTCGGCGCTCTCGTGGCGCGGCCGTTCGGCCATGTACGCCAGGATCGCCTCGCGGGGGCGGCTGTACCGCAGGCCGCGAGCGCGCAGCACGTCGCGTACGCACGCGGCGCGACCGGTCGCGTCCCCGCGGGGCGCGCCCGCCCCCGCGGCGTCTCCGGCGCTCACCGCGCCGTGTTCGATCCGTGCCGCCATCGTCCTCCCTGCCCGGCGCCCCGAAGAGACCGCCGTGTGGGACGGAGTGTAGCATCCGTCGGAACGATTCCGAGTTCTACGCGGAGCGTCGAGCCCCCCGCGGTCCGCCCGCGGAGCGTGTCAGCCGAGCAGATGCGCGACGGCTTCCCGTTCCTCCTGCAGTTCGCGTTCGCTGGCGAGCATGCGGGCGCGGACGCCGTCGCCGATCGCGAGCCCCTCGACGACCGAGACGCGGCCGCCTTCGACCGTGACCGGGAAGGAGTACATGAGCCCCGCGCCGACGCCGTAGTGCCCTTCGGTCGGGATCGCCATGCTGACCCAGTCGCCGGCGGGCGTCCCCCGCACCCAATCGCGCATCTGGTCGACCGCCGCGTTGGCCGCGGAGGCGGCGCTCGAGGCGCCCCGGGCGGCGATCACCTCGGCGCCACGCTTCTGGACCGTCGGCACGAAGGTCTCGTCGACCCACGCGGCGTCGACGAGCTCGGTGGCGGGCCGGCCCCCGACCAGGGCATGGCTCAGGTCGGGCACCTGGGTCAGCGAGTGGTTGCCCCAGATCGTCATGCGTCGCACGTCGGCCACGCGCGCGCCCGTCTTCGCCGCCAGCTGGCTCACGGCGCGGTTGTGGTCCAGCCGCGTCATCGCCGAGAACTGGCTCGCATCGAGGTCGGGGGCGCTGCGCATCGCGATCAGCGCGTTCGTGTTGGCGGGGTTCCCGACCACCAGGACCTTCACGTCCCGGGCGGCGTGGTCGTTGAGGGCCTTGCCCTGGACGGTGAAGATCGCCCCGTTCGCTTCGAGCAGGTCCTTGCGCTCCATGCCCGGTCCGCGCGGCCGCGATCCGACGAGCATCGCCACCTGGACGCCTCCGAAGGCCTCGTTCGGATCGTCGGTCGCGACGACGCCGTGCAGGAGCGGGAACGCGCCGTCGTGCAGCTCCATCACCACACCGTCGAGCGCCTTCAGCGCCGGGGTGATCTCGAGCAGGTGGAGGACGACCGGCTGGTCCTTCCCCAGCAGGTCGCCGGCGGCGATGCGGAAGAGCAGGGCGTACCCGATCTGGCCGGCGGCGCCGGTGACGGCGACGTGCACGGGGGTGGTCATGGACTTGCCTCCGGTCGGGCCGCCGGTGGACTGCATGCGGGCGGCCGAATGCGCGACATCCTACCAGAGCCCCCGCCGGCGTCCGTGGCGCGCAGGACCTCGGTTCCGCCCCTCGGGCGGCCACGGCCGCCCCGCGTCACCCGCGGTAGCCGAGGACCTCCAGGAGACGCTCGAGCTCGTCCTGATCGTGGAACCAGAGCTCGATCGCCCCGCGCCTGCCGCCACGGATCCGCACCCTGCTCCCCAGTTGCCGCGTCAACTCGTCCGCCAGCGCGCCGTAGCGCTCGTCCTGCGCGCCCTCGCGCCGAGGCTTCTTGGGCGTCTTCGGGCGCCGCAAGGCCTCCGCCTCGCGCACGGAGAGCCGCCGCGCCAGGACCTGATCCAGCGCCCAGTCGCGGTCGTCGGGCGCCTGGGCCAGGATCGCCCGCGCGTGGCCGGCCGTGATCTTCCGCTGCGTCAGCGCGTCGCGGGCCGCCGGGGGCAGCGTCAGGAGCCGGAGGGTGTTCGCGACCGCAGGGCGGCTCTTGCCGACGGCCTTGGCGACCTCCTCCTGCGTCAGCCCGAACCCGAGCAGTTGCTGGAACGCCTCGGCCTCCTCGAGGTCGTCGAGGTCCTCGCGTTGGAGGTTCTCGATGATGGCGATCTCCAGGGCCTGCCGATCGTCGAGCTCGCGGACGACGACGGGCACGGCCGTCAACCCGGCACGCTGCGCGGCCCGGTAGCGCCGCTCGCCCGCCACGATCTCGTACCCGCCGGCCACGGGGCGTACGAGCAACGGCTGCAGCACGCCCTTCTCGGCGATGGAGGCCGCCATCTCGGCGATCGCCTCCTCGTCGAAGCGCTTGCGCGGCTGCAGCGTCGACACGGTGAGGTCGGCCAGCGCGAGCTGGCGTCCCCCGCCCTCGGGCCGCGGCAGCAACGCGTCGAGCCCGCGACCCAGGCCGCGGCTAGGCTTGGCTGACACGGTCGATCACCTCCTCGGCGAGCGCCGCGTACGCCACGGCGGCCGACGACGTCGGGGCGTAGTCGAAGATCGACAGCCCGTACGAAGGCGCTTCGGCGAGGCGGACCGTCCTGGGGATCACGCTGTCGAACACCAACGGGCCGAAGTGCTGCCGCACGTTGGCCTCCACCTGTTGCGACAGGTTCGTACGTTGATCGGCCATCGTGAGCAGCAGGCCGAGCACGTGCAGGTCGGAGCGCAGCGACGCCCGCACGCGCTCGATCGTGTCGAACATCCCCGCGATGCCCTCCAGCGCGTAGTACTCGCACTGGACCGGCAGCACCAGGTGATCGGCCGCCACCAACGCGTTGAGGGTCAGCGCCCCGAACGACGGCGGCGCGTCGAGCAGGATGAAGTCGTAGTTCGGCCGAACCCCCGTCAGCGCCTTGGCGAGGAGCCGCAGGTCGTCGGCGCTGGCGTCGAGCTCGAGGGCGGCGCCGGCCAGGTCGGCGGTCGCGGGCAGCACGTGGAGGTCGGCCACGCGCGTGGGTACCACCGCGCCGCGCGCGGAGGCGCGCCCGGCCAGCACGTCGTACACGCTGGTGGTGACGCCCGACAGGCCGACCCCGCTGGTGGCGTTCGCCTGCGGGTCGAGGTCGACGAGCAGCACGCGGCGCTGGCGCGCGAGGGCGGCCGCCAGGTTGATCGCCGTCGTGGTCTTGCCGACGCCGCCCTTCTGGTTGATGACGCCCAGGATGGGCACGCTCAGCCTCCCCGCACCTCGACGGCGACCAACGTACCACGCGTCCCGAGGGGCTCCTCCCGCAGGACCCGGGCCCGAACCCAGGGAGCCTGCGCTCGTGACCCCCACGCGTCCATCCGCTCGACCTCGGCTCGCCAGTCCGGCCCCTTGCGGCTCACCAGGACGACGCGCGGTCCCCACAGGTGGCGCGTCAGCTCCGCGATGCCGGCGAGTTCGCCCACCGCCTGCGCCGTCACGGCGGCGACGCCGCCGGCCGGCCGCTCGACGTAGCGCACGTCGCGGTCGAAGACACGCACGGCCCCGAGGCCCGCGCGCGCCGCCACCTGGCTGAGGAACGCCGCACGCCGGCGCCGCCGCTCGATCCACCACACGGCGCGCGGGTCGAGCCGCGCCGCGACGACCACGCCCGGGAGGCCGGCGCCGGTGCCCAGGTCGAGCACGGGCCCCTCGTCGCCCGCGAGCTCCGCCACGGCGGCCGCGTAACGGTCCGCCTCCGCGAGGAGCCGGTCGAGGTCCTCGTACGCGGCTGGCGACAGCAGGTCGAGGGTGCCGCGATAGCGCGCGAGCATCGTCCGGTACGCCTGCAGCGGGTCCCGGTCGCCGGGCCCGCCACCCTCGGACGGCGACCGTGGGCCGGGCGTCACGGCGGCCCCCGCTGTTTCACGTGGAACGCGGCCGCCGGATCACGCACCAGTTTCACGTGGAACATCCGCCCGCGTCTTGACGTGC
>ERZ869909.2209-NODE-2209-length-13537-cov-4.827712_pt1 | contig 13537 bp, 9 predicted proteins | sample MGYA00520892_ERZ869909 | MGnify/ENA primary metagenome ERZ869909 (study PRJEB32215, sample SAMEA104723947) | bioreactor metagenome | biome: bioreactor; feature: anaerobic bioreactor; material: water | place: China | collected 2015-03-12 ... | reverse complement strand
CAAGGTGGAGGACGGGCGCCCGTTCTACCGGAAGATCTACGCGTTCGTGTTCGGCCCGGAGGAGGACGAGGTGGACCCGCTGTTCACCGAACGCGGGTTGCTGGCGTGGATCCGCGAGTCGCGCGGCGTGGTGACGCCGACGCAGCTGGCGGCGCGCACGGGCTGGTCGCTGGACACGGCAGAGAAGGAGTCGACGCGCCTGCTCGCGGCGTACGGGGGGGACGTCGAGGTGACGCCCGCCGGCGAGATCCTGTACCTGTTCCCGACCGTGCTCGAGAGCGCGGAGGGCAAGGGCGCGGAGCGCGCGCGCCCGGCGCCGCCCATCTGGGAGCGCTGGGAGCGTGAGCAGCCGGTGACGGGGAACACGACGGGGGCGAACGTGGTGATCGCGGCGCTCAACGCGTTCGTGTTCTTCGGGGCGTTCTTTCTGGTGCCGGAGTTCATCGCGCCGGTGCTGGGCTTCGACCTGAGCGACCCGGCGGTGCTGCTGGGGCTGCTGGCGCTGCCCGGGCTGTACAGCCTGACGTTCTTCCTGGTGCCGCTGCTGCGCTGGCTGGGGGCGGTGCGGCCGGAGAACCGGCGGCGCGCGGAGCGCAACGTGCGGCGTGGGGTGCTGCGGCACGTCTACAGCTACTCGACGGGCAAGGCAGCGCCGATCGTGGTGCAGGACGCGTTGCCGCTGATCGAGCAGAAGATCCCGCAGGCGGCGCACCTCCCGGCGAAGCCGGGCAAGGGGCTGGACCGCGCGCTGGAGCGCGGCCTGGACGCGGTGGCTCTCGAGTACGAGGCAGAGCCGCTGCTGGTGGCGGATGACCGTCAGGCGTGGCTCTTTGGCCGCATCGCGGCGGAGGACGCCGCCGCGACGGAGGCGCGCCGGGTGGACCGCGCGCGGACGGCGGGCGCCGGGCTGGGCGAGGCCGGCGAGGCCTTCGACCAGCCGCTGGCGCTGGATCGACTGTCGCGTCCCGCCTCCGCGCACGACACGGCGCGTGAGCGCGGGCGGCCTGCTGCCGACGAGGCGGACGTGCTGGCGCGGGAGATCGAGCGAGCGGCCCAGGACGGCTCGAGCGGCTGGCGCAACTGAATCGCGCGTGCTGGCGCAACTGAATCGCGCGGGCTGTCGCGCGCCGCGGCCGACACACCTCACGGCCCGAGCGCCCCGCGCGCCGGCGCGCACCGCCGTCAGGGACACCAGGGCTGGCGCCGTGCGGGTGCCCGTGAGCTGGCCGTGACGCCCGGGAGGACACGCCCGCCAGACGGGTGGCGAGCGGGCGAACAAATGCCCGTTCGGGCGTTGACCCCGTAGGAGGGCGCGGTTATGGTTGCTGCTGTTCCGCGAGATCAGAGGTTGATCGCTCATGCCCAGCACGCTCCTCATCGTCCTAGCTTCTGTCGTTGGTCCCATTATCGGGATCATCGGCCGGGCCGGTCGTTGCGGGTGAGTTGAGCAGCCTTCGGGCAGGACGCCTTCACCAGGATTCGCACCGACCGACCCAGGAAATCCCGGGTCGGTCTTCTGGTTTTTGTCCCCGCTGTTGACGATGTGCCCACAACCCGGCAACAACGCGCGCCGATGCGCATCCGAGCGGCCCGAGCGGGCTGGCTCGCGGACCTGTCGGGCCGGCCACCCGGGTCGTTGACGCACTGAGCCGAGAGGATGACGATGCAACGCGTACACATCTACGATACCACCCTCCGGGACGGTACCCAGGGCGAAGGCGTTCAACTCTCGGTGGCCGAGAAGATTCAGGTGGCCCACATGCTCGACGAGATGGGCGTGGGGTACATCGAGGGCGGGTGGCCGGGGTCGAACCCGCGGGACGAGCAGTTCTTCGAGCTGGCGCGGAAGGAGCGGTTCACGCGGTCGAAGATCACGGCGTTCGGCTCGACGCGTCGGGCGGGGATCCCGTGCGAGCAGGACCCGAGCCTGCGGGCGCTGCTGGAGGCCGAGGTCCCCGCGGTGACGATCTTCGGGAAGAGCTCGCTGTTTCAGGCGCAGGAGATCCTGCGGGTGAGCCCGGAGGCGAACCTGGAGCTGATCCACGACACGGTGAGCTTCCTGAAGGCGCGCGTTGGCGAGGTGATCTACGACGCGGAGCACTTCTTCGACGGCGCTGCAGAGGACGAGTCGTACGCGATGCGGTGCCTGGAGGCGGCGGCGCAGGCCGGCGCGGACTTCCTGGTGCTGTGCGACACGAACGGCGGGACGATGCCGTGGGTGGTCGGCGAGCTGACGCAGCGTGTGCTGGCGCGGTTCGGTGTGCCGGTGGGGATCCACGCGCACAACGACGCGGAGCTGGGCGTGGCGAACTCGCTGGATGCGGTGCGTCACGGCGCGACGATGGTGCAGGGCACGATCAACGGCTACGGGGAGCGGTGCGGGAACGGGAACCTGATCTCCGTGCTGCCGGCGCTGGAGCTCAAGATGGGCTGCCAGTGCCTCGAGCCGGGCAAGCTGGCGGAGCTGACGCGTCTGGCGCACACGTTCGACGAGATCGTGAACAACCAGCCGCTGGCTCGGCAGCCGTACGTGGGCCGGAGCGCGTTCGCGCACAAGGCGGGCGTGCACGTCAACGCGGTGATGAAGAACCCGGCGTCGTACGAGCACATCGCGCCGGAGGCGGTGGGGAACCACCGCCGGGTGCTGGTGAGCGACCTGTCGGGTCGCTCCAACCTGACGTACAAGGCGGCCGAGTACGGGCTGCAGTCGGAGGGGGGTCCGAGCACGGCGGAGGTGCTGGATCGGATCAAGCAGCTGGAGAACGAGGGCTACCAGTTCGAGGGCGCGGAGGCGTCGTTGAAGCTGCTGCTGGCGGAGGCTCGTGGGGAGCGTGCGCGGTACTTCCAGGTGCTGGAGGCGGACGTGAACACGGTGCTGGCGGACGCGCTGCGGCCGGGCGAGGACAACTCGGTGCGCACGCGGGCGGTGCTGCGGGTGCAGTTCGGTGACCGCGAGGCGTCGACGGTGGCGCACGGCAACGGTCCGGTGGACGCGCTGGGTCGGGCGCTGCACCGACTACTCAGGGGTCAGTACCCGGAGGTCGGCGAGGTGCGCCTGGTCGACTACAAGGTGCGCATCATGAACTCGTCGGACGGGACGGGTGCGCAGGTGCGGGTGCTGATCCGGGCAACGGACGGGGAGCGGACCTGGGGCACGGTCGGCGTGAGCACGAACGTGGTCGAGGCGAGCTGGAACGCGATGGTCGACTCGTACGAGCACAAGCTGATCGAGGCGGGCGTGCAGCCGGAGCAGGTGAGCGCCGCGGAGTGACGAGCGCCGCGGAGTGACGAGCGCCGCGGAGTGACGAGCGCCGCCGCGCGGTGACGACGGCGGACAGGCCGGAGACGCGACAAGAGGTGAGGTGCCCCACGCCGGAGCAGGGGCCCGCGAGGGCGGGTCAGGGCGTGGCGAGGCGAGCGACCGGGAGCAGGAACAACGACCATGCCGGCCCCTCAGGGGGTCGCAGCAGATAGAGGCAGGATCATGGAGGACTACGTCCGGATTTTCGATACGACGCTGCGTGACGGCGAGCAGGCTCCTGGCGCGACGATGACCGCGGAGGAGAAGCTGCGGATCGCGCGGAAGCTCGACAGCATGAAGGTCGACGTGATCGAGGCCGGGTTCCCGGCGGCGAGCCCCGGTGAGCTGCGCTCGGTGCAGCGTGTGGCGGAGCTGGTGGAGCACGCGGAGGTCGCGGGCCTGTGCCGGACGCGCGAGGGGGACATCCGCGCGGCGTGGGAGGCGGTGCGTGTGGGTCGTCGGCCGCGGCTGCACGTGTTCATCGCGACCAGCGAGCTGCACATGGAGCACAAGCTGGGGATGACGCGGGCGCAGGTGCTGGAGCAGATCCGCCAGGGTGTGAGCCTGGCCGCGGAGCTGTGCCCGACGGTGGAGTTCTCTGCGGAGGACGCGACGCGGTCGGACGTGGGCTTCCTGCAGGAGGCGTTCGCGCTGGCGGTGTCGTGCGGGGCGAAGGTGGTCAACGTGCCGGACACGGTGGGCTACACGATGCCCAACGAGTACTTCGACATCGTGACGGCGGTTCGGCAGGCGGTGGGTGAGCAGACGATCATCTCGGCGCACTGCCACAACGACCTGGGTCTGGCGGTCGCGAACTCGATGGCGGCGATCGCCGCCGGGGCGCGTCAGATCGAGTGCTGCGTGAACGGGATTGGCGAGCGCGCGGGCAACGCTGCGCTCGAGGAGGTCGTGATGGCGCTGCGGACGCGTCAGGACCTGATGAAGATCACGTCGCGGGTGGACACGACGCAGCTGGTGAGCGCGAGCCGGATGGTGAGCGAGATCACGGGGCTGTCGGTGCAGTGGAACAAGGCGATCGTCGGCCGCAACGCGTTCGCGCACGAGTCGGGGATCCACCAGCACGGGATGCTGCAGAACCGCGAGACGTACGAGATCATGCGGCCTGAGGACGTCGGGTTCAACGAGTCGAACCTGGTGCTGGGCAAGCACTCGGGCAAGCACGCGCTGCGGGCTCGGCTGGACGAGCTGGGCTACCGGCTGGACGACGAGCAGATGAGGGTGGTCTTCGAGCAGTTCAAGAAGCTGTGCGACCGGAAGAAGGTCATCTACGACGAGGACCTGCACGCGCTGGTGAACGACGGGTTCGGCGGCGACGAGCAGCGGTACACGCTCGAGGCGATCGAGTTCTCTTCGGGGAGCAACGTGACGCCGGTGGCGGTGGCGACGATGCGCGTGGGCGACCGGGTGGTCACGGAGACCTGTCAGGGCGACGGTCCGGTGAACGCGGCGTTCGAGGCGATCAAGAAGTGTGTCGGCCGGGAGGAGCTGGTGCTCGAGGAGTACCGGATCGAGGCGATCACGCGGGGGTCGGACGCGCAGGGTCGCGTGTTCCTGACGATCCGCAGCGGCGAGTTCAAGGCGCGGGGTGACGCGACCCACACGGACGTGGTGGTGGCGAGCGCCCGGGCGCTGGTGGACGCGCTGAACAATCACGCGCTGCAGGAGCAGCTTTACGAGAGCGGCGAGCTGCGCCGCGCACAGGAAGTGAGGGCAACCGGATGGGGAGTCTGAAGATTCTGGTACTGGACGGGGACGGCATCGGCCCCGAGGTCAACGCTCAGGCGATCCGTCTGCTGGACGCGATCGCGGAGCGCACGGACCTGAGCTTCACGTACGAGCACGCCGCTTTTGGTGGTGCGTCGCTGGATCTGCACGGCGTGCCGCTGACGGACGAGACGGTCGCCCAGGCGAAGGCGTCGGACGCGGTGCTGCTGGGCGCCGTGGGTGGGCCGCAGTGGGATGACGTGGCGCCGCACCTGCGCGCCGAGCGTGGTCTGCTGCGGATCCGCAAGGAGCTGGGCGTCTACGCGAACATCCGGCCGGGGCGGTTCTACGACTGCCTGCAGGACAGCGGCCCGTTGCGCCCGGAGCGCACGGCTGGCGCGGACTTCGTGATCATCCGCGAGCTGGTCAGCGGGATCTACTTCGGCGAGCCGCGCGGCATCGCCGAGGACGGCCAGAGCGGGTGGAACACGCTGCGGTACACCGCGGACGAAGTGAAGCGCGTGGCGAAGTTCGGCTTCGAGCTGGCGAAGCAGCGCGGCGGCAAGCTGACGAGCGTCGACAAGGCGAACGTGCTCGAGGTCATGCGCATGTGGCGCAACGTCGTGACCGAGATGGGCGCGACGGAGTACCCCGAGGTGGAGCTGGAGCACGCGTACGTGGACGCGTACGCGATGACGCTGGTGACGTGGCCCAACAGCTGCAACGTGATCGTGACGGGCAACATGTTCGGCGACATCCTGTCGGACATCGCGGCCGCGCTGACGGGGTCGCTGGGCATGCTGCCCAGCGCGTCGCTGGGTGACGGCACGGCGATCTACGAGCCGGTCCACGGCTCTGCGCCGGACATCGCCGGCCAGGGCAAGGCGAACCCGATCGCGGCGATCCTGAGCGCGGCGATGCTGCTCGAGCACACGGCCAGGCGCGCGGATCTGGCGAAGATCGTCCAGGAGGCGGTCGAGGCGACGCTGGCCGACGGCCTGCGCACGGGCGACATCCTGACGAAGGGCGCCCAGGGCGTGCGGCTCGTGGGCACCCAGGAGATGGCGGACGCGATCATCGCGCACGTCGTGAAGCGTCTGGGCTGAGCACGAACGGGTCTCCACCGGGGGCCTGCCCCCGGTGGCAGGCCATCCCGGTACAGGAAAGGACGACGGGGCCACGACGGCCCCCGAGACGACAGACAGGCGTGGGGACTCCGCCGGAGCCCCCACGGGAGACCGCGACACACCGCGCGCGCCTGACGGGACTGCAGGCAGCTGCGCGGCGACTGGAGGCATCCGCCACATGGCCATCTCGAATCTGCTCGACATCAGGCACGACACCCAGGGGCGCCCCTACATCGAGACGTGGGTGCGCGGCATCGCGCTGCTGCGCTTCGTCCTCGTCAACAAGGGCACCGCGTTCACGCTCGAGGAGCGCCGCCAGCTGGGCCTCGACGGCCTGCTGCCGTCGCGGGTCTCCACGATGGAGGAGCAGATCGAGCGCTGCTACCAGCAGTTCCTGCGCCGGGAGACGATGCTCGAGAAGTACGTCTTCCTCCGCGAGCTGCAGGAGAACCAGGAGGTCCTCTGCTACGCGCTCATCGAGCGGCACCTCGAGGAGATGCTGCCGGTGATCTACACGCCGACCGTCGGTGAGGCGGTCGAGCAGTTCAGCGAGATCTTCCAGAACCCGCGCGGGCTGACGGTCAACCCGGACAACGTCGAGCGCATCGACGACGTCATCGACAACTACCCGCTCAACGACGTGCGGATGATCGTGGCGACGGACTCCTCGGCGATCCTCGGGATCGGCGACCAGGGCTACGGTGGCCTGGCGATCTCGATCGGGAAGCTGTCGCTGTACACGGTGGGTGGCGGGATCAGCCCGTTCCACTCGATGCCGGTCGGGCTCGACGTGGGCACGGACAACGAGTCGCTGCGGGCGCACCCGCTGTACCTGGGTGCGGACCAGCCGCGGCTCAAGGACGAGGCGTACCTCGAGTTCATCGACCGCTTCGTGCAGTCCGTGAAGACACGCTGGCCCGACGCGATCGTGCAGTGGGAGGACCTCGCGAAGGACGCGGCGTTCACGGTGCTGGAGCGGTACCGGGACGAGCTGCCGTCGTTCAACGACGACATCCAGGGCACCGGCGGCGTGGCGCTGGCCGGGGTGATCGCGGCGTGCGCGCGCAAGGGCACGCGGCTGCGTGACGAGGTCGTGCTGGTCTACGGCGCCGGCGCCGGCGGCATCGGCGTCGCCGAGGCGATCCGCGACGGGATGATGCTCGAGGGCCTGACCCGCGAGGAGGCCACGGCCCGCATCCTGGTGCTCGACTCGCGGGGCCTGCTCATCGAGGGCCGCCGCTCGCTGGACCGCTACAAGGCGTCGTTCGCCCAGACCCGCGACCGGATCGCCGGCTGGAGCTTCGAGGGCGACGCCCCGAACCTGGTGGAGACCGTCGAGCAGGGCGGCGTGACGTGCCTGATCGGGCTGAGCGGCCAGCCGCGCAGCTTCACGCGTGAGCTCGTCGAGCGCGTCGCCGAGAACACCGACCGGCCCATCATCTTCCCGCTGTCCAACCCGACGAAGCTGACCGAGATCCTCCCGGTCGACGCCATCGCGTGGACGAAGGGCCGCGCGATCGTCGCGACCGGCTCGCCGTTCGAGCCCGTCGAGTACGGCAGCACGACCCACGTGATCGGCCAGGGCAACAACGCCTTCATCTTCCCCGGGCTCGGCCTGGGCGCCATGCTCTGCCGCGCCAGCCGGATCACCGACCGCATGGTCATCGCCGCCGCGCAGGCGCTCGCCGACTACACGCTCGAGCGCTACGCCGGCACCACCCTGATCTACCCCCCATTGCGCGACCTGCAGATCGTCAGCAAGCGGGTCGCACAGCGCGTCATCGAGGCCGCCGTGGCCGAGGGCGCCAACCGCGACCCGATGCCCTCCGGCGACGAGCTGACGGCCCTCATCGAGGCGCGCTTCTGGAAATCCGAATACCTGCCCGTGCGCTACGTGCCCGGCGGCAACACCGACGGCGCCGACGCGGCACCCTGAGGAGACCGACCATGAGCAAGAACCTCTACAAGAAGGTGTGGGACGCCCACACCGTGGCTACCCTCCCCGGCGGGGCCAACCAGATCTTCATCGGCCTGCACCTCATCCACGAGGTCACCAGCCCGCAGGCGTTCGCGGCCATCCGCGAGATGAAGCTCACCGTGCCCTTCCCCGAGCGCACCGTCGCCACCGTCGACCACATCGTGCCGACCGACACCCGCGAGCGCCCCTTCCAGGACAGCCTCGCCGAGGGCATGATCGTCGCCCTGCGCGACAACTGCGCCGAGTACGGCATCCGCTACTTCGGCGAGACGGACCCGGACCAGGGCATCGTGCACATCATCGGCCCCGAGCTCGGCCTGACCCAGCCCGGCCTGACGATCTGCTGCGGTGACTCCCACACCTCGACGCACGGCGCCTTTGGCGCCGTCGCGTTCGGCATCGGCACCAGCCAGGTGCGCGACGTGCTGGCCACCCAGACCCTCGCCATGGCGCCGCTCAAGGTCCGCCGCGTCGAGGTCAACGGCAAGCTCTCGCCCGGTGTCTACGCCAAGGACGTCATCCTGCACATCATCCGCCAGCTCGGCGTCAACGGCGGCACCGGCTACGCCTACGAGTTCGCCGGCAGCACCATCGACGCCATGACGATGGAAGAGCGGATGACCGTCTGCAACATGTCCATCGAGGGCGGCGCGCGCGTCGGCTACTGCAACCCGGACGAGACGACCTTCGCCTACCTCAAGGGCCGCAAGTACGCCCCGACCGGCGCGGACTGGGACGCCGCCGTCCAGTGGTGGCGCTCGCTCGCCTCCGGCCCGGACGCCGAGTACGACGACGTCGTCGTCATCGACGCGGCAGACATCCACCCGACCCTCACCTGGGGCATCAACCCCGGCCAGGCCGTCACCATCGACGAGACCATCCCGTCCGCCGACCAGATGCCCGCAGAGGAGCGCTCCACCTGGCAGGAGGCCCTCGAGTACATGAAGCTCGAGGCCGGCACCCCCATCAAGGGCGTGCCCGTCGACGTCGCGTTCATCGGCAGCTGCACCAACGGCCGCATCAGCGACCTCCGCGAGGTCGCCACCTACGTCAAGGGCCGCAAGGTCCGTGACGGCGTCAAGGCCATCATCGTCCCCGGCTCCTGGCACGTCGCCCTCGAGGCAGAGAAGGAAGGCCTGCCCGAGATCTTCGAGGCCGCCGGCTTCGAGTGGCGCAAGCCCGGCTGCTCGATGTGCCTCGCCATGAACCCGGACAAGCTCCAGGGCGACCAGCTCTGCGCCTCGTCCTCCAACCGCAACTTCAAGGGACGCCAGGGCTCCGCCCGCGGCCGCACCGTCCTCATGAGCCCCGTCATGGTCGCCGCCGCCGCGATCTCCGGACAGCTCACCGACGCCCGCGAAGTCTTCGACATCCAGGAGGCCTGAAGACCATGCTCAACACACGCTTCGACACCATCCGCGGGCGCGCCGTCGCCGTCCCCGGTGACGACATCGACACCGACCGCATCATCCCCGCCTCCTTCATGAAGGTCATCACCTTCGACGGGATCGGGCAGTACGCCTTCTACGGCGAGCGCTTCGACGAGAACGGCTACCGGAAGAACCACCCGCTCGACGCACCCCAGCACCAGGGCGCCGCCGTGCTGATCAGCGGCCGGAACTTCGGCTGCGGCTCCTCCCGCGAGCACGCACCGCAAGCCCTCTACCGGTTCGGCTTCCGCGCCATCATCGCCGAGAGCTTCGCCGAGATCTTCTTTGGCAACTGCACGATGCTGGGCCTGCCCTGCGTCAGCGTCTCCACGGAAGCCCGCGCCGCCCTCGAGGCCTTCTCGAACCAGCACCCCGACAAGGACATCGAGGTCGATCTGGTCAACTGCGTTGTGCGCGCAGGGGATCAGTCCTACCCCTTCACCATGAAGCAGAGCGCCCTCGAGGCGCTCCGTGAAGGTGAGTGGGATCCCCTCGCCAAGCTCATGGCCAATCAGGACGCCATCCGGGCGACCGCCGCCAAACTGCCGTACCTGGCCTGGAACCGGGGCTGAGATGGACCGTACCTCCGCGATCGAACCTCGAGCTGACGGCGCCGCCACCCGCGACGCCGTCCCCCACGCAGCCACCCGCGCGCAGGCCTCACCCTGCACCGGCGCAGAAGCCCTGATCGAGTGCCTCCGCCAGGAGGGCGTCGACAAGATCTTCGGCTACCCGGGCGGCGCCTGCATCCCGATCTTCGACGCGATCCTCGACTCGCCCATCGACCTCGTCCTCGTCAGGCACGAGCAGGGCGGCACCCACATGGCGGACGGCTACGCCCGCGCCACCGGCAAACCCGGCGTCGTCCTCGTGACCTCCGGGCCCGGCGCCACGAACACCATCACGGGCATCATGACCGCCCAGATGGACTCCGTCCCCATGGTCGTCATCACCGGGCAGACCGTCACCGCCAACCTGGGCCTCGACGCCTTCCAGGAGACCGACGTCTTTGGCCTCACCATGCCGGTCGTCAAGCACTCCTACCTCGTCCGTGACGTGCGCGACATCCCGCGCGTCATGAAGGAGGCGTTCCACATCGCCCGCACCGGGCGACCCGGCGTCGTCCTCGTCGACGTGCCCAAGGACATCTCGTCCGCGGCCTTCACGCCCGACTACGACGTCGAGCTCGACCTGCCCGGCTACCAGCCACCGTCGATCGCGGACGGTACGGACATCCCGGCCATCGCCAGCGCCCTCCGCGCCGCGAAGCGCCCCCTCCTCCTCGTGGGACACGGCGCCCTCATCGCCCGCGCCCACGGCGAGGTCCGCGCCCTCGCAGAGCGGCTGCGCTGCCCCGTCACCACCACCCTCCTGGGCAAGGGCGCCTTCCCCGAGACCCACGGGCTCTCCGTGGGCATGCTGGGCATGCACGGCACCGCCTACGCCAACATGGCCGTGATGAACTGCGACCTGATCATGTCGATCGGCTCCCGCTGGGACGATCGCATCACCGGGAAGCTCTCCGAGTTCTGCGCCGGCGCGACGAAGATCCACATCGACATCGACCCGGCAGAGATCGGCAAGATCATCGCCCCGGACCTCTCCGTCGTGGGCGACGCGAAGCTCGTCGTCGAGCAGCTGCTCGACCTCATCCCCGCTGACCACACCGCCACCACCACCGACTGGCTCAACGCCATCGACGGCTGGCGCCAGCAGTACCCCCTCGCCTACCCCACGGAAGGAGGCCTGCGCGCCCAGGAGGTCATCCACGCCTTCTACCGCCTCTCCGAAGGCCGCGCCATCGTCACCACGGACGTGGGCCAGCACCAGATGTGGGCCGCCCAGTTCTACCTCAACGACGGCCCGGACACCTGGCTCTCCTCCGGCGGCGCCGGCACCATGGGCTACGGCTTCCCCGCCGCCATCGGCGCCCAGATCGGCCAACCCGACGCCCTCGTCTGCGCCATCGTCGGCGACGGCGGCTACCAGATGACCATGATGGAGCTCTCCACGGCCTTCCTCCAGAAGCTCCCCGTGAAGGTCCTCGTGATCGACAACAAGTACCTGGGCATGGTCCGCCAGTGGCAGGAGCTCTTCTTCGACAACCGGTACTCCGGCGTCGACATGGAGGGGAACCCCGACTTCGTGAAGGTCGCCGAGGCCTACGGCTGCAAGGGCGTGCACATCGACAGCCGCGACAACCTCGAGGAGCGCCTCCGCGAAGCGCTCGACTGGAACGACGGCCCGGTCGTCATCCACGCCGAGGTCATGAAGGAAGACAACGTCTACCCGATGATCCCCGCCGGCGCGCCCTACCAGGCGATGCTCACCGAGGCGCCCACCCAGCGCCTCGAGAAGCCCGAAGGCAGCACCTGATCGAGGCCCGCGCCCCCGGGCGCACACCGCACGACGCGGTCACGGCGCCCCGCGACGCCCGCGCCCGGAACGAACCCCACGGGCCACGCACCACCCCGCACCCACGACGGCCGACGCATGTCCACCGAAGCCTACGCCTTCAGCCTCTACGTCCACAACCGCCCCGGCGTGCTCAACCGCCTGGCGCTCGTCTTCTCGCGACGCGGCTGGAACATCGACAACATCTCGATCTCCCCCGCAGAGGACGGCCGCTTCGCCCGCTGCAACCTCGTCGCGACCGGCCCACAGGACGGCCTGGGCAACATCGTCGCCCAGCTCTCCAAGCTCGTCGACGTCATCGCGGCGCGCCGTGAGGTCATCGACGACCGGCTGCTCAGCCGCGAGGTCGCCCTCATCAAGGTCCACTACGACACCGCCCAGGTCCTGAACATCAACGCCGCCGCCGTCGAGCTGGGCTGCGAGGTCGTCGACACCTCCGGTGACTCCGCGATCTTCCAGTTCGTCGGCGAGCACGCCGCGATCGACCGCGTCCGCACGGAGCTGGGCCGCCGCTTCACCGTGCTCGACGTCGTGCGCTCCGGCGCCATCACGATGCACCGCACGGAGAATGACGCGGACGACATCTCCCGCGTCGCCGCGACCGTCGTCGTCACCGCCACGCTCCCCGCGGTCTGAGGCGACACCAACGGCGTCTCGCCAGCGCGCTCACGCCCGTACGTCGCTCCGGCACTTCACGCAGCTGACGGGCGGCGCCGCCCGGGCGCCCTGCACGCTCCGGGCCCTGACTCCTGCCACGCTCCGGGCTCCGACGTTCGGGGACCCGCGCAGACGACGCCGGGCGTCGCCGCCACAGGCCGGGGCCTCATCAGGCGTGGGCGTCCGGGTCGCGCTGCTCCTCGACCGGGATGAACAGCGCCTCCCGGTAGTAGCGCAGCTCGTCGATCGACGCGCGGATGTCCTCCAGCGCGCGGTGGTTCTCTGCCTTGGGCGGCCGACCGGCGAAGCGCGTCGGGAACCAGCGCGCCGCGAGCTCCTTCACGGTCGAGACGTCGACGATCCGGTAGTGGAGGAACGCCTCGAGGTCCGGCATCCAGCGGGCGAGGAAGCGCCGGTCCTGGTGCACGGAGTTCCCGGCGAGCGGCGCCGAGCGCGGGCCGCAGTGGCGCCGCAGGAAGGCGATGGTCTGCGCCTGGGCCTGCTCGACCGTGGTCGTTGACGCCCGGACACGCTCGATCAGGCCGGACGCGCCGTGGGTGCGCTGGTTCCAGTCGTCCATGCCGGCGAGCACGTCATCCGGCTGGTGGATGACGAGGCAGGGCCCCTCAGCCAGCACGTTGAGGTCGCTGTCGGTCACGATGGTGGCGATCTCGAGCACCCGGTCGCGGGTGGGATCGAGGCCGGTCATCTCCATGTCGATCCAGACGAGGCAGGACGGCATCAGCAGCTCCTGGGGTGTATCGCGTGGCGAAGCGGCGCGGGGGCCGCTGGGCCCGCCGCGCCGCCTGCGCAGTACCGGAGGTGGGATTCGAACCCACATTCCCTTTCGGAAAGCGGATTTTGAATCCGCCGCGTATACCGTTCCGCCACTCCGGCGCGCTCC
>ERZ869909.2208-NODE-2208-length-13538-cov-7.365723_pt1 | contig 13538 bp, 9 predicted proteins | sample MGYA00520892_ERZ869909 | MGnify/ENA primary metagenome ERZ869909 (study PRJEB32215, sample SAMEA104723947) | bioreactor metagenome | biome: bioreactor; feature: anaerobic bioreactor; material: water | place: China | collected 2015-03-12 ... | reverse complement strand
AAAAACAATCATGCCCTGAAAGGGTATGACAAAAAATTAGTCGTCGCCTGTCGTACCCATTCAGGGCACGATGCGGGGGGCGATACCATCCCCAGGGCCGCGCCTCCTGCGCTCTTCGAGCTGCGGAGGCTTACCCTGGGCTTTCTTGCGGCAGCCTTTCAGGCTGCAAAGCCGGCTCTATTCACTTTTCCCAATTTCGGACAATAGGCGCGCACGGGAAAATATGGCTACTTCAATTCTTGAAGCGCTCTAAAAATTCTCATCCTCAAGCACGCGGATGCCGGCTACCTGGCTCAACTTGAAGGTGCGCGCCCCTTGGCGTTGGTGGCAATACCCACTCAAGGCGGGCGCGGAACCGGCGGTCTCGAGCGAGACCGGATCCACGCGGCGGATACTTGGGCGCGTGCCCCAGGTGTTTTTGTACTCGACGAGCACGGGCCGGCGGCGCGAGATGGCGTCCTCGAGGATCTCACGCACGATGCGGGTTGAATAGGACGGAAGATGCGCTTCCTCGACCTCGGGTTCTTCCTTGGCCGGGTGAACGCGGCGCTTGCGCACCTTGTGTTTATCTTCTGCCTGAACCGTGGCCGTGCCATTGGCCCCGTTTGCCCCGTTGGCATGGTCGTCGGCGAGCTGATGGTCCAGCACCCATTGCGTGGCCCATGATTCCGGTGGCTCCGGATCGTGGATATCGTCGCCCGGCTTCACGAGAATGCCGCGTACCTTCAGCTTTTTCTTGAAGGAACCCAGCTCACCCTGTCGAATAACCAGGCTAAACAAGCCGAGGCTGCCCTCAATGTGCTCCGCAAGGTCCGGAAACTCGAGAATGGCCTGCGCCGTTTCGGCGTCGTCGAAGCGCACGAGCGTGGCTGTGCGCGAGGCCGCTTGATCGAGTTCACCGCTCCACGCCCGCAAGGCAACCCGATAGCGGCCCGCGAGCGGACGCGCCGCAAGGGCCTCGAGTTGCGCGAGCTGGAGGCTCCAGTCGCCTCCCTTCTCCACCTTCTTCTTGACCAGCCGTAGAATGATGTCGCCATTCTCCGTGGTCGAGGAATCGCCGAGATCATCAAGCTGACGCCGCAAAAACAGGTCAATCTTCTCCCACGGCGCGCGCACGACGAGGCCGTCCTCCTGCTCGATTGCCGCGCGGCGGGGTTTTCCGTAGTCGATGATGGTGTCCACCTCGGGGATGGGTTCCCTGGCGATCACGAAGCGCTCGCCGATGAGGCGGCAGTGCGGATGCTCGGCCACGAGCGCCTGGGCTTCCTTGGCGTTGAGACACTCGATGACTTCGCATCCCGCGTGCACCTGCACGCTCTCGAGCTTGCGCTCCCACGAGCTGAACTGCTCGTTCACATTCGACGGGATGGCCACCTTCGAGTTGGCCGTCAGCAGCGTGCGGAAATCCTTGATGCTTGTGCCCGTGCGGCTGCCGCGATAGACGCTCTGCTCCGTGAGGCGGTAGGTGCTCACCATGCCGCCCTGCACGCGCTCGCAGAAGGTATCCAGCGTGCGGCGCAGGTTCGGCGAGCAGCGATCGACATAGACGATCACCTCGAAATCCGGCTGCACGACGAGGGCATCCTGCTGGGTGGCCTCGCCACGATCCGGAAGCGGGCCAACGCCCAGCGCGTAGCGGCCGGCCGGCGTGACGCGAAAATACTTGCCCTCCCCGCCCAACTCGACGATGCCGAGATCAAAGAGGAAGCTTTGGATCATCCAGGAAAAAAGGCGTTGTTCGCGCATTTCCCACTGGCGATCTTTCCATACCGGGGTGATGTCGCGCGTATTCGAGGCAATGGCCCGCCACTGTTCGTCCAGGCAAAGCACATTGTGATCAAGGTCGTACAGGGCTCGGGCCAGCGTTCCCAGGGAAAACCACACCTCCTCGGGTTGCTCGCGCAGGATGTGGGCAACGAGCAGGCGGTGATAGGTGCGCCGCACCGAACCCCGCGGGAGGTACTCGTCGAAGGCCTCGTACAGCTGCGGGAAGAACAGCTTGATGTCCGGCAGGCTCTGCCCGTTCACATAGGCGTGCATCAGGTCCTTCATGCGCTCGGCATAGGGGCGCGAGGACCATTCCGCCGCCTGCGGCGTCGTGACCAGCCGCCCGCGCTTTACCTCGACGCACCCCAACTCAAGGGCAATCATCAAGGAGAGCGAGAAGGCCTCGACCGGCATCTGCGCCTCGCGGGCCTGCTCCTGCGCACGGGTCAAATCCGCCTTGTGGAGCGAATCCGCCGCGGTAACGCGTGGGTTGAGCAGCTCGACGATGCGCAGCGTCTCAAGGAAGAAGGCGGTGGCACGGTCCGCGCTCGGGGCGGAGGGATTCGACGGCGGCTCGGTGGTGGGCGTCATGGCGAGGCCCATCGGTTCCGCGGCGGGTAGGTAATGCTTCACAAGGGCAGAGGCGAACAGAAGAGGCGAACTCTCGCGTGAGTCGCGGTGCGGGTGAATCTGGTTGAAGCTGAACGCCCCCGTGCGTTCCTCCGGGCAGACCAGCACGAGGCCAAGAAAGGCCACCTGGTGCAGTGCGTCAATGGCGTTGCGCTTGGCGTACAGGCCCGGCACATGGAGCACATCGCGAATGGACATCGTGCCGTTGTCTGCCACGAGGTGGAGCAGGCGCACGGCCTCCAGGCTCAACCCGCGCATCGTGCTCTCTACATGCAGGGGATCGCCCAGCACCTTCTCCAGTGCGCGGATGCGGTTGGCCTTGGACGAGGCAGCAACCTGCCAGCGCTCGCACATCTCGGAGAGTGCGTCGTCCGTGTAGCCGTGAAGGCACTCGCGAATGGTATAGGGCTGATTCACGACTCAACCAACATGGGCAAATGCCCCAAGGACTGCAAACGCCGAAGCACATCCGGCAAGGCTTGGGGCTGCACCGCGATACAGGTGTTCGATACGCGTTCTCCCAGAAATGGAAGCAGCGCGCTATCGCTTTCGATTTCGGTCAGGACCATGGCGTCGCGCACTTCAATGAGGGCGACCCCACGATGTAGCTTTCTTCGTTTCACCGTGGCTATCCCGGGTTTTGGCACATACCTGTGTTGGAAGTTTACCAGATCATGTGCAAACTTGAGAAATGGCGCCCCGTTCCGTTTTGGGTGTTGCCTGCCGGAGAATCCGATGCCCGCAATGACTCCGGTTGCCGTAAGCCCACAATCGATCTATAGTTAGCGCGCCCGTGAACACGCAGTGCGCCCAAAGCCGGGTGCAGCGTTGCAACTATCGGCAAAATGCCATGACGGCAGTTGCGGCCGCAAAACTCGTCGAGAGTTCCCTTTCGGTACGGGTGCGCAGGTGAAACGACTCCACTAAAAGTGAATTTCGAGAGCAAGCCCAACCATGATGACGAAGAAGTTTCTGGCGATTCTTGTCGTACTTACCGCCCTGGTCGCCTTGGCGTTTCTCGCGCCATTCCGGGGATCCCAGCCCCCAGGTAGTGATAACGATTCTCTACCTGGGCTGCAGGCACCGCCGGAATCACTGACAGAATCAGAATCGCAGGCGGCACCAGAACCGCAGGATGCCACGCCGGCTCGAGATCCCAAGCGGCCCTCGCTCCATTCAGACACATCATTGGCTATTGCCATCGACCGCGCCGCGGGCTACCTTGCGACACTCCCGCTCACCCCGGATGTGTATTGGCTGGCCAAGCGCGTGGGTCATGCGCTTGGCGGTGAGTTCGACGCATGGAAGGATTCCCTTGAGCTGGCGGACTATCGCAACAACCTGGCCGCGTTTGGGTACCCTCAGGAGGCGATTGATGCGTGGATTGAGAGCTACTCGAGCCCGCCACCACTGCTCACGCCCTTGGCCGTGCCGGATGGCCTCACCCCGCTGCCCACGCCCTGGGAGTTCGATGAGAGCAACCTTCGGGAGGTGATTGAGGTCACCATATTGGGTTTGCGGTGCACGGTGGCCTGCGAACCGGCGACTGTGGAAGCCCTGTTGCTGAATCTGGCGGAACCCGGGGCGGACTATGTCCTTACGCACCAGATGCTCTCGCTTGTGCTGGCGTATCAATTCGATTGCATCTCGCAGGAGGAGTTCGAGCCCCTGCGCGCGTTTCTCGCCACCATCATGCTTCAGGAATTGCTCGGCGACATCGTCTTTACCGACCTCACGGCCGAGCGCATGGCAATGCTTTCGTACGCCGGTCTCACGAACTGGATTCCCGAGTCGTTTATCGAGATGGCCATCGACATGCAGCAGGCGAATGGCCGCTGGCCCGAGGTTGCGGTCTTCGGGCCGGACAGCATCGTGTCGGCGCCCCCCGAGCATACGGCGGGCCTGGCCTTGTTCGCCTTGGCGCATGTCTGGCTGGAAGAACAGGCCGCGCAGCATTGAGGACTTGGATTTAAAGGATCCTCGGGCTGCACACCGCCCTTGCCGAGTCCGTCGTCTCGCTCGTATACTCTAGGAGTGTATCAACGGCTACCGGGAGGGCCGACACCCATGAGCAAGTTCACCCATTTTGCGCGGCTGGCGACCGTGCGCGTCCCAACACATGCGCGCACGGGTGGATCGTCCGGCCAATGCGCTGGCTGGGAACCGGCCACCGACATCTATGAGCGTGCACGCGATGTGGTCGTCGTCGTCGAGCTACCCGGCTGTGATGGCGATCGTATTCAAGTTACCGTGGAGAGGCATGTATTGCATATCAAGGGCATTCGAGCCCGCCGCGTACCGGAAGGTGCGCGCGGGGTGCAGCAGTTGGAAATTCCCCATGGGGCCTTCGAGCGGACGATTCCGCTCGGGCCCGGCTTTGATCATGAAGGCATCGAGGCGGTCTACGCCGATGGCTTCCTGACGGTCACTCTCCCAAGGCGCCGGCGCTGATGGCGAAACGCAAAGCCAGCGTAAAGAAAGATCTCCTGCGACCTGCCGAGCCCGAGGGCGAGCCGTTTCCCAGCGCCCTGCCGGTTCTACTCCTGCCCAACCAGGTCGTGTTTCCCATGGCCGTCGTCCCGCTGCGCGTACACTTGCCCGGGGAGGTGCAACTCGTCAACGATGCCATCATGGGAGACAAGTTCATCGGTCTTGTTGCCATGCGTGACTCGGACGGCGACGATCACTCCCTTGAAAACGCCTATGATGTCGGGTGCATCGCACGCATCATGCAGATGCAGCACGGCACCGAGGGCGGGCCGGCGGTCATTCTGCAGGCTCTCAAGCGATTCCGCCTTCGGGGCGTCGTGCAGACCGCGCCGTACCCGATCGTCAAGATCAAGACCTTGGAGCCACCGCCCACACGCGCGAAGGGCATCGAGCCCCTTACCCGCACGGTGCGCACGCAGGTGCTGCGGCTGATCCGAAAATCACCGGACATTCCGGCCGAGGCCGCCGGCGTCGTGGAGAATATCCAGGACCCGGACCTCCTCGCCGATCTGGTGAGCGCGAACTTGAGCATCTCCGTGGAGCAGCGTCAGCGGCTCTTGGAGACCGTCGACACCCGCGAGCGGCTGGACCAGCTCACCCACATCCTCGCGCGCGAGATCGAGATACTCGAGCTGTCGAACAAGATTCAGTCCTCCGTGAAGAGCACGATCGACAAGGGGCAGCGCGAGTTCTTTCTGCGCCAGCAGCTCAAGGCCATCCACGATGAGCTGGGCGATGCCGGGGGCGACAAATCGGAGTTGACTCAGTTCGAGGAACAGCTGGATGCCCTCGCGTTGCCCGAGTCCATCGACAAGGAGGCGCGGCGCGAGATCAAGCGGTTGCGCCAGATGAACGAGGCCAGCGCCGAGTACCATGTCATCCTCACCTATCTGGACTGGTTCCTCAGCCTGCCGTGGAAAACAGAGACCGAGGACCGTCTCGACATTTCCTTCGCCGGGCGCATCCTCAACGAGGACCACCACGGACTCGAGAAGGTGAAGAAGCGCATCCTTGAGTACTTGGCCGTGCGCAAACTCAAGCCCGATGCGCCGGGACCCATCCTCTGCTTCGTCGGGCCGCCCGGGGTTGGCAAGACCTCCCTCGGCCGCAGCATCGCCCGGGCCCTGAACCGTAATTTTGCCCGCATGAGCCTTGGCGGCATGCGTGACGAGGCCGAGATTCGTGGCCATCGCCGCACTTATGTCGGTGCAATGCCCGGCCGCATCATCCAGAATATTCGCAAGGCCGAGTCGAATAATCCCGTGTTCATGCTGGATGAGATCGATAAACTCGGTGCGGATTTCCGCGGCGATCCCTCCAGCGCCCTGCTCGAGGTGCTCGATCCGGCGCAGAACAATTCCTTTTCTGACCTCTACCTCAATGTTCCCTTCGACCTGTCGAAGGTGATGTTCGTGGCCACGGCCAACTTGCTGGATACCATTCCCTGGGCACTGCGCGATCGCATGGAAGTCATCGAAATCCCGGGATACACGCAGGAAGAAAAGCTCGCCATCGCCGAGAAATACCTTCTGCCTCGCCAGCTCGACAACCACGGTCTCAAGAAGAGCCAGTTGCGCCTCACCAAGTCGGCCCTCCGCGCTGTCATCGACGGCTACACCCGTGAGGCCGGCGTTCGCAACCTCGAGCGTGAGATCGGCAATGTGTGCCGGGGCGCCGCGAGGCAATTCGCGGGCCGCCGCCGCAAACTCATCTCGGTGAAGCCAGAAAACCTCAAGGAATACCTCGGAAACGAGAAGGTCCACCGGGAATTGGTCGAACGCACCGCCATCCCCGGCGTCGCCATCGGCCTTGCATGGACCGCCATGGGCGGGGACATCCTCTTTATCGAGTCGACAAAGATGCCGGGCAAAGGCAAGCTCACCCTGACAGGCCACCTCGGCGAAGTGATGAAGGAATCGGCGCAGGCCGCCTTGAGTTACATCCGCAGCAATGCCCATGCGCTTGGTGTCGAGGAGGTCGACTTTAACGCGCTCGACCTCCATGTGCATGTTCCTGCTGGCGCCGTGCCCAAGGACGGCCCCAGTGCCGGCGTCACCATTTTCACCTCCATGACTTCGCTTCTCACCGGGCGTGCCGTGCGGCCGCGCGTGGCCATGACCGGTGAAATCACCCTGCGGGGCAATGTGCTCCCGGTTGGGGGCATTAAGGAGAAGGTGCTCGCCGCCAACCGTGCGGGCATCAAGGAATTGATTCTCTGTCATCAGAATGCACCCGACCTCGATGAAGTCCCCGCCACCGTGCGGAAGAAGATGGTGTTTCACTTGGTCAAGCGGATGGACGAAGTGCTGGAGAAGGCCCTCCGGAAGTGAGCGGACTCGAGCCGCAGCCTTCTTCGAGTGTTTCCGAATCAGGAGCGTCCGGTTCGGTCTCACCGCGGAAAGGGTGCGTCTCCTTGGTGGGGCGGGTTGCGATTGTGCTGCTGTGGGTCGGGCTCGTCGTGATTCTTGTCGAGACCACGGCTTATCTGGCCCTGCGTAAGTCCGATCTCGACAATCCCTGGATTGCCGCATATCGCGACCAACTCCCCCTGCCCGCCCCGCCCCGCAGCGTGGCACTCACCGGCCTGGACCAGCTTCCAACCGGAACGCCGATGTTGCCTTGGATGTCGACGGATACGGAGGCTTCACATGCGGTCGCCGCGACCACCCCGAGCGGCTTGGATGCCTTTCGCGTGACCATCGATGATGGCGTTGCCGCCGTTGATGAATCAGCCATCGCAGCCTTCCACACCTTGGATGAGTCAGAACGCGAGATGTTCGCCGCGCTTCACCGCATGATCATCATTGAGGTGGACGATGCGGGTCGGGCGAGAATTGCACATGGCCTGAACCAGACATTCGGGCTGGTTCCGTTCCTTCGGTTCGGCGTGGCCCTGGCGAATTGGCGTCAACGCGGTACCTCGCAAGACCATTCAGACGAAGGGGCGGCGGCTCCCTCGGGCTCCCCACCGGAGTTTTCCTTTTCGATACGGGATTCCAGCCGCCCGGTGACCGTGCAACCATCAAAGGTGGGGGCACCATCAGCGTATTGGTTTATCCCCATCGTGCCGACCGAGATTCGTCATGCGCTGGCGCAATCCGCACCCGAAGATTCGCTATGGAAGAATCCGTACTTGTACCTTCGCCCCGGGTACGACGAGGAGCGGCCACCCGGCGCGGGTGACTTCCGAATCAACAGCCACGGATACCGCAGTCCGGAGTTTGCCATCCCCAAGCCACCGGGCGTGTACCGAATTCTCTGCATCGGCGGGTCGACGACCGAGGAAGGCTCGCGAATGTCGGCGACCTATCCATCACAGCTGGAGGAACGCCTCCGGGCCCGCTTTCCGGACCGATCCATCGAGGTCATCAATGCAGGCGTTTCGGGAATCAAGAGCACCGGTCACCTTTGGAAATTTCCGGAATATGTGCAATTCGAACCAGATCTCATTGTTGCCTACATGGGAATTAACGACATTTTATTGGACTGTTTGCCCCGATACCGCTGGTTCGAGGCTCCGCATTGGACGCGACTGGTTCGCTATCTCAATTCCACTCGCCGTTGGGGGGGCGTGGACTTCTCGCCCACGGTGGGCGACATTGCTCCCCTCATGGAAGCCCGATTGTTTACCAAGATGCTCGCGCTTGGCCGGGGGGCACGGGCCAGCGGGATTCCCTTCGTCATGTGCAGTGTGGCCCACCCGGATCTCACCATGATGGAAGCCGATGAGATCGGGTACATCGACTTCCTGGCACGCAGCCAGTGGCGTGAACCGTACATGGGGCTGCCCCGCTACATCGAATATATCGAGTACTTCAATTCCCGGCTGGCTGCCATCGCGTCTGAGGAGGGCCATCCATTCATCCCTGTTGCCGCTCATCTGCGTGGCGGCACGGAACTTTTTGGCGATATTTGCCACATGTACGACGAGGGCATCGCGCTGAAGGCCGAGATTATCTACCGTTACCTCGTGGGTGAGTAGCGCGGCGGCCTACTCCGGAGGTCGGCACACGCGGCAAGGCTCGTAGCCAAGCGCACGCGCGGCGGGAAGTGTGAGCCGGTTGTTGGACACAAGGTGCCTGCACCCTTCGCGGTGGAAGCGGTTGCCGGTGTCCGTCACGAATACCGCCGTTAGAGCAGCGGCCGCCTCATCGTCCGGTGATTCGCGCTCGGGGAGGTCGGGGTTGTCCCGGTCCCGCCGCCGCCAGTCCCACGGTGCGACGGACCCGGGGTCTTCCCATAAGCCCCGCCGGGCCTCCATCGCCTCGAGCTGGGCCCGGCGCAAGTGGTCCGCATCCGGCGCGAAATAGCGGTACCACCACGCCAAGCCTTCGCGTACGAGGGTCTCATTGAAATTCTCGCCATCCGGCAGAATGATCTCGCACACCCGGCGTCCGTAGCGGTCCGTGTCGTGCCACACGAAGGTCACGCGATTACCCAGCAAGGCTTCCCTCGCGCGTTCGGTGGCCTCCTCGCCCCACGGCTGATCGCCTTCGGGGCAATCGATTCCCCACAGACGAATACGAACCGTTTCGCGCTCCAAAGTCACCGCAACGGTGTCGCCATCCGCCACGCGGGTGACGCGCGTGGTGAATTGGGGTGGGTCGTCGCTCGCGGGGGGTGGAGATTCCGCGCAGGCGGTCAGGGCGGCAACCAGGAAAGGAATCAGGAGCAGGTATCGTGGAAACTTCATGAAGGGAGCATCCCGGAAGCCGGTACCGCGCGTCAAATGCCATCACAGCGCATGCGCCGCCGCCCTCGACCCTGCTATGCTTTGCGGTATGCGTCTCATACGGATAGGAACCGCGGCGGTTAGCGTCAAGGTCGGTGACTTCACCGGCAACCTTGGCCGATTGCGCGAGGTCATCACCGCGGCGAAGTCGGATGGCGTGCATCTGCTCGTCACGCCGGAGTTGTGCCTGTCGGGCTATAGCCTGGAGGATCGCATCCTCTGGCCGGATATTGCCCGCCGCAGTTGGACGGCCCTGCATGAGTTGGCCGAGCATTGCCGCGATATTTCCGTCTGGATCGGCCTGCCGGTGCAGCACCGCTCGATGATGTACAACGCGGCCGCCCTCATCCATGATGGCCGCGTGCGCGGAATGGTGCTCAAGCGCTTCCTGCCCACCTACAGCATTTTCTACGAGGGGCGCAATTGGGCCGCGTGGGATGCCGGGGTGGACGAGATCAACGGCGTGCCTGCGGGAGACCTCGTCTTCCAGCTGCCCTTCGGTCTGGTGAGTGCGGAGATCTGCGAGGATATGTGGGCCCCGGAGCCGCCGGCGCGGGAGCGCGTGCTCGCCGGGGCCGAGGTGATCTGCAATTGCAGCGCCTCGCCGTTTACGCCGCTCAAGCAGGCCACGCGCATCCGCCGCGTGCAGCAGGCAGCGGAAAATTACGCCTGCGTCTATGCCTACGCCAATCTTCTCGGACTGGACAACAGCCGCATCGTGTTCGATGGCGGCGGACTTGTCGTGACGCCCGAGGGCGTGCAGGCCGAGGGTGAATTGCTCGCCAAGGCCCCCTGGACCTTGACGCATTCGGTCGTGGATCTCGACGAGGTCAAGCGCTTCCGCTCCGAGAACACCACTTGGCGCGAGTACGCCACCGAGCCGGCCGAGCACGCCGAGGCGGAGGTCATCGACGCATCGGACGGCTCGTTCATCCCCGCGTCCGTCTCCGACTATGCCCGCCAGCTGCCCGCAACCTTCTTCGGCGCGAGCGGTACCGGCCGCGACGCAGCGACACAGTATTTCGACGAGTTATTTGATGCCCTCGTGCTCGGTCTGCGCGATTATTTCGAGAAGTCGGGCGTGTTTAGACGCTATCTCGTCGCCCTTTCCGGTGGACGCGACAGCGCCTTGTGCCTTGTGCTCGCCGTGCATGCGGTGCGTGCGTTCAACGGCGGGAAGGGCGCCGATGTCGCCGAGCACATCGAGGCTGTGTACCTCCCGAGCGATGCCCACAGCTCGACCGATACCCGCCGTGCGGCGGAGGCCCTGGCGAGTGAACTCGGCGTGCCCTTCCGCGTGGTGTCCATTGAGGACGAGACTCGAATCGCCACGGAGAAGGCCGAGGAATTGATGGACGGCCTCGGCGCCGTGACGGACCTCGCGCGGCAGAACATTCAATCGCGCGTGCGCGGCACCATGATGCTGAACTGGGCGAACAGCGCGGGGGGGCTCGTGCTGGTGACGGCGAACCTGAGCGAGGCGGCCGTTGGCTATACCACCACCGGCGGCGACAACCAGGGGGGGCTGTCTCCAATTGCCAATGTGCCCAAGACCCTCGTGAGTCGTCTGCTTGAGCATGTCGCCAAGCGCGACGGGCTTGCCTCCATCGCGAATGTGCTGGCGATTCCACCAAGCGCCGAACTCGCGCCGGACCAGACCGACGAGGTGGACCTGATGCCCTACGCCGTGCTGGATGACTTGCTCTATCTCTTCGCACGGCGTCGGCTGGCGTTGCCGGATTGCTGGCGCATCGTCGTGGAGCGGCACCCGGACCACGACGCCGAGCAATTGCGCGAGTGGACCGCCAAATTCGGCAAGTTATTCGCCTTCAACCAATGGAAACGCGAGCAATTGCCGGTGTCGCTGAAGGTGCTTGACCTCGACCTCGATCCAAAGACCGGGTTCCGCTTTCCGGTCACCCAGAGCATCGAGTCTGAACTGGCGGAGTTGGAGGCGGCTCGGCTCTAGGGAAGATCCGAGTAGCCAATTTCGTTGCCTTCCGTGATGCCACACGAGACGACACCCCTGCCATGACGACCATCGCCCCACACCGCCCTCTCATCGGACCCCCGCAGCGCCATCCCTTCGAGCATGCGCTCCGCTTCGGGTATGACCCGCTTTGCTTCCTTGAAGAGCTGGACGCCTTTGGCGAGTTGCCATTCTTTCGCTTCGGGCGGCGCGGGGCCGTGCTGGTGAACACCCCCGAGGCGGTTCAGCAGGTGCTGGTGACCGATGCCGCCCGCTTCCGCAAGGGCCTGTTCAGCCAAGACGCCAAACGCTTCTTTCTCGGCGATGGGCTTCTGGTGAGTTCCGGCGCCTTCCATCGCTCGCAGCGCAGGCGGATGACGCCCTCCTTCAGCCGCAAGCGCGTGCCGGATTACGCCGCCGCAATGGTGAACGAAGCCCGATCGCTATCAGAATCGTGGCAGTCGGGCATGGTGATTGATGTCGAGCGCACCATGATGCGACTCACCCTGGCCATCGCGGGGGATACCTTGCTGGGCGTCGATCTGCGGCCACGGGCGGACCGCATCGGGGTGAGCCTGGCCGATGTCACAAACCTGACCTATCGCATCGGAAACCCGATGCAATTTCCGCTGGGTCCGCTTCCGTTGCACAGCAATTGGCGGTTTACGCGCGGATATCACCGACTGCACTGGGCCGTGTGGCGCATCGTGCGCGAGCGCCTCGCAAAGGGCGAGGCGGATGATCTCCTTTCCCTGCTGCTGCACGGCAAGGATGACGAAGGCCAGACTTTGACCCTCAAGCAGGTGCAGGACGAGGTGATGACCCTCCTCCTCGCCGCCCACGACACGACGGCGGCTGCCCTCGCATGGACCTGGCACCTGCTGGCGCAGCACCCCGAGGCGGAGGCCCGTCTGCACGACGAGGTGGATTCCGTGCTGGGCGATGGGCCGGTTTCCGCGGAGCGCTTGCCGCGTCTGCCCTACACGCGCGCGGTGCTGTCGGAGTCCATGCGCATCTATCCACCCGTGTACCTCACCGATCGCGAAGCGCTCGAGGATGTCCCCGTAGGTGGGGCGATCATCCCGAAGAAGACGCAATTGATCGTCAGTGCCTATGCCGTGCAGCGTTCGGAACGCTGGTGGCCCGAGCCGCTCGCTTTCAAGCCGGAGCGTTGGTTGCCGGGCGATGCTGCCTACGCGGAAAGGCCGAAATACGCCTACTTCCCATTCGGCGGCGGACCGCGGGTGTGCATCGGCGAGCACTTCGCCTGGATGGAGATCATGCTGGCGCTCGCCACCCTCGCGCGTCAATGGCGCCTCGAGCGGGTCCCGGAGCGGCCCGTGACCATTCATCCACGCATCACCCTCTCAACCGAGCGGGGCATGTGGATGCGGGTGAAGCGGCGGTAGAGCATCCCTTGGGGTAGAATGCGCTTCATTCAGGGGAGTGCCAACGCACCATGGATATCACTTGGGATCTCTTTGTCTGTCCGCCGCTCTTCGTGCTTTTGCTCTTTGGCCTCGTTCGAGGAGTGAGAGAGTTTCAGCGCAGGGATTTGAGATCGATTTCTGGAAACGAAGACCCGAGCTTTCATTGTTCCGGGACGGTTCATGTGATTTGGTACGGCGTCCCCTTCATGAAGGTATTCTTTCGTGCGGACGAACTGCATATCGAGACTCCGCTGGAGGAGCGAAGACTGCCCTATGCGGACATTTCGTCCGTCGGGGAGGTGGAATATTGCATTTTTTGGACATGCCTACGACTGCGCACCGGCAGCGGGACCGAACACCAAGATATCTGGCTGACGCACCCATGTCAGGAGGAGATGCGATGCTTGCTTGAAGAACGAGTGGAACGCGCGCGGCAGGCCTAGAGCATCTCGCGTGGGGTTTTGGAGACCTTGCGGTCGTAAGAGCGACTCGGTCAGAGACCGGCCGCATCGGGAGGGCG
>ERZ869909.2207-NODE-2207-length-13540-cov-4.378148_pt1 | contig 13540 bp, 14 predicted proteins | sample MGYA00520892_ERZ869909 | MGnify/ENA primary metagenome ERZ869909 (study PRJEB32215, sample SAMEA104723947) | bioreactor metagenome | biome: bioreactor; feature: anaerobic bioreactor; material: water | place: China | collected 2015-03-12 ... | reverse complement strand
CGCTTCAAAGACCAATCCAGCGCTGAAGGATCACGTCCCGTGCCCAAACCCGATCTTGGCGTCAAGCGAATCTGCCCGGAAACCGGCAAGAAATTCTATGACCTTGGCAAAGACCCGATTGTTTCGCCCTTTACCGGCAAGGAATACCCGGTCTCCTACTTTGCAGAGGTCGTGATGAAACCGGCCCGCAAGTCGCCCAAACCCAAGGTGGAGGACGACAAGGAAGAAGAAGGGCTGGAGGACGATGAAGAGCTGGACGCGGCAGACGATGCAGCCGACAGCGACGATGATGATGACGACGATGCGGACGATGACGCGCCCGAACTCGACGAAGAGCCCATCGATCTGGGTGATGACGAGGACGAGGACGACGATGTCGCTCCGGTGAAGGGCAAGAAAGCCCCGGTCGACGACGATCTGGACGGGTTCTCCGATGAAGAGGCCGATCTGGACGACGAAGACGAGGATGACGGCATCCTGCTTGATGATGATGAAGACGATTTCGACGCAGATATCGGCGTCGAGGACGATGATGACGATACCCCGTAGGCGGGTGCTGCAGGACACCGGGGTGGCGATTGCGTTTGCCACTTGATCGGGGCGCGCAAGCTGACTAGTTTCCGCGCTCCAAATCCGGCGGGCCCCAACCCGCCACGTGACGAGATACCGGGGCCATAGCTCAGTTGGGAGAGCGCTTGAATGGCATTCAAGAGGTCGGCGGTTCGATTCCGCCTGGCTCCACCATCACACCGAGAACCCCGCCCGCGGCACGCTGGCGGGGTTTTTGTTTTCCGGCTTTTCCCGATCTGTTTGTCTTCACCCCCGTTTTGCCTATCCTCGCTGCCAGAGCGATCAATGAAGGGAGCGGAGCATGGCCAGACAGGGTATCAGCCGCCGGGGTTTGCTGGGCGGTACGGCAGTGGCAGCAGCGGCGGTGAGCGCGGCCGGCGCCAGTTCAGCGGCACTCGGCAAGGCGCTGCGCTCTGAACCATCCCTTGAGGGCAAGACCATCCTGATCACAGGTTCATCCTCCGGTTTCGGACGGCTTGGCGCGGAGCATTATGCGCGCCTTGGCGCGCGGGTGTTTGCCTCGATGCGCAATCTGCCCCGCGCCGAAGCTGATGAGCTGACCGCTCTGGCGGAGGCTGAAGGGCTGGCCATCGAAGTGGTGGAGATTGATGTCACCTCTGATGACAGCGTGGCGCGCGGCGTGGCCGAAGTGCTCGAAGCGACCGGCGGCACGCTCGATGTGCTGGTAAACAATGCCGGGATCGCGCTCGCCGGTCCGATAGAGCTGCAGGACATGGAGGCCACGCGCCTCATTTTCGAGACCAATACGTTTGGCCCTCACCGCATGGCGCGGGCCGTCCTGCCGGCCATGCGCGCTGCGGGCAGTGGTCTGATCGTGCAGATTTCCTCCCAGCTCGGCCGGGTGATCGTGCCGGGCCTGGGGCATTACTCTCCAGTCAAGTTCGCGCTGGAGGCCATGAGCGAGGCGATGGCCTATGAGCTGGTGCCGCAGGGCATTGATGTGACCATCATCCAGCCGGGCGGCTACCCCACGCAGATCTGGAACAGTGCCAGCGTCCTGACCGGCGCCCTGCTGGAGCGTACGCCGGCAGAGCGGCTGGCAGCTTATCCTGAACTGATAGCGGGCATGGGCGCAGGCGGCGGGGGCGGCAGCACCGATCCGATGGATATACCCGATGCCATTGCGCAGCTGATTGCCAGCCCCGGCGGAACGCGGCCCTTGCGCGTGGCCGTGCATCCCGTTGCCCGGCCCCAGCTTGGCATCAATGAGACCAGCCGCGAGACCCAGCTGGCCATGCTGGGCGGTTCGCCCTACGGGCCGTGGGTGAGGGATGTGCTGGAGCGCTGAGCGACTGACGGCGAAAACCTGAACCTGCGCTAAACGCTGCGCTCTGCCTGCGTTCAGCTGGCACGTGGCAATGTCCTGTCCAGCAGCCGGCCAGTGGCCGGCCCTGAACGGGAGGTTTGCCATGTCACGCCCTGAGTACGACGCGTCTGTACGGCGCCCGGGCCGCTGCGCCGCGAGGGCCGCCATCAGTGCGGCCATTCTGGCCTTTGCAGTTGTGCTGCCGGGCGCGGCAATGGCCCAGCAGCCCTGGTTCAACCCGCCACCGCCGCGCGCACCGGACATCCGGCCCGGCGAGGCGTGCTCGCTGGTGCTGGTGCAGGGCCGTGGCACGCGGCAGCTGATCGCCCGCGCCGCGCCCGGCATTTCGGGGCACTGGTCCTTGAGCGTGCGCAGTGACGGGCTCCAGTCCGACCAGTCCGGCCCTCTGCAGGGCGGATCACGTGTGCAGGAGCTGACCCGCATCACGCTTGACGGGCAATATCGTCCGGTCGCGGACCACAGCGCGGCGGGCCTCTACGGACCCGTAACCCGCCCCGGCGCCGCCCCTGTCCAGGCCGCGCTGGTTGTACGTGACGGGCGGGGCCGGGTCGTGTGCCGCGCAGCGCCAGAGTTGCGCTAGGCGCTTTCTTGCGGGACGGGAACGCACCTGATCACGCGTTTGCGACTTGCCCCGGGCCTGTCTGCGGCTAGGGTTCAGACCAATGGTCACAAGAACCCGGGGAATATAATTGATAGCTGTCAGCACTTTACTGGCACTGGCGATGGCCGTTGCGGCGGATGGTCCACCCATATTGCAGCCCGGCGCACCGGGCGAGCCGACGCGTGAGATCAGCGCAGAGCGGTCACGCGCGCTCAGCCAGACGCGTCATACGGCCGCCGATACGCGCTTCATGCAGCACATGATCGTCCATCACCAGCAGGCGGTGGACATGGTCGCGCTCATTGAAGGGCGCACCAGCAATGCGTCCATCATCGCCATTGGCGGGCGCATTGCGCGCTCGCAGGATGATGAGATCGCCCTGATGCGCGACTGGCTGATGCGGCGCGGCGAGGCGCTGGAGGCCGATGATCTGCACGAACATCACGGGGCTGGCGGGCATGATCACCATCACGCCCATCATGCCTCTGATGATCCCGATGATGTCCCGCTGATGACCGGCATGCTGTCAGTCAACCAGATGCGCGCGCTGGCCGCTGCCGAAGGGGGTGAGTTCGACCGGCTCTTCCTGGAGGGCATGATCCATCACCATGAGGGCGCGCTCATCATGGTCGACGAGCTGCTGGAACATCCAGGCGCCGCCGAGGACATCATCATGTCGGACTTCACCGGTCATATCGTGGCCGACCAGATGGCCGAGATCCTGCGCATGCAGAACCTGCTGCGCGATTTGCCGCCCGCTGAAGAGCGCGAGGCAGAGCCGCACAGCCACCACCATCATCACCATCACTAGACGCAAGGAAAGCTTGCGCAAACCGGGGAAACTTCACGATGAAACACTTGCTGAGATGCACTGCCGCGCTTGGCGTCCTGTCGCTCGCTATCGGTATGGCGCAGGCCCAGGTGAACACGGTGGGCGAGGATGAGCGCTCCCATCTGGCAGGCGGGCTTTTCGATGCGGAAAGCGCCAGCTGGAACATGGTGCTGGAGCATAGTGTTCCGCCCATCGACGCCTTCTTTGACGAGCGCGCGCTGTTTGCGCCGGCCCAGTTCATGGAAGCCATGCGCGCTGCGCGCGAGGCCGAAGAACGCGGTGAGGAGGCCACCCTGCCCGCCTTCACGCCGCTGGCTCTGGCCAATACCGATTTTGCCTTCCAGGGCGATCACGTCATCATGGGCAATTATCACGGCTTCCTGATCTACAACGTGGCCGGGGACGCGCCTGAGCTGGTGACGGCGGTCGTGTGTCCGGGCGGACAGGGCGATGTGTCGGTCTATGGCGATCTGCTTTTCCTGTCGGTGGAGCATAACCGGGCCCGGCTTGATTGCGGCTCTGAGGCCGCTGAAGGCGAGGTCAATCCGGACCGTTTCCGCGGCATCCGCATTTTTGACATTTCCGACATCACCGCGCCGCGCCAGATCGCTGCCGTGCAGACCTGCCGCGGTTCGCACACGCACACCCTGCTGCCCGATCCGAACGATGAGAATATCCTCTACGTCTATAATTCCGGCACGCAGCCTGTGCGCTCCGGCGACGAGCTGGAATTCTGCTCTGACGGGCAGCCTGGCGAAAACCCGCAGACCTCGCTCTACTCGATCGACATTATCCGCGTGCCGCTTGATGCGCCGGAAACGGCAGAGCTGATCGACAGTCCGCGCATCTTTGCCGACCGCGAAACCGGCGAGATCGCAGGCCTCTGGCAGGGCGGCCAGCTCGGCATTGCCAGCCAGCGCACCTCCCAGACCAATCACTGCCACGACATCACGGTCTACCCGGAGCTTGGCATTGCCGGCGGCGCGTGCAGCGGTAACGGCATATTGCTGGACATCACCGACCCGGCCAATCCGTCGCGCATTTCCGAGCTCTTTGACCCGGACATGGCCTACTGGCACTCGGCCACCTTCAACAATGAAGGTGATGTGGTCGTCTTCACCGATGAGTGGGGCGGCGGCACGGCGGCGCGTTGCCGCGCAGAAGACCCGGCCAACTGGGGCGCCAACCTGATTGCCACGATCGAGGGCAATGTGCTGCGCGGCCAGACCTTCTACAAGCTGCCTTCCACGCAAGGCTCCAGCGAGAACTGCGTGGCGCACAATGGCTCTCTGGTGCCGGTGCCGGGCCGGGATATCATGGTGCAGTCCTGGTATCAGGGCGGCATCTCGGTGATGGATTTCACCGATCCGCGCAATCCTTTCGAGATCGCCTATTTCGACCGCGGGCCGGTGGACCCGGACAATCTGGTCGTGGCCGGTTACTGGTCGTCCTACTGGTATAATGGCCGCATCTACGCGAGCGAGATCGCGCGCGGGCTTGATGTGCTGCGCCTTGAGGCGGGCGAGCATCTCTCCGAAGCGGAACTCGCCGCCGCCGAGGCGGTGATCGAGGCTGAGGTCAATCCGCAGACCCAGACCCGTATCGTGTGGGAAGACAGCGCGGTGGTGGCGCAGGCGTATCTGGATCAGCTCGCGCGGGGCGAGGCCGTGGAGGCACGCCTTCTGGAGCGTGCGGGCACGGAGGTCTCCCGCTGGGCTGATGGCCGCATGAACCGGGGCAATCTGCGCCGGCTGTCGCGTGATCTGGCATCTGCCGCCGCTGAGACCGAGGGCCGTGATGGCGCACGCCTGACGGCGCTGGGCGAGCTTCTGGGCCGCGTCGCGGGCTAGCGCGTCTGCCCGACTATTGAAGACGCCCCGTCAGCCTCGGCTGGCGGGGCTTTTTCGTCGCCGGATGCTTCCTGCAAGCAGCCTCTTGAACCGGCGGGATGTGGCACCCACCTCTATATCCGAGGGCGTTGAAGAGGAGGCCCAAACATGGCTCCTGAAGAGTTTGAACAAGGCGAGTCCGGTGTGCCTGCCACCGTCTATGTACGCGAAATCGCGGCCGCAGACGTGTTCGAGCAGGTCCAGCCTGGCAATGCGATTGAAATTGATGGCGTGACGCTGGAACCCGATCAGCAGTTATACGCTATACATGATGAAGACGGGCGCCGTGTCGGCCTGTTTGCCGATCGCGATGCGGCTTTTGCCGCTGCGCGCTGGCATGGTGCGGCTCCCGTAAGCGTGCATTAGCACGCGCAACGGAAAGCGTGTCAGTCAGTCCCTCCCCCCGGACGGCACGCTTCACTGGAACGCCTCCCGGTCCCCCGCCGGGGGGCGTTCTGCGTTTTAAGGGGCGGTCAGAGCGAGAGCGCTTCACCCTTGAGCAGGCGCGGCAGATCGCCGGTCTCCCCGCCGGCCGTGCGCATGAAGAAGCGGCGCGCCACGGGAATGGCATTGGTCAGGGACAGGCCCAGCCCGCGCGCATGACGCAGCGCCGTATTGTCGTTGGAAAAGAGCAGGTTGAAAGCATCAGTGCCGAGCGCAAGGGCGGCTGAATCCGTCTTGCGCCAGCGCTCATAGCGGGTCAGCGCAGCCTGCGATCCCGGATCGAGCCCGGCGCGCAGGGCATCGACGATCACTTCGCACAGGGCGGCCGCGTCGCGAATGCCCAGATTGAAGCCCTGCCCGGCAATGGGGTGGATGGTGCGCGCCGCATCGCCCGCCAGCGCCAGACGCTCTGCTGTGAAGCGTTCGGCCAGCATCAGGCCCAGCGGATAGATGTGGACTTGGCTCACCGGCTTCACTTCGCCCAGAAAATCACCGAAGCGCGCTTCGAGCGCTTCCTGAAAGCCTTGCGGGTCAAGCGCGGCAATGGCGCGCGCGGGCGCGTCCTTCTCGGTCCAGACAAGGCTGGAACGGTTGCCGGTCAGGGGCAGGATGGCGAACGGCCCGCCCGGCATGAAATATTCATACGCCACGCCCTCATGGGGCAGTTCATGCTCTACGGTCAGCACGATGGCCGACTGGCCGTACCGGCGTCCGAGCGAGCGGATACCGGCCCCCTCGCGCAGACGTGACATCTTGCCATCACAGGCCACGATCAGGCTTGCCCGCACCGTATCGCCGCCATCAAGCTCCAGCACGGCGTGGCCGGAATGTGCCTGCATGGAGAGGGCGCGGCGCGGCGCAAAGACCGGCAGGCCGGTCTCATGGGCGCATTTGGCCGCCGCGATGCGGGTATGGCGGTTCTCCACCATGTATCCCAGCGGTTCGCCGTCTTCGCGCGGATGGATCTCGCGCCGGTCGAAATGCAGGCTGTCGACGCCGGGGCCGCCGGGTTTCAGCCCGTCGAGCGGACGCCCGTCCACGACCAGAATATCCTCGATGCGCTGGGCCTGGCCTTTGAGATGCGCGGCTACGCCAATCTGTTCGAGCATGCGCCATGAGGTGTAGGCGAGCGCAGAAGCGCGCCCGTCAAAGGCGATATCGGCTTGAGCATCCAGGGGAAGGGCGTCGATTACCGCCACTTTCACGCCTGCATGGTGCAGGGCCAGCGCGAGGGTCAGCCCGGCCAGCCCGCCGCCGGACACCACCACATCGCCGTCAAAAAGCATTTTGCCTGTCATGGCGGTGAGACTAGCCGATCAGGCGGCTAAAGGAAGCGGGGCAAATGCCGCAGGGTAGAGTATTACTTTTCTTGATGCTCCGCACATCCGTGCGTCGCTTCGGGCAATCCCCGATCGAGCCGGGGACAGGCAGTGCCCGGCGGCCGGTCGGCCTTGCGGACGGCGGAGCGCCGTCCGAAGAGCGCAATCCCCGATCAAGCCGGGGACGGGCCTTCGCGCCCGCGACTTCTCGCGGAACTAAGATCCTGTCATCCCGCCGAGCGCGCGCTGCACCCAGCCCAGAGGGCCGGTGAAAGCGAGCGGGCCATCAGTGACGGCCAGCGCAATGCAGACCTCGCCTGCTTCTGCCACCGGCTTGTGCTCGATGTCCGGGTCGGCAACGCTCAGATCGCCCTTGCCATAGCGGGCAAGCCCGTCATGGAAGGCGCCGCACAGCACCAGGGTAAATTCCTTGCAGTCATGGGAGTGGCGCGGCACGCCATGGCCTGGCTCCAGCCGGATCAGCTCGGCCTTGGCACCGTCCTCGCGCATCAGCTCCATGATGCGCACGCCGGGGCCCGCAAACTGCCAGTTGCCAGCCGCTTCCAGCGCCAGATCGCGCACTGGCTCAGGCAGGACCAGAAGCTCATCAAGCGACTGGCTGGCGAGTTTCGCCGCCTTGCGGGCGGAATCGTGATTGACCATTTGCGACGGACCGGCCTCACCGGCAGCAGCCGCTTCGGTGTCTAGGATGGCAAAGAGATCGTCCATGGCGCCGGGGCGCAGCGGAGCAGGCGCCATCGCGGTCAGAAGCACGCCTGCAATCCGCTCGGCATCGCTGCACAGCTCAAAGACCTGCGGGTCCAGCGCGGCTTGCGTATCAAGCAGCAGGCGCATCGGGCCAGACAGGGCGCCTGAAGCGTAGGCGGAGAAAATTTCGTCACCGAGGCTCTGGTGGGTCATGGCGTCAGTCTGGTCTCATCTGGATGCGAGTTCGGGGATATTGATCGTGCCTATAACACTTCAAGGGTTGGCCGATGGTTATTGCAGTTCGTCCTGGCTAGAGATCGTCGGCGTCGAGATGTTTTCGCAACTTGTCGAATGCGAGGCGCAGCCGGGACTTCACGGTTCCCAGCGGCAGGGCCAGCCGCTCGGCAATCTCGCTATGGGAAAGACCGTCAAAAAAGGCGAGCTGCAAAAGCGATAGCTGCTCGGCCGGCAAACCTTTCAGCGCCGCCTGCACGCGCAGATCGCGCGCGCTGGCATGGGTGGCCTCATCAGGGGCGATTTCAGGCTCCGGCAGCAGAGAGGGCTCGTCCGGGTCGAGCGCCGGTTTTGACGCGCGGCGGGCTATGTCGATGCGCTTGTTGCGCGCTATGCGGAATATCCAGGTGGAGGCCGAAGCCTGCGTCCGGTCAAACTGATGAGCCTTGCGCCAGACGGTGAGCATGACCTCCTGGGCAATTTCCTCGGCGAGCGCATCGTCCGCATTCAGCCGCAAAAGATAGGATTTCACGCGTGGCGCAAAGAAATTGAACAGGGTTGCGAACGCCGCGCGGTTCTGCCGGGCGGTTTCCTCCACAAGCGCGTCAAGCGTCTCGCGCCCTTGCGGGACGTCAGTCCTGATCTTGAAGTCCGCCAAGGAGGATAATCGCTCTCGCGCTCCGGATTGCACCAAACAGACATGCACCTTAACGCGGTTTAAAGAGCTACGCGCCTTGAAATCGCCGTTACGAGAGCAGAAACATAACCGGCCTGCAGCCAGCCGCCATTACAGGAACCCGCGCCATGCGCCTCGCCCTTGCCTCCGCCGCCTTTTGCGCCCTTGCCCTTTGTGCGCCCTCCCTTGCCCAGGCACCTGATTTTCAGGGCCAGCACAATGATTGGCGCGTCTTCACCCGCGGAAGCGGGGCAGAACGCATCTGCTATGCGGTCACCCGCCCCACCGATTCGCGGCCTGGCACGGTCGATCATGGCGATGTGTATTTCTTCGTGTCCAGCTGGGCGAACGGGGCCGCGCGCGAGCAGCCAAGCTTTCTGGCCGGCTATGAGCTGCGCGCCGACAATCCGCCGCGCGCCACTGTCGGCTCTGACCGGGTGAGCATGTATGTCGATGAGCGTGAAGGCTTTGTCGAAGAGCCACGCGAAGAGGCCCGGCTGGTCGATGCCATGCGGCGGGGCGCCACCATGCGGATCGAGGCAGTGTCCGCACGCGGCACCAACACGGCCTACACCTTCTCGCTGTCAGGCGTGACGGCTGCCCTGCGCCAGGCCAGCGAGCTGTGCCGCTAGAGGGGCCTCAGGCGGCCTTGCCCTTTGCCGCGCGGCTATGGCGCTCCATGAACGCGTTCATGCGCGGGACGATCTCCTCGCGGAAGCGCCGCCCGTTGAACACGCCATAATGGCCGACATCGGGCTGGATATAGTCCTCGCGCAGGGTTTTGGGCAGGCCCGAACAGAGCGTGTGGGCGGCCTGCGTCTGGCCGATACCGGAAATATCGTCATTCTCGCCCTCGACGGTGAGAAGCGCGATATCGGTTATGGCTGACGGGTCTACCCTGCGGCCCTTCACCTCGAAATTGCCTTGCGGCAAAGCGTGGGCCTGGAACACGTCGGTGATGGTTTCGAGGTAGAATTCCTCGGTCAGGTCCATGACCGACAGATATTCGTCATAGAACTGGCGGTGCTTGTCGGTGCTGTCGCCATCGCCTTTCACCAGATTGGCGAAATAGTCGTAATGGGCATCGACATGGCGCTCATAGTTCATGTTGATGAAGCCGGTGAGCTGCAAGAAGCCCGGATAGACCCGGCGCAGCGCGCCCGGATACACGGTGGGCACGGTGTGGATCAGATTGTCACGGAACCATTCAAACGGGCGTTCTTCAGCCAGCTTGTTGGGCACGGTGGGGCTTTTGCGCGCATCAATGGGCGAACCCATGAAGGTCATCGTGGCGGGACGCGCCGGATCCTTGTCCTGCGCCATCAGTGACAGGGCCGCCAGCACCGGCGGGCCAGGCTGGCAGACGGCCGCCACGTGAGCACCGGGGCCGATGACTGTAATCATCTCGCGGACGTATTCGGCGTAATCGCCCAGCCCGAACCGGCCTTCCATCACTGGCACCATGCGCGCATCGGCCCAGTCGGTGATGTACACTTCATGGGTGGGCAGGAAGGCCTCAACCGTGCCGCGCAGCAGGGTGGCGTAATGGCCGGACATGGGCGCGACCAGCAGAAGCTTGGGATCGTTGAGCGCGGACTCTTTGACCTTGCGCGCGGCGGCGAGCGCGGCCCGGTCGCGGGCGAAATGCACCAGATTGCAGAACGGCTTGCGCCAGACGGTTTCCACTTCGATGCCAACCGGCGCGCCGTTCACTTCGGTTTGCTCGATGCCCCATTCAGGCTTGCCGTAATAGCGCGTCAGGCTCTCAAACACGTCCGCGGCAGCAGCAGCGGTGCGCCCGGCCAGCGTGTCGCCCATCGGGTTTAGCGGCGAGCGCAGCGAGGAGCGGGCCACATTGGCCGCAGTGCGCCAGGGCAGCATGGCGGCACGGGTCATTTCCATGAAAGTGTAAAGCATTGAAAATCAGGCCTCCGGCCTATCGGGCCTTAATGCCCGCAGGATTTCAGGACGGCGATCATGCGCCTTCTTCCTGTAAAAATCGTTGCAGGGATTGCGCAATGCGTTCGGGCGGCGTGGCGTGGGGGAAAACCTCCACAAAACGGCCCTGCCGGTCCATCAGATAGATAAGCGAGGAATGGTCGATCAGATACTCGGCCATGGAGGCATCCGCTTCGGAGCGGGCATAGTAGACGCGGTAGGCGCGTGCGGCCGTCTGGATCTGCTCTGCCGAGCCCGTCAGGCCGATCAGGCCTTCGGGAAAGACCGGCGTCTCGACATATTGTGCCAGTGCCTCGGGTGTGTCGCGCTCAGGATCGAGGCTGATGAGGAGAGGCTGGAACTGGGCGCGCTGCGTTTCGTCCAGCTCTTCGAGCGCCTGCGCCATCAGCTGCAGCGACATCGGGCACACATCGGGGCAATAGGTGAAGCCGAAATAGATCAGCATGGGCCGGCCTTCGAAATCGGCGTTCGTCACCGTTTCGCCGGTATGGGCCACCAGTTCGAAATCGCCGCCAATCAGGGCCTGTCCGCTTTCACGCACGCCGGGGGCGGCGTTCGGGCGCTGTCCGCTGGCATAGACAAGGGCGACAACAGCAATAACTACACAGACGGCGCTGGCGATGACGGGAAAAAGCCAGGCAGGACGGTTTGACCAGTTCACGGATGCCCGCTCCTCGGTATGCTTCTGACCGAATAGATAGGGCGCAAATCACCGTCCTGTCGAGGCGCTACGCTGCGTCGCAGCACAAGCTTGGAGACCAGACTTGGCCCTTTTCCACACTGATGCCGACGAAAGCAGCGCCGATCCCTCCCTGACTCCGCTCTTCGGGCGGGTCCGGCTGCGCACCCTTATCGTATTGAGATGGCTGGCGGTTACCGGCCAGACCATCACTGTTTTCGGCGTACACTTCATCCTCGGCTTCGACCTGCCGCTGGCCTTGTGCCTGGCCGCAATCGGAGCCAGCGCCGCTCTCAACCTTGTGATCGCGTGGACCCAGCCGGTCCAGCGCTTTGCCACCGAGCGCGAGAGCTTTGCCCAGCTCGCCTTTGACGTGATGCAGGTGATTGTGCTGGTGGCGCTGACGGGGGGCACATCCAACCCGTTCGCCTTTGTCGTGGCCGCGCCCGTGCTGATTGGCGTGGCGGCCCTGCCGGTGCGCTGGTGGATGACGCTGGCCGCGCTGACCATTGCCGGGTCGCTGGCGATGAGTGTCTGGCACATGGCCCTGCCGTGGAGTGACTGGGCCGGGGAGATAAACCTGCCGCCCCTTTATCAGGCGGGCCTGTGGCTGGCGCTGGTCATCACCATCGCCTTCACGGCGGTTTATGCTTGGCGGGTCGGAAGCGAGGCAAGGCGCATGGGTGCGGCGCTGGCGGCGACACAGAGCGTGCTGGCACGCGAACAGCGCCTGTCGGCCCTTGGCGCCCTGTCGGCGGCAGCGGCCCACGAGCTGGGCACGCCGCTCGCCACCATCCAGTTGACGGCGAAAGAGATGGCCCGCGCGCTGAAAGACCCGGAGTTGCAGGAGGACGCCGCCCTTCTGGTGTCGCAGGCAGAACGCTGCCGCGATATTCTCAGGCGCCTGTCCCAGACCCCCAGCGATACCGACCAGATGCATGACCGCATGGCGCTGGGCGATGTACTGGAGGAGGCTTCAGCACCGCTAAAAGGGCTCGGCGCGGCGATTCTGATTAATATGGAGGGCGAAGATGGTGCGCCGCTTGTGCGCCGCAGGCCTGAGCTCATCTATGCGCTGGGCAATTTTGTCGAGAACGCTGTCGATTTCGCCCGCGCCGAGGTGTACCTGACCGCAAGCGCGAGCGCGGACCGCTTTACCATCACGGTGAGCGATGACGGGCCGGGCTTTCCCGCTGACATTCTCTCCAAGCTGGGCGAGCCGTATATCACCACGCGCCGCAACGAGCCGGGGCCCGGCGGGCTGGGGCTGGGCGTGTTCATTGCCACCACGCTGATCGAGCGGCTGGGCGGTGTTGTCCGGTTTGAAAACCGGGCCGGGCGCAGCGGCGCACAAGTGGTCATGACCCTTCCGCGCAAGGGGCTGGAGCTGCCGGCCTGACCGGCCAAAGCGGCACAGCTCTTTCCCTGGCCGCCTGCCTGTCCTAGATCAGGGGTCAGATTGTTGCTGACCCGCCTCAACCTGGAAGGAACCGGGCCTCGCCATGACAGAACTGCTGGACCTGCCCGCTGACCGTACGCTTCTCATCCTGGATGATGACGCGCCTTTCCGTAACCGGCTCGACCGGGCGATGAGCCAGCGCGGATTCGAGGTGACGGCGGTCGGCAGCGTGGCCGAGGCGCTGGACGTGGCGCGCGATAACCCGCCCGCCTTTGCGGTGGTGGATCTGCGGCTGGAGGATGGCGACGGGCTGGACGTGGTGCGGGCCCTGCACCGGCACCGCCCGGACTGCCGCGCGGTCATGCTGACCGGCTATGGCAATATCGCAACGGCTGTGGCCGCGGTGAAATCGGGCGCGGTCGACTATCTCTCCAAGCCTGCTGACGCCGATGATGTGGTGAAAGCCCTGCTGGCAGCACCCGGCACCAAGCCGGAGCCGCCGGAGAACCCGATGAGCGCGGACCGGGTGCGTTGGGAGCATATCCAGCGCGTGTTCGAGCTGTGCGATCACAATGTGTCGGAAACGGCCCGCCGGCTGAACATGCACCGGCGCACGCTGCAGCGCATCCTCGCCAAGCGCGCCCCGCGCTAGGGCAGGCGGTCCAGCCGCAAGGCGCGCTCGGCCGCCGTGCGGGCAAAGCGCAAGGTGATGGATTTGCGCCGGGCGGGGGCCAGCGGATTGACCGGGCTTTCACGCACAATCGCGCCGCCAAACCCGTCCGCGATGATGAGGCCGGTATGCTCGGGCAGCAGGGCACGCGGGAAGCGTTCCGACACGGCGAAGAAATAGCGGTCGCACCAGTCGAAATATTCCGGCCATTT
>ERZ869909.2205-NODE-2205-length-13563-cov-6.280810_pt1 | contig 13563 bp, 12 predicted proteins | sample MGYA00520892_ERZ869909 | MGnify/ENA primary metagenome ERZ869909 (study PRJEB32215, sample SAMEA104723947) | bioreactor metagenome | biome: bioreactor; feature: anaerobic bioreactor; material: water | place: China | collected 2015-03-12 ... | reverse complement strand
TCGTTCACGACGGTGAGCGACATCTCGGGTCCGGCCCGCGTGCCCCGCTACAACCTTTATCCGGCGGCGGAGCTCGATGGGTCGGCGGCTCCGGGCTATTCGCAAGGCCAGGCACTCGCGATGATGCAGGAGATCGCGGCGGAGGTTCTCCCGCAAGGCTTCGGCTACGAGTGGACCGACCTCGCGTTCCAGCAGATCCGGGCGGGCAACACCGCGGTGTTTGCGTTCGCGCTCGGCGTGCTGTTCGTATTTCTCGTGCTGGCGGCGCAGTTCGAGAGCCTCACGCTACCCATGGCCGTGATCCTGATCGTGCCGATGAGCCTCATCGCGGCGATCAGCGGCGTCATCCTGCGCGGCATGGACAACAATATCCTGACGCAGGTGGGCTTCATCGTCCTCATAGGTCTGGCGGCGAAGAACGCCATTCTCATCGTGGAGTTCGCCGCGCAGCTCGAGGAGCAGGGGCGAAACAGGTTCCAGGCGGCGGCCGAAGCCGCGCGGATCAGGATGCGGCCCGTTCTGATGACGTCGCTCGCGTTCATCCTCGGCGTGGCGCCGATGGTGTGGGCGACGGGTGCGGGCGCGGAGTTGCGCCAGGCGCTCGGCACGCCGGTGTTTTACGGCATGATCGGCGTCACGGTCTTCGGTCTCATCTTTACGCCGGTGTTCTACGTGCTGTGCCGGCGCTTCGGCGGCAAGGTGCAGCGCGGTCACGCGACGGCAGACCCGACACCCGCCCCCGCCGAATAGCGTTCGGCGCGTTAGCCGCCCCCGCAATCCCCGCTCGAACGCGCCGCAGGATCCGCTCTGCGGCGCGTTCTTTTTATTGGCAAATCGTCGTTTCGAGATCGGAACCGCCGCGGTCTTCTGACGTTATTGCGGACAAACTTCTCATGCGACCCGGGCTGTTTGAATGGATTTGAGGTCTGTTTCGTGCCGCGCCGCCAAGGCGGCCGCCTCCGGACCCTCAGGCCCTCGACATCAGTCGCCGCCGATATGCCTGCTGGAGGACGTCCATGGCTCCGCTCGCGCGCGACCGCGCAGTTCCCCCCTCTTCCAAAACTCTTTCGTCGGATCCTTCGGTCACCTTGTCGGAGCGACTGTTCACGACGCGGGGGCTGTCGCTCGACCTGGCGTCGCCGCTCAGTGCCGAGGACATGGCTGCCCAGGCGATGGAGGATGCGAGCCCGACCAAATGGCACCTCGCGCATGTGACGTGGTTTTTCGAGACGTTCGTGCTCAAGCCGCATCTTCCGGGGTATCGGCTCTTCGACGAAGCTTTCAACTTCTGTTTCAATTCCTACTACGAGGCGCTGGGTGCGCGTCAGCCGCGGCCCGCGCGGGGGCTTTTGACGCGTCCATCCGCCGAGCGGGTGATGGCGTACCGGGCGCACGTGGACGAAGCGCTCGAGCGGCTGGCGGAGCGAGGGTTCGAGCCGGAAAGCGACCTCGCACGGTTGATCGAGATCGGCATCAATCACGAGCAGCAGCATCAGGAGCTGCTGCTGACCGACATCCTCGCGCTGTTCGCCGTCAATCCGCTGCGGCCCGCTTATCGGGAAGGGCGTGGGCGCGCATCCCTGTCCGCCGTCGGCGGGGCGAGCGAAACGCCTGGCTCGGAGGGCTCGGGCTGGGTCTCCTATGACGGCGGCGTCGTGAAGATCGGACATGCCGGGGACGGCTACGCGTGGGACAACGAACGCCCGCGACATGACGCGTTGGTCCATCCCTTCCGCTTGGCGGATCGCCTCGTGACGAACGGCGAATGGCTGGAGTTCATGGCCGACGGCGGATACCGGACGGCTTCGCTGTGGCTTGCGGATGGCTGGGCCACGATCAACCGGGAAGGGTGGCGCGCGCCGCGCTACTGGGAGGAGCACGGGAGCGGCTGGCATGCAATGACGCTCGACGGCTTGCTTCCCGTGGAGGCGGCGGCGCCTGTCTGTCATGTCTCCTATTACGAGGCGGATGCGTTTGCGCGATGGGCGGGTTGCCGGCTCCCGACCGAGTTCGAGTGGGAGCTCGCGGGCGCGGGGCTTCCTGTCGAAGGCAACACGTTAGCCACACGCGCCTTGCGGCCCGTGCCGGCTCGCGTGGAGCACGATCTCCGGCCGCGACAGATGTTCGGCGATGTCTGGGAGTGGACGCAAAGCGCGTATCTGCCATACCCCGGCTATCGCCCGCCTGAAGGCGCGATCGGTGAATACAACGGCAAGTTCATGGTGAGCCAGCAGGTGTTGCGCGGCGCATCGTGCGCGACGCCGGCCGGGCATAGCCGCGCGACGTACCGCAACTTCTTCTATCCGCATCAGCGCTGGCAGTTCGTGGGCGTCCGGCTCGCGGCGGAGGGTGCGTAATGCGCCGCGGAGGAGTGCTGGCCCGTCATCAGGGCGGCAGCGGGACGCCCGACACCGATTTCGCGGATGCGGTGCTCGCCGGCCTTTCCAAGCCGCAAAAGGCGATCTCTTCGCGGTTTCTCTACGACGCGCGCGGGAGCGAGCTGTTCGAGGAGATCACGACGCTTCCTGAATATTACCCGACACGCACGGAGACCGCCATCCTGGCGGCCCATGCGGCCGAGATGGTGGAAGGGTTTGGAGCCTCCGACGTGCTGGTCGAATTCGGCTCGGGGTCCAGCGTCAAAACGGAGTTGCTTCTCGCTCGATTGCCCTCTGGCGCCGTCTACGTTCCCGTCGACGTGTCGGAGAGCGCCCTCAATGAGGCCGCCCAGCGGCTTTCCGCGCGATTTCCCGCGCTCGATGTGCGGCCTCTCGTCGGTGACTTCTCGCACCCGATCCAGCTTCCGCAGGATCTCAGGACGCGGCCCAAACTCGGCTTCTTTCCAGGATCTACGATCGGAAACTTCGGTCCGACGGATGCCGTTCGTCTGCTTCGATCGTTCGGGCTCGGGCTGTCGGGCGCCAGCCGGCTCATCGTCGGCGTGGATCTCAAGAAGGAGGCGCGCAAGCTCGTCGCCGCCTACAACGACAGCAGGGGCGTGACCGCGGCGTTCAACCTCAACCTCTTGGCGCGCATCAATCGGACGCTCGAGGCAGACATCGATCTCGACAGCTTCCGCCATGAGGCGATCTACGATCCACGCTCCGGGCGCATCGAGATGCATCTCGTGAGCGAGATCGCTCAGGACATCCAGGTGCTCGGGCGCCGGTTCCGTTTCAAGGCGGGGGAGAGCATCCACACCGAGAACTCCTACAAGTACACGATCGACCAATTCCGGGAGACGGCGCGCGCGGCCGGTTGGCAGGCGGGGCGGCTTTGGACCGATGCGGACCGGCAATTCAGCGTGCACGAGCTTTCCGCTTTTGGCGCCGGATGATCCGGCGCGTGCGTGGGCATGGCCAACCGCAGTCTTGGCGTCGTCAAGGATCGCGACCGGCTCGAGTCTTGATCCAGGTCAACGTAGACAGGGATGCGGCGGCTATCCTCTGACTGCGGCTTGAACATTCCCGAGCCGCGTTTCGTGTCCGGTTTGCCGATGACCTCCGATCTCATTCAACGCCATGGCGGGCCTGTTCCGCGTTACACCAGCTACCCGACAGCCAATCACTTTTCGGCTGCGGTGGCGCAGGATCATTTGAGAGATTGGCTTGCGGCCTTGCCGGCCGAGCCTACCCTTTCGCTTTATGCGCACATCCCCTATTGCCGGGAGCTGTGTTTCTATTGCGGATGCAGCACGAAGGCTTCGCGCAAGTATGCGCCCGTCGAAGCGTATCTGGTGCCGCTGCAGGCCGAGATCGCACACGTTTCAGCGCTCGTGCCGCCGGGGCACCGGGTGACCCACATGCATTGGGGCGGCGGCTCGCCCGATATCCTGACGCCTGCCGATATCCTCCTGCTGGGCCGCGCGTTTCGCGCCCAGTTCTTCGTCGCGCCCGAGGCTGAAGTCGCCGTCGAGATCGACCCTCGCCTGCTGAGCGAGGCGCAAGCGGACGCTTTCGCCGAAATCGGCGTCAACCGCGTCTCCATCGGCGTGCAGGACTTCGATCCCAAGGTGCAGACGGCCATCGGGCGCATCCAAAGCTTCGAGACCACCCGAAAAGCGTCGGAGCTTTTCAGGACGCGAGGTGTGCGCTCCCTCAATGTGGATTTGGTTTACGGGCTTCCGTATCAGACGGTCGAGAGCGTCGGCCGAACGCTTGCGGACGTGATCGTGCTCGAGCCGGATCGCATCGCGGTTTTCGGATATGCGCATCTGCCGGAGCGGCTGAAACATCAGCGTATGATCGATTCGAATACGCTGCCTGGACCGGCCGAACGTTTCCGCCAGTCGCAACACATCGCGGAGTTGCTGCAGGAGGCGGGCTACGTTCAGATCGGGATCGATCATTTCGCGCGTTCGACCGATGCGCTCGCCGGGGGTGCGGTTGCGCGGAATTTTCAAGGCTACACGACCGATACGGCCGATGCGTTGCTGGCCTTCGGTGCATCGGCCATCTCGCGGCTGCCGCAAGGATTTGTCCAGAACGCGGTTGCGGTCGACGATTATACCCGGCGGGTTTTGGCCGACGGGCTCGCCGCCGTGCGCGGGCACGAGATGGCGGGAGACGACGCTCTGCGCGCTTATCTGATCGAGCGGCTGATGTGCGCGTTCTTCGTGTCGTGGCGCGATCTCAAGCAGCGGTTCGGTGCGCAAGCCGCCCGCGTCCGGTTCGAGGTGGAGGAGGCGGCGCGCCGCGATCGCGACGAACTGGTTGCCGTAACCGAGGACGGGATCCGCGTGACCGACCGGGGGCGGCCGTTCGTGCGCTCCGTTTGCGCTTGGTTCGACCCCTATCTCTCACGGGACATGACCCGGCGCCGGCACGCCCTTTCGGTTTAATTTTCAGGGTGCGGAAAGTTTCGCCGTTGCTCAATAGAGCATTCGAACCCAAATAAAGGCCCCCGTCTTTTAGGACTCTTGTTTTTATCGCGCGACTCAGTTGAGTGTGGCTTCGGCGGCGCGTGTTTCGAAATTATTCTCTAAATAATGCCGAATATTGAGTGCCATATATCTTTTATAGGACTTTTATGACGGATTTGTTTGGCGGGTGATTTCCACCCTTTCCACAGGTCAATTCTGGGTTTCACAGAGCATGCCGCATGCGTGATTTCGCAGGCGAGTGGTGAGCATGCGCGTCAGGAAGATCGCGCACCAATCAGGGGGATGAAAGATGAGTGCGGACACGTCCATCGCGGCACGATTGTCGTTCAACCAGATCGATGAAGACAGCCGGCGGTTGCTTCGCGAATCCAAGGACTTTCTGCTCAATGAGCTCACCGGCGTCCTCGACGCATTCTATGATCATCTCGCCAAATTCCCTGAAACGGTCGCGTTTTTCAAAAGCCGTGCCGATATGACCGGCGCCAGGAATGGGCAGCTCCGCCATTGGGCAACCATCCTCGATGGCACCTTCGACAGCGCTTACGAAGCGTCGATCGGAAGGGTCGGGGAAACGCATCATCGGATCGGACTCGATCCGCGCTGGTATATCGGTGGATACAACGCGCTGATCACCGGGCTCATCCGGGCGATTGCGCTCCGATTGCCGCCCGCGCGCTCGGCGACTTCGGATTGGAAGGGAAAGACCGGCTCTCTCGAGGAACGCAAGAGCGCGTTGCAGTGCGCGGTCATCAAGGTGGCGATGCTCGATATGGATCTCGCGATCTCGGTCTATCTCGACGCCGGACGGCGGGATCTCGATCAACTCGCGAGTTCGGTCGTTACGATGTCCGCATCGGTGGCGACGACGGCGGGGGAGCTGGAAGGTGCGGCGGCTGCGGTCGCGCAGGCCGCCAAGTCCGCCACCGACCAGACGTCCGCGGTGGCATCGGCCGCGGAGCAAGCCTCGGCGAATGTCCGCACGGTCGCGTCGGCTGCCGACGAGCTTTCCGCGTCCGTGAGGGAAATCTCGCGTCAGGTTGCGGGCTCGACGGAGATCGCCGGACGGGCGGTCCTCACGGCAGACGCTACATCCGACAAAGTGCGTAACCTCTCCCAGGCCTCGCAGGCCATTGGCGACGTGGTGGAGTTGATCAGCAATATCGCGCGGCAGACGAACCTGCTCGCCCTCAACGCCACGATCGAAGCGGCCCGGGCGGGCGAGGCCGGGAAGGGATTTGCGGTCGTCGCGCAGGAAGTGAAATCGCTCGCGAACCAGACGGCGAAGGCCACGGCCGAGATCGGCGCGCAGATCCACGCCATTCAGGGCTCGACGGTGGACGCCGTCGGGTCCATCGGAGCCATCTCCGACATCATCAAATCGATGGATCAGATTGCGAGCACGATCGCAACGGCGGTGGAAGAGCAGGGTGCCGCGACGGTCGAGATTGCACGCAATGTGCAGGAGGCCGCCGAGGGGACTTCAGAGGTGGCATCGAATGCGGTCGGCCTCAACACGTCGGCCGCGACGACGGGATCTGCCGCCGCTCAGATGCTGGCGTCCGTTCGTCAACTCGGCCAACAGGCCGCAGAGTTGAGAAAGACCGCGGAAAGCGTGATGTCGGCCAAAGGCCGGACGGCGGCCTGATCTGCGAAACGGGGCATGGCGTCTGCCGCGCAGGTGACGCCATGCCACTTCTTTGTCGTGCAACCCCTTTATTGGCCGTCAGGGCCTCTGCTCGTCGCTTGACGAGAGGCCGAGAATTTCCCGGGCTTGGGCGAGCGTGTGCTCGGGTGTCTGCCCGGCGTCGATCCGCGCCCAGGACATGGGGCCGACATCGCGCTCGGCCTGGGCTCTAACGACCGTCGCATCCGAATCCGAGGCGTCTCCGCGGCGACTGCCGACGCGAGCGACTTGTGTCTCGAGCGGTGCGTCGAGCCACAGGCCCACAAACTTGCATCCTGCCTTGAGAGCAATGGACGCAATCCGATCGCGCTCCTCGACGCGCGCCGAGACGCCGTCGAAGATGACCGCATGTCCGGCCGAAAGCGCCTGCTCAGATTTGTCGTAGAGGCGAGCGTAGACTCTGGCGGATACGGCCTCCGTGTAGTGGTCCGCCGTGAGCCGCTGCGTCTCGGATACCCCGAACAGGTTTTTGCGCTCGACGTCCGTGCGCAGCACGAGCGCGCCGGGAGCTGGACCGACACGTGGTGCGATCGCCGCAGCCAGTGTCGACTTGCCCGTCCCCGAGAGGCCGCCGACGGCCACCAGAACGGGCGGCGCGGGGGCCAGATAGGCCTTGGCGGCCTCGACGTATGCGAGGCCACGCCGGGTTTCGCTCTCCCGCTTCTTTCTGTCGGCCTCCTGGCGCACGCGTTCGAGCGCAACGACGCCGCGGACGGCGGCGCGGGTGGCGAGGAAAAGCGGAAGCGTGCTCAGGCCCTCGATTTCTCCACCCGTCGGTGCGGCGGTGACATATGCGTTGAGGAGGGCGTTCGCGGCGCTCCGGTCTCCGCGCACGTCGAGATCCATGAGGATGAAGGCGAGATCATAGAGGACGTCGGTGGTGGCGAGGCGTTCGTCGAACTCCAGCGCGTCGAACGCAACGGGCGCGCCATCCAGCATGACGATGTTGCCGAGGTGGAGGTCTCCGTGGCAACGGCGGACGTCGCCCGCACGTGCACGCGCGCCGAGAAGAGGGGCGATGCGCGCGAGCTCGGCATGCGCGAGATGGGCGAACTCATCCGCGAGCGGCTCGCGCCCCGGCGGCGCGATGCCTTCGAGCTCGCCCGCGAGCTGGTCGATGACCTCGCGGATGATGGCGGCACCGGACGCGGACGGTGCGGGGGGCGCTGCTCGATGATACTGCGCGATCATGGCGGCGAGAGCGCGGGCCGTGTCGCGCGACAGTGGACCGTTTTCGGCGATGCGCGCGAGGAGGTTCTCCTGTGCAAAGCGGTTCATGACGAGAACGGGCTCGACGGGGTTCCCCTCGGAGAACGTGAGGGCGCCCGCCCGATCGCGATTGATGCTGCCGAGCGCCAGATAGATTTGCGGCGCGTGCGGGTGGTTGAGTTCGAACTCGCGGGCGAGGGCTTCGCGCCGCTGGGGCTCGGTCGAAAAGTCGAGGAACGGCAGCGTCACCGGCTTTTTGATCTTGTAGGCCTTTTCGCCGGCAAGGAACACGCGCGCGGCATGGGTCTCGATGATTTCGACGCGGGCTGTCGTCGACGTGCCGTAGGATGCGGAGTTGGACAGGAAGGCGATCAGTTCGTCTTCGGTCGCGCTCGCTTCAGGAGAAGCATCGGGGGGAAGATTGTCCGCCATTCCGTCGTCGTCGCTCCGATCTGCTTCGAGGTTCGCCTCCGGGTCCGAAACGCGTCAAGGTGCGCCGAGGTCCCACATGCCTCGTCAGCCGTTGGGCGTGAGCGTCGTGAGATAGTCGATGACGGCCCCGATTTCGGCCGGTGCCAGCACGAACTCAGGCATATCGGGATGTCCGGTGGCGATGCCTTCGGCGAGTGCTTCCCCCAGAGCCTCGGGCGGATAGCGCTTGACGATGTCGCGGAAGGGCGGCGCCTCGGCATGCGCGCTCGTGTCGGTTTCGCCGATGGCGTGACAGCGGGCACAGCGCGATTCGAGCGCGGCTTTTCCAGGGTCGACGGGCGTTTGCTCGCCACAGCCTGTGGCTCCAATAGCCATTGCGAGGCCGACAATGCGCAGGGGTGCCGAAATCTTCATCGCTCGCCTCAGGCCGTTCTCGTTGGTTCCTCGGTTCCGTGCCGCCGTGCGCACTTTCAGAGCGGCGGATCGACCTTCAGGCTCATGATATAGGCGATGACGTCGTCGCGCTCGGTCTCGGGAATGATGAAATTCGGCATCGTCGGGTGCGATGTCTGAAGCCAGACGGCAAGCGCGCGGGCGGTCATGCCGGGGGTGTTGGCCACGTCGACGAAACGAGGAGCGGCGAAGTCCGGCGACATGTCATCGGAGGCCTGCTCGACGGCATGGCATTCTGCGCAGTGCGAACGGGCATAGCTCTGCCCTTTGCTCGCGTTGCCGAGTTGCTCGGCCTGTGCGGCGCAGAGCGACGATGCCAGCAGCGTTGCAGACAGGACGGATCGAAGGATGAACGGCACGGGAGGTCTCCTCTGCCTTGGATCGCTGGCGACGACCCGTTTTAGCGAATGTGATTGCTCTCGGCCAACGCCGCGGTGCGACCGGTGTCTACACAGACAATATCGTTGGCGGGATGAGGAAGCCAGACGCTGAGGATCGCGAGGCCTGCGATGGCGAGGCCGGCCGATGTCCGGAGCGCCTGGCGCTGTCCGGCGGCGGCGAGCGCGCGCACGCCGAGCGATGCGGCGAGCAGGCCGGGGAGCGTTCCCGCGCCGAACGCCGCCATGACGAGGCCGCCTTGTGCCGCCGCGCCGGTGAGCAGGCTCATGAAGAGCGCGCCGTAGACCATCGCGCAGGGCATGAGCCCCCACGCGAGCCCCGCCGCGAACGGTGTCATCAGCGTGCCGCGCACGCCGCGCGTGGCGCGGGACAGCCGTTCCGCGATGGGGGCGAGCAGGCGGTCCAGGCCGCTCATCGCCGGCAGGAGGCCCGCGGTCGACATGCCGATCCACATGAGCGCCACGGCTCCGGCCCACTGAACGAGGCGGAAGGCGAGCTCGCGGTCGAGCCAGCCGACCACCGGCGTGCCGACGGCTCCGATCAGCACGCCGGCCAAGATATAGGATGTGATGCGGCCGCCATGCGTAAGGGCCAGGAGACGTCCGGCCTGTGCGGTGCCTCCCGGAGCGCCCGCCATGAACAGGCTGGACGAGATGGCGCCGCACATGCCCGCGCAGTGGAGCGTGCTTGCGATGCCAAGCCCGAAGCCGGTCACGAGGCTGAAGATCAGGGAGTCCACGGGCGCCATCCGGCGACTGTTGTCATCTGGTGGCGAGCATGGGCCGGGCGCGGGGCGGGCTCCTTGCGCGCGATCAAGCGCGAGGATGGGCCCGACTTGGCCGGTGTGCGGCCTCCACGAGGGCGGGCGTCATCATCAGGACGAGGCCCCACATCGTTGCCAGCGTGGCCGGCGGCGCAAACGGGTCGCTGAAGGCACCGATCCCCCAGCCGGCGAGCAGGAATGTCGCTGCCGCGCCAAACAAAATGCCGAGCCACTTGGGGCGGCCGGCGTCGTCGAGCCGCTTCAAGGTGAGAACTGTTGCCACGTAGGCGGCGAGGGCTGCCCACAGGAATGCGGCCATGGTGGGTGCGTGGGGCACCGCATTGGTGCTTTCGTCGAACGCGTCGGCGTTCATGAGGGCCGTGCCGATCAGGCCCGCCGCGACGGTTGCGAGAATGCCGATCCACCACGCGAGGCGGTTGATCCGGCCTTTCGGCGAGAGGACGGCGTCGATGGAGTGTTCGATCATGTCGCGTCCCGTTTCGCTGTGTGGGCGGAGATGCCGCAGGGATTTCAAGCGTGTTTTAGGAAGAGCCTAGCAATGTCGCCGCGAGCGTTTTTGATGCACGTCAAAGATCGTGCGCGCGGCGCGTTGAAAGATGTTCATGTAGCTTCGGCAAGGAGGAGTGACGATGGCTGGGGTGGGGCGATGGGGGGATGCGGTGGCCGCGTTCGCGCTGGGGCTCTCGCTCGCCGTGGTGCTTTGGGGCGTGCTCGCGGTGGCCGCCGAGAAGGCGCCCGTGCCGAGCGAAGGGCCGTGGCGGATTATCCTTCAGGATCAGCTCAAGAAGGAAAAAGGCTGCGACCTCAAGGAAGTCCTGATGTACCAGGAAATTCCGCTCGGCGACGAGATCACGATCGAGGGACGGGTCTCGTGCCTCGACGACCGGGCGTTCGATTTTAGCCGCAACCGCAAGCACCAGAAGTTCAGAATCGAGCTTTGCGAACCCGCCGTCTGTTGACGGGCGCGGCGGATGGCCGGGAAAGAGCGGCAGACATGACCTACAAGACGATCCTTGTGCATCTTGCGGGCGAGGCCGCGTTGGAGAGCGTCCTCACGCCCGCCCTCGATCTGGCGCGGCGTTTCGGTGCGCACGTGATCGGTCTTTCCGTGGTGCCGCCCTACGTTTTCACGCCGACCGTTTTACCGGGCAGCCATTCCATGGTGGGCGACCAGCACCGCAGGGCCTTCACGGAGGGGGCGGCGGCCCTCAAGCTGCGCTTCGAGGCTGCGGCCCGGGACGCGGGCGTCAGCGCGCAGTGGGTGGACGAGGACGCCGGCCTGCAGCCCGTCTGGCGCCGCGTGGTGGCCTACGGACGGGCGGCCGATCTCATCGTGGCGCGGGCGCCCAAGGACGACGGTGCGGAGCAGATCGTGCTGCAATCGGGTCGTCCGGTGCTGTTCCTGCCCGAAGGGCCGGCGCGCACGGTCGGGACATGGGTGACTGTTGCCTGGAATGCTCGCCGCGAAGCGACGCGCGCGGCCTTCGATGCGTTGCCGATCCTGGCCAGCGCGGCGGCGGTCAAAGTGCTCTGGATCAACCCGGAGGACGACAACGAGACGGAGGGTGTGCCGACGGGCGACCTTTGCACGGCGCTCGCCCGTCACCGGGTGCCGGCCGAGGCGGTCGAGATCAAGGCACCGGACGAAAAGGTCGGCGAGACGCTGACGCGCTTCCTTCGCGATTCGGGCAGCGACCTTCTGGTGATGGGCTGCTACGGGCACTCACGGCTGCGCGAAATGGTGCTCGGTGGGGCGACACGCCGCATGCTGGCCTCGCTCACGGTGCCGGTTCTGATGTCGCACTAAACGCGGCCGGTCCGGCCTTCGGCGGGGGCGCACGAGCGCCTGTTACATTCTCTTACAAATCGTCACGACCGGCGCATAACGGCGGTTCGGACGCACGCTCTATTCCCGGCTAAGGAACGTCCCGGCCAGGAGAGAGAGATGCTCGCAGTCCAGACCCTCGACTCACGCCAGTTTCAAGCCCCTCTCAGCCGCCTGAGCCGCGCGGAAGCTCCTCCGCGCTCCCTCGAGGAGCGGTTGGCCCATGCAACCGTTCGCAAGATCGAGAGCAAGGAGCACGTGTTCTGCGAGGGAGATCCCCGGCTTCACGTGTTCCGCGTCGAGGAGGGCGTGATCGCAATCTACAAGACGCTGTGTGATGGCCGGCGCCGGATCATCGACTTCGCCTATCCGGGCGACCTTCTGGGCCTCGGCGTTCTCGACGAGCACATTCTCTCCGCCCAGGCGACATCGCCTGCCAAGGTTCGCTGCTTCTCGGCGGCGAGCCTCGAGGCGATGGCGGAAAACGACGCCGAGCTCGCGCTCAAGCTTTACAAGTCCGTATGTCAGGAGCTGAGCGCGACGCGGAGCCTTCTGGTCACCGTGGGCCAGCGCAGTGCGGTCGAGCGTGTCGCCGCATTTCTGCTCGGGCTGCGCCGGCGCTCGGGCGACGAGGCCGGAGAGACGGTGACGCTCGCCATGCGCCGCAGCGACATCGCAGACCTTCTGGGCCTGACGATCGAGACCGTGAGCCGCACGCTGACCAAGCTGCGCACGATGGGCGTCATCGACGTGGAGCTCGGGGGAACGACGGTCACGCTGCGCGATGTCGCACGTCTCACGGATCTCGCGAACGAGTAGCGGGAGCGTCCCTCGTTCGCGAGGTGTGGGAACGACTGCGTCAAATGGGCCGGCACCGGATCGTCTATTGATCTACATCAAGGCGGGTCCGCGCGCCCAACCTCATCAATCGCCAATTATTTCAAGTCGGGAGAGGGGCAGCTCATGGCCGTACCGAGGGCAGCAACCAGCGAAGAGGCAATCGCGTTCTCGGGCGCGCTCGCACTCATATCCGCCGTTCTGATCGCCACCGTGGGTGGCATTTTTGCGTTTGCGGGTCTGGATGAAGTGATCCGGATCCACGGCGCGTTGATCGCGGTGTCGGCGATCGCGGCCGCTCTCTACATCATGTCCAATCCGCGCAAGGGCGGAGAGAGCGAGCAGCAGACCTATTTCGACGGGCCGGTGAAGGTCGCGACCGTCGCGGCCGTCGTCTGGGGCGTGGTCGGCTTCCTCGTCGGCGACCTCGTCGCCTGGCAGCTCGCGTTTCCGGCTCTCAACTTCGACATGCCCTGGACCAACTTCGGACGGCTGCGGCCGCTCCACACCTCGGCGGTCATTTTCGCTTTCGGCGGCAACGTTTTGATCGCGACGTCGCTTTACGTCGTGCAGCGGACGAGCCGTGCGCGCATGGCTGGCTACTGGAGCCCCTGGTTCGTCGTGTGGGGCTATCAGCTTTTCATCGTGCTCGCGGCCACGGGCTACGTGCTCGGCGCGACGCAGAGCAAGGAGTACGCCGAGCCCGAATGGTACGTCGACATCTGGCTCACGCTCGTCTGGGTCGCCTATCTGCTCGTGTTCCTGGGTACGCTCTGGAAGCGTAAGGAGCCGCATATCTACGTCGCGAACTGGTTCTATCTCGCCTTCATCGTCACCATTGCTCTGCTTCACATCGTCAACAACCTGGCGATACCGGTCTCCTTCCTCGGATCGAAGAGCTACACGCTGTTCGCCGGCGTGCAGGATGCCATGACGCAGTGGTGGTACGGACACAACGCGGTCGGCTTCTTCCTGACCGCCGGGTTCCTCGGGATCATGTACTACTTCATCCCGAAGCGGGTGGAGCGGCCCGTCTATTCCTACCGGCTCTCCATCAT
>ERZ869909.2204-NODE-2204-length-13568-cov-5.338151_pt1 | contig 13568 bp, 10 predicted proteins | sample MGYA00520892_ERZ869909 | MGnify/ENA primary metagenome ERZ869909 (study PRJEB32215, sample SAMEA104723947) | bioreactor metagenome | biome: bioreactor; feature: anaerobic bioreactor; material: water | place: China | collected 2015-03-12 ... | reverse complement strand
CGCCGGGCCAGCCCGTCCTTTTCCAGCCGGTCAACCACCGCCGTGGCATTGCCGTTCGACACCAGCAGCAGGCGCGACAGTTCCGACATGGTCAGCGCCTCGCGCCGCCGGTAAAGCGCTGCCATGACATCGAAACGCGGCAGCGTGGTATCATGTTCGGTGCGCAGGTAATCGCGCAGCTCACCCTCGACGGTGCGCGTCAGCCGCAGCAGCCGGATCCAGGTTTTCAGCCGGCGTTTCGAGAGCGAAGGCGCATTGGCATCCATCAGATTTCCCCCCCTGAGACCGACAGCGCATGGCCATTGACCATCGAGGCGCCGGATGAGGCCAGAAACAGCGCCGCCGACGCCACCTCATCGACATCGATCATGCGTTTGAGCGGATTGTCCGCCACCACCTGCGCCAGCGCCGCCTCGTGGGTCAGCGCAAACCGTTTCTGCACCGCATCGACCGCCGCCTGACCGAGCGGGGTATCGACGAAACCCGGGCAGATGGCGTTGCAGGTGATGCCCTTGCTCGCCACCTCCAGCGCCACCGAGCGCACCAGCCCCAGCACGCCATGCTTGGCGGCGGCATAGGCGGCGATGGTCGGCCCGCCCTTGAGGCTGGCGGTCGAGGCAATGGCGATCAGCCGCCCGCCCGGCTCCATGCCCTTCAGCGCCTCGCGAAAGGTCAGGAAGGTGCCGGTCAGATTGACCGCCAGTGTCTGGTTCCATTGCTCCAGCGTGATCGAGCGCAGCTTGCCCGCAGCGCCACCGCCGGCATTGGCGATGACCACATCATAGGGCTCGGTGAAAAGCGCCGCCACCTGCGCCTCGTCGGTGACATCGGCCACAAGGCAGATCATGCCGCGCCCGGCATCGGTGTCGGCCAATGCCTCGGCGCGCCGCCCGGTGATGGTGACCCGGTCGCCAGCCTCGGCAAAGGCCCGCGCCAGCCCGCGCCCGATGCCCGAGCCGCCGCCGGTGACCAGCACGCGGCGCGGCTTCTGTGCCCCGCCGGTCATGCCCGGATGACCTCTTGCGCGCGCTCGGCCAGCCTTCGGGCCTGATCGCGGCCGGGCAGATAGGGCAGCGGCCATTGGGTGGCGGTGTCGCCCATCTGCACGGCGGCATGCAGCGTCCAGTAGGGATCGGCCAGATGCGGCCGCGCCAGGCAGACCAGATCGGCGCGCCCGGCCATCAGGATCGAATTGACGTGATCGGGCTCATAGATATTGCCGACCGCCATGGTCGCCAGACCGGCCTCGTTGCGAATGCGGTCGGAGAACGGCGTCTGGAACATGCGCCCATAGACCGGCTTGGCGTCGATCGAGGTCTGGCCAGCGGAAACGTCGATGATATCGGCCCCGGCGTCATGGAACATCCGGGCGATTTCAACCGCTTCCTCGGGGGTGACGCCCTCGTCGCCAACCCAGTCATTGGCCGAGATCCGCACCGCCATCGGCTTCTCGGCCGGCCAGGCAGCGCGCATGGCGGCGAAAACCTCCAGCGGGTAGCGCATGCGGTTTTGCAGGCTGCCGCCGTATTCATCGGCCCGGATGTTCGACTTCGGGCTGATGAAGCTGGAGATCAGATAACCATGCGCGGCATGCAGCTCCACCATGTCGAAGCCGGCGCGCGCGGCCATCTCGGTGGCGCTGACGAATTCGGCGGTGACGCGGTCCATATCGGCGCGGGTCATCTCGCGCGGGGTCTGGTTGGCCGGCGCCCAGGGCAGCGGCGAGGCCGAGAGGATCGGCCAGTTGCCCTCGGGCAGCGGGCGGTTGTCCTCGACCCAGCCGACGCAGGTGGAGGCCTTGCGCCCGGCATGGCCGATCTGCATGCAGATCTTCGCCGGGCTCTCGGTATGGACGAAATCGACGATGCGCTTCCAGGCGGTCTCATGTTCGGGGGCATAGAGGCCGGGGCAGCCCGGGGTGATGCGCCCCTCGGGCGAAACACAGGTCATTTCGGTATAGATCAGCCCGGCGCCGCCCTTGGCACGCTCGCCCAGATGCACCAGATGCCAGTCGGTCGGGCAGCCATCGACGGCGCGATACTGCGCCATCGGCGAGACGACGACGCGGTTGAACAGTTCCATGTCGCGCAGCTTGAAGGGCGCGAACATCGGCGCGCGGCCGGGCTGGCCGCCGGCGCGGGTCTGAAACCAGTCCTCGGTGGCGCGCAGCCAGTCGGGATCGCGCAGGCGCAGGTTTTCGTGACTGATGCGCTGGCTGCGCGTCAGCAGCGAATAGGCGAACTGCGGCGGCGGCATATCGAGGTAACGCTCGACTTCCTCGAACCATTCCAGCGAGTTGCGCGCCGCCGATTGCAGCCGCAGTACCTCCAGCCGGCGTTCCTCCTGATAGCGGGCGAAAGCCTGTTCCAGCGTCGGCTCGCTATGCAGGAACTCGGCCAGCGCGATCGCCGAATCGAACGCCAGCCGGGTGCCCGAGCCGATGGAGAAATGCCCGGTGGCGGCGGCATCGCCCATCAGCACCACGTTTTCATGATACCAGCGCTCGCAGATGACGCGCGGAAACTGCATCCAGACCGCCGAGCCGCGCAGATGCGCGGCATTCGACATCAGCGCATGCCCGTCCAGATGCGCGGCGAAGATCTGGCGGCAGGTTTCGACGGTTTCTTCCTTCGACATGTGCTCGAAACCCCAGCGATCCCAGGTTTCGGGCAGGCATTCGACGATGAAGGTCGCGGTGGTATCGTCGAACTGATAGACATGCGCCCAGACCCAGCCATGTTCGGTCTTCTCGAAGATGAAGGTGAAGGCATCGTCGAATTTCTGATGCGTGCCCAGCCAGACGAACTTGCAGCGGCGCACGTCGATATCGGGCTTGAACACGCTTTCATATTCGCGCCGCACCAGACTGTTGATCCCGTCCGAAGCCACCACCAGATCATAGTCGCGGCGGTATTCCTCGGCGGTTTTGAACTCGGTTTCGAAACGCAGATCGACGCCCAGTTCGCGGGCCCGCGCCTGCAGCAGGATCAGCATCTGCTTGCGCCCGATGCCAGCAAAACCATGCCCGCCCGAAACCGAGCGATGACCGGCATGCACCACCGCGATATCGTCCCAATAGGCGAAGTGGTCGCGGATCGCCTGCGTGGAAACGGGGTCGTTATGTTGCATTTTTGACAGCGCATCATCCGACAGCACCACGCCCCAGCCGAAGGTGTCATTGGCGCGGTTGCGCTCCAGCACCGTGACCTCATGCGCGGGGTCGCGCAGTTTCATCGAAATGGCAAAATAGAGGCCCGCCGGCCCGCCCCCGAGGCAGAGGATCTTCATGGACGAGTCTCCCTGTGCTGTCCTGCGGGCAGGTTGGCATCTGCGGGCTTAAATTTCAAGTTTAAAATTTAAGCCGCGACGAGCGCCGTTCGGGGGCTGAGGGCCGTGTCAGAAGATTGGCGGCAGGGTACCCAGCACCAGCGGGCCCAGCATCAGCTGACCGTCGCGCAGCGCCAGCGGCGCTTCCAGCCGCTCGGGCGTCGAGGGATCGGCCAGCGCGCCAAAGCTGCGAGTGGTCAGGGCGGCGGCTTCAGGGGTGATCAGCCCCGCCTGTTCCAGCCGCGCCAGAAGCGCCGGCCAGCCCTGAAGCTGAAGCGTGACCTCGCCGCTCAGAAGGCCCAGCGGCCCGGCCTCCAGCCGCCCCGTGGCGCTGAGCGAGATGCCCTCGAAGGCCAGCTGCGCGCCGGTAACGGCGAGGCTGCGCAACAGGGGCGGCGGGCCGGAAAGCGCCGCGCGGTCGAGCGCGCGATCAAACTCGGCCTCCAGCGTCAAGGCCAGCAGATCGACGCGGCGCGGCCAATGCCCGGCCGGGTCCAGCTCGGCCATAAGCGCGGTATCGGGAAAGAGCGTGCGCAGTTCGAACGCGGCCTCGTGGCGGCTGGGCGACAGCGCGCGGCTGGCGAAACGCGCCTGTTCGGCGCGATGGGTGGCGCTCTCGCTGCGCAACTCGGGCGCCTCGATGACCAGCGCAAACCGCTCAAGCGGCAGCGCGGGCTGCGGCGCCATCACCAGGCTTGCACGCATGTCGCGGCTGTGCAGGCCCAGCGCATTGCCCTCGATCACGAATTCCTGATCATGGGGAAAGACCGCGATCAGATGATACGGCCGGTAACTCAGCGCAAAGAACTGTACGAAGGGCGCGCGCCAGCTCAGCCCTGGCTGATCCAGCTCCGGCGCGTCCAGCGTCAGATCGAACCGGTTGGGAAAACCGCGCACGCTGTACCCGGCGGCGCTGAAAAAAGGGTTTGTTTCAAGGTTTTGCGCCACCGTGCGATCCAGCGCCCTCGCGCCGACGAACCAGTAGCCGCCCCAGGCCAGCGTCGCCAGAACCGCTGCCGCCAAAAGCCCGAAGACCGCGCGTATGCCCACCGCTCACCCCTGACCTGCCCCCGAGCGCCCTGCCGGCGCCGGTGAGCGTTGTGTTTCGTCTCGCCGGTGTTTACATCCCTCGCGCGGGCAGGGCCAGAGCCCGCCGTGGCAGGAGAGCGCCTTGCAGCCGCTTTGGGTATTCGGATACGGATCACTGGTTTGGAACCCGGGCTTTGCCTGGAGCCGGCGCGCGCTGGCCCGGCTGGACGGCTATCGCCGCTCGTTCTGCATGCGCTCGATCCACCATCGCGGCACCGAGGCCTCGCCCGGGCTGGTGCTGGCGCTCGATGCCGCCGAAGGGGCGCATTGCACCGGCGTCGCCTTCGAGATCGCCCCGCAGATCGCCGAGGAAACGCTGGAATATCTGCGCGCGCGCGAACTGATCTCGGCGGCCTATCTTGAGACCGTGCAGCCGATCACGCTCGATGACGGCAGCCGCGTGGATGCGGTGGTCTATGTCATCGACCGGGCGCATGGGCAGTATTGCGGTGGCCTCGCACTTGAGGAGCAGGCGCGCATCATCGCCGGCGCGGTTGGCGGGCGCGGGCCCAATTGCGACTATCTGCACCAGACGGCGGCGCATCTGGCCGAACTGGGCCTGCATGACGGCGAGCTGGAATGGCTCTCGGAGCGGGTCCGGGCCCTGAAATCGCCCTAGTTAATTGTTGGCAAGCCGGGCCGTTCCTACTAGATTTTGTGGCAACCAGAAGGGTTGAGCGGCATGGCGCGACGATTGAGGGCAGGGGCACTGGGGCCGGTAGGCAGCGTGCAGTTTTCGCAGCCGGTGCGCCAGATCTCCCTGATGCTGGTCTCGCTGGCGCTGGTCACGGTGGGGGTCTATATCGCCTTTCCCCGCGTCTCGGGCATCTTTCTGGCCAATATCTGGCTCAACGGTTTCATTTTTCTGGTCTTCCTGATCGGGGTTCTGGCCACGTTCTGGCAGGTGATCCAGCTGTCCAGTTCGGTGCGCTGGATCGAGGGTTTCGCGGCCGAAACCCCGGGCCATCAGATCACCGTGGCGCCGCGTCTGCTGGCGCCACTGGCGGCGCTTCTGCGCTCGCGCGGGAAATCCAGCCATATCAGTTCCACCTCGGCGCGCTCGATCCTGGAATCGGTCGCCACGCGGATCGACGAAGAGCGCGACATCACCCGCTATATCGTCAACCTGTTGATCTTTCTTGGCCTTCTGGGCACGTTCTACGGGCTGGCGACCTCGGTGCCGGCGGTGGTCGATACCATCCGCTCGCTGGCCCCGCAGGAGGGGCAGGATGCGCTGAGCGGTTTCGGCCGGCTGATGGCCGGGCTGGAAACCCAGATGGATGGCATGGGCGTGGCGTTTTCCTCGTCGCTGCTGGGGCTTGCCGGATCGCTGGTTGTGGGCATTCTGGAGCTGTTCGCCGGCCATGGGCAGAACCGCTTCTACCGTGAACTGGAGGAATGGCTTTCCTCGATCACCAGGCTGGGCACCGCCGTCGAGGCCGAGAGCGGCGAGGGCGCGGCGCTGGGCGCGGTGGTCTCGGTGCTCGACAGCATGGCCGATCAGCTGGAGGCGATGCGCGCCCTGCATGCCGATGCCGAGGCCGGGCGCGCGCAGCTCGATCAGGGGCTGGCGACGCTGGCCGAGGCCGTTGACCGGCTGTCGCTGCGCTTCGAGATGGAAACCAGCACTGCCGCCGCGCTTGAGCGGCTGGCCGAGGGGCAGGAGCGGCTGGTTGCCACGCTGGAGGGCCGCGCCGCCGAACCCGAGCCGCATCTTGAGGCCGAAACCCGCATGCGCCTGCGCTCCATGGATATTCAACTGCTGCGCATCCTTGAAGAACTCTCTGCCGGGCGCCAGGAATCGATTGCCGACCTGCGCACCGATCTGGCGACGCTGACCCAGGCGGTGCGCCAGCTCAACCGTCAGCCGCCGCCGGTGATCGTGCCCGCCGCGCGCGACGACGAGGGCTAGGGCAATGGGCCTGTCGCGCCGGTCCAACCAGCGCTTTTCCGGGTCGATCTGGCCGGGGTTCGTCGATGCGATGACGGCGCTGCTGCTGGTGCTGATCTTCGTGCTGTCGATCTTCATGATCGTGCAATCGGTGCTGCGCGAGACCATCGACACCCAGGACAGCGAGTTGCAGGGGCTGACGGCGCAGGTTTCGGCGCTGACCAATGCGTTGGGGCTGAGCCGGACGCGGGTCAGCACGCTGGAGGGGCGGGTTGAGGGGTTGAGCGACGATCTCGCCGCCGCGCGCGCCACCATCGGCACGCAGGAGGCGCAGATCGCCGCGCTGGGTCGCGATCTGGCGGCGCGGGTGGCTGAACTGGGCGAAGCGCGCGCCAGCATCACGGCCTTCGAGGCGCAGGTGGCCGGGCTGCTGAGCGAGCGCGCCGATCTGCGCGGCCGGCTGGAGGCCACCGAGGCGGTGCGCGATGCGCTGATCTCCGAGGCCGAGGCGCTGCAACTGGCGCTGGCTCAGGCCCGCGACGAGATCGACGCCGCCGCCGAAGCCGCCCGTCTGGATGCCGCGCGCCGCGAAGCCATCGAGGCGGCCCTGGCCGAGATGCGCGCGCGCGCCGAGGCCGGCGAGGCCAGCCTGGCGGCGATGCTGGCGCAGCTTGAGCAGGTCGAAACCGACCGCGATCTGGCCGAGGCGGCGCTTCTTTCGTTGCGCGACACCATGGCCCGGCGCGAGGCCGAGCAAATGGCGCTGGCCGAACGGCTGTCGCGCGCGCTCGATGCCGCCCAGGCCCGCGAGGCGGCGCTGGCCGACCTGGCCGGGCGCGAGGCTGAACTGGCCGAACGCATCGCCGAGCTGGACGCCGCGCTCTCGGATGCCGAACTGGCGCGCCAGCAGGCCCTGGCGGAACTGGCGGCGCGTGAGGCTGAGCTGGGCGAACGCATCGCCGAACTGGACGCCGCGCTTTCGGATGCCGAACTGGCCCGCCAGCAGGCCCTGGCGGAACTGGCCGCGCGTGAGGCTGAACTGGGCGCGCGGATCGCCGAGCTGGACGCCGCGCTTTCGGATGCCGAACTGGCCCGCCAGCAGGCATTGGCGGAACTGGCCGCGCGCGAGGCTGAACTGGGTGCGCGCATCGCCGAACTGGATGCGTCCCTCAGCGATGAGGAACTGGCGCGCCAGCAGGCACTGGCCCAGCTTGCCGCGCTGGAGGCCGAATTGCGCGGCGAGTTGGACACATTGGAGGCCGCCCGCCTGGCCGAAGCCGCCGCCGCCGAAGCCCTGCGCCGCCGTCTGGAACAGGCCGAGGCCGCGCTTACGGCCGAGGAACAGGCGCGGCTGGCCGATCTGGCTGCCGCCGAGGCATTGCGCGCGCGTCTGGCCGAGGCCGATACCGAACTGACGGCGATGACCCTTGCGCTGGAGGAAGCCCGCCGCCGGGCCGAGGAAACCCTGACCCTGCTCGCCGCCGCCAACCGCGCCCGTGACGAGGCCGAAGATCTGGCCGGCCAGCGGCTGACCGAGGCCGAGACCCGCGCCGCATTGCTGGAACTGGCGCAGCAGGAACTGCGCGCGGCCGAGGCGCTGGCCGCCGATGATCAGCGCCGTTTGGCGCTTCTGAATGAACAGGTGGCGACGCTGCGCCGCGAGGTGGCCGGATTGCAGGAGCTTCTGGGCGATTATCGCCAGCGCGATACCGAGGCCCAGACCCAGATCGAAACACTCGGCGCCGATCTCAATGCGGCGCTGGCGCAGCTTGCCACCGAACAATCGCGCCTTGCCATCGAGCAGCGCCGCCGGGCCGAGCTCGAAGAGGCCGAGCGTCGCCGCCTGGAAGAAGAAGCCCGCCAATTGGAACGCTACCGCTCCGAGTTCTTCGGCCAGATGCGCGAAGTTCTGGCCGGGCGCGAGGGCGTGCGCATCGTCGGCGACCGGTTTGTCTTCTCGTCGGAAGTGCTGTTCGAACTGGGCTCGGCCGATCTGGCCACCGAGGGGCGGGCGCAGATCGCCAATGTGGTGACCATCCTGCGCGAGGTGGCGCGTGACATCCCCGAGGGCATCGACTGGATCCTGCGCGTCGATGGCCATACCGACGATGTGCCCATCACGCCCGGCGCGCGTTTCGCCAATAACTGGGAGTTGAGCCAGGCGCGGGCGCTGTCGGTGGTGCTGTTCATGATCGAGGATCTGGGCTTCCCGCCCGAGCGGCTGGCGGCCACCGGCTTTGGCGAGTACCGCCCCGTCAACCCCGCCGCCACCACCGAGGCACGGGCCCAGAACCGGCGCATCGAACTGAAGCTTACCGAGCGTTAGAAATGTTGAAAAAGTGACATTTTCTTTCGTTAGTCCGCCAAATCAATCCTTGGAAAAGTTGAATTGGTGACAGTAGGTCGCTCACCCTATGGTTGCGGAGTGTAGTAGAGTTCACGAAGATCATAGCCATTTCGTTCCAAAACCGCCTGCGCCCGCGTCAGCTCTGCCGGGGTCAGCCGCGGGCTGCGGGCGAGAATCCAGCCGAACCGCCCCGAAGGTTCGCCAACCACCGCCACCGAATAGTCCGGCGTGACATCGAGGATGTAATAATCGCCCCGGATGAAGGGCAGCAGGCGCACGAAATTCACCGAAAGCCGCCCCGGCCCCTCGACCCGTGCGCGGCCCTCGGCCACCGTCAGGCGACCATCGAAACTGTGCTTCCGGCAGGAATTGCGCACCTCGATCTGTCCGTCGGAAAGCAATGCATATTCGGCCGTCACCGCCACGCAATCGCGTTCGAAACGGTTGGGATAACGGGCAATTTCAAACCAAAGCCCCTGATAGCGCGCCAGATCGACATCGGCCTGCACCCGCATGGGCACCGAAGTGTCGCGAAAGGCGGATGCCTCGGCCGGCGGCGTGCTCCCCAGCCAGAAGAGCCCGGCAGCCAGGCCCAGCGCCAGGCTGGCCAGACGGTTGCGACGACGAGGGGAGATTGCGGTCATGGCTCAGCCTTGCGGTTGCGGCAGCAACGCGCCCGTAACGGTCGCGCTGCTTTTCAACCGTTATACGCCGGGCCCGCGCGGCTGGATGACCGGCTGAAAGACGCGGCGATCAATCCGCCGGCGCGGTCTCGGGGCTGGGCTCTTCGGTGCCGGGGCGGCGGTAGCGATAACGCGCATTCTCGGCATTGAGTGCCTCGGCCAGGCATTCATCCTGGGCGCGCAGCCCGCTCAACATCGCCCGCCTACCCCGCGCATCGGTGCTTTGCAGAATGCGCCGCATCACGGTTCCCCGACCACGGGCACTGTCCAGAAACACCGTTTGCGGGATCAGCGCCTCGATGGGGCTGCCCAGCGTGACCAGCGCGTTATGGCTGGCCAGCGCCCCATAGGCGGCGCTCAGACAGGTCGGCATGCTGTCGCCGCAAGCGGCCTGACAGAGCGCGCGCAGCGGCTCGGCGACCGGCGAGGTTTCAAGCCAGGCAAGAAAGGTGGCGTCGTCCTGCGGCTCGCCCATCAGCGCGCGCTGCGGATGCGCGGCGGGCAATTGTGCCAGCAGCGCTTCGCGGCGCGGTTCATCGGCGCCGCGCCAGAGCAGATAGAGCAGTTCGGGATGGGTGGCCTCGGCTGGCAGGTCGCGCAGCGCCGGATGCTCACGCGCCGCCAGCACCACCAGCGCCTCGCGCGCGGCACGAGCCTCGCCCAGCCGATCAAATTCGTCGATCACCGTGGGATCGGCCAGTACCGACATCAGCGCCAGCCAGTTGCGCGCAAGCTCGCTGGCTGCGGCATCATGCAGCCAGCTTTGCCCCGACAGCCCGCCCGGCGCCCGCAGGATCGCAATTCGCTCGTCGCGCGGCAGATAGGCCAGCCAGGGCCCCTGCATGGCCGGGGTCTTGTCGATCACCGCCAGCAGGGTGCGGGCTGCGGTATTGCCGTCCTGCGCCAGCGCCGCCAGGGCGCGAAGCGCCGGTTCTTCGTCATCGGCCAGCCATTGTTCGACTGCCGCGGCAAGGGCGGGATGGTCGGCGCCGGGCAGGGTGCTGGCCGGGGGCGTGGGGCCACCGGCGGCCAGCGGCAGGCCCAGCGCCAGCCCGGCACAGACCAGCACCGCCTGCGCGACATTGGCGCCGGGGATGCGGCGCGGCAAAAGGCGTCGTTGAACCCGTTTGATCGCGGGAAGGTGTTTCAAGCCGCAGGTCTCGCTTTCCAGTCAGAGGCAACAGGGCAGGGGCCGCTGCCAACCCGGTTGCAGGTCGCAATTTGCGAAGCATGGCGCCGGGGTGCAAGCCCTTTCTGCCCCGGAAGCGGCATTTGCCACCCCGGGGGCAGGGGCAGGATGTGGCACCCGCCGGGAGGGCAGGAGGTGGGGTTCAGCCGCGCAGATCGGCCGCGATGCTATGCAACTCGCTCGCCGGCAGGAAGCCGCGCAGCAATTCTGCCTGCCCACCCTCGCTGCCCATGATGAAGCTGGGCGTGCCACTGATCTGCAGGCGCTGCGCCAGCGCACGGTTCTCGGCCAGCACCTGGGTCACGGCTTCCGAGCGCATGCGCTCCAGCACCGCCGCTCCATCAAGGCCAAGTTCGATGGCCAGCGCGGTGAGCGTGGTTTCATCGGGCTCGCCCTGCAGGTTCATCAGCCGCTCATGGGCAGCGAAATAGGTATCAGGATCAGAGAGTTGCAGCACCGCCACCGCAAAACGGCTCATCGCCTCCGAGGCCGGCCCGAGGATCGGGAATTCCTTGATCACCAGCCGCACATTGCCGTCCTGCTCGGTGAATTCCATCATCTGCGGCAGCGCGCGCCGGCAGAAGCCGCAGCGGTAATCCATGAATTCGACCAGCGTCACATCACCATCGAGATTGCCGCCCTGCCAGGAATGGGCATCGGCAAACAGGTCTTCGGCGTTGATCTCGATCAGCGTGGCATCCATATCGGCCTGCTGCGCCATGGTGCGCCGCTCGTATTCGGCGACGGCCTCGAAGATCACCTCGGGATTGTCCAGCAGATAGGCGCGGATTTCGGCCCGCAGCGCGGCGCGCGCGGCATCGCTCATGCTCTCACCCTCGGCCAGCGCCGGGGCGGCGCCGAGCGCCAGGCCGATAGTGGTGGCCGTCAGCAGGGCGGCGATGCCCCGCCGGGCGCGCGGGGCCGGATCGGCGCGGAAGGAAAACATGCAGGCTCCTGTTCTGGTTCGGCGCTGATCTTGGGCCTGATCGCGGGGGAAGATCAAGCCCTTGGCGGCGCCTGGCGGGGCAATTGACCGGAACGTGAAAGCCGGTGCCCGCTTGCCAAGGGGATTCATTTCTCCCGCCGATTGCGCTAGTCTGGCGCCAAGACGCGAAACCCCGGGATAAACCGGCGGGTCAGGGTGCGGGCAGAGCAGGCGATGCAGGGCAGCAGGGATCAGGGCGCGGCAGGGGCGCGGGCGGCGACGCAGGGTATGGCCCGGCGCGGGTTTATGGCGGCCCTGCTGGCCATTCTGGCCGGCGGCCGCGCTGCTTTCGCGCAGGATTTCGCTGCCCTGGCAAGGGTTTCCGGCGCGCCGCTCCTGCGGCCTGAGGGGGCGGGGCTGCGGCTGGAGTTGCCGCTCAGCCAGCCGGTGCCGTTTCGCTTGCGGCATCTGGCCGGGCCCTTGCGGCTGGTGGTCGAGTTCCGGCAGGTGGATTGGTCGGGCTTCGGGCTGAGCGGCGCGCTGCCGGCGCCGGTGGCGGCGCTGCGCACCGGGCAGGTCGGCGGCTGGTCGCGGCTGGTGCTGGAACTGGCGCAGCCGATGGGCGCGGCGCGCGCCGGCATGCGGGTTGACGAGGCGAGCGGGCAGGCGCTGTTGCAACTGCTGCTGGAGCCGGTCAGCGCCGAGGTCTTCGCCGCCCGCGTCGCTGAGGATGCGGTGCGATTTTCGCAGGACGGCGATACCCCGCGCGGTGAGCCGTTGCGGGCCGGGCAACGGCGCCCCGGACTGGGCGCGCGGCCGGCAGTGGTGGTGCTCGATCCCGGCCATGGCGGTATCGACCCCGGCGCCGAACGTGGCGGATTGCGCGAATCCGATCTGATGCTGACCTTCGCGCAGGAACTGGCCGAGAGGCTGCGCCGCAGTGACGGGTTCGAGGTGGTACTGACCCGCGAATCCGATGTCTTCGTGTCGCTGGAAGGGCGGATCCGCATCGCGCGGCGTGCCGGGGCGGATCTGTTCATCTCGCTGCACGCCGATGCACTGGCCGATGGCGCGGCCTCGGGCGCCACGGTCTATACGCTTTCGGACACCGCCACCGATGCCGCCGCCGAAGCGCTGGCTGAGCGCCATGACCGCGCCGATCTTCTGGGTGGCGGGGTGGATCTGAGCGGCGCCGATGATGCCGTGGCCTCGGTGCTGATGGCGATTGCGCGCAACGAAACCCAGCCCGGCACAGAACGGCTGGCGCAGGCGCTGGTGGGGGCGATTTCCGGGGCCGGGCTGGCCATGCACCGCCGTCCCTGGCAGCAGGCGGCGTTTTCGGTGCTCAAGGCGCCCGATATTCCCTCGGCGTTGCTGGAGGTGGGCTTCATGTCCAGCCCGCGCGATCTGGCCAATCTGCAAGATGCCGCCTGGCGCACCCGCATGGCCGAGGCGATCCATGCTGCGCTCGATACCTGGGTTGCCGAGGAAATCGCCCAGGCCGAACTGCGCCGTCGCTGACCCCCGGGCAGGCCCTGAAAGCCCCGGCAAGATCACGGCTGCGCGATCTGGGCCCGGTTTTCCGCCCCCCGCCGCGCTGACGTTTTGACCCCGCCCCCGCAAAGCCGTATAGACTGGGGCGCAATCATCCGGAGCCCTGCCTTGACCCGCGCCTTCCTGTCCTTCCTTGGTGGCATCTTCAGCTTCATCGTTCTGGGGCTGGTCTTTGCCGCGCTGAGCGTGGGCGGGGTGATCTGGATGTATGCCCGTGACCTGCCCAGCCACGAGCAGCTTGCCACCTACAGCCCGCCGATGATCAGCCGCATCTATTCCGGCGAGGGGCGGCTGATCGACGAATTCGCCCATGAGCGGCGGCTGTTCGCGCCGATCGAGGATGTGCCGGAGATGCTGCGCGCCGCCTTCATCTCGGCCGAGGATCGCAATTTCTACGAACATCAGGGCTTTGACCCGCTAGCCATGGTCTCGGCGCTGCGCGACGCCGTGGTTTCGCGCGGGCAGAACCTGCGTGGGGCATCGACGATCACCCAGCAGGTGATGAAGAACTTCCTGCTGTCGGGCGACCGCACCGGCGAGCGCAAGATCCGCGAGATCATTCT
>ERZ869909.2203-NODE-2203-length-13570-cov-11.423775_pt1 | contig 13570 bp, 10 predicted proteins | sample MGYA00520892_ERZ869909 | MGnify/ENA primary metagenome ERZ869909 (study PRJEB32215, sample SAMEA104723947) | bioreactor metagenome | biome: bioreactor; feature: anaerobic bioreactor; material: water | place: China | collected 2015-03-12 ... | reverse complement strand
ACCACGACCTGCGACAGGCGATTGGCGCGCATCACGGCGTGGCGGCCGATTGCGTCGCGGTCGGCGAAGGCATCGACGGGCTTCTGGGCCTCGCGGTGAAGGTGGCGGCGGATCCCGGGACGGTCGTCGTCACGTCGGACGGGGCCTACCCGACCTTCAATTTCCACGTGGCGGCGCAGGGTGCGCGCCTCGTCAAAGTGCCGTATCGGAACGACCGGGAGGACCTCGACGCGCTGCTCGACGCGGCGCGCCGTCATGACGCGCGCGTGCTCTACGTCTCGAACCCCGACAACCCCATGGGCTCGTGGTGGCCGGCGGCCGACCTCGCGCGGCTGATCGCGGCGCTGCCGGACGGCCTGCTTCTCCTGCTCGACGAAGCCTATTGCGACACGGCGCCGCCGGATGCCGTGCCGGCGATCGATGTCACCAATCCGCAGGTCCTGCGGCTGCGTACCTTCTCCAAGGCGTATGGACTCGCGGGCGCGCGCATCGGCTATGCGATCGGTGCGCCGGAGCTCGTGTCCCACTTCGACAAGGTGCGGAACCATTATGGCATCAACCGCGTCGGACAGATCGGTGCCCTGGCGGCGCTCCAGGACCAGCCCTATCTGGAGGAGGCCGTCGGCAGGATTGCACGGGCCCGGGAGCGGATTGCAGGTATCGCGCGGGACTGCGGGCTCAGGCCGCTTCCGTCGGGCGCGAACTTCGTCACCATCGACTGCGGCGCCGACACAGCGTTCGCGAAGGCGGTGCTGGACGCGCTTCTCGAAAGGGATGTGTTCGTCCGCAAGCCGGGTGTGCCGCCGCTCGACCGCTGCATCCGGGTGTCATGCGGGCGGGAAGAGGATCTCGATGTCCTCGCCCGGATCTTTCCGGATGCGCTGGAGGCGGCTCGGGAGCGGGCTCATGCCGTTTGACGGCCCTCGTTCAGGCTTCGCACCGATGGGGTCCGACACGATCATGGTCTAAGCTCAAGACGACTGATTCACGATCGACGACGGCCGGACGCGCGCGTATCGGTGCGCGGCAGGCCACAACAGGAAAGGGAGTCCGATGAAAAGTGCCCTCTGGGGGACGATCCTCTCTTCGCTCTGGCTTGCAGCATTCGCAATGCCGGCTGCGGCCGATTCTCTGCGCGGGGCCTGGCGCGGGAGCGGCACCGTCACGTTTTCAAACGGCTCCCAGGAGCGCGCGACCTGCCGCGCCAACTTCAAGCCGAGCGGGCAGGGCGCTTACGACGCCACCGCGTCATGCTCGTCCCAGACCGGCACCGTCACGCAGGAAGCGTTCGTGCGCGGACGCGGCAACCGCTACCGCGGCACGTTCTACAATCCCGAGTTCGACACCACCGGCAACATCCAGCTCAACCTCTCCGGCGGCAGCATGGTCGCGCGGCTTACGAGCAACCACGGAACGGCGGTGATCCGGCTCTCTCGCGCGCGGTAAGCGGCACAGTCCGCAGAAATCGCGCGGAGAGTAGTGCTTACGGCCAGCGGCGAAGCTGGCCGCGCGGAAACGTCCATTCCGGCGTCACCAAAGTTTCGCCGATAGTGGCCGAATACCAGGGCGAGCCGTCTTCGGCGGCCGGGTTCTTGAGCACGTGGATGTCCTGCGCGGGCATATAGCTCTGCAGCAGGAGGAACCGCTTTTCGCCGGTGTCGCGGTTCTCGGCCATATCCGCCACCAGCACCGCGTGCCCTGGGAAGCCGCCGCGGATGAAAACGTCGCCGATCTCCATGTCTTCGATGGGCACGGGCTTCAGTTCGCGTTCGAGCGAGTAGGTGCCCGCATAAGCGAAGACGTAGTTCAGGTAGCGGCGCAGGCCTGGGTAATCCGTTTTCTTGGCGCGGTTGACGAAGATGAGCCGTTTGCCCTTGGTGTCGTTGAACGCGATCTCCTTATCGCGCCGTGCGCTGTAGAGCCATTCGGCGCGCAGGCGCATGATGGCGTCGGCGCATTGCTGCAGATCGCGCTCTCCCACGTCGATGTCGATGACGTCGCTATGAACGTCCTGCCGCCATTTCGGCTTGCCGGTGTGGGTGAGGACGGGCGCGCCTTCCGCTTTCATCGGTAGTCCGCGCAGCCATTGGGCGAAGCTGCCCTTGTCGGCAAGTGTGCGGGTGAATCCGGCAGGCGGGGCGATGCGCGTCGAAAGCGGCGTTGAGGCGCGCTTTTCCGAGGACCAGCCGTAGGTGGGGCGGGCTTCGGCGGCGGGAGCGTAGAGGGCTGCGAGCGACAGGGCGAGAGAAGCGGCCGCCTGCATCGCGCGGGTGCGGAAGGTTTGCATCATACGCATTTCGCTCGCACGCAATCGTGGCATTGCCGCGACGGTGCGTTGTGCTCCGTCAGGCGAGCATCAGCATTGGGCTCTGCAGGTCACGGGTGACCAAGGTATGTATTTGTTGGTCAGCTCAAAAGATGCGAGCCCGCCGGCGGAGGTATCCGGGACGGGCTCGCGAGATCACGATCATGGACCGATGAGATTTGCTGGCCGGTGGCGCTGTCGTCCCGCCGCTCAATCCGAAGGTGTCCCGATGTCGGGATGCGGTTTCGGCGTTCGGATCGGGTATGCGCACCGCCTTTTCTGTCCAAGTCGTCGGATCTTAGATTTCGCGGGTTCTTGAAAGAGCTGCGGTGTTCCGATGGCCCCGTGAGTTGCCCGGGTTCGCTTGGGTTGGCTCGGATCGGGCTCCGTGAGACGATCCAGCTTCGATACCCGTGGGCTGATTTGACGGCCCTGGTGCACGGCTCCGGCGACCGATCCCCGGTCTCGCCTGGACGTTTGCACGCGAACACACAACTAACGAGCGCGATTCAGATCAATCGCAGTCTCCCTCAAGTCTCCACGCATAAAATCAAATTGTTTTATTTCGCGCCGCTCGCCGAAGGCCGGCGTTGTCGAGCAACCCGAGTCTCGATCGAGCGGCTAATACTGATCCGGTGGCCACATTTTCTTAGACCTCCTTCCAGTGAAGTGTAGGAAGTGTGCGCCCAATCCGCCGACCTGTCAATTCACGAAGTATGTGCAAGTTTGAACGTGTGCGCATAGTTAACCGAGCGTTGACGGGCGCGGGCATATGCTCATTCCAGACGTGCGGGATCGATCATGATCGTGGCGTCCTCCATGCTCTCTTCCGGCCGGCGGGGCTCGTCATGAGATCGGCACTCAGCTTTCTCTCGCTCCTTGCATTCGGCGTGCTCGGGGCTGGGATCTTGACCGTTGTCGGCTCGGCCGACGGAGATGCTGCGGTTGCTGAGCTTCTCGGCCTGGACGCAGGTGACGGGCTGCATTTCGGCTCGCTCTTTGTCGGCCTCGTGCTTGGCGTCGTGCTCTCGGCGCTTGCGCGCGTGTCATGGTCGGAGTTGCCGCGCCGGTCCGTCGAGTGGCTGCTCAGTCATGAGCGCATTTTCTTTCGGCTCGGTCTCGTTGGCGTCTTTCTCGGCATTCTCGTTTTCTACTGAGCTTCGCGCGCGCTTTCGCGGCCTATGAAAAAGGCCCGGCAGTCATGCCGGGCCTCCCCCATTTTTCCCTCAAGTCGAACGTTGCCGATCAGACCGAGTAGTACATGTCGTACTCGACCGGATGCGGCGTCATCTCGTAGCGCATGTTCTCGCTCATGCGCAGCTCGATGTAGGCGTCGATCATGTCGTCGGTCATGACGCCACCAGCCTTCAGGAAGGCGCGGTCGGCGTCGAGGGCCGCAAGCGCCTCGCGCAGGCTGCCCGCGACGGTCGGAATCTCGGCGAGCTCTGCCGGTGGCAGGTCGTAGAGGTTCTTGTCCATCGGGTCGCCCGGGTGGATCTTGTTCTGGATGCCGTCGAGGCCAGCCATCAGGAGAGCCGTGAAGGCGAGGTAGGGGTTCGCGCCGGGATCCGGGAAGCGGACTTCGATGCGCTTGCCCTTGGGACTGGTCACCACCGGGATGCGGCAGGACGCCGAACGGTTGCGCGCGGAGTATGCGAGCAACACGGGCGCCTCATAGCCAGGCACGAGACGCTTGTAGGAGTTCGTCAGCGGGTTCGTGAACGCGTTGATGGCCTTCGCGTGCTTCAGGATACCGCCGATATAGAACAGGCACGACTCGGAAAGGTCGGCGTACTTGTTGCCGGCAAACGTCGGCTCGCCGTTCTTCCAGATCGACTGATGCACGTGCATGCCCGAGCCGTTGTCGCCGTAGACGGGCTTCGGCATGAAGGTCGCCGATTTGCCGTAGGCCTGCGAAACCTGATGCACGACGTATTTGTAGATCTGGAGATGGTCGGCCATCGTGATCATCTCGCCGAACTTGATGCCAAGCTCGTGCTGTGCAGACGCCACCTCGTGGTGGTGCTTCTCGACGACGACACCCATCTCGGTGAGAACCGAGAGCATTTCGGAACGGATGTCCTGGCAGCTGTCGATCGGGGGCACGGGGAAGTAGCCGCCCTTCATGCGCGGACGGTGGCCGAGGTTGCCCATCTCGTACTCGGTGGACGAGTTCGTGGGCAGCTCGGAGCTGTCGACCTTGAAGCCGACGTTGTAAGGATCGACCGAGAATTTGACGTCGTCGAAGATGAAGAACTCGGCTTCCGGGCCGAAGTAGACCTTATCGCCGATTCCGAGGGAGGCCATGTAGGCCTCGGCCTTCTTGGCGATGGAGCGCGGGTCGCGTTCGTAGGGCTGGCCCGTAAGCGGCTCGATCACGTCGCAGAAGACGGCGAGCGTCGTCTGAGCGAAGAACGGGTCGATGTGGGCCGACGTCGGATCGGGCTTCAGGAACATGTCCGAGCTTTCGATGCCCTTCCAGCCGGCAATCGACGAGCCGTCGAACGCGTAGCCTTCGAACATGTCGGCATCGACGCAGCTTACGTCGGCCGTCACGTGCTGCATCTTGCCCTTCGTGTCGGTGAAGCGAAGGTCGACGAACTTGACGTCCTTGTCCTTGATCAGCTGCAGGACATCGTTGACCGTTGTCATAAACACTCCCCTTTGAAATTAGGATGTTGCGCTAGATTCGATGGGCCGGAGCGGCCCGATCAGATGGCTTCGGCGCCGGTTTCGCCCGTGCGGATGCGGATGGCTTCCTCGACTTGAGAAATGAAGATCTTGCCGTCGCCGATGCGGCCGGTTTTGGCCGCCTTCTGGATGGCCTCGACGGCCTTGTCGAGCATCTCGTCGCCCAACACGACCTCGATCTTCACCTTCGGCAGGAAGTCGACCACGTATTCGGCGCCGCGATACAGCTCCGTATGGCCTTTCTGGCGGCCAAATCCCTTGGCTTCGATCACGGTGATCCCCTGCAGACCGATCTCCTGCAGAGCTTCCTTCACCTCGTCGAGCTTGAAGGGCTTAATGATGGCCTCGATTTTTTTCATGCACCCTTATCCTCCACCGGTTCCGGCGCAAATCTGATGAGCCGGAGCGGCCATCGGATTGCACGGGGTATGCCAAGCCGTTTGAAATGAAAAAATCGTTTAATTTTCAGACGATTAGTCTGGGGCTGCCTTTCCGGCAGGCATTTTCTCCTGCTTAAATAGCCCAAAATGCAGGCGGTATGATCGTTTTTTGTGCAGACGCAGTCGGTGGGTGTCCGGCCGACTTTCCTTCCCGCGCGTGAACCGCGACGGGTAATGTGGACGGCAAAAGACAGCTCGCAGGGTGTGCGGGGAGGACGCGGGTGACGAAAGAAACGGTTTGGATCGAGGGCGGCGCGGATCTTCTCACGCCGCGAGAGATGGCGCGTGCTGATGCGCTGGCCGTCGCGCGCGGTGTGTCGAGCCTTGCGCTTATGGAAGCGGCCGGCCGGGCGGTTGCGGATGCCGCGCGCCGGCTCCTTCCGCCCGGGTCACGCATCGGCGTGCTCTGCGGGCCCGGCAACAATGGCGGCGATGGGTTCGTCGCAGCCCGTCATCTGAAGCGTGCTTCATACGACGTCCGCCTTTTCCTTCTCGGTGAGGTGTCCGCGCTCAAGGGCGATGCGGCAGAGATGGCGCGCCGCTTCGACGGGCCCGTGCGTCCGCTCGATCCGTTTCAGCTCGAAAGCCTGCATCTCGTGATCGACGCTCTGTTCGGTGCGGGCCTTACACGGCCGCTCGAAGGGCGTGCCGCGGAGGCTGTGGCGGCTGTCGCGGAGGCGGGCACGCCGGTGCTTGCGGTCGACGTGCCGAGCGGTCTCGACGGAGAAACCGGAGCGGTGACCGGGCCTGTGCTTCGTGCCGCCGAAACGGTGACCTTCTTTCGAGCAAAGCCCGGTCACGTGCTCCAACCGGGGCGCGGCTATTGCGGCACGGTGCGGGTCGCAGACATCGGCATTCCGCGCGCCGTTCTCGATGAGATCGGAGCTGTGACGTTTCTCAATGCGCCGTCGCTTTGGCGCGATGCCTATCGTTGGCCTTCCGCGGAGGGGCACAAGTATACGCGCGGGCATGCGCTCATCGTTTCCGGCCCTGCGGAGGCGACGGGGGCTGCGCGGCTCGGTGCGCGCGGCGCGCTGAGGGTCGGCGCGGGGCTCGTCACCGTTGCAAGCCCGCTAGATGCGGTCAGCGTCAACGCCATGCATCTGACCGCGATCATGGTGCGTCCGTTCGAGGCGCCCGAGGGCCTCGCGAGCCTTCTCGAAGACACGCGTAAGAATGCGGTTCTCATTGGTCCGGGCGCCGGTGTGGGCGAGGCGACGCGCCGCCTGGTGGAAGCAGCACTGCGGTCGCCTGCTGCTGTCGTGCTTGATGCGGATGCGCTGACTTCGTTTGCCGGGGACCTTTCCCGCCTCAAGGCGGCGATTGCCGGACGGGCGGCGGCGGTTGTGCTCACGCCGCATGACGGCGAGTTCGAGCGCGTGTTCGGTCCCGTCGCGGGCTCGCGGCTCGTACGCGCTCGGCACGGGGCGGTGGAGAGCGGTGCCATCGTTCTGCTCAAGGGTGCGGATACCGTGATTGCGGAGCCTGGCGGGCGGGCTGCTATTACGGCCAACGCGCCGCCGTGGCTTGCAACGGCGGGTGCGGGCGATGTGCTCGGCGGCTTCGTGACCGGGCTTCTTGCGCAGGGCATGTCCGCCTTCGAGGCTACGGCGGCGGCTGCGTGGCTTCACGGCGAAGCTGCACGAGACTTCGGGCCGGGGTTGATCGCGGAGGATTTGCCGGAGCAACTTCCACCCGTGCTTTCCCGCTTGTACGGCGTAACTTAGTTCGGCGGTGCGTGCCACTTCGGCCTCACTTCTCCGATTCGGCTGGCGCGCTTGACCCGTCCGTAAGATTCAGGGGAAGATTCCGCGTTCTTGCCGCTTTATCATGGGCGGCCGTTCTATCGTGGTGACGCTGGCCGGCCATGGCCTGGAGGTTCGATGATCCGTTCCGCTTGCGTCCGTGCTTTGCTCGCGCTTGCGCTCGTCGCTCACGGTCCGTCGCTCCATGCAGCGCCGACCGAGGAGATGCCGCGCGCGGAAGACGGTGCGCGCGCGCTCGTGCGCGGCGAGGCGCGGGAAGCGGTGGCGCGCTATACGGAAGCGCTTGCGGAAACCGGCCTTTCCAACGACCGGCGTGCTGCCATTCTGAATGATCGCGGGGTGGCGCACATCAAGCTCGGCGATACGCGCAAAGCGTTCGACGATTTCAACCTCGCCGTTCAGCTCTTTCCGGAATTCGCCGCTGTTTATAACAATCGCGGCAATCTGCTTTTGTCGCTCGGGCTTGCCGGCGAAGCCGTGAAGGATTTCGACCGCGCAATCGTTCTCGCGCCAGGCTATGCCGCCGCCTACAACAATCGCGCAGGTGCCTATGTGCGCCTCCGAGAGCTCGACGAAGCGATTGCCGATTACACGCAGGCCGTGCGCTTGTTGCCAGCCAATCCCGCGCCGCTCAGCGGGCGGGGCCTCGCGCACCTCGCTCAGTTCCGGCCGCACGCTGCGATCCGCGACTTCACGCGTGCGGTGGCGGCGGATTCGCGTTTTGCCACCGCCTATCGCAACCGGGCCGAGGCCAAGCTCGAGGTCGAGCACTTCGAGGAAGCGATCGAGGACCTGTCGCGCGCCATCGCGTTCGATCCCGATCTCGCGGAAACCTACATCCTCCGTGGCAAGGCCTATCTTGCGACGCGCAACGCCGTTTCCGCGATCAAGGATTTCTCCAAGGCGATCGAGCTCGCGCCAGGCAATGCTGCGGCTTATGCCGAGCGCGGTTTCGCGCACGGCGCCGCGCAGGCGTACGACGAGGCGATGGGCGATCTCAACCGCGCCATCGAAATCGATCCGCGCTCCGCGCTTGCGTTCGCTTATCGCGCGTACATCTACCGGCAGAACGGGCAGACGGACATCGCCGAGCGGGACATCGAGGTCGCGCAGAAACTCAATCCCGATACCCCCGAAGTCCATTGGGTGAAGGCCGAGATTTCCGAAAGCCAGGGGCAGGTGACCGACGCCATTCGCAACATCGAGCGCGCGCTTGAGTTGCGGCCCGGCTTTCACGCCGCGAACGAGACGCTTCAGCGGTTGGGCGGCGCGTCGTTGCTTTCGGATGAAACCGTGGTGAAGGGCGCCGGTGTGGACGACTGGCGCGTCGTCAAGCGTGGGCAGCGTTTCTTCGCCGTCAACGATCAGTATCCGCGCGTCTCGGTTCCGCTCGAAATGATGGGCGATGCCGCGCCACGGCTCATCAAATGGGAACTTAGAGAAGCACCGTTTCGGGGCATCGGTGTGCTGCACTTCCACGGCGGTGCGGTGACCGCGCGGACGGGATCGGCAGAACTCGAGCAGGCTGCCATTGTCGATGTCGAGCGCGGCCTCGTCGTTGCCATCGAGCCGCATCGGCAGGGCGAGCGGGTCGCGACGTGGACGTGGGAAGAAGGACGGGTGACGGTCGCGAGCGTCGATGGCGTCACGGATACTTTTACGTTGCGCGCGCCGCGTCCGGCCATCGCGGCGCCGGCCGAAAGACGCTACCAACAACCCCAGGGTGGGGAAGCTTGGGCGCCGTGGAACACGCCATTCGGCGCGTTCGGTGGCGCGCCGTCCTCTCCGCCCAAGCGCGCGACGGCCAAGAAGAAGCCGAAGTCGTTCTTCGAACTCCTGTTCAACTGACCGCTGTAAAAGTGCGGTTGTCGCAGCATTGGATCGTGTGAACCGTTCCGAGGCGTTCGACGTTTCCTCGTTACGCTTTTCAGCCCTCCAACTTCCGGCTTCGACACTCCGTGACGAAATCCCCCATCCTCGTCTGGTTTCGCCGCGATCTGCGTATTCGCGATCACGCCGCGCTCGCTGCCGCCGTTGCTACCGGGCAGCCTCTCATTCCCGTCTATGTTCTGGACGAAGCCGCGGGCGGCGCATGGCGAATGGGCGGGGCGGCGCGCTGGTGGCTGCACCACAGTCTTGCGGCGCACCAGAAGGCGCTTTCGGAAATCGGCTCTCACCTCGTCCTGCGTCGCGGAGACAGCGCAGAGGTGCTCGCGGGCCTTGCGCAGGAGACGGGTGCGAAAGCGCTCTACTGTTCGCGATGCTATGAACCGTGGGCCGGGCGGCTCGAACGCGAGGTTCGCGATCTGCTGGGAGACAGAGGCGTCGAGGTCAAGCGCTTCGCCGGCGCATTGCTTCACGATCCGGATCGGTTGCTTACCAAGGCCGAGACACCGTTCAAGGTGTTCACGCCGTTTTGGCGCAGTCTCAAGTCCGGACTTGAGGTGACGCGGCCGCTTGGAGCGCCTCGCGGGATCGTATCGCCGGATCGTGTGCCCGACGGCGACGATCTCGCATCATGGCGTCTTCTGCCGACGCGGCCCGATTGGGCTGGTGGATTGCGCGAGACGTGGATGCCGGGCGAGGCGGGTGCGCGAGAGCGGCTGGCCGCGTTCGTCGAGGACCGGCTGGCCGCGTATGCGCTGATGCGCGACAGGCCGGATCGGGAGGGCACGTCACGGCTATCGCCGCACCTCGCGTTCGGCGAGGTGTCTGCGCGGCAGTGCTGGTGGGCGGCGAAGGAAGCCGCGCGGCGTGGCGAAGCGCAGGAGGGGCTTGAGACCTTTCTCAAGGAGCTCGCGTGGCGCGAATTCTCCGCGCACCTTCTTCACCATGCGCCGGATCTTCCCGATGCGCCGTTCCGCTCCGAGTTCGCGTCGTTTCCATGGCGCGAGGATAGGGCGATGCTGCGGGCGTGGCAGCGCGGGATGACAGGCTATCCGATCGTGGATGCCGGTATGCGAGAACTTTGGACCACCGGCTTCATGCACAATCGCGTGCGTATGATTGCGGCGTCGTTTCTCATCAAGCATTTGCTGCAGCCCTGGCAAACAGGCGAAGCTTGGTTCTGGGATACGCTGGTGGACGCCGATCTCGCGAGCAATGCTGCGAACTGGCAATGGGTCGCCGGATCCGGCGCGGATGCTGCGCCTTACTTTCGCATCTTCAATCCCATGCGGCAGGGAGAGACATTCGATCCCGACGGGGATTACGTTCGGCGCTGGGTGCCCGAAATCGCGCGCCTTCCTGCCGCGCTCATTCATGCGCCGTGGAAGGCTTCTCCCGATGCCTTGGCGAATGCCGGCGTCGAGATCGGGCGCAGCTATCCGGCTCCGATCGTGGATCATGCGTCGGGGCGGCAGGCGGCCCTCGATGCCTTCGCGACGCTCAAAGGGTAGGTGCGGGCGGCAAGTCCCGCCATATTATCCGTTTACGGCAACGATATCCTAACGCGATTGCGCTTCTCTCCAAACTCACGCTTCTCGTTTTGTGCGGAGTAGAGAGATGCGCCTGTCTTATATTGCGGCTGCTGTGCTTGCAGCGGCTGCGCTTGCCCCCATCTCGGCATCTGCTGGCGTCCAAGCTCGCGTCAGCAAGAGCACGCAGACCATGAACGTCTACGTGCACGGGCAACTGCGCCATAGCTGGCCCGTCTCCACTGGGCGAGGGCGCTATGCAACTCCTTCCGGATCGTTCCGTCCGCAACGCCTGGAGCGGCGCTGGTATTCGACGAAATACAACAATGCCCCCATGCATTACGCGGTGTTCTACCACAAGGGCTATGCGATCCACGCCACGAACGAGGTGAACCGGCTTGGGCGCCCGGCTTCGCGGGGGTGCGTCCGTCTTTCGCCGCGTCATGCGTCCCAGTTTTTCGACCTCGTGCGCGCACACGGCTTTTCCCGAACCCGCATCACGATCGGGAATTAGGGACATTTTCAAGCTCGCCTGAAGCGTCGGGCGAGTGATGGTATCTACTTGAAATATCCGATTTTGTATTGCGTTGGAGTGTTGCGATGCGGGTTCAGGTTCTGGCGGGTGCGCTTCTCGCGCTGCTTTTCGGGGCGGGAGCCGCCTCGGCGGAAGCCGCAGGCCAGATAACGGCCGAACCGGGCGGTGTCCCCACCGTGACAATCATCAACAAAGCGCCTGCCGAGGTCGAGGCGGACGCGCCGAACGCGCTCTCTATCGTCAACGAGACGGAGGCCGAGGGCATCCTTCCCAGACGCGTCCGCGAGGTTGTTTCGGAGCCTGAAGTTGAAGCGCCGCCGGGTGCCGACGACGCTTCGCCGAGTGAAGCTGTGCTGGATGGAGACGGCGAGGCCGACACGGCTCAAGCGCCCGCTCCCCCTCCGCCGCCGACGCTCCACATCGATGTCGATCTCACGAACCAGACGCTAACGGTTTCGGAAGGCGGCGCTGTGCGTCACTCTTGGCCGATCTCATCGGGCCGGCGCGGTTACGCGACGCCGACCGGCACCTTCCAGCCGACGTGGATGGCGCGCCAGTGGTTCTCGAAGCAGTACGACAACGCGCCGATGCCGCATTCGATCTTCTTCCATGAGGGCGTTGCGATCCATGGGAGCTGGGCGCTCCGCTCGCTGGGGAGGCCGGCGTCGCATGGCTGCGTGCGGCTTGCGCCGAAAAACGCTTCGACCTTGTTTCGCATGGTAAGCCGGCACGGCAAGGATCGGACGCGGATTGTCGTGCATGGGACGCCCAATTTCGGTCCGCCGCCGGCTGTCGCCTCGCGCGAGCAGCAGATGATGCGCGGCTCGCAGGCTCGCCGCAACGGTGGCGGGGCCTATACTTACCTGCCGCCCTCTGCCGCTGCCGGGCGTAATGCGGGGGCATACAACGGATACACACCGCCGCGCGCCCGACGCCGTGGGCAGGCTCAGGCCTACTATCCGCGCCCTCCGCGTGGACTGTTCACGGGCTACGGTTTCTGATCGATCCCGGCCTCAGAACGGGTTCCAGGTGGGACGAGGCGTGAAGCGCATGTAGCCGATGCTTGCGCCAAGCCTGAGCCCGAGGCCGGAGCGGATCGGCGCCATCGTCACGTTGCCGCCCCGCAGGAGCGTCATGCCCACGCCGCCCACCAGGTAGGCGGAGCCGTCCACCCCGGCGAAGCGGCGGAACAGCTCTTCCGGCTCCTCCAGGCTGTAGATCAGGAACAGCGTGCGCGAGCCATCTCCGCCGATGTCGTAACCGATCGAGGGACCGTGCCAGTAAACCTGCTGGCGGGCGCCCGAGCGGTGGTAGAGCGTGCCTTCGCCGTAGCGCAGGCCGGCGAGGAAGGCTGCGCCGCCTTCACTCCCCAGCACATAAGCGGTCGGCCGTCCCGATTGCTGGAAGGCATACTCGATGACGCTCGCCAGTGACGTCGAGATGGTGCCGAAGAAGCCGCGGGAAACTTCGCGGATCTCATCGATCGAATAGCCCGGCTCGCCGTCGCGGTACTCGCCGTGGACGTCGCCGTCCTCGGGGAGCGTATAGGGCATCCCCGGAGGATCGCCAGGCGCAGGCGGCGAGTACCCGGGTGTGTGGTCACCAGGTTGCTGGCCCGGCGGGGGCACCGGTCGCATCATGGGCGGCGGGATCACGGCTTGGGCCGTGGTGGTGCTCCAACTCGACGTGCTTTCGCTCTCGCCCTCGCGTTCTGGTTCCGGCTCCGCCTTAGGGTCGGCGGAGAGGTCGGGCGGGACATACGGCAGCCTCGGCTCTAAGGGAGGTGATGCCGGTGCGGTTGCTTCGGGATGAGGTGCCGCATCCGGCACGGTTTTCGCCTTAGGAAGCGTCTCCGCCCGCGGCAATCCCTGGGAGGGCGCTGCCGACGGGCCGGTCTCCGGTGCGGGCGGTGTGGGTTTGGCTGGTTCTGTTCGGGCGAGCGGATCGCCGGTCGGAGCCTGACGCGGCGTTTCGGTCCGGCGGATCGGGGACAGGTCAGGCTGTGGCTCCGGCGCCTTTGCGGTTTCTGTCGTCGCGACAGGGAGACGGGTGGGCGCCGGTGCAGGCGCCGTCGTCGGCTCGGCTGCTGCAACCCTTGGCTGGACGCCCGCAGGCGAGGACGCGATTTCGCGATCGATGCGCGTGATCAAGTGCTCCGACTTGGCACGCATTACGGCCATCAGTTCGTCCGCGGCCGTCTTGAGCTCTTCCAGCTTGGCGCAGCTCGCGCTGCCGGGGTTCGCCGCGTCGGGTGTGCCGAGGGTATCGATGCGGCCGAGTAGTTCGCCTGCCTGTGCATCGAAGCCGTCGAGGGCCTGATCGTGCACCAACGCCAGGCCCTTGGCTTCATACTCCGCGTTGGGCCAGCCCTTGTGGTCCCGCAGCTCCTGAAGCTTCTGCTTAAGGCGAGGCTGGGT
>ERZ869909.2202-NODE-2202-length-13572-cov-7.680326_pt1 | contig 13572 bp, 11 predicted proteins | sample MGYA00520892_ERZ869909 | MGnify/ENA primary metagenome ERZ869909 (study PRJEB32215, sample SAMEA104723947) | bioreactor metagenome | biome: bioreactor; feature: anaerobic bioreactor; material: water | place: China | collected 2015-03-12 ... | reverse complement strand
TATGGCGGTCTTGTGCACAAGATGCCGGTCTATGCGGCCTTCTTCGCGCTGTTCACCATGGCCAATGTCGGCCTGCCGGGAACCTCGGGCTTTGTCGGCGAGATCATGACCATGATGGGCGCGTTCGAGTACGACCCGCGCGTCGCTTTTGGTGCGGCCTTCGGTGTGATCGTCTCAGCGGTCTACATGCTGACGCTCTACAAGAAGGTCGTGTTCGGCGAGTTGACCAACCCGAAGCTGGAGACTGCGACCGACCTCGACTGGCGTGAGTGGATCAATCTGGGTGTGCTGGCCTTCCTTGCCATCTGGCTTGGCTTCTTCACCACCCCGATCACCGATATCACCACCGCTTCGGTCGAAGCGCTGATCTCGCAATACCAGGGGGCGCTGGCCGCCTCCGCCAACCCGTAAACTTCAAGGCTTGATGCCCATGACCGGACCTGCGCTTCTGGCTGATCTGAGCCTCATCATCCCCGAGCTGATCCTCGCGATCGGTGCCATGGGATTGTTGCTGGCCGGTGTCTTCATCAAGGGGGAGGAAGCGGCGGCGCGCCTGGTGTCGATCGCGGCCATGGCGCTCCTGATCCTCGCTGCGGGCGTGGCGGTGTTCCTGGCCCCGCAAGGCGGCGGGACGGCCTTCTACGGCGCCTTCGTGCTCGACAGCTTCTCGCTCTATGCCAAGGCGGTCGTGTATCTCGCGGCGGCGATCGCGCTGGTTCTGGCCGGCCATTATCTGCGCACCGAGCGGCTGGCGCGTTTCGAGTTCCCGGTGCTGATCCTGCTGGCGACGCTCGGCATGTCCGTCATGGTGTCGGCGGGTGATCTGATCGCGCTCTATCTGGGCCTCGAGCTGCAATCGCTCGCGCTTTACATCCTTGCTGCCTTCAACCGTGACAGCCTTCGCGCTTCGGAAGCGGGCCTGAAATATTTCGTGCTGGGCGCGCTCTCCTCCGGCCTGCTGCTCTACGGCGCGTCACTTGTCTATGGCTTTGCCGGTTCGACCGAGTTTGGCGCCATTGCGCTGGCGGCAGAGAACCCGTCTGTCGGCCTGTTGTTCGGTCTGGTCTTCGTGGTCTCCGGGCTGGCGTTCAAGATTTCGGCCGCGCCCTTCCACATGTGGACGCCGGACGTCTACGAGGGTGCGCCGACGCCGGTTGCTGCCTTCTTCGCGACCGCGCCGAAGCTCGCCGCCATGGTGCTGCTGATCCGCGTGCTGATGGAGCCGTTCGGCGCCATGGCCGACCAGTGGCAACAGATCACCATCATTCTCGCGATCCTCTCCATGGGCATCGGCGCGCTGGGCGCGCTGCTGCAGACCAATATCAAGCGCCTGATGGCCTATTCCTCCATCGGCAATATGGGCTACGCGCTGGTTGGCCTCTCTGCCGCCAGCGAGGCCGCCGTGTGGGCCGTTCTGCTCTACATGACGCTCTACGTCATCGGTGTGGCTGGCGCATTTGGCGTCATCCTCTCCATGCGCCGCGCCGAGGGCATGGTGGAGCGCATCGAGGATCTGGCAGGCCTCTCCAAGAGCCGCCCGGGTCTGGCGCTCGCCTTCACCGGCCTGCTGCTCTCCATTGGCGGCATGCCTTTCCTGGTTGGCTTCTTTGGCAAGCTGTTCGTGTTCTACGCCGCCGTGCAGGCAGGCCTCGTGTGGCTTGCTGTCATTGGCGGCCTCTTCTCGGCCATCTCGATCGCCTATTATCTGATGATCCTGAAGCGCGTCTGGTTTGATGAGCCCACGGGGGGCGAGTTCGTGAACCCGCCTGCCAGCGTGGCGGTCATCACCCGCGTGACCGGCATCGCAACGGTAGGCCTGCTGCTGCTGGTGCCGTTCATGCTCAACCGCGTCATCGAGGCGGGTTCAGCGATCGGCGGCTAGAGCGTGCTGCGCATCGACCATTACGCCGAGCTGGATTCCACCAACGAGGAGGCCCGCCGCCGGGCGCTGGCCGGCGAACGCGGCCCGGTCTGGATACGCGCAGACCGGCAGGGCGCCGGGCGGGGGCGGCGCGGGCGCGCCTGGATCAGCGAACCTGGTAATCTGTTCATCACCGGGCTCTACGTACTCGATACGCAGCCCGGCGATGCGGCACGGCTTTCCTTTGCGGCGGCGCTGAGCGTTGCCGATCTGATCGAGGAGATCGTTTCCGGTCTCAATCCGCGCCTGAAATGGCCCAACGATGTTTTGATCGAGGGCAGGAAAGTGTGTGGTATCCTGCTGGAATCCGGCACTGCGCCGGGCGGCGGGCTCTGGCTCGCTGTCGGGATCGGCGTGAACCTTACCCATCACCCGGAAGATTCCGAGCGCCCGGCGACCAGCCTCGCCGCGCATGACGCGAAGGCAGATCCTGTCCATGCCGGGGAGCGGCTGGCTTACCATTTCGACACCTGGCTCTCGCGTTGGCAGACTGGCGGCTTCGCCCCGATACGCGATGCCTGGCTCACCCGCGCGCACGCGCTTGGCGAAAAAGTCATCGCCCGGCTTGAAACCGAAACGGTCGAAGGGGTGTTTGCCGATCTGATGCCGGATGGCGCGCTGCGGCTGGATTTGGCAGATGGCACAAGACGGCTTATCTCCGCAGGCGATGTCTTCTTTCCGGCGAAACCCCAAGGCTGAACGCGATGCTGCTGGCGATTGATTGCGGCAATACCAATACGCTGTTTGCCGTCCATGACGGGCAGGACTGGCGTGCGCAATGGCGCACGGCCACCTATACGCCGCGCACGGCCGACGAATATGCGGTATGGCTCGCCCAGTTGATGAGCCTGCAGGGCCTCAGCTTTGACGATCTGTCCGCCTGTGTGATTTCGTCTGTGGTGCCGCAATCGCTGTTCAATCTGCGCAATCTGGCCAGACGCTATCTCAAAGCCGATCCGCTGGTGATCGGGGATGCGGGCATCAATCTCGGGATCACGGTCAATCTCGACCGCCCGGGCGAGGCGGGCGCTGACCGACTGGTCAATGCGCTGGGCTGCCGGGTAAAGTATCCGGGGCATCTCATCATTGTGGATTCCGGCACGGCGACGACGTTCGATGTCGTGGCCGCCGAGGGTGTGTTCGAAGGCGGCATCATCGCGCCCGGCATCAATCTCTCCATGCAGGCCTTGCACACAGCAGCGGCGCAACTGCCGCGTATAGCCATCGAGCGGCCGGAGCGCGTGATAGGCAAGAATACAGTGGGTGCCATGCAGTCTGGCGTCTTCTGGGGCTATATCGACCTGATCGACGGGCTGATCGGGCGTATCCGCGCCGAGTATGGCCAGCCCATGACTGTCATCGCAACGGGTGGCGTGGCATCCCTCTTTGAAGGCGCCTCGCGCGCCATTGATCATTTTGACGCGGATGTCACCATTCGCGGCCTTCTTGAAGTCTGGCGCCTCAATAGCGTCCGCAAAGGAGCCTGAGGCGTGAGTGAGAGTGAAAACACGGTCTATTTCCTGCCGCTCGGCGGTTCGGGCGAGATCGGTATGAATCTGAACCTCTATGGCTTCGGGCCGGAAGAGGACCGCAGGTGGATCATCGTTGATTGCGGGGTGACGTTCGGCGATCTGTCGACGCCCGGTGTTGACGTGATCATGCCGGACCCGCGCTTCATCGAGGAGCGCAGGCACCAATTGCTGGGCATCGTGCTGACCCACGCCCATGAAGACCATATGGGCGCGGTCGCATACCTGTGGGAGCGCCTGCGCTGCCCGATCTACGCCACACCCTTTACGGCCTATCTGATGCGCGACCGGCTCGCCGAACGCGGCCTGCAGAATGAAGCCAAGGTGCGCGAGATATCGCTGACGGGCCGGTTCGAGATCGGGCCGTTTGACCTCGAACTCATCACGCTGACGCATTCCATCCCGGAGCCTAACGGGCTTGCCATCCGCACACCCGCAGGCCTGGTACTGCACACTGGCGACTGGAAGATCGATCCCGAACCCCTGATCGGCGCACCGACCGACCCCGAAGCCATCAAGGCGCTGGGGCGTGAGGGCATACTGGCCATGGTGTGTGACAGCACCAACGTGTTCACGCCGGGGGAGGCCGGATCGGAAGCGGGGGTGCGCGACAGCCTGATCAAGGTCATCGCCGAGCAGAAGGGCAAGGTGGCGATTGCTGCCTTTGCCTCAAACGTGGCGCGCCTTGAAACGGCGATACTGGCCGCTCAGGCCAATGGCCGTCGCGTCTGCCTTGTCGGCCGCTCGATGCACCGGATGGCGGCGGCGGCGAAGTCGGTCGGCCTGCTGCAGTCCTGCGCGCCGTTTGTCGAGGAGGAGGAGGCAGGGTATTTCCCGAACGACAAGATCGCTTTCGTCTGCACTGGCAGCCAGGGCGAGCCGCGCGCGGCCCTGTCGCGCATCGCTGGCGGTGAACATCGCAACGTCACCCTGGGCAAGGGCGACACGGTCATCTTCTCGTCGCGTGTCATTCCTGGCAATGAGCGCGGCATATTCGACCTGATGAACCGGCTGGCCGTGCGCGGAGTGAAGATCATCACCGAGCGCGACCGGCACGTCCACGTCTCCGGCCATCCCTGCCGCGACGAGCTCAAACAGATGTATGAGTGGGCCAGGCCGAAAGTCGCTATTCCCGTACATGGCGAGGCGCGCCATCTCATTGAGCACGCTGCCTATGCCAAGGACCTGGGCGTGCCGTCCGCCGTCATCCCCTATAATGGCAGCATGATTGCCATTAACGCAGATGGCGCGCGCATTGTGGACGAAGCGCCAGTGGGCCGGCTGCATCTGGATGGCAATTTCATTGTGGATGCGGAAGCCAACTCGATGCGTGAGCGGCGGAAGCTCGCCTATGCAGGGGCGATCAGCATCGCGATGGCGATCTCGGCCAAAGGCGAGATTGTTTCGGGGCCAGACATTCGCGCGCTCGGCGTGCCTGATACGGGCGGCGATGCCTTGGACGAGTTTCTTGATACGCTCGCCGACGCGGCCGAACGCGCCTTTTCGCAGCTGGGAGGCAAGGCGCGGCGCGACGAGGACGAGGTGGAGGAGGCGGTGCGCCAGGCGGTGCGGCGTGAAGCGAACCGGCTCTGGGGCAAGAAGCCTGTCGTCGAAGCCATGGTATTGATGACCTAGGAGGGGCGTTCCCATGAAAATCGGACGGTTGAATCATGTGGGCGTCGCCACGCCGGACGTGAAGGCGGCGGCGAAGGTGTATGCCGATCTCTACGGCGCCACGGACGCGACCGAGGCGAAGGATTTCCCCCATCTCGGCGTGCGGGTGGTGTTCGTCTCGGTGCCCAACATGCAGATCGAGCTGATCGAGCCGTTGGGCGCAGACAGTCCTATCCACAAGTTTCTGGACAAGAATCCGAAGGGCGGCCAGCACCATATGTGCTTTGAAGTCAGCGATATAATCGCAGCACGTGATGCGATGCGTGAACGTGGTGCGACGGTGCTGGGCACCGGCGAGCCCTATATCGGCGCGCATGGCGTGCCGGTAATCTTCGTGCACCCCAAGGACACCGGCGGTGTGCTGGTGGAGCTGATGCAGGCGCCAGGTGAGGAAGCGCACTGATGGCAGAACGCTCACCCGTTACCATCCATCCGGCCGTCCGCTATCTCGGTCTGTTCATCAGCGTCCTGGCGCTGCTGATCCTGTTTGCCCAGCTTTTCGTCACCTCGGGCGAGGTCGGATTTGTTGAAGGATTGGTGGTCTATCTCATCACCTGGTGGATCGTGATCTTCGCAGTCCTTCCCATCCGCATCACCGGCCAGCATGAAGCAGGCGAGATGGTGGAGGGGACCGACCCCGGTGCACCGGTTAATCCCCGCCTGAAAGAGAAGGCCGTCCTCACCACCGTCATCACCAGCGCACTCTGGCTTGTATTCTTCACTGTGATGGAGCTTGGGCTTGTGGACCTGAATGCGCTGTGGGGCCCGGAATTCCGGTAAGCACTGATGGCTGTAGCGCCTTGCGGGGTGCGCCAGCGCGGTCTAATCGTTGATCCAGCCCTTTACCCGCCTCGATGTGAGATCTGCTCCATGCGCCTTAGCCGCTATTTCCTGCCCGTCCTGAAGGAAACGCCTGCCGATGCGCAGATCGTCTCGCACCGGCTGATGCTGCGCGCCGGGATGATCCGGCAGGAAGCGGCGGGCATCTATTCCTGGCTGCCGCTGGGCTTCCGGGTGCTCAAGAAGATCGAACAGATCGTACGCGAGGAGCAGGACCGGGCAGGGGCCGTTGAACTGCTCATGCCTACCCTCCAGCCGGCTGACCTGTGGCGCGAAAGCGGACGTTATGACGATTACGGCAAGGAGATGCTGCGCATCGTCGACCGGCACGAGCGCGACCTGCTCTACGGCCCGACGAATGAGGAGATGATCACCGCGATCTTCCGCTCATACTGCCGGTCCTACAAGGACTTGCCGAAAATCCTCTATCACATCCAGTGGAAGTTCCGCGACGAGATCCGCCCGCGCTTTGGCGTGATGCGCGGACGCGAATTCCTGATGAAGGACAGCTATTCGTTCGATCTGGACGAGGCAGGCGCGCGGCATGCCTATAACCGCATGTTCGTGGCCTATCTCAACACGTTTGCCCGCATGGGGCTGAAAGCGGTGCCCATGCGCGCCGACACGGGCCCGATCGGCGGCGATCTAAGCCATGAATTCATCATCCTGGCAGAAACCGGCGAGAGCGAGGTGTTCTGCGATTCCACCCTGGTCGACATGGGCGCGCCGGGTCCGGCTGTAGACTTCGACGGCGATCTGCAAGGCATCGTGGATGCCCGTACATCGCTCTATGCCGCAACGGAGGAAATGCACGAGGCGGAGCGCTTTGCGTCGGAAGTGCCTGAAGAGCGGCGCCTGTCAGCCCGCGGCATTGAAGTCGGCCACATCTTCTATTTCGGCACCAAGTATTCCGCGCCGCTGGGCGCGAACGTCACCCATCCTGACGGCAAGGATCGCCCGGTGCACATGGGCTCATACGGCGTCGGTGTCTCGCGCCTGCTGGGCGCGATCATTGAAGCGCACCATGACGAGGCCGGCATCGTCTGGCCGGAAAGCGTGGCGCCGTTCGGTGTCGGCATCATCAATCTCAAACCTGGCGATGCGGAAACCGATGCCGCCTGCCAGACCGCCTATGAGGCGCTGACCCGGGCTGGCAAGGAACCATTGCTGGACGACACCCAGGAGCGTCCGGGGGGCAAGTTCGCGACCATGGACCTGATCGGTGTGCCCTGGCAGCTCATTATCGGTCCGCGCGGCCTGAAAGAGGGCAAGGTAGAGATCAAGCGGCGCGCCACAGGCGAGCGTTTCGAAGCCAGCCTTGAGAGCGTGCTCTCACAACTGGCGGCGGAGCGTGCGGACTGATGAGCAAGGCGGCGTCATCGGCAAGGTCTCCGGGGGCTGGCGCTTTCAGCGGCTGGGAATTCCTGCTGGCGTTTCGCTATCTACGCACCAGGCGCAAGCATGGCGGCGTGACGCTGATCTCGGTGATCTCCTTCATTGGCATCACCCTGGCGGTCACCGCGCTGATCGCCGTGATGTCGATCATGAACGGGTTCCGCCACGAATTGCTGTCACGCCTTCTGGGCGTACAGCCGCACGTGTACGTCTATACGGCCGACAGCGCGGCGCTGACGGGTGATCTGGTGGAACGTATCAATGCCGTGCCGGGCGTACGCCAGGCCGGGCCCATCATCGCCGCGCAGGCACTGATCAGCTCCGAGCGTGGCGCCTCCGGTGCCCAGGTGATCGGCGTGCGCCCGTCTGACTTGAGCCAGTTTGACCTTATCGCGGGGGATGGCGCGGCCGCGGCCGCCGGAAGTGGCATCGTACAGGGCACGGCGGAGAATTTCGGCGTTGGCCATCGGGGCGGGGACGGCATCCTGATCGGATCGGGCATCGCTGCGCAACTGGGCGTCAGTGCGGGCGACACGGTAACGCTGCTGGCTCCGCAAGGGGCATCGACGCCCATGGGCACGGTGCCGCGGCGCAAGAGCTATGTCGTGGACGGCATTGTTTCCATGGGCGTTCTCGATCTGGACCGTATTTATGTCTTCATGCCGCTGGAGCAGGCTGCGTTGTTCTTCGGCCGGCAGGGCGGGGCGGACTATATCGATATCCGTGTGACCAATCCCGATGATCCCGAGGGGGTAGTCGAGGCCGTGCGCCAACTCGTCCCGCCAGGCTCCGCGGTGTTTGACTGGCGCCGGCAGAACCAATCCTTCTGGACCGCGTTGCAGGTGGAGCGCATGGCAATGCGGATGATCCTGTCCATCATCGTGCTGATTGCGGCCATGAACATCATTTCCGGCCTCGTCATGCTGGTGAAGAACAAGAGCCGGGACATCGCGATCCTGCGCACCATGGGCGCCACGCAGGGCGCAGTGATGCGGATATTCCTGATATCGGGCGCAGCGATCGGCGTGCTCGGCACGCTGGCCGGTATCGTGCTTGGCGTCCTGATTGCGGTGTTTATCGGTCCCATCCAGGATTTCATCGCTTTCGTGACGGGTGTCGACGTCTTCGATCCGTCCGTTTACCTGCTCTACCGGCTGCCGGCGCGCCTGGACTGGGCTGAAGTGGCATTCGTGGCGGTCTGGGGCTTTGCCACGGCGTTGATCGCAACCCTGCCGCCATCCTGGCGGGCAGGGCGCATCGATCCGGTGGAGGCGTTGCGTTATGAGTAATCCGGCGCTCTCCATTCGCGGTCTGGTGCGCCAGTACCAGACCGATGCCGAGCTGATAGAGGTGCTCGGCGGTGCCGATCTCGATCTTATGCCAGGTGAGCTCGTGGGACTCGTGGGGCCCTCGGGCTCCGGCAAGTCCTCGCTTCTTCACGCGGCTGCCCTGCTGGAAAAGCCCAATGCCGGTTCGGTGCATGTGGGTGGTGTCGACGGGCTGGCACTTGGCGAGCGCGGGCGTACGAATCTGCGCCGTCGTGAAATTGGTTTTGTTTATCAATTCCATCATTTGCTGCCAGAACTTGATGCTCTGGATAATGTCGCTCTGCCGAGGCTTATCGCAGGCGACAGCAAGGCGAGGGCGCGCGCGAAGGCAACGGCCTGGCTGGAGAAGCTGGGTCTTGGCGCGCGCTTGAATCATTTGCCTGCGCAGCTCTCCGGCGGTGAACAGCAACGCGTGGCGATCGCCCGCGCGCTGGTTGGCGAGCCGCGCGTGGTGCTCGCCGATGAGCCCACCGGCAATCTCGATCCGGCCACCTCGGACCAGGTATTTGAGGCTCTGGCCGGTGCGTGCAGGGAGGCCGGGGCGGCGGCGCTTATTGCCACCCATAATCTCGTCCTGGCAGCCCGCATGGACCGGGTGGTGACACTCGAGAACGGTCGCATCGTCGCCGCCTGATCACAGCGTCATTCCCGTGAATCCGGGCGGCCGTGTCCGCCTGCGACTGCGCGAATCGATTTGCGCTTGACCGCGGAACAAAACGCGAATACATCAACGAGAACAAACAGCGAATATCTTGGATATCAACAGGAGTTCTCACATGAAGCGCTTGATCGAAGAGGCCAGCACCGCCTTTGTTACCCTCGGGTTCGTGGCTGTCGTCCTGACATGGAGCGCCGCGCTGGTCGGCTGACCGGTGAGGCCGCCCATCGGCGCGGCGGGCGAATCCCCTGAGTTTCACCCCTTGCGCCGACCGGGGCGCGCTGTGGGAGGCGGACATGAGTGCAAGACCCTTTGTTCACCTGCGCAGCCGGTCGCCCTACTCCCTGCTTGAAGGTGCCACGCGTATCTCCGAACTTGCCCGGCTATGCCGGGACAAGGAAATGCCGGCACTGGCGCTGACCGACACCAATAATCTTTTCGGGGCGCTCGAATTTTCCGAATATCTCTCGGGCGCAGGCATCCAGCCCATCATCGGCTGTACGCTGTCGGTCCGGCTGGAGGCCGAGCGGCCGGGAGAGCGGGTTGCCCCGGCGGGCACGCTGGTGCTCCTGGTGCAGAACGAGGCCGGCTACTCAAACCTCGTGGCGTTGTCCTCGTCGGCCTATCTCGATGTCGGCCCGGCCGAGGAGCCTTCGGTGCCGCTGGAGGACATTCTTGCCCGCCATGAAGGCCTGATATGCCTTACCGGCGGGCATGACGGCGTACTCAACCGCCTGGTCGTGGCCGGCAAGGCGCCGCGCGCTGATGCGCTCCTTGACCGGCTGGCCGGCGTATTCGGGGACCGGCTCTATCTGGAACTCCAGCGCCATGGCCGGCGCGACGACGTGATGGCGGAGGACTGGCTGGTGCCAGCCGCCTATGAACGGGCGCTGCCCCTTGTGGCCACCAATGAGCCCTATTTTGCGGCGCCGGAGCGCCACGAAGCGCATGATGCGCTGATGTGCATCGCCCAGTCGACCTACGTGATCGTCGATGACCGGCGCAAGGTGACGCCGGAGCATTATTTCAAGAGCGCCGGTGAGATGGAGGCGCTGTTTTCCGACCTGCCCGAAGCCGTCGACAACACGCTGGACATCGCGAGGCGCTGCGCGTTCCGGGTGCGCACGGGCAATCCGGTGCTGCCGCGGTTTCCGGGGCTGGAAGGCCGTACCGAGGCTGAGGAACTGGCCGTGCGTGCCCGTGAGGGACTGGCCCTCCGGCTCGCCAATGTCGAACCGGCTGCGCCGGCAGAGGACTACGAGGCGCGGCTCTCCTTCGAACTCGGCGTCATCGAGCGCATGGGCTTCCCGGGCTATTTCCTCATCGTCGCCGATTTCATCCAGTGGTCGAAGGCACAAGGCATTCCGGTCGGGCCCGGCCGGGGCTCGGGGGCCGGTTCGGTGGTCGCCTGGGCTCTGACGATTACCGATCTTGATCCGCTACGGTTTGGCTTGCTGTTCGAGCGCTTCCTGAACCCGGAACGGGTATCGATGCCGGATTTCGATATCGATTTCTGCCAGGAACGCCGGGGCGAGGTCATCCGCTACGTCCAGGAGCGCTACGGGCATGACCGCGTCGCGCAGATCATCACCTTCGGAACCCTGCAGGCGCGCGCCGTGGTGCGCGATGTGGGCCGGGTGCTGCAGATACCCTTTCCGGTGGTCGACCGTATCGCCAAGCTGGTGCCCAACAATCCGGCCCAGCCCGTCACTCTGGCCGAGGCGGTGGAGACAGAGCCGAAATTGCAGGGCATGCGACGTGAGGATCCGGCGGTTGACCGGCTGATGACGGTCGCGCTGCAACTCGAAGGCCTGTACCGCAACGCCTCGACGCATGCTGCCGGCATCGTGATTGGCGACCGGCCGCTGACCGAATTCGTGCCTCTTTACCGTGATCCGCGATCGGACATTCCCGCGACCCAGTTCAACATGAAATGGGTGGAGCCGGCCGGCCTCGTCAAGTTCGACTTCCTCGGACTGAAAACGCTCACCGTGATGGCGCGCGCGGTGGAATACATCAAGGCGGCCACGGGGGAGGAGATAGATCTCGATACGCTCCCGCTGGATGACCCGCAGGCCTATGCGCTGATGGCGTCGGGCGGCACGATCGGCGTGTTCCAGCTGGAAAGCTCGGGCATGCGCGATACCCTCAAAAAGGTGAAGCCCGATACGTTTGAGGACATTATCGCGCTGATCTCCCTCTATCGGCCTGGCCCGATGAAGAACATCGACATCTATGTCGAGCGCAAGTTCGGCCGCTCGGAGCCGGATTTCCTCCATCCCGATCTCGAACCCGTCCTGAAGGAGACCCACGGGGTCATCATTTACCAGGAACAGGTCATGCAGATCGCGCAGATCCTGTCAGGATATTCGCTGGGGGAGGCGGACCTGCTACGGCGCGCCATGGGCAAGAAGAAGAAGGAGGAGATGGACCAGCAGCGCGAGCGTTTCCTTGCCGGCGCATCCGAACGTGGGGTGGGTGCCGAAAAGGCCTCCTACATCTTTGATCTTGTCGCTGAATTTGCCGGTTACGGGTTCAACAAGTCCCACGCTGCCGCTTATGCGCTGATCGCCTACCGTACGGCGTGGCTGAAGGCCCACCACCCGGTGGCCTTCATGGCCGCGCTGATGAGCCTGGATGCTGCCAACACCGACAAGCTCGCCGTCTTCTTCCAGGAGTGCCGCCGCATGGGCGTGCCGGTTCTGGGCCCGGACATCAACCGGTCACAGGCTGATTTCTCTGTCGAGGACGGCGCCGTGCGCTACGGGCTTGGCGCTGTGCGCAGTGCCGGCATGAGTGCCATGGAGGAGCTGGTCCGTGCCCGCAATGCCGGCGGGCCGTTCGCGGATCTGCACGATTTCGCAGCACGCGTCGACCCGCGGCAGATCAACCGGCGGCTGGTGGAGACGCTGGGGCGGGCAGGGGCCTTCGATGGACTGGAAGCAGAGCGTGCGCGGGTCGTCAGTGCAGCCGAGACGCTGTGTGCCATCGCCCAGGCAGCGCAGTCGGAGCGGGACTCTGCCCAGGTCTCCCTGTTTGGCGGTGGCAGTGAAGCGATCGCGCTGGAACGCCCGCCCTTGCCGTCCTTTGAACCATGGGAGCCCTCGCGCCGTCTCGACGAGGAACTGGCGGCCATCGGCTTCTATCTGTCGGGGCATCCGCTTGATGCGTTCAGCGAGGTGCTGGCCCGGCGCGGCGCAATCGGCTGGGCCGAACTTGTCCAGCGGGTGCAGGAAGGCGGCGTAAAGGCCGTGCGGATGGCCGGTATTGTGAGGCGCCGGCAGGAAAAGATTTCGCGGCGCTCCAATGAGCGGTTTGCCTTCCTGACCCTCTCCGATCCGGGCGGGGAATTCGAGGCACTGGTCCCGCCGCGCGTCTTCAACGAATCCCGCGATCTTCTTGACGCAGGCCAGGGCATTCTTGCCACGTTCAAGGTCGAAGACCAGGACGATCAGATCCGCCTGATCATGGATACGTGCGAGCCTCTCGATGGCCTGCTGCGCGAGGCACATCTTCCCGCCCTGTGCGTGGAGATTCATGATGCCGCGGCACTTGAGGGCATTCACGCACGCCTTTCGCGAATGGGTGTGGGGGATGGCGGGTCCGGCGGCATTCTGGTGCTGGACCTGCCGGTCGCCGGACACGCCCGCGCCCGGGTGCGTCTGCCTGGCGGCTACCGGATCGATCCGGCGCTGCGCAGTGCGCTCAAGGAAGTGCCAGGTGTCAGCGCGGTAGAGGCGCTCGCGGTCTAGCCCTGACCGGTTCCGGGCGGCCTGTGCACGCACTTCACACCAGCGCTTGTGCAGAAGGCAAACCGCGCCTATAAGCGCGCCCGCAATCCCGCACGTGGGGCAACGGCATGTCCGCCAACGCGGACCGGTCGATCCGGTGCCTGGCTTTCCCTGTTTTCAGGGAGACCGGCTCCGCCCTGCGGAGGCCAACCGGAAAAGGAAAATCGATATGGCCCTTCCTGACTTCACCATGCGTCAGCTGCTCGAAGCTGGCGCGCACTTCGGTCACCAGACCCACCGCTGGAACCCCAAGATGAAATCCTTCATCTTCGGAGAGCGTTCCAACATTCACATTATCGACCTGTCCCAGACCGTTCCGCTGCTCCACCAGGCTCTGGTGAAGGTGCGCGAAGTGGCTGCCAATGGCGGCCGCGTGCTGTTTGTAGGCACCAAGCGCCAGGCGTCCGAGCCGGTCGCCCAGGCCGCGCAGCGCTGC
>ERZ869909.2201-NODE-2201-length-13572-cov-9.552501_pt1 | contig 13572 bp, 13 predicted proteins | sample MGYA00520892_ERZ869909 | MGnify/ENA primary metagenome ERZ869909 (study PRJEB32215, sample SAMEA104723947) | bioreactor metagenome | biome: bioreactor; feature: anaerobic bioreactor; material: water | place: China | collected 2015-03-12 ... | reverse complement strand
AGGCGCGCGATGGCCTCGCGGCGCGCGGCCGCCAGTCGGTGCGTGCCTCCATGGTACGGCGCCGTCGGCGTTCCGTGGGCCCACCCGGCGGGGCCGCGGGCCGACCGCCACGATGCATGAACTTGCGCGATGGCGACTGTCTACCGTAACGTGGCACCCAACACCTACGAGGAGGTGCCGACGTGCCGAGAACGATGACGACCCTGATGTTCGCTCTGGTGCTGATGCTCGGTGGAGCCCTGGCCCAGCGAGGCGACCCGAACACGCTCACGGTGGCGTTGTCGGGCAACGTGGAGACGATGGACCCGCACTCGGCGTCGTCGCGCGCCGTACCGTTCCTCGAGAACGTCTACGAGCCGCTGGTCGGCCTCCAGGGGCCGACGATCGACCTGACCCCGGTCCTCGCGGAACGCGTCGACGTGTCCGACGACCAGACGGTCTACACCTTCCACCTGCGACCCGGCGTGCAGTTCCACGACGGCTCGCCGCTGGATGCCCGAGCCGTCGTGTACTCGTTCGAGCGCGTTCGCGGCATGAACAAGGGCCCGTACTGGGCGATCGGCTACCTGGAGTCCATGGAGGCGATCGATGACCTGACGGTGCGCATGACCATCCGACCGGGCGGTCCGCCCTTCCTGCACGCGGTGTCGATGGTCGGGATCGTGAGCCCCGCCTCGTTCGACCCACAGAAGAAGGACGGCGACGCGTGGGCCGAGGACTGGGCGGCGACCAACACCGCGGGGACCGGCCCCTACGTCCTGGCGGAGCTCGTGCGCGGTGACCGCTTCGTCCTGGAGAAGTTCGAGCCGTACTGGGGCGGGTGGGACCGCCCGCACTTCACGCGCTCGGTCATGCTGCTGATCCCCGAGCGCTCGACCGCCCAGCTCATGCTCGAACGTGGCGAGATCGACATCGCGGAGCAGGTCCCCACCGAGGCGCTTCCGGCGCTGCGGGCCAACCCCGCGGTCACCGTCATCGAGCGCGACAGCGGGGTCCGCGTCCTGTACCTGATGCTCAACGCCGCGGCCGGGCCGACGGCCGACGTCCGGGTGCGCCAGGCGATCAACCTCGCGTTCGATCAGGCCACCTTCCTGGAGGCCACCGGCGGCGCCTTCACGACCTCGAACGGCCCCGTGCCGGCCGAGTTCATCGGCGGCTACGAACCCGAGATCCCCTACAACCGCGTCGACCTGGACGAGGCCCGCCGGCTCCTGCAGGAGGCCGGGCAGGCCTCCATGACGCTCGACGTCTACTACACCACCGGCGACCAGGTGCAGGAACTCGCGGGCCAGGTGCTGCAGGCCTACCTGAGCCAGATCGGCGTCACCGTCAACGTGATCGCGCAGGACTTCCCGGCCTTCGTGCGCGCCATCACGGCCTGGGGCACCAGCGAGCGCTCCGCGAGCGACGAGAACTTCCGGATGGCCAACTTCCTCTACACCCCGCCGCGCATGCCCGACGCGTACGCGTACCTCTGGTACATGTACCACTCGGCGGCGCAGGGCGGCCTCGGCCGCAACCAGAACTTCTACGCCAACCCGGCCGTCGACGCGTTGATCGAGGCCGGCGCGCTCGCGATCGATCCGGAGGAGCGGATCGCGCGCTACCGGGAGGCCGTCGACCTGATCGTCGCGGACGCGCCCCAGGTGTTCGTCGGGACGCAGCGGATGATCTACACCCTGCGTTCGGATGTCGGCGGCTTCTACATGCACCCGACGTGGTTCCCCGCCGTGCGGGTCTACCCCCTGTACCGCGAGGACTGACGCCGCTGGCGTGGGGGGATCGGCGCCGTCCGGTCCCCCCACGCCCGCCGGGCCTGCGCCATGACGACGTTCCTGATCCGACGCATCGCCTTCATGTTCGTGACGGTCCTCGGCGCCGTCACCGTCACCTTCGTCCTCGCGACCATGGTGCCGTCCGATCCGGCCCGGGCGGCCCTCGGCCCCGATGCCACCGAGAGCCAGGTGGCGCAGTACCGGAGCGAACGCGGCCTGGACCAGCCGCTCCCCGTGCAGTACCTGCGCTACGTCGGCGCGGTCGCGCGCGGCGACTTCGGGCGGTCGATCGTCAGCCGCACGCCGGTGATCGACGACCTCGCGCGCTTCATCCCGGCGACGATCGAGCTGCTGATCCCCAGCCTCCTGCTGTCGATCGTGTTCGGCGTCGGCCTGGGCGTCGCGGCTGCCTTCTACCGCGGCACCTGGGTCGATCAGGTCTCGCGCTTCCTCTCGCTCGTCGGGCTCTCCATGCCGATCTTCTGGCTCGGTCTGGTGCTGCAGTTGGTCTTCTTCCGCGCCCTGGGTTGGTTCCCGGCCAGCGGGCGCCTCTCCAGCGCGTTGAGCCCGCCGCCGCACGAGACCGGCCTCTACACGATCGATGCCCTGCTGGCGGGCCGGTGGGACCTCTTCTGGTCGGCCGGTCACCACCTGGTGCTGCCCGCCGTCGCGCTCTCCACGCTCACCCTGGGCATCGTCGCGCGCATGACGCGGTCGAGCCTGCTCGACGTGCTGTCCAGCAACTACGTGCGCACGGCCCGCAGCAAGGGCCTGCAGGAGCGCTCCGTGCTCTGGAAGCACGCCCTGCGCAACGCGCTCATCCCCATCGTCACCGTGATCGGCCTGCGCCTCGGCCAGATGTTCAGCGGCGCGGTGCTGACCGAGACCGTGTTCGCGTGGCCCGGCGTGGGGCGCTACGCCTTCACGGCCCTGCGCCAACTGGACTTCCCCGTGGTCATCGCGTTCACGGTGTGGGCGACGTTCGTCTACGCGTTCGTGAACCTGCTGGTCGACCTGAGCTACTCGTGGATCGACCCGCGCGTGAGGCTCGAGTGACGGCCGCGTCGCGGGCCGGCATCCGGCGCGCGTGGCGCAGAGGCCTGGGGCGGCTCTCGCCGCTCGGCTGGGTCTCGCTCGTGGTGGTCGTGGCGGCGGGCGTCGTCGCCCTGTTCCCGTCGGCGTTCGCGCCCCGCGACCCGCTGGCGATCGACGTGCTGAACCGCCTCAAGCCGCCGTCGGCGGCCGCCTCGTTCGGCACCGACGAGCTCGGCCGCGACCTGCTGAGCCGGGTCATCCACGGCGTCCGCCTGTCGCTCGGGGCCTCGCTGGGCATCGTGCTGCTGACCGCGTTCGTCGGCATCCCCATCGGGATCGTGGCCGGGTACCTGGGCCGGGCGGTCGACACCGTGCTCATGCGCCTGGCGGACATGTTCATCGCCTTCCCCTCGCTGATCATGGCCATGGCCATCGTCACGGTCATGGGTCCCGGCCTGCGCAACGCCATGATCGCGCTGGCGCTGGTGTGGTGGCCGCAGTACGCGCGTCTCGCGCGCGGCACGGTGCTGCAGCTCCGGGAGCTGCCGTACGTCGAGGCGGCATCGGCCCTGGGAGCCGGCTCGCTCCGGATCATGGTCGGCCACCTGCTCCCGAACGCCTTCACGCCCATCGCCGTGAAGATGAGCCTCGACGTGTCGGTGGCGATCCTGGCGACCGCGAGCTTCTCGTTCCTCGGCCTCGGCGCTGCGCCACCGTCGCCCGAGCTCGGCTCGCTGGTGACGCAGGGCCGCAACTACTTCCTGCAGGCCTGGTGGTACACCACCCTCCCCGGCGCCGCCATCCTCCTCCTCAGCCTCGCCTTCAACAGCCTGGCCGACGACCTCCGCGACCTGCTCGACCCGACGCTCCGGTACTGAGAGCGACGAAGGAGAACCGCGTGCTGCTCAACAAGACCAAAGCCCAACAGCTCATGCGTGAGGCCGGGCTCGACGCCCTCGTCCTCACGTACACCGAGCACAACGTGTACTTCGGCGACTTCCTGCACGTGAACAGCGCGGTCCTGAAGATGCGCCCCTACTACACGGTGTTCTTCGCGCGCGACGACCAGCCGCCCGCCTACCTCGTGCCGCACCAGGACTACGCCGACGTCGTCCGCGACACCTGGATCGAGGACGTGCGCGCGACCGCGGAGTTCATGATCCCGGGACGCCCCGAGGTGATCTGGGAGCGCGAGAAGGCCGTGGCGCACGTCCTCGCCGAGCGCGGGCTCACGCGCGGTCGGGTCGGCTACGAGAACGCCAGCCTCTACGTGGACATCTATCGACGCCTGCGGGAGCATCTGGCGGGCTTCGAGCTCGTCGGGGCCAGCGACCTGCTGGCCAGGCTCCGGGCCATCAAGAGCGACGAGGAGCTGCGCCGCATCCGCCGTGCCATGGAGATCACCCAGGCGGGCGCGCGCGCCGTCCTGGCCGAGGCCAAGGCGGGCGTGACCGAACGCTTCCTGGCCCAGGCGGCCAAGGACGCCATGATGCGCGAGGGCGCCGACGCGGTGAAGTTCCTCATCGTGGGCGCGGGGGCCAACGGCGCGATCGTCCACGGCGCCCCGACCGACTACGTGCTGCGCGACGGCGACATCGTCCGGTTCGACATGGGTGCCTACTACCTGGGCTACCCGGGCGACTTCGCCCGCACGTTCGTGGTGGGCGACTCGCCGCGCGCCATCGACACCCTCCGCTACCAGGCGGTGTACGAGGCCGTGCAGGCCGGCATCGAGGCCTGCCGACCGGGCGTCACGGCCGGCGAGGTGTACCGCGTCCAGATGGCCGCCGGCCAGCGCCTGCTGCCGGACCTCACTCGCGAGCACTGCGGGCACGGCATGGGGCTCGAGGTGCACGAGGAGCCGATGATCCACCACGGCAGCGAGTTCGTCATCGAGGAGGGGATGGTGGTGATGATCGAGAACGGCCGCTACGTCCAGGGCGAGGCCGGGTACCAGCTCGAGGACCTCGTCCACGTGACGGCCGCGGGGCCCGTGCTCATCACCGACGTGCCCCGCGAACTGGTGCGGTCGTCGTGAGGCTGGCGCTCCTGGGCGCCGGCGGCATCAACTCGTTGGTGGCCGATGCGCTGCTCGATGGCCGCGTCCCGGGGGTCGAGACCGTGGCGGTCGCCGGGTCGTCGGCCTCCTCGGCGAGCGCTTCTGCCCTGGCGGCACGGCTCGGCGCCGAGGCCGTCGCCCCCGAGCGCCTGCGCGACATGCCGCTCGACCTGGTGCTCGAGGCGGCGGGCGGCGCCGCCGTGCGCGCGCACGTGCCGGGGCTGTGGGAGGCGGGCATCGCGACGATCGTCATGAGCATCGGGGCGCTGGTGGACCCGGAGGTCGAGCGGGCGTACCACGCCGCCCGGGCGCGCGGCGTGCGCGTCGTCCTTCCCAGCGGCGGCATCGCCGGCCTCGACGGAGTGCGCGCCCTGCGCGCCAGCGGCGGCCTCCGCGCCGCGCGCATCACCACCACGAAGGCGCCCGGCGGCCTGCGCGGCGCGCCGCACCTGGAGCGGCACGGCATCGAGCTGCCCGACGACCGAGCGATCACGGTGTTCGACGGCAGCGCGCGGGAGGCCGTCGCGGGCTTCCCGGCCAACGTCAACGTGGCGATCGCGCTCAGCCTCGCGGGTCTGGGTCCCGACGCCACCCAGGTCGTCGTTCGCTCCGACCCCGCCGCGGATCGCACGCGGCAGCGCATCGAGGCCGAAGGCGACGCGGCGCGCATCGAGGTGTCGATCGAGTCGAAACCGAGCCCGTCCAACCCGCGGACGTCGTACCTGGCTGGGGCGTCCGCCATCGCCGCGCTGCTGGAGGTCGCGGTAGCCTGATCCGACATGACCGCCACCGGCAAGACCGCCTTCGTTCGGCAAGCGATCGTCGAGCGGATCCGACAGGGGACCTACCCGGTCGCCGCGCGCCTCCCCGGGGTCCGCGCCCTGGCCACGGAGTTCGGGGTCCATCCGAACACGGCGGCGCGGGTGATCGCCGACCTGGTGCGCGACGGCGTCGTCCGCAGCGAACACGGGCGCGGCAGCTTCGTGCTGGCGGTTCCCGGGGGCGATGCCGGCCCCGGCGCGGTCGACGCGCTCGTGCTCTCCGCGCGCGACCTGGCGCAACGGGCGCGCCGGCTCGGCGTCACGCGGCGGGAATGGGCGAGCCTCACGGCGGAGGCCGAGGCCCGCGCCTACGAGGCCGAAGGACCGGCCATGTGGTTCGTCGAGTGCAGCCTGCGCGACGCCGAGGAGCTGTCGCAGAGCCTCAGCACCCTGCTGGACCGCCCGGTACGGCCGCTGCTCGTCGACGAGCTGCCCCACCGCCTCATGGCTGGCAACGTGATCGGCTCTTGCTTCGTGACGACGCCGTTCCACGTGGAGGAGGTCGAGGCCGTCGTCGAGGACGCCGCCAGGGTCGTGTGCGTCAACGTCGTGCCGACCTCGGAGACGCTCGTCCGGTTCGCGCAGCTGCCGTCCTCGGCGCGGCTGGCCGTCGTGGCCTCCAACCGCCAGACGCTGACGCGCTTCGTGCGCATGGTCACGACCTACACCCGCATCGACCCCGTGGCGACGCTGCTCGCCGACGATCCGCGCGCGCCGGACGCCGTGCGCGACGCGGACGTCGTGATCGACAGCCACTCCATCCACCCGACGGTGGCGGCCTGGGGCCCGATCGGCCGGGTGATCACGATCCGGTACCAGATCGAGCCGACGTCGTTGGCGTTCCTGCGCGAGGTGTTGCGGCAGGCGGCGGCGCGCGAGGTCGGCACCCCCGCCTGAGGCTCGGGCGCCCCGCGGGGGCGGCGCGGGCAGCCCCGGGCGCCAGGGATGCGCGCGGCGGTCCTGTCGCCGGGAACCCAATGCCGCGCCACCACGCGCGCTAGCCTGGAGACGACGGACGCGGCCTCGGTGTCCCCCGCGCCCCCCGGCGCGCCTCGAGCGGTCCGCGACGTCGAACACACCGCATACCCCGGACCGGGTTCAGACCCGGCGTCCGTCCGCGAGCCAGCGGCGCCGTCGCGCAAGCCGGACGCGGGGATTGGGAAGTGTCCACGTGCGTGCGAACCCGCGCCTCGCCCGAGGCACGTCGATCTTCGTCGCCCTGCTGCTCGTCTGGATCGTTCTGGACGGGACGGACGACGTCTGGGTCGGCGTCGCGGCCGCGGCGTTGGGTGCGGGCCTGGGCGTCTGGGTCGCGCCGCCCGCGTCGGTCACGGTCCGGTTCTGGGGCGGCGTCGCGTTCGCCGGGTACTTCGTGGCGGAGTCCTTCCGCGGCGCGGCCGACGTCGCGTGGCGTGCGCTGCGTCGCGACCTGCCGATCGACCCGCACCTCGTCCGCTACGACGTGACGCTGCCGCCCGGCCCCGCGCGCACCCTCCTCGCGGGCGTCGTCAGCCTGCTGCCCGGTACGCTCACGGCCGACGTCGACGGCGACGGCGCGACGCTGACCGTGCACGCGATCACGCCCCACCCGGAGGGTGCCCTGCGGGCGCTCGAGGCGCGCATCGGCGCGTGGCTCGGCCCTGCGGAGGGCGCGCCGTGAACGGCCTGTTGGCGTTCCTGGTGGTGTTCCTGCTCGCCAACCTGGCGGCCGGCATGTGGCGCGTCCACCGCGGTCCGACACCTGCGGACCGCATGCTGTCGGCGCTCCTGATCGGCTCGACGAGCGTGGCGATGCTGCTGCTGCTCGCGGCGTGGCTGCAGCAGCCCGCCCTGCGGGTGGCCGCCCTCATCGTCGTGCTGCTCGCTGCCATCCTCTCCATCGCCTACGCCGGCATCGCACGGCCCGTCGCCGTGGCGCCCGAGCGGGCGGGCCCGCCGGGGGACCCGCCATGAGCGCCCTGGAGGGCGTGGCCGCGGCCTTCCTGCTGGCCGGTGCCGGCTTCTACCTGGCCGGCACGGTCGGCCTGCTGCGCTTCCCGGACGCCCTCAGCCGGCTCCACGCGCTGACCAAGGCCGACAACGTCGGTCTGCTCCTGGTGTGCGTCGGGCTCGCGCTGGTGGCGGGCAGCCCGCGCGAGGCGGCGCTGCTGTTGCTCGTGTGGCTCATGGCCCTGCTCGCGGCGACCGTGTCGGCGCACCTCATCGCACGCCGCGCCCTGGCGGACGCCCGCGATGGCGCATCCGCCGTGGAGGGGCCGCCGTGAACCTCGTCCTCGACGTCGCGTTGGCGACCGCGTTGACGGTGCTCGCCTGGCGCTCGTTGGCCGGGCCCGATCTGTTCCGCGGCATCGTCATGTACGTCGTGTTCGGCATGGTGATGGCGGTGGCGTGGGCGCGGCTCGGCTCGGCCGACCTGGCCATGGCCGAGGCCGCCATCGGCGCCGGCGTCACCGGTGCGTTGGTGATGGTCGCCTACTGGCGGCTACGTCGGATCGCTCCCGTCGAACCCGCCGACCCGTCGCCGCGCCGCTCGCGGCTCGCCGCGACGGTGGCGGTGCTGTCGGCGGGCGTCGTGGCGGCGATCGGCCTGGCAGCGGTGCAGGCCATCGGGCCCGGCGGCATCGCCGGCCGTGCCCTGGTGGAGGCGCTGCCCGCGACCGGCCTCGGCAACCCCATCACCGGCGTGTTGGTGATCTTCCGCAACCTGGACACCGTGCTGGAGGTGGCCGTGCTGCTGGCGGCCTACCTCGCCGTGCGAGCGCTCCTCGGCGACGGCGGCGAGTCGTTGGCGCAGCCGCCGACGCAGCGCGGCACGTTGGTCGCGGCCCTGGTGTCGGTGGTGGCGCCGATGACCGTCCTGGTCGCCGTGTACCTGTGGCGGGCCGGGTCTCAGTGGCCCGGCGGGGCCTTCCAGGCGGGCGCGGTGTTGGCCGCCTGCGGCGTCCTGCTGTTCCTCACCGGGAGGCTGCGCCCGGCCGTCGAGGCCGGCCCCGTGGTGCGCGCCGCGCTGGTGTTGGGCACGGCGGCGTTCGGTGTCCTCGGCGTGGCCATGCTGTTCGTCGGGCAGCCGCTGCTGGCGATCCCGGGCAGCTGGGCCGTCTACCTGATCGAGGCCGCGATGATGGTGTCGATCGGCGTGACCCTGGCGCTGCTGTTCGCCGGCGCGGCCGGCGTCGGCGGGGGGCGGCGATGACGCCGGCGACCCTGGGGTCGGCCACGGTGTGGGTGTTGGCCGCCGCCGCGGTCTTCGGGGTGGGTCTGTACGCGCTGATCCTGGCGCGCCACCTGCTGCGGCAGCTGCTGGCCGTCAAGGTCATGGGCAGCGCCGTCTTCCTGCTGCTCGTGGTCGCGGCCGGTCCCATCGACGGCGCTCTCGACGGCATCCCCATGGCGCTCGTGCTCACCGGCATCGTGGTGGCCGTGTCGGCCGTCGGCTTCGCGCTGGCGCTGCTGGTGCGCCTCGCCGACGTGACCGGGTCGATCTCGCTCGAGGACGACGGGGGCGGTGACGATGGTCCTTGAGGCGCTGGCCGGCCTGGTGTTCCTGCCGCTCCTGGCGGCCACGGCCGTGGCCGTCCTGCCGGGCCGCGCGCGCGCGGTGGCCGCGTGGCTCGGCGTGTGGCCGCTCCCCGTGCTGCTGGTGCCGGTGGTGGCGGAGGTCGCGCGGGCGGGGGAGATCGTCGTGCCCATCGCGGGTTTCGACCGGCCACTGGGAATCGTCTGGCGCGTCGATCCGTTGGCCGCGGCGGTGCTCGTGCTCGGTTCGGTGATCGCCATCGCCGTGGGAGGTTACGCGGCCGCCGCCGGCTTCGGGCCGGCCACCCGGGCAGGCGGCCGCTTCTGGCCGTTGTGGCTGCTGCTCGTGGCCGCCACGCACGCGCTGTTGCTGTCGGCGGATCTGTTCAACGTGTTCGTGACGCTCGAACTCGTCACCCTCTCGGCCATCGGCCTGCTGGTCCTGGAGGGCAAGCCGGCCGCCTTGCGCGCCGCGATGCGCTACCTGCTGCTGGCGTTGCTGGGCTCCCTGGCGTACCTGCTCGGGGTCGCCCTGGTGTACGCCCAGGCCGGCACGCTCGACCTCCACCAGGCGGGCGAGCTGCTCGAACCGACGCTGTTGCCGGTCACGGCGTTGGTGCTCATGACCGTGGGCCTGCTGCTGAAGTCCGCGGTCTTCCCCCTGCACGGTTGGCTTCCGGCCGCCCACGGCAACGCCCCCGGACCCGTCAGCGCCGTGCTGTCGGCGATGGTCGTGAAGGTCTCGCTGTACACGCTGTGGCGCCTGTGGTTCTGGTTGGCGGCCGACTGGTCGCTCGGCTGGGCGCCGGTCCTCCTGGGCGGGCTGGGCGCCGCCGCGATCCTGTACGGCTCGCTGCAGGCGCTGATCCAGGAGCGCCTGAAGATCATGGTCGCGTACTCCACGGTGGCGCAGCTCGGGTACCTGATGCTGGCGTTCCCGCTGCTGTCGACGGTCGGTTTCGCCGCCGCCACCTATCACCTCCTCAGCCACGGCCTGGCCAAGGCCGCCATGTTCCTGGCCGCCGCCAACCTGCTGAAGGGCGTCGGCAGCGACCGCCTCGAGCACCTCTCCGGCGCCGACCGCGTGCGCCCGGTCGACGTGCTGACCTTGGCGATCGCCGGCGTGAGCATCCTCGGGCTGCCGCCCAGCGGCGGTTTCGTGGCCAAGTGGCTGCTGCTGCAGGCGGCCTGGGCGCAGGGCGGCTGGGCGTGGATCGCCGTCATCCTCGCGGGCGGCCTGTTGGCCGCGGCGTACCTGTTCCGCCCACTGGCGGTCCTCACCGCGCGGCCCGCCGCGGATCCGCGGCCCGGCGCCACCGCGCCGACGGTGGCCGCGACCGTCCTGCCGCTGCTGCTCGCCTTCGCCGCGTTGGCCGCCGGCTTCGTGCCGGCGCCGGTGCTCGCGTTCCTGGAGGGCGGCGCGCCGCCCGGGGTGCGGCCATGACGACCGGCTGGCTCTTCTGGCTGCCGCTCGCGACGGTGATGGTGTCGGCGCTGGCGGGCGTGGCCATCTTCCTCGCCGGCGAGGCGCGCCAGACCCTGCGGACGACCCTGAACCTGGCGGCGGCCGTAGCCAAGCTGCTGCTCGTCGCGGCGATGGGCGCCGCGGTGATCGGCGGGCAGGTGCCGGAGTTCCGCATGGCGATGATGCCGGGCCTCGACCTGGTGCTGCGCGCCGACGCGTTCAGCATGCTGTTCGCCTCCCTGTCGGCCGCTCTGTGGTTGGTGACGACCGTGTACGCGGTCGCGTACCTGGAGCGCTCCGCGGATCGCGCCCGCTTCTTCGGGTTCTTCAGCCTGTGCGTCACCGCGACGATGGGCATCGCGATGGCGGGCAACCTGCTCACCTTCTTCGTGTTCTACGAGCTGCTCACCCTGACGACGTGGCCGCTGGTCGTCCACAAGGGCACGCGCGAGGCGTTCGCCGGGGCGCGCAGCTACCTGGCCCACACCCTCGGCGCCAGCGTCGCCTTCCTGGTGGGCATGGTGTGGCTGTACTCCCTGACCGGCCCGCAGGACTTCGTCTCGGGCGGCACGCTGGCCGCGGTCGCGGCGGAGCGCCCGGCGGCGGCGGTGGCCGTCTTCGCGCTGCTGGTGTTCGGCCTCGGCGCGAAGGCGGCGCTCTTCCCGCTGCACTCGTGGCTGCCGCGCGCGATGGTGGCGCCGGCCCCCGTGAGCGCGCTGCTGCACGCCGTCGCGGTCGTGAAGGCCGGCGCCTTCGGACTGGTGCGGGTGATCGAGGACGTGTTCGGCCCGGCGCTGGTGCAGGACCTCGGCGTGAACCTGCCGCTGGTGCTGCTGGCGAGCTTCACGATCGTGTTCGGCTCGGTCGTCGCGGTCGCCCAGACCGACATCAAGAAGCGGCTCGCGTACTCGACCGTGAGCCAGGTGTCGTACATCGCGCTGGGCATCGCGGTCGGCGGTCCGCTGGCGACGATCGGCGGCATCGTCCACCTGGTGCATCAGGGCCTCATGAAGATCACGCTGTTCTTCGGCGCCGGCATCTACGCCAACCTCCTCGGCATCAAGCGCATCGATCAGCTCGACGGGGTAGGCCGGAGGCTGCCGTGGACCAGCGTGGCGTTCACGGTGGCGGCGGTCGGCATGATCGGGCTGCCGCCGGTGGCGGGGTTCGTGTCCAAGTGGTACCTGGGGGCCGGCGCGGTCGCGGCCGGGATGCCCTGGGTGATCGGCGTGCTGGTCGCCAGCACGCTCCTGAACGCCGTCTACTTCCTGCCGGTGATCCAGCGGATCTGGCTGCGCCCGACGCCGGAGTCTTGGCCCGACGAGGCGCCGGCGGGCCGCCTCGAGGTCGCCGGCATGGTCGGCTCGGCAGTCGTCACGGCGGGCTTCGCGCTGCTGGTCGGCGTGTTCGCCGGGCATCCCCTGAGCCCGCTCGGTTGGGCGACCGGCATCGTCGCGGGGTACTTCCCGTGACCGCGCTGCTGACGTTGGCCTGGCCGTTGGCGCTGTTGGTCGCCCTGTTCGGCCCGCCTCGCGCGCGGGCGTGGGCGGACCGGCTCGCGCCCTGGGCGCCGCTGCCGCTGGCGCTGCCCCTCGTGCTGGGCGACGCGGCCGACCTGCCGTGGCTGCTGCTGGGTACCCGGCTGGCCGTCGACGACACCCTCCGGCCCCTGCTGCTGCTGACCGTGGTCGGCTGGACGCTCGCAGGGTGGGCGGCCGACGCGCAGGTGCGGGAGCGGCGTCGGCGCTTCTGGGCGGGCTGGCTCGGTTCGCTGGCGGGCATGCTCCTGCTGCTGCTGGCCGGTGACCTCGCGAGCTTCTACCTCGGCTACGCGGTCGTGAGCCTGTCCGCGTACCTGCTCGTGACGCACGCCGCCAACCCCGAGGCCCGGCGCGCCGGCCGCGTCTACCTGGTGATGGCGGTCGCCGGCGAGGCGGCCGTGCTGGTGGGGGTGCTGCAGCTCGCCGGCGCGCTGGGGAACGCCGCGTTCGTCGACCTGCTCGCCGACCCCGCCCTGCTGGCCGCGGCCCCGGCGCGCTGGTGGCTGCTCGCGGGGTTCGCGGTCAAGCTGGGGATCCTGCCGCTGCACGTGTGGCTGCCGCTGGCGCACCCGGTGGCCCCCGCGCCGGCCTCGGCGGTCCTCTCCGGGATCATCGTCAAGGCGGGCTTGGCGGGCTGGCTGCGGTTCGTCCCGCCGCTGGTGGGCGATCCGCGCCTGGTGGGGGAGACGTTGCTGCTCCTCGGCCTCGCCACCGCGTTCGGCGGTGTGCTGCTCGGGTTGACGCAGCGGCGGCTCAAGACCGTGCTGGCGTACTCCACGATCAGCCAGATGGGGCTGATCCTCGCCGGCTTCGCCCTCGCGTTCCTGGTGCCCGGCGGTCGTGAGGCGCTGCTGCCGGTGCTCGGGCTGTGGGCCCTGCATCACGGCCTGAACAAGGCGGCGCTGTTCGTGGCCTACGGTGCGGCACCCGGCGCCAGTCGCCTGCGCCTGGCGCTCTTCGCGCTGCCGGCGGTGGCACTGGCGGCCGCCCCGCTGACGACGGGCTTCCTGGCCAAGGAGGCGTGGAAGGCGGCGGCGTCGTTCGCCTCGCTCGCGCCCGCGGTGGGGGTGGCGCTGAGCCTTTCGTCGACGGGCACGGCGTTGCTGCTATGGAAGGCCTTCGGGCTGGCGCGGGTGCTCGACCGGCGCGACGTGCCGCTGCACCCGGCGTGGCCGCTGCTCGTGGCGGCGGGCGTGGTCGTGCCGTGGGCCTACGCGCTCGCGCTGGGCCTGGTCGCCGCGCCGACGCTCGACAAGGCGTGGGGCGCCGCCTGGCCACTGCTGCTGGCCGCCGTCGCCGTCGTGGCGTACCGGGCGTGGGGCCGGGGCTTCGCGCCGAGCGTGCCGGAGGGCGACCTGGT
>ERZ869909.2200-NODE-2200-length-13577-cov-3.782889_pt1 | contig 13577 bp, 12 predicted proteins | sample MGYA00520892_ERZ869909 | MGnify/ENA primary metagenome ERZ869909 (study PRJEB32215, sample SAMEA104723947) | bioreactor metagenome | biome: bioreactor; feature: anaerobic bioreactor; material: water | place: China | collected 2015-03-12 ... | reverse complement strand
ATAAAGATGTTAAGAAAATTTTAGTTAGTGAAGAAGCGATTGTTGCTAAATGTAAAGAGCTTGGAGCTCAAATCACAGAAGACTATAAAAATCGAAATGAACTACCTTTGCTGGTTGCGGTTCTAAAAGGATCCATTCCTTTTTTAGCTGAACTTGTTAAGCACATTGAGTTGGATATTGAATTTGATTTCATGGATGTTTCAAGTTATGAAGGAACCGAGTCCATTGGTGATGTTCGTATAATCAAGGATCTAGACCGTTCAATTAAGGGAGTAAGCATCCTCTTGGTTGAAGATATTGTTGATACGGGGCGTACAATTAAAGAAGTTACTCGTCTGCTTCTAAATAAAGGAGCGAGTGAAGTGAAAATTGTAAGTTTGCTAGACAAACCAAGCCGACGGGTGATTGACATTGAGGCAGATTATGTGGGATTTGAAATCCCCAATGAATTTGTCATTGGATTTGGATTGGATTTTGATGAGAAATACAGAAACTTACCCTATGTTGGAGTATTAAAAGACGAATTTTATCAATAAGGAGCGTGAGAAAACATGCGAAATAAGCGATTATTAAATCTTATTCCGTACTTGATTGTCATTTTCGCGGTTGTCAGCTTGTCGAGTATGCTAAACACATCGACGGTCGACCGATTGAAATACAGTGAGTTTATGGAATTAGTAAACAGAAATGAAATTTCAGAAGCGACCTTAAGTGTTCGCAATAACATTGTTGGTGTTACTGGTACTTATAAGAAGGATGGTAAAAATGCAAGTTTTACCGTGATTGTTCCAAACACGGAACAGGAAGTGAATGAGTTAACTCGTTTGCTTCAAAGTTCGCAAGTACCATTTGAAGTAGTGGATCCATATCAGACGAATGCCTGGTTGGATGTCTTAGGTCAAATTATTCCTTTTTTACTGTTTGGAGCATTTGCGTTTTTCCTATTAACACGCATGAATGGTGGAAACAACAATAAGGCTTTCGAATTTGGACGTTCAAAAGCACGTCTTGAAGGGGACATTAAAGTCCGATTTAAGGATGTTGCCGGATGTGATGAAGAAAAAGAAGAAATGTATGAACTGATTGAATATCTGAAGAATCCAAAACGCTTTGCAAAAATGGGCGCACGAATACCTAAAGGTGTTCTAATGGTAGGTTCTCCAGGAACCGGGAAAACGTTGCTTGCGAAGGCTGTTGCCGGAGAAGCAAATGTCCCTTTCTATTCGATATCCGGTTCAGACTTTGTTGAGATGTTTGTTGGGGTCGGTGCAAGTCGTGTCCGCGACATGTTCAAGAAAGCACAGGCTACGGCACCATGTATCATTTTTATCGATGAAATTGATGCTGTTGGTCGTCAACGTGGAACTGGTGTTGGTGGAGGTCATGATGAACGTGAACAAACACTGAATCAACTTTTAGTTGAAATGGATGGCATTGGTGATAATGCCGGTATCGTTATTGTTGCTGCTACCAACCGTCCTGACGTTCTAGATCCTGCATTATTGCGTCCAGGTCGCTTTGATCGTCAAATTACGGTTAGTTTGCCAGATCGTAAAGGAAGAACTGCAATTCTTCATGTTCACGCCCGTAATAAGAAAATTGCTGATGATGTTGATTTGGATGCACTTTCAAAACGTACTCCAGGGTTTTCTGGAGCAGATCTTGAAAATGTATTAAATGAAGCCGCAATACTTGCTGTGCGTGAAAACGATACGATTATACGTATGCACCATTTAGATGAAGCGATTGATCGTGTTATTATGGGTCCTGCTAAGAAATCCAGGACGTATACTGAAAAAGAACGTAAACTGGTAGCTATTCATGAAACAGGTCATGCGGTTATCGGTATTAAACTTGAAGAAGCTGATATGGTTCAGAAGGTTACCATTATACCTCGTGGAACAGCGGGTGGATACAATCTGATGACTCCGCGAGAAGAAAAAATGATGGCCACAAAGAGCGATCTTTTAGCGAAAATCACGGGTCTGCTTGGTGGACGTGTGGCTGAAGAAGTAGTATTTAATGAAATTTCCAATGGTGCTTACAATGATATCGAGCGAGCAACACACATTGCAAGAGACATGGTTATGTCTTATGGGATGAGTAATCTCGGTCCAATTCAATATGAGAAGAGTGGCGGAAATGTTTTCTTGGGAAGAGATTATTCTTCACAGCAAAACTATTCCGGGCAAATTGCTTTCGAAATTGACAAAGAAGTTCGTAGAATCATTGATTCCTGTTATGAAAAAGCAAGAAGTATCATCATCGAAAACCGTGAGTTACTTGATAAAATTGCCGATGCATTACTTGAGTATGATACATTGACACATGAGCAGATAAATGAAATTGTTGAAGGCAAAGATGTGACGAATGGAAAACCCGTATTAATTGAGAAAGTAAAACTTAATTTTGACACGGATGCAGATATTGTGGCAAAAGGTGAAGCAAGTCATCTTAGTGACGTTGTTTCTGATAAGGCGCAAGTAGAAGAAGAAAAAACGACACCCCTTGAATCTTAAGGGGTTTTTTCTGGAAGGAGTGTGAGTATGGATAAATTAGTTAAAGCAATGGCACACGACGGTAGAATCCGGTTATATGTAGCTGTTACAACAGACCTTGTTCAGTTTGCTCAAAGTCGTCATCAGATGTATCCAACATCTGCGGCAGCTTTGGGAAGATTACTTAGTGCGGGCGTTTTAATGGGTAGCATGCTTAAAAGCGATAAAGAAAAGATTTCATTGATGGTTCGTGGTAGTAATGAAATTAAAGCAATCGTAGTAGATGCTCAGCATGATGGGACAGTGCGCGGATTTATCTCGAATCCTCACGTGATGCTTCTGAATAGCGAAACTGGTAAGTTGGATGTTGGAACTGCGATTGGTTCTGGAACTTTACAGGTTCTCAAAGATATGAATATGAAATCAGATTTTGTCTCTACGATTGATCTTCAGTCGGGAGAAATTGGGGATGATCTTGCTTATTACTTTACAGTGAGTGAGCAAACACCTTCTGCAGTTTCTGTGGGTGTTTTAGTCAATCCGGACAATACCATTGCATCAGCGGGTGCGATGATTATTCAGTTGATGCCGGATGCGAATGAGACAGATATAGAAATGGCTGAATATGTGGTCTCACATTTAAAGCCTATTTCACAAATGATTGCAGAAGGAATGGAAGCACATGAAATTGCTTTACTATTATTTGAAGATGTTCAAATTTTAGAACAGAGAGATGTCAGTTTTACATGTGATTGCTCGAAAGATAAATTCGCACGAGGTCTTTTGACAATTGAAGTCCGCGATCTAAAAGACATGATCAATGAAGATCATGGAGCTCATTTAGTATGTCATTATTGTAATGAAGACTATGAGTTTTCTGAAGAAGAATTAAAAGAGATTCTTCTTAAAAAGGTGAATCATGTGGCGCATTCGTAATATTGAGATACACAATCAGGTTGTTGTTGGTCCAATGGCGGGTGTAAGCAATATTGCATTTAGAAGTGTTGCCAAAGAATTTGGTGCTGGACTAATATATACAGAAATGGTCAGCGATAAAGCAATAGTATATCAAAACGAACGTACATTGCTAATGACAGAGGTTGATCCGAATGAACATCCACTGTCTATGCAACTTTTTGGTGAAGATATTGAAAGTATGGTAAAAGCAGCTATCTATCTGGATACCAAAACAGATTGCGATATCATTGATATCAATATGGGGTGTCCAGTTAATAAGATAGTTAAAGGGAATGGTGGAGCTTCATTAATGAAGACACCCCTTCATGCGGCCACTATTGTTAAAGAGATTGTTAAGCATGTTTCCAAGCCAGTGACTGTCAAGATTCGTGCTGGGTGGGATGTACAAAGTAAAAACGCTGTGAAAATGGCACAATTGCTTGAAGAAGCCGGAGCTAGTGCAATTGCTATCCATGGTCGGACACGATCGCAGATGTATGAAGGAAGTGTTGACTGGGATATTATTAGAGATGTTAAACAGGCAGTAAAAATACCGGTCATCGGTAATGGGAATATTTTTAATGCAAAAACAGCGTTGGATATGTTAGAATATACAGGCTGTGATGCCATTATGGTTGCTCGCGGAGTTCTTGGGAATCCATGGTTAATTCAAGAAATCCTGGTTGCTTTGCAAACAGGGAATACTGAGTTTAAGGTGGATACTGAGCAGCGATTTTTATGGGCACGCCAACACGCACAGCGGTTAATTCAACTAAAAGGCGAAAACACTGCCATGAAGGAAATGAGAAGCCATGCAAGTTGGTATATTTCAGGCTTGCCACATAGTCATAAAGTGAAGAATCAACTTTCACAGATGACGACCTTTGAACAATTTGATATGATATTAGAAAATTATATAAAGCAATTAGCAGAAAGAGAGTGATGTTATGAGTCAGGTATTGACAGAACAAGAGATTGTACGCCGCAGTAAAATGGAAGCATTAAAGGAAAAGGGAATTGATCCTTTTGGTCATGCCTATTCCGTCACTCATCACAGTAAGCAAATATTCGATGACTTTGGTGAGAAAAGTAAAGAAGAGTTAAATGAACTCAAACTTACCGGCAGAATTGCTGGTCGCATCATGACAAAACGTCTAATGGGTAAAGCAGGTTTTATGCATTTACAAGACCGTGATGGACAAATTCAAGTGTATGTAAGAAAAGATACAGTCGGTGATGAATGGTTCGATTACTTTCAGGAAGCAGATCTTGGTGATATTGTGGGAGTTGAAGGTGAAATTTTCAGAACAAATCACGGAGAACTTTCAGTTAAAGCCATTCAACTCACGCACTTAACGAAAGCTCTTCGTCCTTTACCGGATAAGTTTCACGGATTAGTTGATAAAGAAGAACGTTATCGTCGTCGCTACCTGGATTTAATCACAAATGAAAAAGCACGAGAAGTTGCTATTTTGCGTCCGCGAATTATTCGTGCAATTCAGGAGTATTTTGATGGTCTGGGCTTGATTGAAGTAGAAACACCTGTGTTGACACCGATCCTTGGTGGAGCGGCCGCAAGACCATTCGTTACTCATCACAACACACTGGACATGGATTTTTATCTTCGTATTGCTACTGAACTTCCTCTAAAAAGATTAATTGTGGGTGGTCTTGAGGGTGTCTATGAAATTGGTCGATTGTTTAGAAATGAAGGAATGAGCCCAAAACATAACCCTGAGTTTACGACAGTTGAAGCCTACATTGCCTATTCCGATATGGAAGGTATGATGGATACCATTGAAGGATTGGTGGAGTTTATTGCTACAAAGACTCTTGGGAAAACGGATATTCAATGGGGAGAGAAGCAAATCTCCTTAAAAGGACCCTATCGCAGAGTTCACATGGTGGATGCTGTGATGGAATCATGTGGTGTTAACTTCTATGAGTTAACAACGCTTGATGAGTGTTTGATTGTTGCGAAGCAGCACCATATTGAAGTTGCGAAACATCAAATGTCTTTCGGCCATATTTTAAATTTATTCTTTGAGAAATATGCTGAAGAGAAGATGGTACAACCTACTTTTGTCTATGGACATCCAATTGAGATATCTCCATTGGCAAAGAAGAATGAGTTGGACGGCCGATTCACAGACCGATTCGAACTATTCATCGATGGTCGTGAGTATGCAAATGCATTTAGTGAATTAAATGATCCTATTGATCAAAAAGAGCGCTTTATGGAGCAAATGAAAGAAAAAGATTTAGGTAACCAGGAAGCAAACGAAATGGATATTGACTTTGTGGAAGCTCTCGAATACGGGATGCCACCAACTGGTGGTCTTGGGCTAGGTATTGATCGATTGGTTATGCTACTGACAAATTCAGAAACCATTCGTGAAGTTATTCTTTTCCCACATATGAGACATCGTTCGGTTTAATGTAAAATGTTAGTTAAGAAGTGTTAAAGCACTTCTTTTCTTTTAGACTTTGTTATAGAATAAACAAGAGGTGATAGCGATGAATGTTATCGTTTGTGATCAAGTCACAAAATATTACGATCAAAACTTGGCTGTAGACAAGTTAGACCTGCAGGTTAAAAAGGGCGAGTTTTTTGCTTTTCTTGGCCCCAATGGCGCAGGCAAATCAACTACCATAAGCATGTGCTGTACTTTGCTTAAACCTACTTCCGGAAGTATTAAAATTAATGGTTTTGAACTTGGAAAGGAGGATGATGCAATTCGAAAAAGCATTGGTGTTGTTTTTCAATACTCTGTTCTTGATGATTTACTTACAATTAAAGAAAACATGAGAATTCGTTCAGGATTTTACAACCTGAGTCATTCGGAGTTTGAAGCTAAGTATAAAGAATTGGATGAACTCATTGGATTATCTGAAATTGCTGATAAGAAGTATGGAGAATGTTCAGGCGGACAACGTCGTAGAGCAGATATTGCTAGAGCTCTGTTGCATTCGCCCGATATTCTGTTTCTCGATGAGCCAACCACCGGGTTAGATCCACAGACACGAAAAAGAGTATGGGAAGTGATTATGAAGATTCGAAAGATTCATAAGACGACCATCTTTCTAACGACTCATTACATGGAAGAAGCTCAGTGGGCAGATCGTGTTGCGATTATTGATGAGGGAAAGGTAAAAATTTGTGACACTCCGAGTCAATTAAAACGAAAGTATACACATAGTGTTGTAAGAATACTTCCGAAAGCTCTCAAGGAAACGATCGATTTACTTGAGAATATTTCGGTTAAATACAAGATAAGGAATGATTTTGTATCTGTATATACCAGTTCACCTCAAGATTCGCTCTTCGTGTTGAACTATTGTAAAGAGCAATTGGATTCCTTTGAAGTTGTGGAAGGTAACATGGATGATGTTTTCATTGCTATTACAGGGAAAACCATACGGGAGGATATAGGATGAAGGCGATATTTCAGTTAACTAAACGAAATCTTTGGATGTTCTTCAGAAATAAAACTGAAGTCTTCTTTTCGTTTCTTTCTGTATTGATTATCCTTGGATTGTATATATTATTTTTGTCAGACTTAAATGTCAATAACGTTATTGCTTCGATTGGTAGAGAGGTAGATGGTATCCGAGTGCTAATAAACAGCTGGGTTATGGCAGGGTTGATTGCAGTTTCAACTGTGACAATTTCTATTGGATCTTTATCTTTAATGGTTCTAGACAGGCAAAGAAAAGTCTTTTATGACTTTTTAGTTGCACCTATCAAACGTCACGAACTGTTTCTATCATATATTCTTTCAACATTGACGATTGTAATTATGATTTCGATGACCATATTAATGATTGCTCAGGTTTATATTCTTGTTTCAGGTGGTGTATTCTTTGAGTGGTTGGATTGGGTGAAAATCATTCTGATTATACTTTTGTTAAGTGTTTCATCGACAATGATGATGTTGTTTTTTATTTCGTTTATTGATAATGCATCAGCCCTCTCTACAATAGGAACCATCGTTGGGACACTCATAGGATTTGTGACAGGAGCTTATATTCCGATGGGTGTACTTCCAAAACCAATTCAAGTGTTTTCAAACTTATTGCCTGTTTCACAAGGTGCATCACTCCTTAGAAATATCTTTGTGAGATCCCCATTAAAAACAGTGTTTGATCAGGCGCCTGAAGAAGTTGTGGAAAGTTATCGAAAATTCCAAGGAATTGATTTATATATCTATGATTTTAAGCTGGATGTTAATATGATGATTTTGTATATACTCATAGCAACACTTATATTTTTATTTTTAAATGTACTTCGCTTCCGAAAAATGAAAAACTAGGAATTCAGGGCTATCTATTGAAAACGCTTACTATTTGTGGTGTAATATAGTTACATGATAGGAGGAACTATATACATGGCAAAGCTTACTGCAATTGAAGGTATCGGCGAAGTTTACGCTGCAAAACTGGTAGATGTGGGTGTTAAGTCTGTTGAAGCTTTATTAGAAGCGGGTTCCACTAAAAAAGGTCGTGAAGAGTTGGTCGAAAAGACCGGATTATCTTCTTCCCTCATTTTAAAGTGGGTAAACCATGCAGATTTATTCCGTATCCGAGGGGTTGGCGGTGAATACGCTGAGCTTTTAGAAGCTGCCGGAGTTGATACGGTAGTGGAATTAGCTGGAAGAAACGCAGAGAATTTGACGAAGAAAATGGAAGAAGTAAATGTTGAAAGAAAATTGGTTCGAAGAGTTCCAGTTCTCTCTCAGGTTTCGGATTGGGTTGCACAGGCAAAAGAACTTCCACGAGGAATCCATTATTAAAAGCTGCTTGCGCAGCTTTTTTCTATAGATAATGAGGTTGAATTTCCTTGCTAATCTTATGAATCGTGATGATATAGAGAATATGAGCCACCAAAGCTACGAGTAAGATAATTATTGCTAGAAGAGGGAAGAATATCATTAAGTAGGCAAGGATATTGGCGATTACAATCCATTTAAATGCATTATTCAATTGAGTTGTTAAGTATTCAGGTAAGTTGAATTCTTGGGTATTGATAATACTTTTTGTAAGGCGGTATAAAAGATACAAAAGTAAAACGAGATTGAATATTCCAATCAAAGTTGCGAACAGCTGATTTATCGAGCCAATACCAATCAAATCACCAATAAAACTAAGGAAGGAAATGCCTGTTAGTATAAAAGAAAGCTTCTGTGTCTCCTGATATTCCTGAATACGTGTTTGTTCGAATAAGTGACCACACCCTTTGGCTATAAGAAAGAAACCGATAAAGTTGGGGATAAGATTAATGACGTATTGGTTGCCTAATGTTAAATTGAAGTTAAGCAGGATGAAGATTAATCCGATGAATATTTTTCTCATAGTGTACCTCGCTATGTAGATGTTAACAGATTTGCTGGATTGAAACAATGAAAAAAGCGTCCGACTTGGACGCTTTGATATTAATTCTTCTTATAGACCACATTTTAGCTGTGCATTACAGTTAGTACATGTGTTGCAACCGCCAATTTCTTCGACTACGCCTTCAAGGCAGATTGGACAGATATCGCCAACCTCATTACCTATATTACGATCCTGACGATCTGAGCGCAAATCAGTTTTCTTGCTCTCTTCCTGTTTTTCTTTGACGTTAACACCAAAGTCTCGAACAATATCCATTTGAGCCCAAGATGCATCGTCGTCATTTGTTAAGGACAAGACTTGGCTATCACGTGATCCATCGACATAAACAGTTCCGCCTTTAGCTCCGTTTTTATACAGACGTTCATAAATGTGCTGTACCTGACGAACGGAGTAGCCACGTGGTGCATTGACCGTCTTTGAGATGGATGAATCAATCCAACGTTGGATAGCACATTGTGTATCCGCGTGTTCTTCAGGGGATAGGTCCATAGCTGCCACAAAGTAGTCTGGAAGTGTCTGACGTGTGTATTGAGGGTTATGCTGAATAAACTCTTCCACAATTGCTGCATTAACTTCAATAAACTTTCCTAGTCTACCCGAACGGAAGTAGGAGAATGAGAAGTAAGGTTCCAGCCCTGTAGAAACACCAACCATCGTTCCAGTAGATCCTGTAGGTGCGATTGTTAATAAATGCGAGTTACGAATGCCGTGTTCGAGAACACCTTGACGGATATCTTCAGATAACCCCTTCATATATCCAGTTTCAATAAACTTATTACGATCAGACAAGAATGGGAAACTTCCTTTTTCCTTGGCTAATTCGATGGATGTACGATAGGCGGTTTCTGCAATTTCTCTAAACAGTTCATCGATAGCTATAATGGACTCTTCTGAGCCGTAACGCTTTTTAGCCCAGATAAGCAAGTCATGTAACCCCATGACACCAAGTCCAACACGACGCTCACCCAGCGCCTGTACACGGTTTGGTTCCAGGAAGTAAGGTGTATCATCGATTACGTTATCTTGCATGCGTACCGTTAACGCAACGCTTGTACGAAGCTTATCGTATAAAATCGCTCCAGTGGATTTATCCACAAAGTTTGCAAGGTTGATAGCAGCCAGATTACATACTGAGTATGGTGCCAATGGTTGTTCACCACAAGGATTTGTGGCTACGACACGTTGACCATAGGCTACAGCATTTGTTTTTTCGTTAGCATTATCGATAAAGAAGATGCCAGGCTCTGCTGAGTATGTGGCACAGAAACAAATTAAATCCCAGATATCTCGTGCTTTTACCGTTCGATAGGTTTTGATTGGATATCCCATGGACTCCCATTCACGAACATCACCAATGGTATGCCACAATTCATCGTAAGCTTTCTTCTGTTCTTGATTGTATACTTCAAGATCGGGAAAACGAAGATCATATTCAGTATCATCTTCAACGGCTTTCATGAACTCTTTGGTAAGAGTGACAGAAATATTTGCACCGGATAAAAATTCAGGATTGACAACTTCCAGTTTTCCACCGTTAATAAGCATTTCTCGAGCATGTGAAGCTATGTGTTCAGGGATGCTTTTGTTATCTGCTAAAGATTCATACATTTCTTTCTCAACTCGGGAAAGTGGGAAGAATTTTAGTTTACGATGTGCTTCATCTTTGATTTGTGCATCTTTGGAGTTTTCACTCAACCATTTTAGGACTCGAGGGTTTTGCATCTTTGAAATGACAAACTCAATAATATCAGGATGCCAATCCGCTAACATAATCATTTGTGCACCACGACGTGAACCGCCTTGTTCAACCAAATGGGTTAGGTTTGCAATATCATTCAACCAGGATACCGCACCACTTGATTTCCCACCAACGCCTTTGGCCGGTGCGGCTTTTGGACGAAGTGTTGAACCGTTGGTTCCAACCCCACCACCACGTGACATGATTTCCATGACTTCTTTGCGATGATCTGCGATTCCCCCACGGCTATCCCTTACAAATGGCATAACAAAACAATTGAAATATGTAACTTGAGTTCCACTACCTGCACCATATAAAACGCGTCCGGCAGGAACCACATTCAAGTCTTTTAGTTGCTCATAAAATAATTGGCTATATTTATTACGGGATTCATCATTTGATTCGGTTGAAGCTAGTGACTTACCAACACGACGAGCAACCTGCTCATAAAAAATCTCCATAGGTTTATCAATCTTTTTGAATGGACGATAAATCAATCCGGTAGATGCTTCCTCTTCAGTTTCACACGATGCACGCCATTCTTCTTCCAGCTCGATTAGAGCCATTTCGTTTTTAAAGTCGATTTCTTTAACAAGACCTACGCCACGAGCAGGGAACTTAGGGTCGTCCTTAACAATAGTCAGGACAATATCTCCCACACCAAGGGTTTTTAAACTCCTATCTTTCTGTGCATAGCGATCAAGCATAACCAGTCGGGATACACCAGAATGTGTTACTTTAAAATCCTCTTCAATTGGAAAAAGATGGGGAAAGTGTTGTTTGATATCGTTATTAATCTTTTCTACTGTCTCCCTACGATATTTCATACATTTCCTCCTTTGAATAACTAAGTACTATTCTAACATAAAAAATTTATTGATTATATAAATTTGAGTGATGTAAGAAATTTACATCACCCGTAGTTTTTGTTTATGAGTATGAACACGTAGTCCGATAATCTGTTAAGATAAATTCGAAGTAATGGGATGTCCTTGCTTTCCTTAAACGCCTTAATCATCACGCGTTCACATCTGCGAACCACCGTTCTAAGTACATTTAGACGAGCTTTCATTGGGTCTGAAAAAGGATATACAAATCCATTGCATGAATCAGCGATTTCCTTGATTCTGAGTTCCAAATAAGCTACTGTCTCTTCCTTAAAATCTTCAATCGGCTTGTATCCGGCAATAATGGATGCCATAAGAATCAACTCATTAACACGTTCTTTAAACTCGTCAAAATGCTCTGGGTTATGCGCCTGAACGAGAATAAAGTGTGACATAAGCTCATCAAGATGGCCTAGCAAATCAATAACTGCACTGTCTTTTTCAACTCTTTGATTAAATACACCTGTTTGTCCCTGATCACCTGTTTTTGTGGTTACTTTCATAGCTGTTCTCCTTTGAACGTATCATCCTCTTAAATATGGCATACAGAGGATTAAATAGCAATAAGATAAGTATATAATTAGATATCATGTGAATGATGTCAAATAAAATGCCTCTCATCCAATATGCGATACTGAAGTTAAATCCGTATAGTATTCCGTGATTGAGTGCAAAAAGCGCACCAAACAATAGACCCCAAAGACCACCGAGAATAGCCCAGAGGTCAGCGTGGTCTTTATTTATGTGACGGAAAAGATAAACTACCAGTACCCATAAAGTCCATATCCAGTAGTAACCAATGACCCAATCTCCCAAACCCCATGTAATTGCCTGCAACGTTGTAAAAATAGTTACAATTGTCAAACTATCAATCAAAGGTAAAGAGATGGCAAAAATCAGGATAAGAAGTGAGACAAGTTCAACGTTTGGTATGACAGCTAACCCAACTTGCACAGATAGCAATAATGCACTAAGAAGTGCGATAAGTACTAGGCGATACACAGGTCTCATAGCTAGAATGTATCTTTAAATATAAACTCAAACACGTCCTGATCATACACAGGAGTAAGGTCAATACCAGAACAGAATCCAGCGGTTACACACGACTCATTAGTTGTTGAGTCGAATGTCCACCATGGACCGGCGCTCATATCCTTGGTTTCGTATTCGTTAAACCCTACGATAAACCGACCATATGGATCATCCTTTTTTCCGTCGACTTTTAGTGAGAAAAACCCTTTCTCAACGGCTTCATCAAGAGCTTCTGAAAGAAATTCTGCGTCTGTACGGAATGTTTTCTTGACAACTTCTTTCTGCTCGTCAGCGGTATCGATGGAAATAATAATTGTGATTTCCTTTTCGCCCTGTTCGGTATTGGGCTGAGTAAGATGTGATGCCACAAAGTATAAACCAATGGCAAACAACGAAACGACTAAAACACGAATTAAATTCTTCTTCATAGACCCTCCTATTAAAAAAACACATCCAAGGATGTGAAAAAAGACAAGGGTATTGTCTTTTTATCTTTCACCCAGAAGATAAAATAGTGTACGATCTAGGCAGGTCTACTGGCTGATGTTTCTTCCTTTAAAACCCTTCCCGCATTGTGCAGTGGATTGTTTTATTGTCCGCATCGACAGTTGCTGGGGCAGCTCGGGTATACCGAATTCCCTATTAAGCATAAGCACCTATTCGTATGTTTTCATTATATCACCAATGAAAATTCATGCAACGATTTCATAGATATATTTATTGTTTTATAGGAAGTGTACATAAGAATCCAGATATAGCTAAGCATCTGGAAGTACAGTCTTGGCTTCCTATGGCGTCCGAGGTATATAACATATCTCCTAATATCAGGGACTACGCTGTGGTCCCGGTTATTATAATGCCTAGTGATCTGCCCAACAGGAATAGTGTAGCATTTCCACATGAAACTTTGATTGGGTTTAACCCAATGCAAGGCAGGCTTAACTACAAAACGTGGAGTGGTAAACCCACTTACGCTGAGCATAACCATTTTAAGATGGAAGAAGCTAAAGGTATTGTTTTCGATACCTATATGACTAGACTTAATAACGCCAAAGGTAATCTATTTAAAGT
>ERZ869909.2199-NODE-2199-length-13582-cov-7.039467_pt1 | contig 13582 bp, 11 predicted proteins | sample MGYA00520892_ERZ869909 | MGnify/ENA primary metagenome ERZ869909 (study PRJEB32215, sample SAMEA104723947) | bioreactor metagenome | biome: bioreactor; feature: anaerobic bioreactor; material: water | place: China | collected 2015-03-12 ... | reverse complement strand
GGCCGCCGAACTCGGCCATGCGGCATAATCCAGCTTACGGCATAATGACCCTTATGCCGATATCGGCATAAGGGTCATTGGACAGGCCATGCCAAGCGCTGTGACCGCCAGTTTGGCGAACACTTCGGCGATGAGGCCTATGCGATGGAAGAGCTGGTGGCCGAGCTTGGAGCCGCCTTCCTGTGCGCTGATCTGGGGATCGCGCTAACCCCGCGTCCAGATCACGCCGCATATATCGACCATTGGCTCAAAGTGCTCAAAGCCGACAACCGCGCTATCTTCACCGCCGCCGCGCAAGCCGCGAAAGCGGGTGAATTTTTGGGGAAGCTTCAAAGCGTTACCAAGGCGGCCTAAGGCCGCCAAGGAGGCGACATCATCAATCCATAGGCCCGATTTGAGATAGACAGCATATGCCCGCGGACATAATTTTCTAGATAAAGAGGGTTGATATGTGTATGATTTATAACAACAATTATTGAAGGTTGATGACTTGAAGGTTTGCTTGCACACGTTGGTACTGGAAAAACCAATTCAGTTCCTGTCTCATTGCCGCCATTCAGTGGCAGCCAATGCGGCAGCTTGTCTGAGCGCGCTATGGGCGGGGGGCTGATGGCAGACTTGTTTTCAGACCTGACATCCAAACCCCAGAGGGAAACGGCAGGATCGGATGCTGCGTCACGGTTCGATTATCAGAAGGACTGGGCTTTCTGCCAGATGATGCGGAGGCACATCGACGACGAAAGCTATCTCATTGCATTCGAGTTCCATGACGATGTCCTCTTTATATCCCCTGTCGATCACCAGACCCGTGCCGAGTTTTTTCAGGTGAAGACATCGTCGGCTACCACGCCGCGTAAGCTGAGTAGCATCACCACGCGCCCAAAGGGAAAGGCGTCTATTATCGGAAAGATGTTTTCCAACTTTGATGGCATCTGCTCATCTCACGACGTGCGGGTTGTTCTCGTGTCCAGCAATGCCTTCGAGTTCACAGACAAAGAGCTTTGCGCCTGCGACCTAGATGAGAAGTTTCGTCAAAGGCTGCTGAACAAGCTGACGAACGAAATTCCTGGCTTCGATGAAAAGCGCCTGAAGAAGCTCCACTTTCTGGTCTCCGGCGTGACTTTGGAAGCCATGAAGAGCTTTCTAGAGGGTGAGGCGATGGAGCTCTTCTGCCACAAATTTGGCGAAGATCACGGTCTTAACATCCGTACCTGGATCAGGTTGATTCAGAGCGAGATTACGCGCCGCAATAATCACCCGTCTGATACGATTACAACAACGGATGAGTTGATCGAGAAGAAATGTATCGATCAGACCTTCGTAGAAGAAACCCTGAACCACATGCATGCAAAGACGCGGCAAACGCTGGATGTTGCGACGATCTCGAATTACCTCACCAGCGCTGGCTGGCCTGTGGGTGATGTACTCCGCTTTCAGAAGAAGTTCACAGAGGCTTCAACGGATTTCTACAACCCCTTGAATAGTGAGGTCAAAAATATAGCAGATAAAATGCGGATGATTGTTATGGATAAGAGTGGGTCGGCGATAGATTTAAATGTTTTTCTAGATAAATGTGTCGATATGGCAATAAATGATGATAGTATTGGGGAGATTTACAGGAGGCCAGACTATCTGCACGCGCTTGGAGCTATAGTATACTATGAAGCAATATAATTTTAAAAAACTAATTCGCAACTTAAGAAAGGGTAGTTACAGTGAAAAGCCTCGTATTCAAGGAGTTGTGGATTCTGTCGAAGGCAGAGAAGGCGGGGGTCAACCTGAGCCTCGGCCCGAACGTGAATCTCCTGATCGGGGAAAATGGGGAAAATGATGTCGGCAAGTCCACGCTCATTAAATCATTCTATCACTGCCTCGGAGCGGATACGCCGCAGCTCAATAATAAGACCTGGAAGAGGGCGAATCCGATCTACTGCGTGAAGTTCGAAATTGCGGGTCAAACCTATCACGTTCTTCGTGATGAGAAGTATTTCGGCGTGTTTGATGCTGATAAAACGCTTATATCCCGTCATGTGAACATCGGTGGCGCAAACGGCATCGCAAAATTTATGAATAATTTGCTGGGCTTTGACATTGAGCTTGAACGACAAGCTGATGGGAAGCTCGGCACCGCCGGCCCGGCCTTCTATTTCCTTCCGTTCTATGTTGATCAAGATGAAGGGTGGTCAACGAGCTGGTCGTCATTTGTGGGTCTAAAGCAGTTCAGCAGCTATCGCAGACTGATGCTCGATTATCACTTGGGCGTTCGGCCACAGAGCTATTACGATGCCAAGAAGCGGGAAATTGAACTTCAGGAGCAGCTTAACGATATCCAAAGCGAGCGTCTCTCGATGCAGGCCGCACGAAACTCAGTTGAGAAACGAAAAGTGCGAACGCAGGTTGACCTTGATCCCGTGGCTTTCCGAGAGGAGCTAGAAGCGGTCGTTGATCAGTACAATGTTATCTACGCCCAGCAGCAGGTTGTTCTTTCTCGTCTCAAAGATATTCGGAATCAACGGAATGCTGTTGATACAGAGTTGGATGTGCTTCGGAGGGCCATCGGCGAACTAGAGGCTGATTACAAATATTCGGAATCTTCAGACACCCCAGATGTTGTCGGCTGCCCGACCTGTGGCACAGAGTTTTGTAACTCGTTTGTTGAGCGCTTCGGTATACTTGATGACATTGATCACTGTCATGCGCTTATGGATCAACGGCTGAAGAAGCGTAACGAGATTACAGCTCAGCTTCAGCAGATAGAAAACGAATATAAGGAGGTTTCCGCTCAACTTCAAAAAGTCGAGGCCACTTTGGCGCGCACTAAGGAGAATGTGACCCTATCGGAGCTTATCGCATCCGAAGGTATGAAGGAAATGATCAGCACGCTGAACATGGATATTCAGGGCATGCTCGACCGGGAAGCAGGCATCAACATCCAGCTGACGGAAAATGCCGATGGCCTGAAGATTGATAGCGACCGCAAGAAGGAGATCGTCACCTGGTACAAGGCTCGGATGAAAGAGTATCTCAACGCTCTCAATGTGAGTGTGCTCAGCGAGGATGATTACAATTCTCTTGAAAAGCAAATCAAACACAATGCGCTGGGTAGTGATTTACCTCGCGCACTGTTGGCGCAATATTTTGCTTTTCTTAGCACAATGGAGCAATTTAGTTCATTTATTCTTTGCCCGATGTTAATCGATTCGCCATTCCAGCAGGAGCAGGACTCCGACAATAGGCAGGCTATAATGAATTTTATAATTTCAAAGAAAATTAAAGACCAACAAGTTGTTGTTGCCACTATTTCTGTAGATGAATTTTCTGATAACCCAAAAATTAAAGATGCAAAATTGCATAAATTTAAAAACAAGCTCGCTGTTCTTAATAAGGATAGTTATCAAGCAGTTTTGTCAGAAATTGGTGCGATGCATCGCGAAACTTTGACTGTCACAAGCTAGTTGGCGCTTGGGTTCAGATAACCGTGAAGCTACGGTACTGGGTTTGGTCAATATGGCCATTACGGCTACCCTCCCTGACGCAGGGCAAGACCGAATGATGGGCTTTAGTGTATCACAATGACTTTTCGATATATAAAAACATATAATTCTTGAAAGCGCGCGGCTTGTGTGATATGCTTTAACGTATCATATCGATAAATTGATATGAGGAAGCAGATCAAAATGTCGTATCTATTGGAAAAAATCGCGGGGCGCTTGAGGCAAGCGCGTGAGGACAAGGGGCTCAGCCAGAGGGCGTTGGCTCAATTAACGGGCGTTCCTCAAAGCCACATCTCGAAGATCGAGAGCGGCGCGGTGGATATCCGCCTGTCGAGCCTTGTTTCGATTTCACGCACGTTGGAACTGGAGCTAGAGCTTGTGCCCAAACAGGCCTTGCCTGCGGTGCAGGCGCTCATTCGCTCGGTAGAAAAGCCAGCCAAGAACGGTGACCAACCACGCAATGTGATGTGGAGCGCCAAGTCCGCCTATCAGCTAGAGGGGGACGATGATGACTAAGGCTCGCACACTCCCCTCAATCCTCAGCGTAAGCCTGCATGGCAAGCAGATCGGTACATTGACCCATCTGGGCGGTGACCGGATCCTTTTTGCCTTCGATGAGGCTTATATTGAGGACGCTGAAAGAGCGACATTGAGCCTTGGCTTCAAGGATGAGTATGGCGTATTGGCCACCGAGTTTCCGGTGACCCAGACGCGGGCGCTTCCCTTCTTCTCCAATCTCCTGCCCGAAGGGCATTTGCGCGCCTATCTGGCCGAACGCGCCAACGTCAATCCGGTACGCGAATTTGCGCTTCTTGAAGCTCTTGGCGCTGATCTGCCTGGCGCAATCAGTATCGCCCCAGCCGGTGGCGACCCTGTTCGCGTTGAGGATCAGCCCGCCGATGTGACGGCGGAGGCTGCCGCACAGCCTTTCGGCTTTTCGCTGGCGGGGGTTCAGCTCAAATTCTCTGCCCTTTTGGAGGCGCGCGGTGGGCTGACCATACCGGCGCGTGGGCTTGGCGGCGACTGGATCGTCAAACTGCCTTCACGCGAGTTTGAGGGCGTGCCAGAAAACGAGTTCTCTATGATGACGTTGGCAGGGCTGATCGGTATCGACGTGCCCCCCATCGAGCTGGTGAATCTTGCTGATATCGGGAATTTGCCGGACGGTATCGGCCTTGGTGATAGCCGCCTGAAAGGCAAGGCCTTCGCCATTGCCCGCTTTGATCGAGGCGCTGACGGCGCGCGTGTTCATATCGAGGATTTCGCGCAGATATTCGGCGTTTACCCCGAAGAGAAATACAAGCGCGCCTCAATCCGGCAGATCGCGCGCGTGATCGGGATTGAGGCAGGCAATGCGGATGTGGCCGAATTTATTCGCCGCCTGACCTTCAATGTGCTGATCGGTAATGCCGACATGCACATTAAAAACTGGTCGCTGATCTATCCCGATCAGAAGAGGGCGGCTCTCGCCCCCGCCTATGATTTCGTGTCAACGATCCCCTATATCCACGATGAGAGTTTCGCGCTCAAATTCAGCCGCACCAAACGCTTTGACGAATTTGGCAAGGACGAGCTGACTCATTTGGCCGCAAAGGCCGAACTGCCAGAGAAGCTCATCCTCGACACGGCAACAGAAACCGCCGCGCGTTTCCATGAGGTCTGGGCACAGGAAAAAGCCCATCTGCCGATGAGCGCCCAGGTACGAACAGCCATTGAGGCACATCTTCAATCCCTGCGCGGGTTTTGATTGAAAGCAGGAGAAGGCTCTATATGGCGATCAGCATTTCAGGGCAGGAGGTAAGCAGCGTCTTTCGCCTGATTGGCAATGACGAAAAGAGCATCACCCATACGATGGGCTGGGTGCTCGGCCAGTCTGAAGCTTTTCGCAAAACCTTCCTGCGAGATGTCGGCTACAGAAAACCCCATGATGAAGCGCCGGTGATAACGCTCCAGCAACATCATGCTCATGGTGGATATACAGATATTGAGCTGGATATCCCCAATCAGCTCAGTCTTATCGTCGAGGCGAAGGTTGGCTGGAATGTGCCTTCGCAAAACCAGTTGGAGCTTTACGCCCGACGCCTGCTCGACGAGAGCCCACACCAAAAAATGATCATCTCGGTGAGCGCGGCGACGCAGCGCTACGCATCGGCAAGCCTGCCAGGCGAGGCTCTGGGCATTCCGGTCATTCACCGCTCTTGGGCTGAAATCTCAAAATCGGTGGAACGCGCCAACGCACTCACCAGAAAGCCGGTCGAGAAATTTATTCTCGACGAATTTCATAAACATTTGAAAGGGTTCGTTTCAATGCGCGATATCAATAGCAATTTGACCTATGTGGTCGTTCTCTCTGCCAACAACATCAACCCTGACCGCGATTACACGTGGATTGATGTTGTCGAGAAGGATCAAACCTATTTCCACCCATTCGGGATTAACGGCTGGCCTGCTTTGCCGCCCAACTATCTGGCGTTCAGATATGGCGGGCAGTTGCGCTCCGTCCATCACGTCGAGGGCTACGATGTCGTCGGTGATCTCTCGGCGATCAACCCGCATTGGCCAGCAGGATCAGATGAGCATCTACTTTATCGCCTTGGGCCGCCGATGAGACCGGCGAGCCCTTTGCCGAACGGAAAGATATACGCCACCGGTCGCGTATGGTGTGCTCTCGATACGCTGCTTTCAGGTGCGTATCCGACCATCGCTGATGCGCGTGACGAAACCCAGCGACGGGAAGCTGCAAAGTGATCTATGACGCCCTCCAATCGCCTGATGTGCTTAGGCCCAGCCTAAGGCCTGGGTGAGCATTGATGCATACGGCGCTTGGCGGTGATGGCGTTCCTGATCCTGATCAGAAACTTTTCCGCTTCTGCCTTGGCTTCCGAGCCTTCCGGTAGGCTGAGCATTTCCTCGTAGATGATCGCGTAGAGTGATCTTAGTTCTGCCTCGTCGAGGGCGAAGAGCGATTGAGTGTCTGTATAGCTGGGCATGATATCCTCCCTGTCTCTCGAACCCGGCCGATCCAGGTCCTTCTTGATGGGAAGACAAAGCGCCTGTCTCAGGGCTTGGACGTGCATCCGTTACGGATCGAAACACCCGTGGAGAACAGCCCCCGCTGTTGCACCGGCCATAAGCCGGACAGGCAAGGATCACATCTAAGAAGGAGGACTTGGGGACCAGACGGGAAACGTCAGGGAGGCAAATGCCTGCTGGAAGATTCTCAGCCTCGCTCTGCCAGAGGCCTGACTAATACTCTTCGGGATCGAAACTGGCAGTGAGTTGAACGGATATGGCGATCATGCGGGAGCGGAAGAGCTTCGGGCCGTACAGGAGTATGAAGCGCAAATGCCCGGCGAGAATGGCTGCCTGCAAACCCCAGAACGCATGCATCGGCACAGTGTAATAGATATCGCCTCGGTTCTTGCCCAGTTCGAGGTTGGCAACGCCCTTCGGTTTCCAATCAGGTGACTTGTTCGGCGGATCGAGCAGATCAGGTGATCCAGAGATATGTCCCGTCACCGCCCGGCCGATGAATTGGCGCGGATGGCGGCACAGCGCGGTAAATTTGAGGGATGAGTACTCCGAGTAGTGCCCGTCACGGAACAGCGGTTTGTTGGCTGAGAAGCTGTAATCCAGCTCTACGTGCTGGAATTCGAAGATGTAGTGCTCGGTTATCTGCCTGGGCTTGGCGCGCTTTCGGGACTTGGTGGGCATGGGGATACCCCTGAAATGTGGTTGCGAGCCGTGATGCTCGCCCATCTGGGGCTTGTTTGCATAGCGTTAAGGAAGCTATGGGAGGGTGATTTTGGCGTTGAAATCGCATTTTAAGAGCGAAATTCCGCCCCAAAACTTACACAGAATCTTACACATACACATTTTTCACAGCAAAAATCTATTTAATATCAGCATCTTAGATTAATTACCATAAGACTTAAAATCCGTTGGAGGGCAACCTCCGTGCCGGTTCGATTCCGGCCGCCCGCACCACTCCTTGTTCCCGCAGCCCATCTGGGCTGCGATGTTCCGCGAAAAGTCGCGGGCGGGCGGTCGCCCTTTTCGGCGCTCCGCGCCGCAAGGGCAAAGCCCGTCCGCGCTCGTGCGCGGAGCGACGCATGGATGTGCGGAGCATCCATAAAAATTCCGCGCGTACGCGCTCTTCCGGCCGCCTTGCGATCTCCAAGTCCAAAGGGCGCCAGCATGGATGCGAAAATTTACCCGAACAGTAAGCTTGTCACCTGTTCACCCTTGCGTTGTCGGCAAGGGCGCATAACCCTATGCACATGTCCGGGGATTTGGGTTCAGACTGTATGCGCCAGCATGGCCGAAGAGGCCGGCCGCCGCCTGTTTTTCAACGGGTTGGGCGATGAGCAGCGATATCACCCGCGATATCTTCTTCCAGAATCACCCCGACCCGATGCTGGTCTACGAGCTGGCGACGCGCCGCATCCTGGCTATCAACAACAGCTTTACGGCGCGCTATGGCTACACGCCGGACGATCTGCAGGCCCTCGGCCTGCGCCTCGACGAGCTTCACACGCCAGAGGAGCTTGAGCGTCTCGCCTCCAACGTGGCTTCCGTTACCGAAGGGCTCGACCGGGCCGGTGTGTGGACCACCCTGGCCAAGTCCGGTGAGGTCATTTCGACGGAGGTGACCTCCCATACGCTCACCTATGAGGGCAAGGCCTGTGAACTGGCGGTGATGCGCGACGTCACGGCTGCGGTCGAGTTCGAACGCAAGCGGGGCGAGCAGCTCAAGCGCGAGGCAGAGCTGCGCGGCCGGGCCGAGGCGGCCGCCTATCATTTCCAGTCCCTGTTTGAGTCCGCGCCCGGCAAGTTTCTGGTCATTGAGCCGGAAAACTACGCCGTCGTGGCGATCAGTGATGCCTATCTGGATGCCGTCATGCGCAAGCGCTCCGAGATCACGGGGCGCCCCCTGTTCGACATCTTCCCCGATGATCCCGCCGATCCGGACGCAAACGGCAGGGCGGTCGTTACCGCCACCATCGAAAGGGTCAAGGAGACGGGACTTGCTGAGGCCCTGCCGCTGGTGCGCTACCCGGTCGAGCGTCCGGCCGAGCAGGGTGGCGGCTATGAGGAGCGCTGGTGGCTGTCTGTGTTCTCGGCCGTAAAGGGCCGCGATTCTGCCACCAGTTATATCATCTGCCGCTCGGAAGACGTCACCGGTCTGGTCACGCAGGGCTCGGAGGATCCGTCCCGCGTGGCCGAAAAGCTCAAGGCAGAGCCGCTGCAGCTCGATCTCATGGTGCATTCACGCGAGCTTCGTGAGGCAACGCTGCGGCTGAACGAGCGCGAGGCGAGCATCCGCACGGTGGAACGCCTGCTGGCCCTGGGCCAGTGGCGTTTCGACCTGCAGACGCAAAAACTGGAATGGTCTGAAAGTACCTTCAACATCTACGGGCTCGACCCGGACAGGCACGAGCCCGATTACGATCTTTATGTAAGCCTTGTTCATCCCGACGACCGGGCGCGCATGGAGAGCTGGTTCGCCGATTTCCTGGCGTCCGGCGAACGCAGCAGCGAGTTCTGGCACCGTATCGTGCGCCCGGACGGACGGGTGATAACGATCCGCGGTGTCGCCGAACGCACGACCACGCCGGAAGGCGAGGCAACCACCGGCTTTGTCCAGGACATTACCGGCCAGCTGGAAACCGACGCGCGGCTGACCGAAGCAGACCATTTGTTGCGCCTCGCGGGCAAATCCGCCCGGTTCGGCGCCTGGCGTGTCGATATAGAGCGCGGCATCGTGGAATGGTCTGAAGAAGTCGCCGCCATTCACGACATGCCAGGTGCCCGCGAAGTGCCCGTCGAACAGGCGATCAGCTTCTACGCGCCCGAGAGCATCGCCCTGCTGGAGTCCGTTTACGAGCGGTGCATTGAGACCGGCGAAGCGTTCGATGAGCTGCTGGTCATCATCACGGCCGCCGGACGGCGCGTCTGGTGCCGGTCCATCGGCGAGGCCGAGCGCAACGCAGCAGGCAAGGTCATTGCCGTGCGCGGCGCGTTCCAGGACGTTTCCGAGCTGGTATCGGCACGTCTGGAAAGTGCCGAGCTCGCCGAGCGGCTGCACAACACGCTCAACTCGATGAGCGACGCCTTCTACCTGCTCGATCATGGCCTGCACTTTGTTTTCGTGAACGGTGAGGCAGAACGCGTCCTGCGCCAGCCCCGCGCCGACCTGTTGGGGCGCCATGTCTGGGACATATTCCCCAAGGGACCGCCGGCCGCGTTGAGAGAGGCCTATGAAGGTGCGCTCGGCGAAGGCGCAGCGCGCAAGCTGGAGCTCTGGTTTGAACCGCTCAAGGCCTGGTTCCGCATCAGGGTCCACCCCGGCATCGAGGGGCTCGCGGTCTACTTCCAGGACATCACGGACGAGCGGACGGCCCAGGAGCAGCTCTATCTGCTGCAGGCCGCGGTGCGCTACGCCAACGATGTGGTGATCATTACCGAGGCCGAGATCGGTCCGGAAGGGCCGCGCATCGTATACGTGAACGAGGCTTTCGAGCAGGTGTTCGGCTATGCGGCGGAGGAGATCACCGGACAGACCACGCGCCGGCTGCACGGACCGGAGACCGAACAGGAAACCATCGAGCTGGTGAAGGCTGCCATTGCGCATTGGCAGCCGGTCCGGACCGAAATTCTCCATTACACCCGGTCTGGCGAAGGCCGCTGGATGGATATCGACGTGGTGCCGCTGGCGGATGGCTCGGGCCGCTACACTCACTGGCTGTCGGTGGAGCGCGATATCACCGAACGCAAACGGGCAGAGGCAGAATTGCTGGCCGCACGCGATGATGCCGAACGTGCCAACCGGCTGAAATCGGAATTCCTGGCCAATATGAGCCATGAAATCCGCACCCCGCTGAACGGCGTGCTGGGCATGTCCCAGCTGCTCGCCCGCACCGGGCTGGACGCGCGCCAGACGCGCATGATCGAAACCGTCCAGTCGTCCGGAAAGGCCTTGCTCTCCATCATCAACGACATCCTGGACCTGTCCAAGATCGAGGCGGGGCTAATGACGCTGGAGCCGGAAGTGGTGGACGTGGACGCGCTCTGCCGGCAGGCTCTCGCGGCGGTAATGGGCACCGCCCAGAACAAGGGCCTCGCGCTCGACATGGCGATCGAGGACAGCGTGCCCGGCCATATTCTCGCTGATCACCGCCGCCTCGCCCAGGTGCTGATCAACCTGTTGGGTAATGCCGTGAAGTTCACGGAGTCCGGTTCGGTCTGGCTGAACGCCGATTGTCCCGATAAGCACACCATACGCTTCGAGGTGGTCGATACCGGTCCGGGCATCAGCCCCGAACAGGCCGAGCATATTTTCGACCGTTTCCGGCAGGTCGATGCATCCTATGCGCGCCGCCACGAAGGCGCCGGTCTCGGGCTGGCGCTGTCAAAGGAATTTGCCGACCTCATGGGTGGGCACATCACCCTTGTGACACAACCGGGAAAGGGGTCGCGGTTTGCGGTATCGCTGCCGCTCGCCCTGGCGGCTTCCGATGGGGAGGCAGACAGCGCCGAAACGGCGGACATCGCGTCGCTTTCCGGCGGGCTGCGTGTTCTGATCGCCGAAGACAATGCCACCAACCGGGAGACGCTGGAGATGTTCCTGTCGGAGGTCGGCGTGTCTGCTCCGGTGTGTGTCTGCAACGGGCAGGATGCGGTCCGAGTAGCCCTGAACGAGCGCTTTGACCTTGTGATCATGGACATCTCCATGCCGGTCATGTCCGGGCTTGATGCCATAAGGGCAATCCGGGCCGATCCCTCCCAGCGGGGCCGCGTGCCCATACTCGCGCTCACCGCGCACGCCGCGGTGCAGGATCGCGAGCAATGTCTGCAGGCGGGCGCTAACGATTATCTTGCCAAGCCGGTTGATCTTCAGTCGCTGGCAGGCGCATTGTCACGGTTGATGCCGGCCGGGTCTGCAACCTGACCGGAACGTGAAAGGGGCGAGTTATGGGACAGGCCGCAAACGGAGCGCTGTCGGTAGCCATCATTGATGATGACCCGGTGGAAACCGAAATCCTCTCCATCCTGATGGACGAGGTCTTCGACGCGGCCGAAATCGCCAGCTTCGCGACCATCAGCGAATTTGTTGACCGCAGCCGCGCCACAGACTTCGAACTCGTCTTCCTTGATCGCCGCCTTCCGCCTTATTCAAGCTTCAACGAGACATTGCCGCTGGTCGTGCCTGCGGCGCCGAACGCGTCCATCCTGCTGATTACGGCCCATACCTTCGAACGGGTCGACCTGACGGCCTATCCCAATGTCGCCGGCCCGTTTGCCAAGCTTGACCTGATGACACCCGATGACCTGCGCTCACTCATCGGCAAGTATGTGGGCAGACCCAACTAGCGTCTCATGCCCGCGGGCTTGACGGCTCCGGCGGCGCAGCGCAGCCTCTTGTCCATCGTCAGCAACATGAAGGGAGGTGATCCGATGATCAGTGGAATGATGGGAGTGTCCGTCTCAGGCGTGCCCGGCGTCCGGTCACCGGAGCAGCCTTCGGTGAAGGGCTCGAGCACACGCTAGCCTGAAACGGCTTCACATTCCGCGCGGGCCGCATGCCTGATCCGGTGACACCGGGGATGGCTGCGGCCCGTTTCATGTCTGGATAGGTTTGTTCGGCAAGGGAGCCTCCGGCATGGGGCCGCAATTCATCATCTCTGCAGAGGACGCCCGCGCGCTGGCCGGAGCGGCCTTCATAGATGCCACCTGGTTCATGCCCGCCAGCGGGCAGAGCGGGCGCGATGCGTTCGCGGCCAGCCACATCGCCGGCGCGGTGTTTTTCGATCTCGATGCGGTGGCTGACCTGACAAGCCCGCTGCCCCACATGGCACCTGGCAGTGCCACCCTGTCTCGCTGGATGGCTGCCAACGCGATCGAGCCCGGGCGGACGATGATCGTCTACGGGCAGAACGGGAATTTCGCTGCCACGCGCGTATGGTGGACGCTGCGCCGCTTCGGCCTCTCCCCGCTCATCCTTGATGGCGGGATGGCCGCATGGGAGGCGGCAGGCGGGGCGATGGAGGCCGGTGCGCCGAAGCTTGACGCGGCGGCCAGCGGCCCTGACCTCCATCTCATCAATGATGACGCGATGCGCTGGAACGATGTGCTGCACCATATCGAGGCGGGCGATGCGCTGATCGTCGATGCCCGCTCTCCCGGCCGGTTCGCCGGAACCGAGCCCGAGCCGCGCGCCGGGCTTTCCTCCGGGCACATGCCGGGCGCGGTCAACCTGCCTGCTGGCAGGCTTCTGGGCGGTGATGGCCGCTTCCTGCAGGGCGAGGCGCTGGAAGCGCTTCTCCCTACACATGACCGTCAGCGGCGCATCATCTGCACGTGCGGGTCCGGCGTCACGGCGGCAACACTCCATGCGGGCTTCACGGCAGCCGGTTTCAAGGATGTCTGGCTCTATGACGGGTCGTGGACTGAATGGGCGGGCAGGGGCGATCTGCCGATCGTAAAAAGCTGAACACCGTTCACTCCCCATCTCGACACAGCCCCAAACCGCGCTAGCTTGCGGTGCAACAAACATTTTCATAGGGGAGGGCCCGCATGGCCGGACTGGAGATTCTCGAGGGGCGCCTCAGCGTGCCCGTGATCGGCGCGCCGCTGTTCATCATCTCGCACCCGGACCTCGTTATCGCCCAGTGCAAGGCAGGCGTGGTCGGCTCCTTCCCGGCGCTCAATGCCCGCCCCCAGAGCCAGCTCGATGAGTGGCTCGACCAGATCACCTCAGAGCTCGACAGTTATAACCGCGCCCATCCGGACAGGCCCGCCGCGCCATTTGCCGTGAACCAGATCGTTCACCGTTCCAATGAGCGGCTCGAAGCCGATCTGGAAACCTGTGCCAAGTACAAGGTGCCGCTGGTCATCACGTCTCTGGGCGCGCGCGAGGAGCTCAATCAGGCGGTCCATTCGTGGGGCGGAAAGACCCTGCACGACATCATCAATGTGCGCTTTGCGCAAAAGGCGCTGGAAAAGGGCGCTGACGGCCTCATCGCCGTGTGTTCAGGCGCCGGCGGCCATGCCGGCACGCTCTCTCCGTTCGCGTTGATCGCCGAAAT
>ERZ869909.2198-NODE-2198-length-13590-cov-84.741064_pt1 | contig 13590 bp, 13 predicted proteins | sample MGYA00520892_ERZ869909 | MGnify/ENA primary metagenome ERZ869909 (study PRJEB32215, sample SAMEA104723947) | bioreactor metagenome | biome: bioreactor; feature: anaerobic bioreactor; material: water | place: China | collected 2015-03-12 ... | reverse complement strand
CCGCGGACATCAAGAACAGCATGAGGCCGAACTGAACTCCGTTGAGGAGTTGTTCGATGAACAGCGCAAGGCTCATTGGCAGGTCCGTGGCCATGGGCCGGGAGCGGGCAAGCCACCCCCGGCCGGTTACGGGTCAGTTTTGTCCGTTACATCGAGCAGTCAACACCGTGAATGTCACGGTAATCATCACCGAAAGCGGTGCCGATGATGCGGTTGGTCAAAGTGCCATCGATCTCTACAACTTCGCGCACATAGATGCTGTGGATCGGATGATGGTTCGATGCAAAGGCAAATGAGCCGCGCACCGAGTCGAAATTCGCGGCACGGAGAGCTTCGCGGAAGGCATCCTGATCGCTGACATCGGCGGTTTCCAGTGCCGACAGGATCAGATTTGCGGTATCAAAGCCCTGGCTGGCATAGATCGAGGGCAAGCGGCCATAGGTGTCCTGAAAGCTGGCCACGAAAGCCGCGTTGGCCTCGTTCGCCAGATCGGGCGACCATTGACCGGTGTTTATCACGCCCAGCGCGGCCGAACCCATGGCGGGAAGAACATCCTGGTCAAAGCTGAAGCCTGCCGAAACGATGGGAAGGTCGAGCCCTGATTGTGCATACTGACGCATGAAGGAAATACCCATGCCGCCAGGAAGGAAAATGAATATGCTGTCCGCGCCGGAGGCCCGGATCTGGGCGATCTCCGCTGCATAATCGGTCTGGCCGACCTGGGTGAACAACTCACCCGCCAGTTCCCCTTCATAGTAGCGCTTGAACCCGGCCAAGGCATCAGTGCCGGCAGGGTAATTGGGGGCCATGATGAAGGTATTGGCATAGCCCAGCTCGTTTGCGGTCTGGCCTGCCGCTTCGTGCAGCGTATCGTTCTGCCAGGCGGCGTTGAAGTAGTTCTGGTGGCAACTTGCGCCTGCCAGAGGCGAGGGGCCGGCATTGGGCGAGATGTAGAAGATGTCCTGCGCCACCACCGAGGGAACCACAGCCATCGCAAGGTTCGACCATATGATTCCGGTCAGGATATCGGCGCGCTCGGACTGGATCATGCGTTCGGCGATCTGCACCGCCATTTCCGGGCGCTGGGCGTCGTCTTCGATGACAAGCCTGATATCGGCATTGTCTGCCTGTTCCAGGGCCAGCAAGAAGCCGTCACGAACATCCACGCCAAGCCCTGCGCCACCGCCTGACAGCGTGGTGATCATCCCGATGGTCACGGAACCGGCCTGCGCCGTGCCCGCGCCCAGTGCCAGGGCGAAGAGCCCGGATGTAAGCGTCGCTTTCAGTTTCATCATCGTCTCCCCGTTCTAACCTTTGTCTGCGCAAAGGAATCGGTCAGAGGCTAGCAGAGCCTTTTGAAGATGCAATCTTTTTGGACTTGAAGTTAATTGCCTGCACTGCCTGTCTGAATCGTCTTGACGTTCTCCAGGATTGCGTCGTGACCTCTGTGTGTATCCAGTGCGCAGAACACCGCTGCCGCTTAATTCTCTTCCGCTCGGAAACCGTTCAACAGCGGTGCAAAGGCCGCGCGAAGTTCCTCGCTTTCGGCCAGAAGTGTCGCGCCGCGATCCATCGCATTCGGTATCGCATCAGGGTCAGGGGCATTGTCGGAAATAGCTGCCCACGCGCCAAGTGTGTCTGACGTCTGAAGAGACTGTGCCAAATGCTCGCTGGCCGTATCACCGTTCGGCACAGGAGCCGCCATGGATGGCGTTTCAGACGTTGTGGTGGGTTCCATGGACGTTTCTGGCGCTATGGTCTCGGCCGGCATCAATTGAGCACTGCTGAACGCCGAAGCGGTGCCGGCCAGGTCAGTTGCCGGCTGCTGGGTGCCCGTATCGGCCCGGCCAGAGTTTCGAACTTCCCGGCTTGTATCTGTTGTCAGGTCCGCCAGCGCGCGCGCGAGTTCACGTTGCGTTGTGGTTCCGCCTGCTGCCCATGCCTCTTCCAGCATTGCCCAGTCGCGACCTGGAACGGCTGTTCGTGCCGCAGAATCGAAAGCTCCAGGCCCCGCATGGATCTGGCTTGAAGCGCTGTTTTCGCCACGTTCGTGAAGAACGTGCGCGGGCAGGCTTTCCGCAGTGTCGCTCCGGTCATCGGACAGCACTGCCAGGGCTCGTTCCGGCTCTTCGCGTTCACGATGAAGGCGGGCCAGGAGATGGCGCTCTGCTTCGGCTCGAGGTGCGACGAGCAGCATTTCAGCGGCTTCGGTCATGCCAAAACGAAGCAAGCGCTCAGCCAGAGCAGTCCGTGTTTCCACAGAGAACGATGGATCGCGCCAGTCGGAACGGTTCAGGATTCTGGCGAGAAGTGCCGGGTCAGATGCCTGCAAGGCGAGGCCAAACCAGACCATATCCCCCAGTTCGGAGATCAGTTGGCTGTCGTGCAACGACCCGCCCGCCCATCCTTCCAGCCGGTCGATCAGGTCCAACGCCTCCGTTGGTGTACCTGAATTGACACGCAGTCGGATAATCGCAGCCATCAGATCAATTCCCAGAGGATCCAGGCGATGCATGCTTGCGATCGCCTCCGCGTTGAGCAGAACCAATTCCGGCACTATGGCGCTGGTCTCCAGGGCAATCTGCAGACGAAGCAGAACTGATTCGATATCGTCGCTGGCGTCGCGCGACAGCCTGGCGCCCGCTTGCAGGCTTTCGCCGCGCGCGCGATCGAGCATCGCATCAGCCATTCGGAGATCTTCGCTGCGGGCAAACGGCGTTCTCCGCAGGGTGTCTGCAACGACGCGCCCCGCATCGATGGCTTCCGCTTCAACCAGAATTCGGATCAGCGCGCTTCCTAGTGCCGTTCGCAGGATGCCTGGTGCCTGGGCATAGGTATTGGCAATTTCGTTCGCGTGTCCCCTTATTCGTGGCAAGGGAGCCCCGGCAAGTGCTGCCAGCATCGTTGCGGCGCCGCCGCAACCGTGCTGCTCTGCCAGCCTCAACCGAGAGTTCGATTGGCGGCCTTCGATCGTATCCGAGAAACCGAGCAGCAGGTCGCGACCGACAATGGGATGAACCGCGTTTTCGAGCAAGGCCCTCGCTTCGGCACCAAAACCGTGCTGGAGATACAGAATGACCAGTTCTTCGGTCACCGCTTGTTCCGGTTGGTCGAACTCTCCAATCCAGTTCGACATTCTCGCCGCCAGGGCAGTGTTGAAGTTACCGGGAGCGGGTGCGATCGCAAAATCAAGAGATGCGGCAGCAGCGCAGGCATTCGGCAAATCATCGGGCAACAACGCGGCATCGTCGTCTGCGCGATCAAGTACGCTCATGACCCGAAGGTTTGGCGGGATGGCGGCTTCATTTGCGCCATCGACCAGTCGAATCATTTCCGCGTGAGGCGGGCGTTCATGCGACGGGTTGAGAATTCCTTGCGCGAGAGCCCCGGCAACCTGTGTTGTGAGTTGTTGCATGACTGCCGTGCGCTCTGAAACGGCGAGGGGGCTGGGCATCGGACCATGCGGCGCTGCAGGGCCGATAAAGCCCGGATGCTCGGTGCCGGCAGGCCAGGCTTGGGCTAGCGATATGCCAGCGTTGCGTGCAAGGTCGCTTTCGGTGAATCGCAGGGGCGTGGTTATGTCGGAAGCGATGACGAAAGAGACATGCGTACCATCATCGGATTGCTGGGGATTGCCGATATCGAGAACCACCAGCCCCTGCCGCTCGGTCCAGGCCTCGATCGGGCAGTCACAATTCAGCTGCAGCTCCAGACCTTCCCGCGTGCGAACCAGATCGGCAAGCCGCGCGCGCGGTATGCGCTGGAATGCGCGTGAGATGTCGATCTGCGCGTCGCGTTCAGCGATTCTCAGCACCCGTGCCGCGCTGCCGGGCGTCGGCGGCAGAAGCTGCCACGCGATCGGATTGGAAGATTGCAGAACAAGGCGAGTGAAATCGGCATGCTCGCCGGTGGTGACAAGGATGTTCCGGGCCGAAACCGATGATGTGGTAAGCGCAAGGGCCGTGGAGAAGAGTGTCGTGGTGGCAAAATGAAGGAAGGTCATGCGGCCTCGCGCTTTAGTGCCCGCAGCGCCTCTTCCAGGTCGCCATAGCTGGGACGGACGGTGTCGGGCGTGTTCTGGCGCCCCACTTCGATGCACATGTTCGCAGGATGGTTGTGCAGATTTGCGATCAGAACCTCGCGGATGAGTTTGTAGAAATGGCTGTCATCCTCGATCACCTTGCGTATTCGGGCGGCGAAGGGGCCGACGAAACCATAGGCCAGGAACACCCCCAGGAAAGTGCCCACCAGCGCGCCACCAATCATGCTGCCCAAGATCTCGGGAGGTTGATCAATCGCGGCCATCGTCTTGATCACCCCCAGCACCGCAGCAACGATGCCCAGCGCCGGAAGTGCATCGGCCACTGTCTGCACGGCATGACTGGAGTGCATGGCGTGATGCATGTTGGCCTCCAGCCGCTTGTCGAGCACTTCTTCCACCTGATGCGGGTCGTCATAGCTCATGGTGATGGCGCGCAGGGTGTCGCAGACCAGTTCGGTTGCGAGCCGGTCCTTCAGGATTCGTGGATATCGCTCGAAGATGTCGGACGAGGCCGGTGCTTCGATATGCTCCTCCAGCAAGACGGGATTCTGCCGGGCGAGACGGATGAGTTCGAACAACAGGCAAAGAAGGTCACGATAGTCGGCCGGTTTCCAGTGCGGGCCGCGAAAGACCTTGGCGAAATCGCGCGCTGTATGCCGGGCGCCGGCACCGTCATTGGCGATCAGAAACGCGCCAAGTGCGGCACCACCGATCATGAGCATCTCGAATGGAAGGGCATGAAGAATGATGCCGAATGCCCCGCCGGCGGCGATGTAGCCGCCGAACACCATGACGAAGACGACGACGATGCCGATGATTCCGATCATGCCTTGCTCCGTTCTCTCCAGTTTCTGCCTGCAGCCTTGCATCAGCGGCTTAACAAAGGGTCACCAACAACGGTTAGTTTCGTGGAACCAGTGCATTTCGCCCTGCAACAATGGTGCTGAGCAGATAGGCTTGGCGTGGTTCGAGTCCGGCCATGATCGCAGCAGCCGACTCAGGGTTGAGACGCCCGAGGAAACCTGCCGCGAAGCCAGGGTCCATTTCAGTGAAGACGCGTGCGGCCTCGTCGGGCTTCATGCTTTCGAACACCCGCGCCATACGTGCGATATCTTCTTCTGCTGCGCGGTCAGCCAGTGCCATCGTGGCGGAAAGATCCTGCTCTGCTAACTGGAGAGCGCTGATTTGCCGATCCAGCCGTTCAGCCGCCGCTTCCAGCAACTGCTCGCGTTCAGCCAGCGCGGTTTCGCGCAGGCGCAATGCCTGTTCGCGCTGGGTCATCTGCACCAGAAGCGCGGCCGATGCCGCCATATCGCCAGATTCGAGGGGGTGGGCCAGGGCCGCAGGTGGGTCGGCCAGGGCGGCGAACTGCTGGCTGCGGGGTTCCGGCCCTTCGGCCAGGGCGGTGCCAATCCCCGCGCCCAGCCGGATCATGCCAGCCAGAAGAAAGACCAACGCAAGCGAGGGCAAAACATGGCGCGGACCTGAGCGACGGCGCAGTGTCCGGGCCGGAGTCGGGCGCTGTTTGCGGGCGGGCTTTTGATCGCCTGGCATCCTCAAGCCGCTCCGACGGCAGATCTACGCCGCAGAACCCGCGGTGTTCGCGCCACCGATCCGGCCGTTTCGGGTGCAGTTGCCAATACTGAGAGAGGGTGCCGTGCGGCCGTGCGGTTCCAACTGTAGAGCGGGTGCGCGTAAGGCGGTTCGGTGGCCACATTCGTTTCTCTCTCCGGTGCTGCTGCAGGGGCCGGAAGATCGTGCAGCGAGGCCATGAGAAGCTCAAGCTGCCGGCAGGCCGCCTCGGCGCGCGTGTTTTGCGTGTCAAGCTTTTCAGCTGCACCGTGAGCGGTTTGCTGCGCGGCTTTCAATGCATGTGAGAGATCGTCAACCTGCGCTGAAAGCGCGGCGACGGCTTTGCCCATGCCGCTATCGAGCGTCGTGAGTGCGCGCAGGCGGCGGGAGAGGATGAGACAATAGACCGCTGCGCCAAATGCACCGGTTGCGAGCAGGATATCGGAAAGAAAGTTCATCGTCGTGCCCCTCAGTTGAAGACGAATTCTGTAATCAGAAGATCATTGACCCGGCCTGGCCCGGTAACGATCTGAATGCGCCGCAACATCTGTGCGCGCAGGCGGATCAGTGCCGCAGACTCCTCCAGTTCGTGCGTTTCTAGCGCCCTCAGGTAAATGTTGAGCACATCGAGGATACGCGGCATCAGGTGGCCAACCTCGCCGACGTCGGGTGGGGCCACCTCCAACTGCGCGGTGAAACGCAGGTGCCGTGACTGGCCGCGCTGACCAAGATTGATGGTTATCGGCTCGATCGGCACGTAGGCAAAGGCGCCGGCCGGCAGTTCGCTGACCCGCGCACCATTGTATCCGGGCATCAGCGAATCAGAGCTGACAAGCCCTGAGAAGGTTGCATAGAAGCCCGCCCCGCCAAGCGCGAGCGCCAGTCCCAGCCCGAGAATCATGGGGGGAACACCTTTCTTGCGGGGACGATCCAGCGGTTCGGCAGCATTTGTCATTCCGGGCCTCATTGTCATGTTCGAGTTCCGTTCTGCCACATTGTGACTAACCGATTGTTAATCGCTATCGGCGAAGGATGACGATCAACGAGGCAGAATGCCGGGCAGGGGAGAATCACCTTGGAACAACTACGCACAGTCTGGAACGCACTTGAGCCGCGGCGGCGGATGATGGTTGCGGGTGCCACTCTGGCCGTTTTCGTCGCAGTTCTGATGCTGGCACGGATCGCCGCATCACCCGGAATGTCACTGCTGTATGGCGGGTTGGAGGGCGCTCAGGCCGGCGAGGTCATTCAGGCGCTGGACCAGCGTGGCGTGCGCTACGAGGTGCGCGGCGATGCGATCTATGTCGAATCGCGGATGCGGGATGAAACGCGTATGTCCTTGGCCGCGCAGGGGCTGCCGACCAATTCCTCGACAGGCTACGAGCTGCTCGACGGGCTGACAGGCTTTGGCACCACTTCGCAGATGTTCGATGCCGCCTATTGGCGTGCAAAGGAAGGGGAACTGGCGCGCACCATTGTTGCGAGTCCGCACATCCGTGCCGCGCGCGTGCATATTTCGCAGGGCGCCACGCAGCCTTTTCGCCGGGACCGCGATGCTTCGGCCTCGGTCACGGTGACGCCCGCGGGCGGCGCGCTGAGCCCTGTTCAGGCGCAGGCGCTGCGGTTTCTGGTGGCGTCGGCCGTGCCCGCGCTTCGGCCAGAGGATGTCGCGGTGATCGACAGCAACGGCGGGCTTGTCTTGGCTGATGACCCTGTAACAGGCATCGGCGGAGGTGACCGTGCAAGTGAGCTGCGGCGCAATGTCGAGCGGCTGCTGGAGGCCCATGTCGGCCATGGACGCGCCGTTGTCGAGGTCAATGTCGATACGCTGACCGACCGCGAAACGATTGTTGAACGCCGGGTCGATCCCGAAACCCGCGTCGCCCTCAGTCAGGAGAGTGAAGAGCGCAACACCACGATGAGCGACACGCGCAATGCTTCGGTCTCGGTAGCGTCGAACCTGCCCGATGGCGATGCGGCCGGGGGCGAGGGCAGACAGCAATCGCGTGAAGTCGAAACCCGCCAGCGGGTCGCTTACGAGGTCAGCCAGACCAGCCGCGAGATCGAGCGAGGTCCGGGTGCCATTCGCCGCCTGACGGTAGCGGTGCTGGTCGACGGATTGCGCGCGCCCGATGCCGATGGGGTCGTCCAGTGGAACCCGCGTCCGGAAGCGGAACTCGCTGCGCTGCGCGAGCTTGTGGCCTCTGCCGTGGGTTATGATCCCGAACGTGGCGATGTGATCACCTTGCGCTCGCTGCCTTTCGAGCCGGTTCTGGCGCTTCAAGGCACCGAGGCCAGTGTCGGTCTGATCGACCGTCTGGGGCTAGACCTGATGGGGTTGTTGCGTCTGGCCGCACTGGCGTTGGTGGTCTTGTTCCTGGCGTTTTTCGTCCTGCGTCCGCTTCTGAGCAGCGCCCGGTTGCAGGGGGGGCAAGATGACAAACAGGCGTTGCCGGGTCTGGGTGGCGACATGCGCGGCGGCCTTCCCGCAGCGACGCTGAGCGGCGAGATTGACGACGCCTGGGGCAGCGCCGAACTGAGCCCGCTTCCCGGCTTGCTGGGCAATCCGATGGGCGGTGGCGGGTTGTCTGATTACAGTGGCAACGGGGATATCGATTCCCCGGATGAAGACCCGGTGGAACGCATGCGTGCCCTGATTGCAGATCGCCAGGATGAAACCATCGAGATCCTGCGCAGCTGGATGGAAGAGCCTGAGGGGAGCCGCTGATGTCGTCGCCAATCCGGCTCGAAACCTTTGTGAAACCAGAGGAGCCTCCCGCGCCCGCAGAGGAGCCCTCGGCGGTGCTCGACGAGATGAAGCTCGCGGCCTATGAGCGCGGCTATGTGGCAGGCTGGGAAGATTCCGAGCGTCAGGCCGAACGTGAGGCGCTTGAACGCCGCGCCGCCGTGGAACGGCAGCTTGAATCGCTGAACTTCACCTATCACGACGCCCGCGGCCATGTTCTGCGCGCGATGGAGCCGGTGCTGTGTGCGATGCTGGAAACCGTCATCCCCGACGCCGCGCGCGCGGCCCTCATACCAGAGGTCATCGCGCAACTGCTGCCTCTGGCGCAGGGCGTCAGCGAAGCGCCGGTCACGCTACGCGTTGCCGCTGGTAATCGCGCCGATTTCGAGGCGGCGTTGGCGGGGCTGGTGTTGCCACCGCTTGAAATCCGCGAAAGCGTCGATCTTGGCCCCGGACAGGCCGAAATCGACTTCGATCACAAGGAAACCCGTGTCGATCTCGCCGAGGCAGCCGGTGCGCTGCACGGTGCGATCAGCCGCTTCTATCAGATCCAGACCGAGGAGAGCCGTCGTGCATGACCCATCCGCCCCCCCCATCCAGCCCAATGGCGGCTGGTCTGATACCAGCCGGAGTACTTGTTCCCAGGTGCCGATCGAGGTTGTCATCTCGGTCGGCCGGGCGCGTCCGTCGGTGCGCGAATTGCTACGGCTGACCCATGACAGCGTCCTGCCTCTTGATCGTCGGGTTGAAGACCCGGTGGAACTGTTCATTGGCGACCGGCTGATCGCGCGTGGGTTACTGGAAGAGCTGGAGGGGGACCAGGCAGGAAAAATGGCAGTGCGTCTGACGGAAGTGGCCGACCTCAGTGACGGGCTCTGACATGCCGTCGACCGCCCGCACTGTCGGGCTGATGCTTATGGCGTGCTGCCTCGGCTTGCTGACGCCCGGCATGGCATTGGCGCAGGAAATAAGCCTGTCCTTTGGTGACGGGGGGGGGCTGGCTGTGCGTTCGGTTCAGCTGATTGTCCTTCTGACGCTCCTGAGCCTGGTGCCGGGTATCGCCATCATGATCACATGCTTTCCCTTCGTGGTCACGGTGTTGGCGATCCTGCGCCAGGCGCTGGGCCTCCAGCAGTCTCCGCCGGGCATGGTTCTGACCACGCTGGCAATGTTTCTGACGTGGTTCGTGATGGAGCCGGTCTTTACCGCCGCATGGGAGGCCGCAATGGAGCCGCTGAATGCAGGAACCATTGACCTGGAACAGGCGTTCCTGCGCGCCATGGAGCCGTTTCGTGCTTTCATGCTGGGTCGTATCGACGCGGAAACCTATCTGAATCTCGCCGCTCTGCGCCCCGTCCCGCCCGCGCTTGATACGCAGGCGCCACTTTCGGTTCTGGTGCCGTCGTTCCTGTTGTCGGAACTGTCGCGCGCCTTCGAAGTGGGCTTCCTGATATTCTTGCCGTTTCTGATCATCGATCTGGTTGTGGCGGCGATCCTGATGTCGATGGGGATGATGATGGTGCCGCCGGCGATCGTTTCGCTGCCGTTCAAGCTGGCGTTTTTTGTCGTGGCGGATGGCTGGTCGCTGGTTTCGGCGGCGTTGGTACAAGGGTACTACTGATGGACCCTTCGAGCGCCCCGCTCAGCGCCAGACCACATCACCGAGAAAGATATAGCCCGCGCCGTAGATCGTCTTGATCAGGCGGGGATTCTTGGGGTCTTCGTTCAGCTTGGCACGCAGCCGCGAGATACGCACATCCATCGCCCGGTCAAAGCTTTCGCCGGCGGCACCGCCCAGCGTTTCCTGCATCTGCATCCGTGAAATCAAGCGCTTGGGCGCCTCCAGGAACAGCCGCAGAACCTCTCCCTCGGCATGGCTGAACGGCACCTCGACACCATCCTCGCCGATCAGCACATAGCGCTCGAAATGTGCCTCCCAGCCGTTGAACTGGGCAATCGACCCTGCAGAACCACCCGCCGGGCGCGACTTGCGCAGCCGGGCGCGGATGCGGGCCACCACCTCGGCAGGCTCAAAGGGCTTGATGATGTAATCATCAGCGCCCAACTCCAACCCGGTCACCCGATCGCTGATATTCGCCCGCCCCGAGATGATGATGATCGTCGCCCCCGATTCCAGTGCCAGACGGTGCACCAGCGCCAGCCCGTCGCGGTCGGGCAGGCCCAGATCGACGAGGCAGACATCCGGCGCAGTGCGTTTGAGCGCGGCTTCGAACTCGGTCGCACGCGAGAAGGTCGAGGTCCGGAAACCGGCGTCCGTCAACGCATCGGCCAGCATCCGACGGATTTCGGCTTCGTCGTCGAGAATGGCAACGTGTGGCTGGGACATCCGGATTACTGGCCTTGTTGCGTGTCTGCGGCCGAAAGGCGGGCGTCGCAGCGATGGAGGAATGTCACCAGATCGCCCGGATCGAAGGGCTTTGGCAAGACCTCATGGTTGCGCATCGCCATCCTGTGCAGGGTATCGGTCGGCGGCAGGGATGTCATCAGCCCCATCGCCACACCCGGTAGCCGCTCGCGCAGCCGGTCGAGCAACGCAAGGCCGGTTTCGTCCCCCGCGAGGTTGATGTCGGACAGGATCATGCCGATCCCGTCCAGCGTCGCCAGGGCTTCCGCTTCGGCGGTGTTGGCGGCTTCGATCACATTGTGGCCGGCGGCGCAGAGCATTTCGCGAACATGCGCCCTTATTTCCGGGCTGTCCTCGACCAGCAGCACCAGCCGCGGCGGGGTTTGCGGATCGGCCGGGCGCAGCGGCAGGCGCAGTGTCACCCGCGCGCCACCGGATGCCGGGTTCGACAGGCGAACGGAGCCGCCACAGAGCGAGGCATGGTCATAGACCATCGCCAGCCCAAGACCGGAGCCCTCTCCGCCCTTGGTGGTGAAGAACGGATCCAGGCCGCGTTGCAGCGCCTCATCCGAGAATCCGGGGCCGGTATCGGTAACGGCCAGTTCAAGCCAGGTGTCGCGCACCCGGCGCACGCGCAGCACGATCTCGCCGCCAGCCTGACCCAGCGCGTCGCGTGCGTTGAGGATGAGATTGAGAAGGCTGTCCTGAACCGCCCCCTGATCCAGCAGCAACAGCCCCAGCGCCGGCTCCAGTTCGATGCGCAAGCGCGTCTGGCAGGGCAAAGACGGGCTTGCCATCATCTTCAGATCGTCCAGCAGAACTTCCAGATCGGTCGGCTCGGCGCGCATCCGTCGAGGCCCTGAGATGCCACCGATTCGCTGCAGCAGCCGCCCGCCACGTCGCGCCGCGCCGATTGTGGCACGGGCAATCTCGGCGGCATCGTCGGGCAGGCCGGGCAGCCTTGCCAGCTTTCCCTGAAGGCCGAGGATGATCGTCAGGAGATTGGCGAAATCATGGGCCAGCCCCGAGGTCAGCTGCGCGGCCAGTTCACGCTTGCGGGTCTGCAGAAGGGCCGCGCGGGCCTGGGTCTCTTCGGTGATATCGGTCGACAGGATATAGACACCGCCGCCCGCGTTGCTGCCATCGGGCAGGGATATCCCAGGGTCAGGGGTCAGCGCCACGCGAATCCGCCGCCCGCTCTCATCATGCGTGATCTCGCAGACCGAGGACGCGCCGGCCAGCGCGCGTTTCATATGCGGCTGGATCTTGGCGAATGTCGTCTCGCCCAGTGCGACCGAGGCATGCAGCCCGACAACATCGCCCGGCAGGCCCGGCATCAGCGAAGAAAGGCGGCGGTTCGAATATGTGTAAATGAGTGCGCGATCAACATGCGCGATATGGGCAGGCATCATCTCCGTGGTCAGCCGTGTGCGTGCTTCGATCTCGGTCAGCTCGCGCTTGGCTTCAGCCAGGGCAGCGTTGGTCGCGGCCAGTTCGCGGTTGGCCAGGCTCAGTCGTTCGGCATGGGCAAAGAGCTGGCCAGACAGTTCTTCCGAACGTGCGCGCAACAGGCGTTCCTGCAGCTTGATCTCGGTGATGTCAGTATAGACGGTCACCCAGCCCCCCTGCTGTAGCGGCGCCCCCTCCACCGATATCCAGCGGCCGTTTGGTCGTTGACGCTCCATGTAATGCGGCTGAAAGGCGCGGGCGGTTTCCACACGCATCCGCACAGCCGCTTCAGAGTCGGGCTGTGGTCCATATTCGCCGCGCGACACCAGAAACCGTATTGTCTCCTCGAACGAGGCGCCAGGCGTCACAAGCGCGTCGGGCAGGCTGAACATCTCCTGGTAGCGCTGGTTGCAAACCGCCAGCCGCAAGTCGCTGTCAAAAATCGATAACGCCTGCTGGATCAGATTCAGCCCGGCGCGCGTCAGTTTTTCGGTCACTTCGGCCTGCATGTTCTGCCCGCGCCCCCTTTATCCATACCAAAAAACACTCGGAGGCGCCGCGCAGCGGCGTGGGGGCAGCCAGAGTCCCCCGTTCCGCAGCCAGTCAGTGCAACGACGCCCGTCACCGCGGGGCATACTGCCGGCCGGGGGGGCGTCAGTCCAGAACCTCTTGCGCGCCGATCCCCCAAAGCGCGTCACGCGCCACCCAGCCGCGCAGGTTCTCGGCACGCAACCGGCACCATTCGGGGTTGCAGCTCATGATCCGGGCGACAACCCCGTGCTCCAGAAGTGCTATTTCGGTCGCGCCTGCACGGGGCTGGCTGCGCATGGGGGCCATGTCGACGATCACCAGCGCGGTGCGCACGCCCGAAAGCAGCGAATAATGCATCCAGCCGCCCTGACCCTCATGATCCTCGACACGGCGCCAATGTTCGAATTCGGCGGTGACGCGCAGCGGCATGTCGCGGCGGGTGTAGATCCAGTCGACGCGATGTGACCGGTTCGGCCCGCGCCGTGCCCGCCCCTCGCTGCTTTTGAGCGAAACAAAGCGCGGCAGCGGCAGTCCGGTCTCTGGCCCGCGCTCGATACCTGTGGCCCGCGCCGGATGCGTGCAGCCCAGCCCCGCCGTCATGGCCAGCACAATCGCTGTGGCAAAGGCCAACCATTTGCGTTTCGCCATCTGTCCTGCCCTTGTGCGCCGGTGCCACCCAGAGGGCGGCGCGGCGATTTCCCGGCCCTTCGGTCATTTTATTGCGCGAAGGTTGCGCGGGGTGCTTGTGCCTCGTCTATCTATCGGTCACTTTGCCAGCATGCGCGGGGATTTGAAAGTCTTGAGGAGGTATGGATGCCGTCAAAGCGCCTGAGTGTTGTCGTTACGCGACGCCTGCCTGACCCGGTGGAGACACGGCTGAAGGAG
>ERZ869909.2197-NODE-2197-length-13591-cov-3.593385_pt1 | contig 13591 bp, 9 predicted proteins | sample MGYA00520892_ERZ869909 | MGnify/ENA primary metagenome ERZ869909 (study PRJEB32215, sample SAMEA104723947) | bioreactor metagenome | biome: bioreactor; feature: anaerobic bioreactor; material: water | place: China | collected 2015-03-12 ... | reverse complement strand
CAACGAATCCAGCGGGAAGGCTGAGGCGGGGGCGCCCGATCGGCGCCCCCGCCCGGCCTTGGCTAGCGGACGCCGGCCCGGCGCAGGGATGCCGGACTGAAATCGGCGGGAGTGTAGTTCACGCTGAAATCGTAGGTGGTCCGTTCCTCGTTGTTGAGGCCGATGCCGAGGTAGCGACCGGATTGCAGGTCCATGGTCAGCTCGAGCGTGGTCCAGAAGGAGGGCACGTCGTAGTAGTTGATGGAATGGGCTTCCTGCACGCGCCAGATCTGGTCACGGTTGTCGTAGCAGTCCACCACCTGGGCCTGCCAGGAATCCTCGTCGATGTAGAAAGTCCGACGCTTGTAAACGTGCCGGGTGCCTTCCTTGAGCGTGGCATCCACCACCCAGACGCGATGCAGCTCGTAGCGTGCATGTTCCTGGTTGATGTGCAGCGGCTTCAGGATGTCGCTGTACCGCAGCTGGTTGCTGTGCAGCTTGTAGCTGTTGTACGGGACGAGGATTTCCTTGCGCCCCACCAGGGTCCAGTTGTAGCGCTCCGGGCTGCCGTTGAAGATGTCGAGCTGGTCCGAGGTCGCGAGGCCGTCGCCGGCGGTGCGGGGGTTGTCGTGCGCGACGTTCGGTGCGCGGCGCACGCGGCGCTGGCCCGGGTTGTACAGCCACGCCTTGCGGTTCTCGCGCGCCTGGTTGAGCGTCTCGTGCACCAGCAGCACTTCGCCCGCGAGCCGCGCCGGCGCCGTGACGGTCTGCTTGAAGTAGATGATGACGTTGTCGAGATTCTCCTCGCGCGCGCCCGCCAGGCCGTAGGCGCCAAGGTACTCGTCAGTGAACATCACCATCGTGTAGTTGCCGTCGCGGGTGACCGGCACCTGGCCGATGGAGCGGCGCGCACTGTCGGTGCGGTAGCGCACGATGTGGTTCCAGATGGCGTGCAGGCCGTTCTCGGGGATCGGGAACGGAATGCCTTCCGCGCCGCCGCTGAAGCCGTTGCCGCCCTCGATCAGGTGAGTGGTCGGGGCGATCCTGCGCGTGGCCTCGTAGATGCGCTCCGGCATCGCCGCGCTGCGACGCGTCGGATAGACGTCCATGAAGTAGCCGGGATAGGTCCTGAACATGGCCTTGTGGCCTTCCGTCAGGATGTCCTCGTACTGCGCCATGTTGTCCGCGGTGATGCGGTAGAGCGGCCGGTCATTGCCGAAGGGATCGGGATGATGGCCACCGGAGCGGAAGTCCGGGAAGCCGGCCTCCGCCGGGCTGCGGATGCCGCCGGTCCACTCCGGGATGGTGCCCGCCTCGTTGCCGGCACGAATTGCGCCCACCGGCGTCAGGTCGGCGCCGAGGCGCGCGACCTGGTCTGGCGAAAGCCTCTCGGCCACGGCCGGGGCCGTGAGGCCGACCAGCGCCACTGCGGCGAGAGCCTTGACTAGTCTGGAATGGGTCATGGATGACTCTCCTCGCGAAATCAGAACGAGACCTTGGCCGTGAACGAGACGAAGTCACGGTCCCGGCCGGTGTTGTAGATGCCCGCGCCACCGAACTTGGCGTAGTTCAGCTCAAGCTCGTACATGTTGCGCAAGGTGCCCCTGAGCCCCAGCGACAGCGACTGGCGGCCGTCGATGAAGTTGCCGCCCGGTCCCGGGCTGTTGCCGTTGACGTCATGCTGCCAGCCGACGCTGGGCGAAAGCGTCCACGGGCCGATGGCGTTGTTGTAGATCAGCGCGCCGCGGAAGCGGTAGCCCCAGGAGGTCTTGTGCGGGAAGGAACTGCGCGGGTCCAGCTCGCCGAAATGCGCCGCGGACAGCGGCACGTTGCCCGACAGCGAGGTGCCCTCGCCGTTCAGCCTGAGGCCGCGCCCGTTCGGGCCGCCGGTCTCCGTGTCGGGCAGGTCCGGCACGTAGTTCACGCCGGCCTCGAGCACGAAGGCGCCCGTGTCGGCGCCGAGCATCGGGCCCGAGAGGTAGGTGAAGGTCGTCTGCGCCTGCCACACGTCCAGTTCGACATAGCCCGGGATGTAGGAGTTCAGCCCATAGGCCCCGATCTGGTTGAAACAGCCGAGGTTGCCGCGCGCCTGCGGGTTGGTCGCACAGACGTAGGGATTGGCCGGGTTGAACGACAGGTTGTCGAGCGGGCTCAGCGCCGCGAACAGCAACTCGACGTCGTCCACCTGCAACGGCGCATCGGGCCGGTAGGACACCTCGCCCTGCCAGGCGATGCCCGTGTTGAACAGGTAGCCGCTCCAGCTCACGCCGAACAGGTCGAGCTTCTCCGGGTACTCGGTGAAATAGCGCGAGGTCTGCGCCAGCTCGTCCTGCGCGAAGGCATTGGCCAGGCCGGCCACGCCCGCCGAGCCGAGGCTCAGGAAGGTGTTTGCCGCCACCGTGGCGCGCTCGCGCACCTTGGCCTGGTTGATGTCGCCGCCGAGGTTGGCGGCCGCGTTCATGCCCTGCGCCGTGGCGGTGTTGACCGCCGCGTCGAAGGACAGGCCGGAGGCCAGGCCGATCGCCGCCGCCTGCGCGGCCGTGGCGACGCCCGCGGCGTTGCCGAAGCCGGCCTGGGTGCCCGTGATGCCGCTGACGATGGGCAGGCGGCTGTGATAGCGCAGGTAGTACAGGCCGAACTCCATGCCGCCCATGACCTGGTCGGCGAAGTAGCGCAGCGCGATGCCGAACTGGCCGCTGTCCTTCGCGTCGACGGTGTCGCCGCGCGGCACGAACACGAAGTCCGGGTCGAACGAGCCGCCGAGCGAGGTCCAGTCGGTGCCCAGGTCGGACCACTGGCCGAAGCCGAGCATCGTCTTGGTGCCGCCCTTGCCGGCGAGGTCGTTGGTGGAGAAGAAACTGCCCACCGGGTCGACCACCACCTTCTGCCAGTCGTACTGGTAGTAGGCCTCGATGCTGAAGCTGTCGCTCGGGGACACGTTGAAGTACGCCATGCCCTGCGGCACCAGCGCTTCCTTCAGTTCGGAGCCCGGCACGCGCAGCTTGCCGACGTCGACCGGGTTGGTGAGGTTGATGCCGCCCTGGATGAAGGTGCTCTCGCCCCAGCTGATCACCTGGTTGCCGAGGCGGAACTCGGCCGGCGCGCTGCCGAGACTGAACGGCACGAACACGAAATAGTCGAGCATCTTGCCGCCGCGCTCGATCTGGGTCTTGCCGGAGTCCGAGATCTCGGTGCGGTCCGTGTCGGCGGCACGCGAATCGTAGAAGGTCGTGCCGCGGGCGAAAATGCCCCAGGAGTCACGGAAACGGAGTTCCAGTTCCGAGGTCGCCTTCACGGCGTTCGAAACGAGGCCGGTGCCGAAGTTGAGGTTGCCGTCATCGATGTTGGCGCTGCGACCGCAGCCGCCATTGGCGTTGGCGATGATCCGGCAATCCGGGCTCTGCACGCGCCACAGCGCGCCGTAGGACAAGGTGGTGTCCCAGCTGCCCGACCAGTTGTCAGTTTGAATCGGCACCGCCATGGCCGGCGCTGCGTAGGCTGCAGCGAGCGCGGTCGCAATTGCGGTCGCCAGGATGCGTCCGTTGCCCGGACGGGCCCTGGAGGGTTGCGTGCTCATTGAGGACTCCCCAGTTTCTGAATTGTGTTTTGCACGTTGCCCCGCGACCGGACTCCGCCGGCGCGTTCCGCTACTCTTACAGAATCCGTGCCCCGAAAACAACATCTTGGACGCGGAGTGCTTCTTGGACCGTGTTGCGCTGCCGATACGTGTTGCGCGCGAGCCAAACAAGGCCAGGACATGCCCGTTCAGCGAACGGACTGCGCGCTGCGTCGCAGCATTAACGACGACTCCGTCGGCCGTGGCTCGAGGTCGACGATCAAGGGCAGGTGATCACTGAAAGCAGAGTCCTCGCGCCGCAATTCGAGGCGCTCGAGCGCCGCGTCGGACAGCAGGCCGGTGTCCAGCGTGAACGCATTGAGGAGCACCGCGCCCTCGCCCGCGAACAGGACGAAATCGAGTCGCGACGGCGCGAAGCGCGAACGGCCGTCCCGCCAGGTCAATGCCGAGTGCCCGCCGAGGGCAAACGCGCTGGCGACGGCGAGCGGGCCACCGCCCGGCGCCAGCCCTTCCGCCACCCGGTCGCGCGGCTCGCGGCCGCCGACGAGGTTGAAGTCACCACCGACGACCAACAGGACGGGATCCGACCCGGCCAGGCCGCGACGCAGAGCCGCATTGATCGCCGCAGCTTCCGCGAGGCGGCGCGACTCTTCCGCAGAATGCCGTGAGCCGCAACACTTGAGGTGAAGACTGGCCACGGCCACGGCGCCCACCGGCAACTCGGCCAGCACGCCGAGATAGCGCACGCCGCCCTCGACCAGCTCGCCTTCGCCCGCCTCGAGCTGGTACGAAACCCGCTCGGGGCCGAAGGGCGCGAGCGCGCCTCGCGCCACGACGGCCACCCCGAGCTCGCGCGAGCGGCGCGCGTCCCAGCGGCGTTCTCCCGGGACATGCTCATCGAACCAGGCCGCGATCTCCGCGGCCGCGACGCGCGGCGGCCGGCGGCCACGGGTGTCGCGTTGCACCCGGTCCCATTCCTGGAGCAGCACGATGTCGGGCTCGGCGGCGTGCAGCAACCGGGCCAGCGGCTCGGGCTCCCGCAACGGCGTCGCCCAGCGCACGTTGATCGACATCACGCGGACGCCGCCGGGCGGACGCTCCGGCAGCGCGACGTCGGCGCGCCAGGGCTGTTCGGCAGCCACCGGCCGCTCGATCACCATCATCGCCGATTCCCAGCGCACCGTGCCCTGCGGGTCGATCCTCTGCACCCGTGCGCGCGCGCGGCCGCCGGCACGCAGCATGGGCCCGACCCTGCGGTCCTGCAGCGCGTGGCGGGACAGCCTCAGCTCGTAGCGATCACTGGCATGGGTCGGCAGCGCCGCGAAGTCCACCTGGGCGTGACGCAGCCGGCGTTCGCGCCCGGCGCCGTCGTAGACCAGCGCCGCCGCCCCACCGCCGATGCCCGCGTCGTCGCGGGTGAAGGCCGGGGCGAACAGCAGGGCCAGGTCGACGCCGAGGGGCGCACTGGCGTCGGCGGGTCGCAGGAAGGCGCCGCTGGTTGCGTCGTCGTCGAGGTCGAGGAGCAGCCGGGTCTCGAGCGCCGAAGCCTGCAACCCGTCGACGGCCGGCAACTCGAGGCGGAAATAGAGGTGGTAGTGATCCGCCAGCGCCGCCGCGTGGGACGGCCATTCATCGAAGGCGCCGTCGAGCACGACGATCGGCGCCGCGGCACGGGCCCCAAGGGCCGGGATCGCCAGCACCGCGAAGAGCAGGGCAAGCCGTCTCATGCCCTGCGCCCTTCCATGCGATGCACCAGCCCCCCTCGCGCCGGCGCGCTAGAGGTTCATCGCCTGCAGGACGTCGTTGCGCAGCCGGTCGCCGAGGAACAGGCGCGCGTCCTCCATCGCCTGCACCAGTCCCTGGTCGAACACCAGCAGCCCGGTCTCGTCGGTGCGCAACACGCCATTCTTGCGCAGCCGGCCGATGAAGCCGCGGAACAGGGTCTTGTCGAAGAACTCCGGCGCGCTGAACTGGAACAGCATGGACATGCGCTGCGCCATCAGGTGACACATGTCTTCGAGCTGGCCCGGCCGCAGCGTTCCGGAACCATGCTTGGCCAGCAGCGCCGCCGTCATGTAGAAGCGCTCCAGCGTCTGCACGGAGCATTGCGCGAGCAGCCACAGCTGGATTGCCTCCGGCGTGTGCGGGGCGGGCCGGCGCAGGCAGGCCTGCCCGCCGGCGTCGTCCCGCCGCAGCAGGCCCAGATCGACCAGCGTCTCGATCACGCGATCCATCTCGGCCTCGACTTCCTCCGGGCGCCAGCGCAGGTGCAGCTCGCCGCCGAGGTAGGGATAGACCATGCGCGCAAGGCCATGGACGCGCTCGACGGCCAACACCGACTTGTCGAGGAAACAACAGGCGACGATCGACGGCAGGGCGACCAGGTGGGCGGCATTGTTGCGGAAATAGGTCGCCAATAGCGCCTCCTTGGGCGCCAGCGTAATGACGTCACCCAGGCGGTGAGGGCGACGCTCCAGCAAGCCGAGCCGCTCGCCATAGGCGATCATTTCCGCGCCCCCGAGCTCGGTCACGGTCACGCCCGGGTCGTAGGGCGCCTTGCGCAGCAGCGCCGCGAACAGTTCCAGGATGCGCACCAGCGGCTGCTCGACCATGGCCTGGCGCGGGGTCGCCAGCAGTGCCAGCGCGAGCAAGTTGACCGGGCTGGCGGCAGCGGCGCTGTTGATGCGGGCGAGGATTTCCTCGCCCAGCATCTCCACCACCGGTCCCGTCCAGGCCGGTTTCTCGTCCTCATCGAGCGGCTCTTCGCGCCAGCCGGGGCGCGCCTGTCCCAGTACCTCGTCCAGGAAGATCGGCGCACCGAAATTCACGTGCACCCGGCCGAACTCGCGCCGCAGCTGGCGAATCGCCTTGACCATGCCGAGCAGCGTCTCTTTCTCTTTCGGGCGCCCGGACAGCTCGGAGAGGTAAGAGCGACCCTCGAACAGCCGCTCGTAGCCGAAGTACACCGGCACGAACACCACCGGCCGCACCGGCTCGCGCAGGTAGGCGCGCACCGTCATCGACAGCATGCCCGGCTTCGCCGGCAGCAGCCGTCCCGTGCGGCTGCGGCCACCCTCGATGAAATACTCCATCGCCACGCCCTTGGCCAGGTTCAGCGCGAAGTAGCGCTGGAACACCGCCGCGTAGAGCGGGTCGTCGCGGAAGCTGCGGCGCATGAAGAATGCGCCGCCGCTGCGCAGGATCGGGCCGATCACCGGCAGGTTGAGGTTCACCCCGGCGGCGATGTGCGGCGGCACGAGGCCATGCTGGTAGACCACGTAAGACAGCAGCAGGTAGTCGATGTGGCTGCGGTGGCAAGGCACGTAGATGACCTCGTTGCCCTCCGACACCGCCTTGAGCCGATCGATGCCGCTGACTTCCACGCCATCGTACAGGCGGTTCCACAGCCACTTCAGCAGCCGCTCCATCACCCGCACCGTCGTGTAGCTGTAATTGGCCGCGATCTCGTTGGCGTAACGCCGCGCGCGCGCGACTGCCTTGTGGATCGGCACCTTGTTCGACTCGCTGTGGCGGCGAATGGCCTTGCGCACCGGGTCGGAATTCAGCACCTGGTTGAGCAGCGTCCGCCGGTGCGACAGGTCGGGACCGATGGTGGCGATGCGCAGGCGCCGGAAATGCACCCGCAGCACGCGGCCGAGCTTGCGCGCCACCAGCGCCGGCGTGGGCCCCTCGGCGACCAGCCGGGAAAGCAGCACGGGCTCGCTGAACTGCACCAGCACGTTGCGGCCATGGAAAATGATGACGAACAGCTTGCGCAGCCGCCCCACCAGGCCCCAGTCCTCGGAGAACAGCAGCTTGAAGAATGAGCCTTCCTTGTCCGGCGAGCGGCCCCAGAACACCGAGACCGGGACGATCACGACCTCGGGGACCCGGCCGGACTGGACCGCCTCGGCCAGCCGCTCGAGCCGGCCGGGACGGCCCTTGCGCCGCCGCCGCGGGCGCCTCAGGTAAGCCACCGCGCGCCACTCGCGCTGGCCGGAAAGCATCATCCCGGCACCGGGGCGCGGCAGGCCGCGGCGGATGCATTCCTGCTCCAGCACCGCCAGGTCGGCCATGCCGGGATGCTCCAGCACGTAGCAGACGGGCTGGCCGCCGAGCGCCGCGAGGCGCTGCAGCTGGGCTTCGAGCGTGCGCGTGCGCACCCACAGGAACAGCAGTTTCCTGGTGAGCAGCAGCGCGAGTCGCCAGAGACTGTGCCACGGGTACATGAGGCCCGCGAGTTTACCCGTCCGGGCCGTCCCGCGGCAGTGGCGGCGTCCGCAAGCGCCGGCCGCGGTTTGGCTTTCCGCGGCGATGGCCTTTACCCTTGGGGCATGACCGACCCTGGGGCGCTACCGCAATGGGATGCCCGCTGGGCGCTGTTTCTCGACGTGGACGGCACCCTGCTGGAGATCGAGTCGCACCCGGACGCGGTGCGCGTCGCGCCCGAGCTGAAGCACCTGCTGGCGCGGGCCGGCCGTGCGCTCGACGGGGCGCTGGCGCTGGTCAGCGGCCGCACCATTGCCGGGCTCGACGCGCTCTTTGCCCCCCTGCGCCTGCCGGCGGCCGGCCTCCACGGTCTCGAGCGACGCGATGCAACCGGTCGCGTGCACTACCCCGAGGGCTACGCCGGCCGCATCGCGGCGGCACGCGCGGGACTGCTGGAGTTCGTGCAGTCCGCCCCTGGGCTGCTGCTGGAGGACAAGGGCGCGGCGCTGGCGCTGCACTTCCGCAATGCTCCCGAGCTGGAGGACGCCTGTCGCCACCATGTGGAGGTGGCGCGTGCAGCCGCCGGCGACGATTTCCACGTCCAGCAGGGCAAGCGCGTGTTCGAGCTCAAGCCCTCGGGCCGGGACAAGGGCACGGCGGTGGCCGCGTTCATGACCGAGCCCCCCTTCCAGGGCCGGCGCCCGGTGTTCGTCGGTGACGACGTGACCGACGAGGACGGCTTCCGGGCCGTGAATGCGCTCGGCGGAATTTCCATTCGTGTCGGCGAGGCTGGCTCCACGGCTGCGCATCATGCCGCGGCCGGCGTGGCCTGCATCCTCGACTGGCTCGCCCTCTGCCCGGAGGAATCCCATGCCCCCGAATAAGGACCCCTCGCTGGAACTGGCCGTCATCGGTAACTGCCAGGTCAGTGCGCTGGTCGACGAGCTCGGCCGGATGGTCTGGGCCTGCATGCCGCGTTTCGACAGCGATCCGGTGTTCTGCGCGCTGCTGATGGGCGACCAGCGGGCCGTGGACAAAGGCGTGTTCGAGGTGGTGCTGGAGGACTGCGTGCGCGCCGAGCAGGCCTACGTCGAGAACACGCCGATCCTCGAGACCCTGCTCCACGACGCCCATGGCGGCTGCATCAAGCTGGTCGACTTCGCGCCGCGCTTCGAGCAGTTCGAGCGCAGCTTCCATCCCTACATGTTCGTGCGCCAGCTGATCCCGGTCACCGGCAACCCGCGGGTCACCGTGCGGCTGCGGCCAGCCGGCCACTACGGGGCGGAGGAAGCGCGCCAGACCTTCGGCAGCAACCACGTTCGTTACCTGTTGCCCGAGGTGACCTTGCGACTCACGACGGATGCCTCCGTGTCGAGCGTGCGGGAGGAACGCACCTTCCGCCTGTCGAAGCCGGTCAGTTTCATCCTCGGGCCGGACGAGAGCCTGCCCGAGTCGGTCGCCCGGACCAGCCGGCTGCTGTACGAGCAGACGCGCAACTACTGGCGCGGCTGGGTGCGTGGGCTGGCCGTGCCCTTCGAGTGGCAGGACGCCGTGATCCGCGCAGCCATCACCCTCAAGCTCTGCTCCTACGAGGATACCGGCGCGATCATTGCCGCCATCACCAGCTCCATTCCCGAGGCCGCCGGCACGGCGCGCAACTGGGACTATCGTTACTGCTGGCTGCGCGACAGCTTCTTCGTGGTGCACGCGCTCAACCGGCTCGGCGCCACGCGCACCATGGAGGCGTACCTCGACTGGATCCTCAACGTCGCCGCCGGCAGCGACGGCAAGGGACTGCAGCCCGTGTACGGCATCAGCGGCGAGGCTGACCTGAGCGAGTCGACCGTGCCCCACCTGCCGGGCTATCGCGGCATGGGCCCCGTCCGGGTCGGGAACCAAGCCTGCGAGCAGGTGCAGAACGATGTCTACGGCGCGGTGGTGTTGTCCGCCGCCCAGGCCTTCTTCGATCGCCGCCTCGGCACGCCGGCCGGCCCGGCGCAGCTCGAACTGCTGGAGCAGATCGCGCAACGCGCCGAGGCGCTGTTCGACCAGCCGGACGCCGGCATCTGGGAATATCGCGGCCGCGCGCGGGTGCACACTTTTTCCAGCGTCATGTGCTGGGCGGCCTGCGACCGGCTGGCGCGCATCGCTGCGCACCTCGGCGATGCCGACCGCACGCGGCGCTGGCGCGAGGCGGCTGACCGGATTCACGAGGTGATCTGCGCCCGGGCATGGGACGCGGAGCAGGGCTGCTTCACCGAGAGCTTCGATGGCAAGAGCCTGGACGCCAGCATGCTGTTGCTCAGCGACCTCGGGTTCCTGCAGCCGGACGACCCGCGTTTCCGCAGCACCGTGGAGTGCCTGGAGCGCGACCTGCGGCGTGGCCGGCACATGTTCCGCTACCGCGAGGCCGACGATTTCGGCGAGCCGGAAACCGCCTTCAACATCTGCACCTTCTGGTACATCAACGCGCTTGCGCAGATCGGGCGCAAGGACGAGGCGCGTGAACTGTTCGAGGAAATGCTGAATTGCCGGACGCGCCTCGGGCTGCTGTCCGAGGACCTGGAGGTCAAGAGCGGCGAGTTGTGGGGCAACTTCCCGCAGACCTACAGCCTCGTCGGCATCATTCTCGGCGCCATCCGCCTGAGCAAGCCATGGGAGGACGCGTTTTGAGCCGCCTGATTGCCGTCTCGAACCGGGTCGCGGCGCCGTCCGGTGGCAAGTCTGCCGGCGGGCTCGCGGTCGGCATACTCGCGGCACTGCGCCAGAGCGGCGGGCTGTGGTTCGGCTGGGGCGGAAAGACCTGTCGCGGCGAGCCGGCGGAGCCGAGTATCGAACGGCGCGGCAACATCGGCTTCGCCACGATCGACATCGACGCTGCCGAGTTCGACGGCTACTACAACGGCTACTGCAATGGTTCCCTGTGGCCGTTGTTCCACCACATGCTGGGCATCTTCGCCTACGACCGCGCCCACGAAGTCGCCTACCAGCGAGTCAACCAGGTCTTCGCGCGCAAGCTCCGGCCCCTGCTCGAAGCCGAGGACCGCATCTGGGTGCATGACTATCACCTCATCCCGCTGGCGCAGGAACTGCGCCAGGCCGGCGTCACGCAGCCGATCGGGTTCTTCCTGCACGTCCCCTTCCCCGGCTTCGACGTGCTGCGCACGCTGCCCGGGCACCGGGCGCTGCTGCATGCGCTGGTGCACTACGACGTGGTCGGTTTCCAGACCAGGCAGGACTGCGAGAACTTCCTCGGCGGCTTGCGGGCGGTGGGCCTCGGCGAACGCGGGCCCGACGGCAGCGTCACCGCGCTCGGCCGCCGACTGCGGGTCGAGGCCTTCCCCATCGGCGTCGACGTCGTGGAAGCCGAGGAGCAGGCCATGGCCTCGGTCCAGTCGGTGGCGGTACAGCGCCTGGCGCGCGACATCGGCAGCCGCGAACTGGTCATCGGCGTCGACCGGCTGGACTACAGCAAGGGACTTCCGGAGCGCTTCCAGGCCTTCGAGACCCTGCTGGAGCGCCACCCGGCGAGCCATCGCCAGCTGGTGTTCCTGCAGGTCGCCTCGCCGACACGCTCCGGCGTGCGCGCGTACCAGGAAATTCGCCACCAGCTCGAACGATCCGCAGGTCACATCAATGGCCGCTTCGCCGAACCCGACTGGACGCCGATCCGCTACATCAACCGTGGCATGTCGCGGAAGATGCTGATGGGCTACTTCCGGGTCGCGCGCATCGGACTGGTCACGCCGCTCAGGGACGGCATGAACCTGGTGGCCAAGGAGTTCGTGGCAGCGCAGGACCCGGCCGACCCGGGCGTGCTGGTGCTGTCGGAGCTGGCCGGCGCGGCGGTTGAACTGGCTGACGGCGCCCTGCTGGTCAACCCCTATGACCGCGTCGGCGTGGCAGATGCACTGCTGAGGGCAGCCGAGCTGCCGCTGGCGGAGCGCCAGGCGCGGCACTCCTCCATGATGCGGGTGCTGCGCGGAAACGACATCCACGCCTGGCGCAATCGTTTCGTCGAAGCCCTGGGTGGGTGAACCGGCCCGGGTGATCCGGGCCTTCGGGGCGCTTCAGGCGCGACCGCGCACCAGCAGGTGGCGGTCGCTGGCCTCAGCCACGGTAAAGTGCCCCAGCCCGGCCCGCCCGAGTTGCGCCCGCACCTCCCCCGGCTCGAATGCCGCCAGCAGGGAATTGAAGAAGTCGCGCCGCAGCACCTCCGGCTCCCCGGCGGCGTACTGGTCGACCAGGGCCTGCGCCGCCTCCGGGCTGGCGGGACGCATCAGGTCCATCACCAGCACGTGGGCGCCCGGCGCCGCATGGGCGTGGATCGCTTGCCACAGCACAGCCGGCTCGTGCAGGTGATGCAACAGGCTGTTGGAGACCACCGCCTCGTAGGTGGCGCGCGGCAGCTGCGCACCCGGCACCCGGCCCGTGATGAAACGCACGCGCGCGGCCAGCGCCGGCTCGGCCGCCAGCGCGGCATGCCCGAAGGCCAGCATCGCCTCCGACCCGTCCAGCCCGTGCACCTCGATGCCCGGCGCGGCGCGGGCGAGACGCAGTGCAATGTCACCCGGCCCGCAGCCGAGGTCCAGCACCGCCGCCCCGGCCGGCAGCGCGCCGAGGAACTCGCCGCAGAGCGCCGCGAAGCGCGCGTTCGGTTCCTCGAAATCCGCCTCGGCATAGGCCCGCGCCTGCGCCTCGTCGTCCATCAACTCCGGTTCGGTGATGCGCTCCATGAGTCCCTCCGCCGTCGGGCCGCCGCGCCCGGCTCCGGGATGTTAGCGTATTGCGGAACGGGCAACGGCGGAGAGCGGCATGGGCGAGTTCACGGGCAACGTGGTGATCGTGACGGGCGCGTCGGAGGGCATCGGCCGGGCCCTGTGCCTGGCGCTAGCGCCGCAGCGGCCGAAGCTGGTGCTGTCGGCGCGCAATGCCGGGCGGCTGGAATCCCTTGCGGCCGAGTGTCGCGCCGCCGGTGCGGAGACGCTGGTGGTGGCGGGGGATCTCACCGACGAGCACGCCTGCCGCGCGCTGGTGGACGCCACCCTGGCGCATTTCGGCCGGCTCGACACGCTGGTGGCGAACGCCGGACGGACCATGTGGGCGCGGGTGGACGAGGTCAGCGACGCCTCGATCTTCCGCGAGGTGATGGAACTGAACTATTTCTCCGTGGTGTCACTGACGCTCGCGGCACTGCCCGCGCTGAAGGCCTCGCGCGGCCGTCTGGTGCCGGTGGCGAGCGTGGCCGGCCTCACCGGCGTGCCGGCGCGCAGCGGCTACTGCGCCAGCAAGCACGCCATGGTGGGCTTCTTCGACTCGCTGCGCATCGAGCTGGCCGATACCGGCGTCACGGTCACCCTGGTGTGCCCGGACTTCGTGTTGTCGGAGATCCACCGCCGCGCGCTCGACGGCGCCGGCCGGCCGCTCGGACAGAGCCCGATGCAGGAAGCGAAGATCATGACCGCCGAGGCCTGCGCCGCACTGATGGTCGACGCCATGGCCGCGCGCCGGCGCATGCTGATCACCTCGCGTCGCGGCAAGCTCGGCCGGTGGCTGAAGGCGTTCGCTCCCGGGCTGGTCGATCGCATCGCCGCGCGCGCGATCGCGACGCGCAGCTGACTCAGCCCAATTGCAGGTCGTCGAGGAACCAGTCGAAGCAGCGGTTGATCTCGAAGATCCTGTCGTTGAGGCGGTGGTCGCCGTCGATCAGGTGCAGGGCCGAACGGTACTGCGTCGCGAAGCGGATGCTGTTGGCCGGGGGCACTATGTCATCGCGCCAGCCGTGCACTATCGCGATGCGCCGCGCCACCGGCACCGGCGTGTACT
>ERZ869909.2196-NODE-2196-length-13599-cov-11.597619_pt1 | contig 13599 bp, 16 predicted proteins | sample MGYA00520892_ERZ869909 | MGnify/ENA primary metagenome ERZ869909 (study PRJEB32215, sample SAMEA104723947) | bioreactor metagenome | biome: bioreactor; feature: anaerobic bioreactor; material: water | place: China | collected 2015-03-12 ... | reverse complement strand
ATGTGAATAAATTCATTGCTCAACTATTTTAGGTTCAATCAAATATACAAAATTATTGGTGATTACGGATATTCAAATTTATTTTTACAGAAAACGATTCAAAAAACTATTTTTGCCGTTTAATGACTGAAGGTATTTTAGACTTTATTGAAAACCGGGTGATGAGCTATGAAGAGGCTGGTCAGGTACCCGTGCATTTTGTGGGCACTGTGGCTCATTTTTCTAAAGACATTATTTTAGAATGTTTGCAAAAGCACCATCTAAAGCCCGGGAATATCGTTAAAAGACCTATAGACGGATTGATAGAGTATTACAGAAAAAACAAAATGAACGCATGAGTTTTCCGAAAATAAATCCGGTAACAACCAACGCCTGGGCCGAGTTGACCAAGCACTTTGCCGAAATCAAAGACAGTAAAATGCAACAGTTTTTTGCGGAAAACGCTCACCGAACTCAGGACTTTTCAATCAGTTGGAACAACTTTTATCTGGACTATTCCAAAAACAGAATCACTTCCAAAACCCGGGATTTGTTAGTGCAACTGGCTGAAGAAACAGGTCTGAAAGAAGCTATTGAGGCACAATTCTCAGGCGAAAAAATCAATGAGACCGAAGACAGGGCTGTGCGCCATACCGACCTGCGAAATTTTGATAACTTACCCAAACAAGTAAAAAGAACCTTGAAAAATATGCGCGTTTTTTCCAAGCGTGTCATTGATAAAACCCGAAGAGGATACACCGGTAAACCATTTACAGACATTGTCAACATTGGCGTGGGCGGAAGCGATTTAGGAGCTGATATGGCCACCAGAGCTTTGGGGCATTATCAAAACCATTTAAAGGTTCATTTTATATCAAACATAGACGGAGACCACGTGCGGGAAGTTTTAAAAAACCTCGACCGCGAAACCACACTTTTTATAATAGTTTCAAAATCGTTTACCACACAGGAAACCCTTACCAATGCGCAAACCGTGAGAAACTGGTTTTTGGAGAAGGCCACCATACTCGATATTGAAGCCCATTTTGTAGCTGTTTCAGCAAATAGTAAAGAAGCAGAAAACTTTGGCATAACCCCTGAAAATACCTTCCCGATGTGGGATTGGGTAGGGGGGCGTTTTTCACTGTGGAGTGCTGTGGGGCTTTCCATCTGCCTGTCAGTGGGCTATGCCAACTTTGAAAAGCTTTTAAAAGGTGCACACGAAATGGATGTACATTTTAAAACAGCCCCCTTTAGACAGAATATGCCGGTGATGATGGCTTTGATTTCCATCTGGTATAACAATTTCTTTAAATCAGAAACTGAGGCAGTAGTTCCTTATACGCAATACCTTTCAAAATTAATCCCTTATTTGCAGCAGGCTGTTATGGAGAGCAATGGCAAGCAAGTGGACAGAAACGGGCAGCGTGTTACTTATGAAACCGGGACCATTGTTTGGGGAAGCACCGGCACCAATGCCCAGCATGCCTTTTTTCAGTTGCTGCATCAAGGCACCAAGCTTATTCCTGTTGATTTTATCGCTTTCGCGAAAGCACTTAACAAGCAAGACCACCACCATGATATTTTACTGGCCAATTGCTTTGCTCAATCAGAAGCCCTTTTAAACGGAACCGCAGATGAAGACATTCAAAATCCGCACAGAATCTTTGAAGGCAACCGGCCTTCCAACACGCTGTTGATTGAAAAATTAACCCCTGAAACGCTCGGCGCACTCATTGCTCTTTATGAGCACAAACTGTTTGTGCAAGGGGTAGTTTGGAACATCTACAGCTATGACCAATGGGGAGTGGAACTGGGCAAAAAACTGGCGAAGGAAACCTTGGAGGCCATACAGGGAAAGCAGGTTGATAGCTTGCATCCGTCCACCCGTTCCTTAATAAAAAGAATTAAATCTTAATCAGCGTTTTCAGGTTTTTGTGGTGGTTCAATATTCATGGAACGGTAGTACATACTCAGTTTTTTTTTCAATCTACGGTACCGGAAAACCCCAATAAAAATCAATAAACCACTCAATCCAAAAACAGTATAAGCCAGCCAGCTAAAACTGGCAAAACCTTCATATTCCATAATGGCAACCCCGGCAATACCCAGATAGAGCGACGCCCGGATGTATGAAAACAAGGTGCGCTCGTTGGCCAAAGAAGTGCGTTCCATTGCAAGAAAATCCCTAAGGATTATTTTTTCCCTGTTTCTGAAAAACTTGGGTTTTGGAAGGATGTTAATTTTTTTCATCACAAAAATTTAAACAGGCCAGAAATACAGGATTAAAGGTACGCCAATAAAAATTATTGCCAAAGTGAGTGGCAGTCCCATTTTCCAGTAATCACTGTATTTGTATCCTCCGGGGCCCATCACCAGTGTGCTGGAGTGATGACCTATGGGTGTTAAAAAAGCACAGGAGCCTGCCACGGCAACAATCATTAAAAATGGATCGGGTGAGTGTCCAAGATTGTTGGCAACTTGAATGGCAATGGGCGCCATAAGCACCACCGTAGCCGAGTTATTAATAATATCAGACAATAAAATGGTAACTACCATTAATAGTCCGGCTATCAGCCAAACGGGTTGGTCGCTTCCAAGGTCGAGCAACATACCGGTTATGGTTTCTGCTCCGCCACTGGTTTCAAATGCGTTGCCCACAGGTATCATAGCCGCCAAAAGGATAATCACCGGCCAATCTACACTGTTGTAAACTTCTTTGAGGGGTAAAATGTTTGTAATTACCAAGGCAACGGCAGCAATTGAAAATGCAATTTCAACCCGCATCAACCCTGAAACTACCAGTGCAATGGCCCCCATAAAGATTGCTAAAGCTCCTAATATTTGATCTTTGCGGTCGATGGATAAATCTCTTTTAGCAAGAGGTAAGCACTCCAAATTTTTCAGCGCTTCCTGAATATTTCTTTCTTCCCCCTGGAGCAGCATTACATCTCCGGCTTTGATATTTATCAATGAAATGCGTTTACTTATGGTTCGGTCTTGACGACCAACAGCTAGTACATTGATTAGATATTGCTCTCTGAGACGAAAATCAGTTACGGTATAACCTATAAGCGGCGAGCTGGGTAGTACAATGGCTTCAACAGTTTGTATGTCTTCGGCTCCTTTTGCCTTGTCACGCAAGCGCCTTCCTTCTGCCAGTATGGTTTTTGAGCTTTTGAGAAAGGCCTTGAGTTCATCGGTGTCTGCTTCAATTATCAACACATCGTTTACACGAAATTCCTCCCAGGGCGATGGTGCGTGAATCCGGATATCGTTTCTGATAATTCCCAGAATTTCCACATCGGTTTTAAGAGTTTCCTTAAACTTTGAAAACGGAGTGCCCACCAAAATAGACTCTTCTGAAACAACAACTTCAGTAATATAGTTTTCAATTTCAAACATATTTCCAGACACACCTGCCGGTTGTCTTTTGGGCAGAAACCGCCAGCCAATCAGAGTGACATAAAACAAGCATACCACTGTCAAAACAATGCCCACCGGAGCAAAATCAAAAATTCCGAAGCGTTCTCCAACCGCCTCTTCTCTAAAGGTTGAAATGATGATATTGGGGGGAGTACCTATCATTGTAATCATTCCGCCAAGAATGGAAGCAAAGGCCAGCGGCATTAAAATCAGAGAAGGCGAAAACTTGTGTTTTCTTGAGAGATGCAGAGCTACCGGCATAATAATCGCTAAGGCGCCAATATTGTTGATGAACGCTGAAGCAAAGGCAACAATAAACGAAAGCAAAATAATTTGCACCCAAAGCCTGGAGGATACTTTACTAATCCAGTTTACAATAACATCCACCAGACCTGAAAACTGCAATCCCTTACTGATAATTAAAACTGCTGCCACCGTTATAACTGCCGGATGACTCAAGCCGGAAAAGGCATCTTCACCGGGAATAATTTGAAACAAAACCAAAGTTATAAGCGCAAAAAAGGCAACAACGTCATACCTGAATTTGTTCCAAATGAACAGAATAAGTGAGACGCCCAGCGTAGCAAAAACAATGGTTTGCTCCATAAGTTTAAATCAGATGATGGTTTATCAAATTAAATCATTTTTTTTGGATTATTAAACACGAACGTCAATAAACAAAAAAAACCGATGTATTAACATCGGTTTTTTTGGGAAAATTAGGTAATTTTTATTCCTCCATCATGGCTTGTAAACGCATTTGCAATGCAAAATCGCTTTCCATCATTTCAGCAATAGCTTCAAAACGTTCTAAGGTAATGTTTTCTTTGGCGATGGCTGCCTCCATTTGTCTTTCAAAAACAGCATACATAGCCTCAAATTGAGCCATAATACTATCAAATTTTTCAGATTCTTCTGCAGTCATAGCGGCAAGTGTTACTTCATCTTCCATCATTGCGGCACCATAAAGTTCGTTGAAGCGCTCTAAGCTAATTCCCGAATTATTAACTACTTCCATCATTGTGTCTTGTGCCTCCATATTGATTTCCTGGATGCTTATTACTGCCTTTGCAAAATTGCCAAGTTCAACATCTGTCACTTCTTGTTGTGCAAAAGCGGCAGTGGAGATAAACATTAATGCAAATACAAGTCTTTTGCTTTGTTTAAGTAATGTGTTCATTATCGAATTTTTAAATTTAAGGATGTGAAACTACAATTTTATTGCCAAGGTGACAATAAATCACAGAATATTTTTTAAAACTTTAACCAAAGAGCCAACGATAAATATCGTTGCCATTGGCAAACAACACCAGCGCAATTAAGAGGAAAAAGCCCACCATTTGTGCATACTCCATTACTTTTTCATTGGGTTTTCTGCCGGTGACCATTTCATACAGTAAAAATACTACATGACCTCCATCCAAAGCCGGAATGGGCAGTATATTCATAAAAGCCAGAATGATGGAAATCAAGGCAGTGGTTTGCCAGAAACTTAACCAGTCCCAGGTGTCAGGAAAAAGACTGCCAATGGCTCCAAAACCACCCACTTGGGTGGCTCCTTTTTTAGTGAATACATATTTGAATTGAGCTACATAGTCTCTTAAAATGTCATAGCCAAAACTAGTTCCGTATTTTAAACTTTCCCACAAGTTGTACTCTCTGTGTATGGAGTCAAAATTTCTTAAAGGTGCAACACCTATCAGGCCTTTTTCATCCGGTGTAATGGTTAAGTTAACCATCTCACCGTTTCTGTCAACCACAGTCTCCAGCACATTGCCTGCATTGTTCCTGACGGTTTCAGTAAACTTGTGCCAGTAAACGGTTTCTTCGCCATTTACAAAAACAATACGATCGCCCTTTTGAAGTCCCGATTTTTCAGCCGGACTGTCAGGCAGAACCATGTCAATTACAGGTTCAATTAAGGGTACAAAAGGTTCAAAAATGCCAGCCTGAAACATTTGATGGCCTATTTCTTCAGGCACTGATAATACAGCGGTGCTTCCGTCCTGACGTAACACTTCTACCGTTTCAACATTCCTTAAAAACAAGAATTTATTGATGTCAAGTACATTTTCAAAATGCTCGCCATTAACTTTTAAAAACTGGTCGCCGTCTTGAAAACCATAGGGATGTACAATTTCGTGCACAGCAAAACCATCGGGCATCGTATCCGGAGTAACAAAATCACGTCCGTATTGAAAAAGAATAAAAGAATAGATTAAAAAACCCACTATGATGTTTACCGTAACACCACCCACCATAATGATAAGCCGCTGCCAGGTGGGTTTTGAGCGAAACTCCCATGGCTGTGGTGGTTGTTTCATTTGCTCCTTGTCCATGCTTTCGTCTATCATTCCGGCAATTTTTACATAACCGCCTAGCGGCAACCAGCCGATACCGTAAGTGGTTTCGCCTATTTTCTTTTTAAACAGTGAAAACTTTACATCAAAAAAGAGGTAGAATTTTTCTACTCGGGTTTTAAAAATTTTGGCGGGAATAAAGTGCCCCAGCTCGTGAAGAACGATTAATATCGATAAGCTTAAAATAAGCTGAATGGCTTTTACAAAAAACGGATCCATAAATTCATTTACATTGAACGTGCAAAAGTAAGGTTTTAGAACTAGTTTTTAAAGACTTGTTTTCAATTGACTAATTTTTAACTCAAAACGGGTTTAAAAACCCCTGTAAAATCAGTACCTTTGCAGCGGTTTTTACGGGAATTTATATGCTTCAGTTTTTTTCCAAATACAAATTTTTTGCGGTAGTGATGCTGGTGCTTTCAGCCATTATTGTTACGGCAATTTATCAAATATTAAAGCCCAACCCCACACTGCCGGTTTATCAGCCCAATAGAGTAAATCCTGAGTTAGTGGATGAATCCAAAAGGCGTGTCAAAAAATACCATACCATAGACGATTTTGCGCTGCTAAATCAAAATGGTGATACCATTACCCTGCAGGATTATGAAGGTAAAATCTACATTGCCGATTTCTTTTTTACTACCTGCCCCACTATTTGCCCCATTATGAAAGACCACATGGTAAAATTGCAACATATTTTGATGGACAATGATGAGGTGTTGTTGCTGTCGCACAGTGTGACCCCGGAGATTGACAGCGTGCCAGTTTTAAAGGCGTATGCCAAGAGCAAAGGAGTGATTGACGCTAAATGGAATATGCTCACCGGCGATAAAAAACAGATTTATGACCTTGCCCGAAAGTCTTATCTCGTTGCCAAAGACGAGTCTTATGGTGGCGATTATGATATGATTCACACCGAAAATTTTGTGCTGGTGGACACCCGAAGACGCATTCGCGGGTTTTATGACGGTACCGATTGGGTGGAGATGGAACGCTTGCTGGCAGACCTTGAAATACTCCAGCGGGAAGAACACCAAAGCCGTTAATTTACTTTATAAAAACTTCAAGATTGTACTTTCTTTTACCCACAGGCTCTGTGCTAATTGGATAAGGCGACAAGCGGTAACCGATATAGGTTTTAGTCTCTGAAACAAACAGCGTGTTTTCACTTTCACGGCCAATGCTTGAGCCATGAAAAATAAGTTCTTTTTCTGTAGTCTCCTCGTTTGATGTAACAGAAACGGAAACTTTTGCCTGTCCCGCCCAAATACAAGTCACATCACTGGGGCAACGGGAGTCTTCAATCACTTTTAAAAATGTAACCAAGGTGTTTTCAAACTGTACAGTGCTACCCAAAGGGATTTTAGCAACGATTACCGGCGGCTGAATGTTTGTTTCCTGAGCTGTAAAAATGCTTATAGAAAAAAGTGCCAGCAGTAAAAGTTTTATTTTCATTAGACAAAAATTTTAATTCTCACGTTTGTGAAGTTCTTCTTTTAAACTTCTAAGGTTATTCATCGTGGGAATCATCGCCGCAAACAGGAAAAGCGGTATGGCTAACTGTACACCGGCTTTCCATGTGCCTTCAAGCATTTGATAAAACATATATACTCCAAAAAGTATCAGTAAGACCAGTGCAACAAACAGCGCAGAAGTGCTTGATTTTATTTTGCTTTTTAACTCCTCGACTGATAATTTTTCAAGTTCTTCTTTATTCATAGTGTTTTTTTAAACTTATTGACGTTTAACTAATGCAAAAAAATCATTCTCCAGCGGCAAATATCCTTGGTCATAGACAAAATAATATACTGTCCCGGCTTTGGTAGTGTAGATGCCCGTGAAATAATCAAAATTAAACCCCAGCTTTAAAAGTTTGTCGCGGGTGGTTTTGGTTTTTTCTTCGGGGTTGAGGCTTTCCAGTATGCGGTAGTTTTTTCGCAAAGCGTTGTTGATGTTGCGCACCAGATTTTTGCTGTCTTTATTAAACTGATTGTTATAACTGTTGCGGCAGGCATCGTTGCAAAACTTCTTGTCTGCCCGGCCAATCAGCTTGTCTCCACATTCCAAACACTTTTTTTCCATAAATACCATTTTAATACAAGCGGGGAGTGGTATAAAGATAGAAATTATTTTTGTTGACGGAGTATGCAGGGATTAATCTTTTTATGCTGTTAGAGCCAGATGAAGAGCATACATCATTTTATTACAGGCACATTTCTATGAAAAACACGAAATCATTGGACATTCCCAAAAGATGGCTGGGATAAATGGATGGAGTCAAGTGTCTGGGATAGATTATTGAAAAATTAATTTTGAAAAGAAAGGATTATTAGATAATGTTATTGTTTTTTCAGTATTTTGGTTGAGGGAATAGAACTTTTTAAGAAATACAGGAAGTCATACGATAGATTGTGCGGTAGCGGAGATTCTATATACCAAAAAAGTGATAAATATGTATAAAATTGTTGGTTTAATAATTTGGTTAATAATTGGCATTACGTGTATTTATATGGGTGCTTATATACGATTTTTGTTTTTCAACAAACATAAAAAAAGTTATAAATCTATTTCGAATGATTATTATTACGTTAATTATGTTATTGGGCTTTTTATTTTTATTTGCTTTTTTATGATTTATAAGTTTATATTGAAGTAATAGATAATGTACCCCATTTGGTGTTATTAGTAAAATTCAAACCATAAATCACAAATACACGATACATTCAACTCAAATATTCTTATTCTCTTTTTTCCAATCCCAATGAACCCCGAAACCCTCCTCAACGAACTCACATTCAAGGCCACTCGCAGTAGCGGTGCGGGTGGGCAGCACGTCAATAAAGTGTCGTCCAGGATAGAATTGAGTTTTGACCTGCAAAACTCACAGGGGCTTTCAGAAGAAGAAAAAGCAAGACTTCAGGAAAAACTGGCTTCCCGTTTGACCAAAGACGGCATACTACTTTTAAGCTGTAGCGAAAGCCGCAGCCAGCATAAAAACAAAGCCATTGTTATCGAGCGGTTTCTGGAACTCATCAAAGAAAACCTCAAAGTCAAAAAAGCGCGCAAAAAAACCAAACCCTCGAAGACCGCCATTGAAAAACGACTAAAATCCAAACGCACTCAGGCACTTAAAAAAGCCGGAAGAAAACCCCCTGAAGTATAATCTCGCCTTGAACTGTAGAAAACTTCCACACTTTTTTGTGGAAATTATTCAAACTCTACAACTATCGAAATTTTCAAAAAAACATAACTATCAGTAAATGTGTTGCTTATATTATTTTTGAACACTTGGCGTGTTTCTTTCATTGTACTTATCAAATAATTTTTTTTAACCCTTAAACTTAAATATTATGAAAAAGTTAATGATAGTACCCGTTTTAGCATTAGGATTGCTGTTTACAACCAATGTCACTGCCCAGGAAGCTCGTCTGGCAGAAAAAGAGACTGCTATGCTTACAGTTGAAAAAGCTGAACAAGAAGCAAAAAAGCAAGATAAAAAATTCACCAGAATCGAAGCCAATCAATTGCCGGAAGCTGTAAGAACGGCAGTTGCAAGAGACTTTGAAGGTGCAACTATTGCTGAAGCTCACGTTTCTGAAGACAGAACTACTTATAAGTTGGTTGTAAACATTGGCAACGAAAGAAGAACGCTATATGCCGACGCTAACGGAAACTGGAAGAAGAAATAAAAAATTTAGTTAGTTAGTTTTTCCCTTTTTCCAATGAAGAGAAGTTATTATAAAGATAACTTCTCTTTTTTTTATGACTTTTTTAAACCCCTTGAAAGTTTCAAATTGTAAATTTGCTTTAAAGGCGAGTAAATGAAAAAAATACTTCTTGTAGAAGACGATGTGGCGTTTTGCAATATGCTTGAAACCTTTCTTTCAAAAAACGGGTTTTCGGTACATGCTGCTTACAATTTAAAATCGGCTTTTAATTTAATTAACACTACGCTTTTTGACCTTATTATTTCAGACATCAGGCTTCCTGAAGGGGAAGGTACCGAGATTTTAAAACAAGTGGTTTCAAAAAAACTGAAAACACAGGTGGTTTTGATGACCGGTTATGCCGATGTAAACACGGCTGTAGAAGCCATGAAAATAGGCGCTTTTGACTATTTGTCAAAACCCGTCACGCCAGACAAGTTATTAGAAACCATTAATACTGCTCTATCTAAAAATGCTGCTACAGTTGCTAAGCCTGAAACTGTAAAGACTCCTGTAAAAAAAGAATACATTGAAGGCATTAGCGATGCCGCCATAAAACTGAACGACTATATCCAGCTGGTTGCTCCCACAAACATGTCGGTTTTAATTACCGGCGAAAGCGGCACCGGAAAAGAATATATTGCAAACAGCATCCATAAATTGAGTAAACGTTCAAATGGCCCTTTCATTCCGGTGGACTGTGGTGCCATTCCAAAAGAAATTGCTTCCAGTGAGTTTTTTGGCCATATAAAAGGCTCGTTTACCGGAGCAATAAACGACAAAACCGGACATTTTGAAGCTGCCAACGGCGGCACCCTTTTTTTGGACGAAGTAGGCAACCTGAGCTATGACTTGCAAGTGCAGCTGCTAAGAGCCTTACAGGAGCGAAAAATAAAACCCGTGGGAAGCAACAAAGAAATAGCCGTTGACATCAGAATCATTACCGCTACCAATGAAAATCTGGAGCTTGCCGTTTTTGAAGGCAATTTTAGAGAAGATTTGTTTCACCGCCTCAATGAGTTTTCTATCAAGGCGCCGCTTTTAAAAAACCGAAGAGAAGACATCATTCTTTTTGCCGATTTTTTTCTTGAAAAAGCCAATCTGGAGCTTGAAAAAAACATCATCGGGTTTGAAAATGAAGTGATTGAGTTGTTTAAAAAATACCCTTGGCCGGGCAACCTCCGGGAGATGCAAAACACCATAAAACGAGCTGTTTTGCTTTGTCAATCCAATCTTATTTCTTTAAATGAGATTCCTAAAAAACTCATCGTTCAATCAGAAAAAAAAGAAACTGAACCCTTTGCACTCTTTAATGACAAAAATGAAATTGAACTTATTTTAAATGCGCTTGAGCAGGCAAACGGAAACAAGTCAAAAGCTGCAAAACTCCTGCAAATAGACCGAAAAACCTTATACAACAAGCTCAAGCAATATGATATTAAACTTTGATTTCAAATTGAAGTTTGTTTAAAATAACTATCAAGTCTATTTTAAACTTTGAAAAATCATCAGTGATTTCACTGAATATGCTTTCATCAAGGTTTTCAGTTTTTTCAATGTAGTCTATACAACTTTCAATTTTTAACTGTTTGAACATTGGCAGCATTTTATGTGCAATGGCCTTCATGCTTTCATAATCTTTATTCTTCATGGCTTTTTCAAATTCAATCAGGTTTAGATTGGTGCTGACAATAAACGATTCAAGTATTGCTTTTAGCGACTCTTTGTCTCCTTGCGTAAAAAGCAACACATCGTCCAGCTTATAAAAGTCACTAGGTGTTGTCTTATTTTCTACAGAAGTTGGGATGCTTATTTTTTCTCCCAAAAGCTTTAAGAGCTCTTCGGGATTGTAGGGTTTAGTGAGTTTTGCATAAAAGCCTTTTTCTATATATTCCTGATTTGAAAAATCAGTATTTCCGGAAAGTGCTATCACCGGCAATTGTGCAATTTTATTGTTTTGCCTGATGTTTTTCAGCAATTCAAAACCATCCATCTCCGGCATTTGAATGTCTGTAAGCACAAAATCAAAAGCTTCATTTTCTAAAATTTCAAGCCCTTGAACTGCAGAAGCTACTTTTTTGGCAATAATGTTTTTTGTGGAAAGTATTTCGGCTGTGAGTGTTCTTTGGGCTTCTTCATCATCAATAATAAGCACTTTTTTTGTTTGAGGTAATAGGGTTTTTTTTGACGGTTTTTCAACATCAAAATCTTGGGGGGCAAACTCCACCGGAAGGTAGAAGAAAAAGGTTGACCCCTTGTCAGGTTGGCTTTCCACAAAAATATGCCCGTTCAACAGGGTGACGATTTTTTTGGTAATGGCCAGCCCCAATCCATAACCGCCATATTGTTTTTCAATGTTTTCATCGGCTTGGGTAAATTCATCAAAAATCTGTTTTTGGTGTGCTTTCGAAATTCCGATGCCTGTATCTTTGACCTTGATGTAGAGTGTATTGGGATTTTTCTTTACTTTTTTTAGTGAAGCCATAATGGCAATTTCGCCCCTGTGTGTAAACTTATAGGCATTTGAAATCAAATTGGTCAACACTTGCTTTAAGCGCAATGGGTCTGATACTACATCATCTTGCAAACTTTTATCTACCGTAATGTTTATTGCGAGATTTTTAGAATTTTCAGGAATGGCATTTTTAACCGATTCTTCAATAATTTTTTTAACATTAAACCTCAAATGTTCAATGTGCATTTTGCCTGCTTCCAGTTTGGACAAATCCAACAGGTCGTTGACAAGTCGCAAAATATAGTTGGATGATGTTCTCAGGTTTTGCAAATAGTGTACTTGTTTCTCAGAAAGTTCACTTTTGCCCAACAAATCTGAATACCCAATAACGGCATTGAGTGGCGAGCGCAAATCGTGAGTAACGGCAGCCATAATTTGCTCCCGGCTTTTTAGAAGAGCTTCGGTATAATCTTTTGAAGCCTCCAGTTGCTGCCTGTATTTTTGACTTCGGTTGGTGTCTTTAAAAATCAATACCACAAAAAGAAAAATAGTGAGCACACTCACTATGCCCACTCCACCGATAATCAGCGAAGTTTGCTCGATTAATTTTCTCGATTCTTCAACCTGCTCAATACTTTTCTGAATTTCTTCCTGTTCTATGGCAGCTCTTAAATCTTGGAGTTGATTGGATATAATCCGATCGTTTTCAAGCAGTTCGTTTTCTTTTTGGTTGATAGAAAACATGATTCTCCGCTCTTGGGTTTCCAAATTGCTCAGTACAAACTTCAGTGCATTTACCAGCGAGTCTGCAGTGCGTTGTGTGAGTTCCTCTTCCCTGTTGCGTTTGGAATATTCAATAAGCCCGATAATGGCATCTCTTGCCGACGGGTGAACGTTTCTTAGTTGATATTCATAGTTTTCATCTTCAAAAATATCATCAACTTTTTGAAGGCTTTCTATCACACGTGTATAATAACTTTCGGTGGTGGCTTCTTTTCTAAGCTCCAGTAATTCTTCAAGATTGGTTGTTTTTTGATTTAATAACGATTTGATGCTGTCAAGCTCAACATTCATTTGCAAATCATCAGAAAGCACTTTCAGGCTGTCAACAATAATACTGATGGTATCAATATGGTTTCTGAATCTTGGAAGCTCACTGACATTTTGATTTTGAATAATGTCGCGGCTTATTCCCTCTGCCACAAAAAGATTGGTCGCCGCTTCACTTACCAAAAACAGCTTTCGGTTGTTTAAATTTCCTTTTTCGGCCGTTTCAGAAATAGTTACAATTTGTCCATAAATAAACCAAACGGCAAACAATGCAAGTGCTGAAATAAGCAAATAACCAAAGACTACTTTTAGGGTAATAGACCGCTTTGTGTTTTTCATATCTTTTTGAATGCCATAAAAATAAACAGCAGTATTTTATTTCCACTTAATTTTTTTATAAAATAAAAATAGAAACCTTACCTTTGCCCCATCTCAAAGGGGTGCTGATGAGAGTGGTGAGTTTTTAGTGGTGAGAGGTGAGTTGAAACAACTTTTAACCATTAACTAATAACCAACTACTAAGTCGGCTGAGATTATACCCAATGAACCTGGGCGGGTAATGCTGCCAAGGGACAAAGAAGCAAAGTGCTTCAACTGTGTGTGAACCCCCTTAATAATTCGG
>ERZ869909.2195-NODE-2195-length-13611-cov-7.523866_pt1 | contig 13611 bp, 14 predicted proteins | sample MGYA00520892_ERZ869909 | MGnify/ENA primary metagenome ERZ869909 (study PRJEB32215, sample SAMEA104723947) | bioreactor metagenome | biome: bioreactor; feature: anaerobic bioreactor; material: water | place: China | collected 2015-03-12 ... | reverse complement strand
CCCGGTTGTTTGACGCCTCTCCAGCCGCGTGCGGCGGGGTCGGCCGTTCATTGGACGGATGAATCAATCGCGATTCTTCTAAGGCATAGCAAGGAAATACAGGCGAGTCGGCAGGTTTTGCGCAGGCATCTGCCATTGATCCGATCCATATGGTAAACAAAACCTTGATTTCTGGCCCGGTCTTTGCGGTACGGACAACATGGAACCCAGACGCGCCCCATTTCTGAACACCGTCGCTGCAACCGGGCTTGCAGTCAGCGTAGCGATTCTCAGCTACGCAGGCTTCGAGGCGCTGTTTGCCAGCCCCACCCTGTCAGCGCTGACTGGCGCGGTAGTGGGCGGTTTCGTTCTGGGACGCCTGCTGCGACATCGGCGGGACGGCGCTCACCGGGCGTGAAGCACCATCTGGGTGCACCGGAATAGCGCCAGCACCTTGCCGTCCGCCTCCCGCCTTGCGGTCGCATCCCAGACCTGAGTTGTCCGCCCCAGGTGAACGGGTTTCGCCTCGCCCAGAACGCGGCCATCGCGCGCCGTGCCCATGAAGTTCGATTTCAGCTCCACGGTTGTGAACCCCACGGCGCCGTCAGGCAGATTGGCCATCGCACCATAGCCGCATAGCGAATCCACCAGCGCGATGATGCTGGCCGCATGCAGGAAGCCGTTGGGTGCCAGCAGGTCTTCGCGCACCTCGATATGGCCTTCAACCTGCGAAGGATCGCCATTGGTAATGACCAGTCCCACCAGCCCCGGCAACTTGCCGGCGCTGACGGCATTGATGGCGTCGAGATCTGACGTGTTCATGCGGGATTCTTCAGGCGGGCCACAGCAAGGCGGCAATGACGCTGATGATGCTGACGACGAAGCCGCCGATGAACACGAGGATCAGCATGCTGACACTAAGCACGAGGCCTTTGAGGATGCGGCCGGTCCGGCTGGCCGCGAGTGAAGGCGTGGCGCCGCGCATGAAGGTCGCTGCATAGACGGCGGCAATGGCAAGGGTGATCAGGAACACCCAAGCGTTGGCCGACATGACAACCGGCATAAGCACCAGTCCGAGGATCGATCCTGCCGTGAGTATGGCGAAGATCAGATTGAGGTTCACGGCAAACGGGCGCTTTTCGCCAAACCGGCTGATCACGATCACGGAGAGGGCGGTAAACCCGCCTACGACCGGCCCGTGCAGCACCGACATGATGGATCCGTAAACATCGAAGAATTCATCCAGCGGGCGGTTGATCACGGTCTGTAGCTGCGCCATGGCGTCAGGATCGGCATTCTGGAACGACATGGCAGCTATCGCACCATATCCGCCCCAGATAACCGATGCCGCAATCTGGATGCCGAGCAGGGCCAGCCACAGCCGCACCATGGGCGTGTACTGTCCATCACGTGCGATAATCGAGGTGAACACCTTGCGCGGCGCCACCAGCAGATCAATCAGCGAGCGCACCGAGCGCAGGTTGAAGCCAAACACTTCTTCGGCAAGCTTGCCGCGCTCGCCGGGCTGGGTCGGAGGGGTAGGGGCGTCGCTCACACCTTCACCAGCATCTTTCCAAGGTTCGCGCCGGTGAACAGGCCCATGAAGGCTTCCGGCATTTTCTCGATCCCCTCATAGACCGTCTCGCGGCTCTTTACCTTGCCGCTCATCATCCAGCTGGCGAGATCCTTGATGAACTCGCCCTGCAGGTCGAAATGCTCGGTTACGATAAAGCCGCGCATCATCAGCGACTTGGTCACGATATTGGTCATGTTGTGCGGGCCGGGCGAGGGCGTGTCGTCATTATAGCGAGAGATCATCCCGCACGCGGCGATGCGCCCGAACTGCTTGAGCACGTCCAGCGCTGCCACGAGATGGTCCCCGCCGACATTTTCAAAATAGGCGTCGACGCCATCCGGCGCGGCTTCCTTGATCGCCTTGCGGAGATCCGGGACGGCCTTGTAGTCAATGGCTGCATCCGCGCCGATCTCCAGGCAGAAATCGGTCTTGGCCTTGCCGCCGGCGGTCGCGATGACGCGTGCGCCCATCGCCTTGGCAAACTGGATACCGGCCGAGCCCACTGCTCCGGCGCCCGCGCTCATCCAGAGGGTCTCGCCCTCCTTGAGCCCGATAATGCGTTTCAGCCCCGCATAGGCGGTAAGCCCGGTCAGGCCCGCAATGCCCAGATAGGCATGCGCCGGCAACAGGTTCGCATCCACCTTCATCAGGCCTTTGGCGGGCGCGACAAAGGCTTCCCGCCAGCCGAGCATGCTCATCACGTAATCGCCCTCCTTGAGTGCGTCCGAGCGCGACTTGATGACCTTGCCGATCGCGCCGCCCTCCATGGGCTTGCCGGGCATGAAGGGGTCGATATAGGTCTTAAGTCCCGCCATGCGCGGGCGCATATAGGGGTCTACCGACAGCCATTCATTGGCAACCAGCACCTCACCTTCGCCCGGCTCTGGCAGAGTCACCTCCGCAAGCGTGAAGTACTCCGGCTTCACCTCTCCGGTGAAGTGACGAACGAGGTGGATTTCGCGCGATTTCATGGGGTCAGTCTCCGGTCGTATCTGCGGCAGTTGTTGTTTCGAGGTTTAGCGCCAGCATATCAAGCAGCGATATTCCGAAGCTCAGTTCCAGCACGATGTGGATGGAGAAAAGCGCCAGGACGAGATAAAGCCCGATGGAGGGGATGGAGATGGCGATATTGGCGGCGGTAAGCCCCGCGACAGCAGGCCATTTCAGTGCGTAGGCGCTTGCTCCGATGCGCGCCAAAGCGACAAAGAACAGCACAACTGTAAGGGTTGTCGCGACGAGAAAAACCCCTTCACCCGCAAGAAGGGTGGGCATCACGGCCAAAGTGGCAATCAGCATTACGTTGTTGGCAATCAGATATATCTGTGCGTGTTGCCACCAGCCAATGGACGGCCGGAACGCCTTGAGAATGAGGATGTAAGGTAACGCAGCGATTGTCATGACCGGCCAACTCAGCAGGCCACTCCACCGGTCAAGCGTGGTGACCAGCGCCAGCCGGGTGGTGTTGTTGTCGGCTAGGAAGGGGTCAAGCCGCTCCTGAGCGGCCGGAATCAACAGCCCGTCCAGCGAAAACAGTGTGGGCAGTCCAAGAAACGCCGTCAGAGCGATCAGCGCACCCATCAGGCTGAGAAACAGCCGTAACGGTGAGAAATAGGCCTGCGTGCCGTCCACGATGTCATGGGCCACGCGCGGGGTAAAAACCACAGTGTCGACAAGCGTGCGCACGATCTGTTGGCCGAGTGGCAGGCCGGCAATGTCGCTGGCGACCTCCCGGAGGGTATTACTGGCCTGTCCAGGTTCTCTGCCGCTTTCAGCGCCGGTCATCGTCTGTTCCCCCGCCTTGCCGGTTCCCATGCTAGGGATGCCCGCCGCCAGCGGAAACAGGAAAATCGCGAAGCCCGGCGAATTGTGAACTTCCCCTTTGAGCGGCGCGCCGCAACGTGCAATCTCCGCCCCCATGAGCAATGCATCCCAACCCTTGCGCGCCGGGGTCGTCGGCGCGGGCGTCTTTGGCGGCTATCACGCAGGCAAATATGCCGGTGACGCGCGCACCGAATTCATTGGCGTGTTCGATCCCGTGCGCGACCGCGCGCGCGCCATCGCCAGCCAGCATGGTGCCATCGCCTTCACCTCGCTCAACGCGATGATCGAGGAAGCCGACATCATAACGATCGCCAGCCCGGCCCTGTTTCACCACGACGCCGCTTACCGTGCCCTGGCGGCGGGCCGGCATGTGCTGGTGGAAAAGCCGATCTGCGCCACGGTGGAAGAGGGGCGTGAGCTTCTGGAGCTGGCGCAGAAATCTGGCCGTGTCCTGCAGGTCGGACATCAGGAGCGCTTCGTTTTTGCTGCCATGGGCCTGTTCGGTGACATCCCACATGCCCGAACACTGTCGGCGCGCCGCATGGGAACGCCGTCCGCGCGCAACCTCGATGTGTCGGTGACGCTGGATCTGATGATCCACGACATTGATCTGGTCCTGGCGCTGGCTGGGGGCGCTCCGTCGCGCGTGGAGGCCGACATGCGGGCCGAACGCGGCGGGCTTGCCGATCACATTATCACCCGGCTTGAGTTTCCCGGCGGTCTGGTGGCCGAGCTGGAATCAAGCCGGATCGCCGATGAGCGTGACCGTGTGATGACGATCGGTTTTGAAGGCGGCGCGGTGCTGGACGTGGACTTCATCCGGAAGCGCTTCGAGAATGGCGCCAGCCTCCCGCTCGACCGCAATTTTGCTGACGCACCGATGGCCAGGGACTCGCTTGGCGCGAGCGTGAGCAATTTCATCTCCCGCGTCCTCGACCCCGCCCATGTCAGCCCTGCTGCTGACGGACGCGCTGGGCTGCTGGCGCTGGAAACGGCACTGGCAGTCGATGCCGCCGCGGGGAGCCGTAGCCGCATGTAAAGCGGGCGGCATTTGACGCCCGCATGCGGGCATGGCAAAGCCAGCCGCCTTCCTCTGCCGCCCAGAACCCGACGGGAAACCGCCCATGTCTGTCAAAGTCCGCTTCGCGCCGAGCCCTACCGGGCTCATCCATGTCGGCAATGTGCGCATCGCGCTCATGAACTGGCTGTTCGCGCGCCGCGAGGGCGGCACCTTCGTGCTGCGCATCGACGACACGGATCTGGAGCGCTCCACCAAGGCGTTCGAGGATCAGATCGTCGAAGATCTCCGCTGGCTGGGCCTGGATTTTGACGAGCGCTTCAACCAGTCGGAGCGCTTCGATCTCTACGAGGCCGCGCGCGAGAAGTTGATCGCGACGGGCTTTCTCTATCCCTGTTACGAGACTGAGGACGAACTTGACCGCAAGCGCAAGCTGCAACGCGCGCAAGGCAAGCCGCCGGTCTATGACCGCGCCGCGCTGAACCTCACTGACGCCGACAAGGCGAAGTACGAAGCCGAGGGCCGCAAGCCCCACTGGCGCTTCAAGCTGTCGGGTGGGCGCATCGAGTGGAATGATCTGGTGCGCGGTGCGAGCCATATCGACACCAGCTCTGTCTCCGACCCGATCCTGATCCGCGAGGATGGCAGCTATCTCTACACGCTCCCGAGCGTCGTCGATGATCTCGAAGCGAAGATCACCCATGTGATCCGCGGTGAGGATCATGTGACGAACTCCGCCGCCCAGATCGAGATTTTTGAAGCGCTCGGCGGCAAGGGCGCTGCGCCGGACATGGCCCACTTCCCCCTGCTGGTAGGGTCTGACGGCGAAAAACTCTCCAAGCGCATTGGCGGGCTGTCGGTTAAGGCGCTGCGCGAGGACGAGGGCATCGAACCGATGGCCATCCTCTCGCTGCTCGCCAAGCTGGGCACCTCGGACGCGATCGAGGCGCGCAGCGATATTGCCTCGCTCGTCTCCGAGCTGGACTTCTCGAAAGTCTCGCGTACGCCTGCGCGCTTCGACTTTGCCGAGATGGAGCGTCTGAACGCAAAGCTCGTCCATGAGGCGCCGTTCAGCCTGGTTGCGGAACGCCTTGGCGAGCTTGGCATTTCCGGCGGCGAGACATTCTGGAATGCCGTTCGCCCGAACCTCACGCGCCTGAAAGATGCCGCTGACTGGTGGCGCCTGGTAGAAGGCCCCATCGTGCCCGTGATCGAGGATTCAGACTATGCCGCCAAGGCGGCGTCGCTGCTGCCGGAGGGCGAGCTGACCCGCGAGAGCTGGGGCGCGTGGACGAGTGCCATCAAGGCGGAAACGGGGCGCAAGGGGCGCGAGCTGTTCATGCCGCTGCGTCAGGCGCTGACCGGCCAGAACCACGGACCTGAGATGGATGTGGTGCTGATGCTGATCGGACGCGAGAAGGCTCTCGCACGCCTGTCGGGAGAGGCTGCCTAGAGGGCGCCGTATCCCCGATTCTCATGGCCCCCACCCGCCGGGGGCAGGCGGGGGCCTGACTTCGGTGCCGAAGTGGCAGATCAATACCCGGACAGGTTCGCCACCTGGCCGGCGCCCCAGGCATCATCGCCGAGAAATTCGCCGGCGGCCTGCGCGCGCTTGTAGTAGAGGCCGATATCGTACTCGTCGGTCATGCCGACACCGCCGAACATCTGGATGCCTTCGGAGGTGGCAAGGCGCGACACTGCGGTTGCCTTGGCCTTGGCCGCTGCCGCCCAGATCGGTGCCTGCGAGGGCGTTTCATCAAGCGTGCGCAGCGCCTTCATCACGATGGAGCGGGCCATCTCGATTTCAGACAGCAAGTGCGCGGCGCGGTGCTGCAGCCCCTGGAAGCTCGCGATCGGCACGCCGAACTGCTCGCGTTCCTTGATGTAGTCGATGGTCACATCGAAGGCCTGCTCGGCAACGCCAAGGCTTTCCGCCGCGATGCAGGCGCGGCCGACATCAAGAATATGCTTCAGCGCGCCTTCGGTGTTGTCGGCGCCGTCCAGCAGGGCATCACCGTCCAGCGTCACGTCCTCGAAGGTGAAGTCTGCGGGCAGATGGCTGTCGACCGTGCGGCGGGCCTTGCGGGTCACGCCCTTCTGGTTGCAGTCGACGAGTACGAGGCAGGGTGCGCCATCCTCATTGCGGGCCACGACGATGACGGCATCAGCCGCCGCGCCATTGGCGACAAAGCGCTTGGTGCCGTTCAGTACCAGCCCATTGCCCTGCTTTTTCGCAGTCGTGTTGATGTGTTCAGGGTTATGGCGGGCGCGCTCGTCCACCGCAAAGCCGATCACGGTTTCACCGGAGACGATTTTCGGGAGCCACTTTGCCTTCTGCGCTTCGCTGCCTGCCACCCTCAGGGCCGTCGCGGCGAGCACGGCGGTGGACAGGAAGGGCGAGGGGGTGAGGGTGCGGCCCATCTCTTGCAGGAGCAGGCCGGCGGCGAACACGCCGAAATCGGCGCCGCCATGGTCTTCCTCGACCAGAATGCCGGTCCAGCCCATCTCCGCCATGGATAACCACAAATCGCGCGAGAATCCGTCCGGGTTGTTCTCGTCGCGCAGCTTGCGGAACGCCGTCACAGGCGCGGTTTCAGTGAGGAAGCTGCGCGCGCTGTCACGCAGCATCTGCTCTTCTTCGTTCAGTACAAAGCTCATGGGTTCAATGCCTATTGAAAATCAGGTGCCGGGAAGCTCAAGCACGCGCTTGGCGACGATATTGAGCTGGATCTCGCTGGTGCCGCCCTCGATGGAGTTGGCGCGGCTGCGCAGCCAGGAGCGGGCGGCCTCGCCATCCTCTTCCTTCTCGCCTTCCCACAAGAGGCCGTCAGAGCCGAGCGCGGACATGTTGAGCTCATGGCGGCGCTTGTTCAGTTCGGTGCCAACATATTTCAGGATCGAGGCTTTCGCGCCGACGCCTTCGCCCTTGTCGGCCTCGTCCTTCACGCGGCGCAGCGTGGATTCAAACGCCAGCGCATCGATGGTCAGACGCGCCACATCGCCGCGCAGGATCGGATCGGCGATCCTGCCCTTTTCATCGACTTCCCCTGCCAGATGGGCCGCGCCCACCGGGTTCAGCCCACCGGAGACGGCATCGGACACAATCCCGGCGCGCTCATGGCTCAGGAGGTATTTGGCAATGTCCCAGCCCTGACCCGGCTTGCCGACCACGTTGCTGACCGGCGCACGCACATCGTCGAAAAATGTCTCGCAGAAGGGCGATTTGCCGGAGATCAGCTTGATAGGCTTGGTGGAGACACCCGGCGTGTCCATGTCGATCAGGATGAAGGAGATGCCCAGATGCTTGGGCGCATCGGCTTCGGTGCGGACGAGCGCGAAGATCCAGTCGGACTTGTCGGCGTAGGACGTCCACACCTTCTGGCCGTTGATGACGTATTCATCGCCGTCCAGCACGCCCTTGGTGCGAAGGCTGGCAAGGTCGGAGCCGGCCCCCGGCTCTGAATAGCCCTGACACCAGCGGATTTCCCCGCGCGCGATTTTCGGCAGATGCTCGCGCTTCTGCTCCTCGCTGCCGTATTTGAGAAGGGCCGGGCCAAGCATCCAGATGCCGAAGCTGTCCAGCGGCGAGCGCGCCTTCATGGCCTTCATCTCTTCTTTCAGGATGAAGCCTTCTTCCTTGCTGAGACCGCCGCCGCCATACTCCTTGGGCCAGGTCGGCACGGTCCAGCCGCGCTCCGCCATCCGCTCCAGCCAGATACGCTGGTCGTCGCTGGCAAAGGTCCAGTTTCTCCCGCCCCAGCATATATCGGCCTCGCCCTTGGCGGGCACGCGCATACCCGGCGGGCAGTTGGCTTCCAGCCAGGCGCGGGTTTCGGTACGGAATGTGTCCAGGGACATGCGAGGTCTCCTCCCGTTTACGTTTACGTCAAGGTTAGGCTGAGGCTGCGCGGGACGCCAGCCCTGTTTTTCGCCTGCCGGTGCGCATCATGCGCGGCGAATGCGCGCGCATTGCTTGCAGGACGCCGCCAACGCGATAAGTAGCGGGCCAGCACTTGTTGACCAGAGGCCGCCCATGTCCGCCCATACCGCTCTGCCGCGCCCGTTTTCCCAGGAAGGCACCAGCCGCGCCATGTTCTGGTGGCTGGTAGTGATCGCCGCACTGGTCATCGCGATGATAGTGGTCGGCGGCGCCACGCGGCTGACCGGATCGGGCCTCTCCATCACCGAATGGCGCCCTGTCACGGGCGCGATCCCGCCGATGACGGAGCAGGGGTGGCAGGAGGAGCTGGAGAAGTACCGCCAGATTCCCCAGTACCAGCTGCAGAACCGCGGGATGAGCATGGAGGAATTCCAGTTCATCTACTGGTGGGAATGGGGCCATCGACAGCTGGGCCGTTTCCTGGGATTCGCGTTTGCGCTGCCTTTCGCCTTCTTCCTGTTCACGCGGCGCGTGCCGCAGCGCCTGCAGACGCGCCTATGGGTGCTGTTTGCGCTGGGGGGGCTGCAGGGCGCTATTGGCTGGTGGATGGTAGCCTCGGGGCTGACAGAGCGCGTCTCGGTCAGCCAGTACCGGCTTGCCACACACCTCATCATGGCATTCGCCATCCTGGGGCTGACACTGTGGACGGCGCTGGAGCTGCGCTACGGCAAAACGCCCATCCTTCAGCGCGGAAAGCTGTTCACGCTCGCGAGCGTGTTCTGGGGCGCGGTGCTGTTCCAGATTGCGCTCGGTGCGCTTGTGGCCGGCACCGGGGCGGGGCGCATTTTCACCACCTGGCCGGGCTTTGAGGGCCAGCTTGTCCCGGAAGGCTATCTCTCCGGCCTGCCCGTATGGCGCGCGGTGTTTGAAAGCCTTCCGGCCGTACAGTTCCAGCATCGCTGGGTGGGTTATGCTCTGGCCGTGCTCGGCGCGGTGCTGGCTTTCCGGCTCTGGCGCACAGGCGCCGAGGATTTGCGCCGGGCAGGACTGATCCTGCCGGTCCTGATCGCCGGGCAGGTGGTTCTGGGCATCTGGACACTGGTCTCCGCTTCGCCTCTGAACCTGTCGCTCGCCCATCAGGGCGGCGCGATCGCGCTCTTTCTGATGGCTGGCTTCACCGCCTGGCTGACGGCGCGGACTGAGACTATTCCGGCGCGGTAACGGCCCAGCCCAGCACGTCGCGCGTGACCAGCTTGATCCGGCTGTCGCCCGTATCGTGGATGGCGGCCAGGCCGGTGGAGAATCCCATGCCGCTGAACGGCAGATCGGTGACCGTGATAGCGCCGGGACGCTCAAGGCCGGAGATCGACATCTCCGAGCGCACGGTAAGCGCGGAAATCTCTTCGAGTGTCCGGCCATCAAACACGGCGATCACCCCCTCGGCTGGAACAGGCACCATCACGACCGGGCGGCCATAAAGCTCGGTGAAGGCGAGATGTGCGACCGAGATGCCCTCCGCATCCGCGCTAACAGACCCAGACCGGTCCACCCGGGCCAAACCGCCGGTCGTGCTGCCGATGACCAGATCACCGTCCGCCCCGGCGCACTGTTCGGCCGTGAAGGGCAGGGCAATCTCCGATGTCCGCGAGAGCGACAGGCGCTCACCGCCAGTGTCGGTCATCTGCCAGATGCTGGCGCGGCGATTGGCATGCAGCAGCGCCAGGTCAACAAAGCCGGTCCCCTGACGATAGAGGCAAACGCCTTCCACAGGGTCAGCAACATTGGAAATGTCGAGTGGCAGGGGCTCGATAGCCTGCATCCCCGGCAGCACGATGAAGCCGCGCAGGAGCCGGTCGGAATCGCTGCCGAACAGCAAGGCGAGGCGCGTGCCGCGCATGTCGAAGGCCGGGACCGCGACGAGGCTTGTCAGCGATGGACCCGAAGTCTGGAATACGCGCTCGCCGAAATCGTTGAAGGCGTCAAATCCGCCGCCGCGCATCGCAGCCAGAATGAGGCCCGCATCGCGGGCGTCACCATCGGGCAGGAGAGCCAGATGGGCCACATTGCCGGCTTCCTGCGTCATGCCAGTTGCCGGCACGGCGCGTACGGCCGTGCGCTCCTCGCTGCGCTCGGCGGTCTCTGTTGCGGGCTGCTCGCCGCAGGCTGCAACCAGCCCGACTAGACAGAGGCCAGCGAGCGCCGCTCCCAGGGTCCGCGCACGGCGAACGTACGACCCGGTCCGCTCTGCACATTGAAGAAAAGTGTCGTTCCGTCGGGTGAAAAGCATGGGCCTGTGATCTCGCTGTATTCGCCATCAGTGTCGGTGGCCGCGTTGCGGCCAATCGTATAGAGCGCGCCATCGGGAGTTACGCCCCGGATGAACTGGTCGCCATCGCCATCTTCGACAACAATAAGGTCACCCCAAGGCGCGATGGTTATGTTGTCGCACTTCTCTAGCAGCCGCGCATCGGTGGATTCCACAAACAGCGTCAGTCGGCCCGGCACCTCCCGCTCACGCGGCGTGCCTTCATGGGGGCTGGGCTGATAGCGCCAGATCTGGCCGATCTGCGCCGGGCCACCATCCGTGCAGCAGAAATAGAGCTCGCCTTCGCCAAACCAGGCGCCTTCCCCGCGCGTGAAATTGGCGGCACCTGCTGCCACGCCGCGCGTGGCCAGGTCGTTCTCCGGATTGTGGATTGCCTCAAGGTCGATCCACTCCACCTCCAGCACGTCGCCGACGCTGATCGGGTCCGGGCTGCCCGGCCAGTTGCGCGTATCCGCGCCGGGGCGTCCCCGCACCGCCAGTGCCTGCAGGCGACCGCCCCGCCACAGCTCGCCGGGCCGGTCGGGGATGAAGCGGGTGAAGAGGCCCGGTTCGGCATCCTCGGTCTGATAGACAATGCCGGTCAGCGGATCGACCGCGACGGCTTCGTGACGGAAACGGCCCATGCCGCGCAGTGCAACCGGCTCCACCAGCCCGTTTGCGGAGGCGGGCACCTCGAAATTCCAGCCATGGTCGAGACGCGCCACGCTGCCCTGCTGCATCAGGGTCTCCTCGCAGCTTACCCAGCTACCCCACGGCGTCGGTCCGCCAGCGCAGTTGTTCACGGTGCCGGCCAGCGACAGGAATTCGCGCTCCACCCTGCGGGTGCGCAGGTTGTAGTGCACCGTGACCGTGCCACCCAGATGCGGCTCCCCATTGGGCAGGGTGTCGTAGAGATAGGAGGGGTCTATGCGGTCCAGGAGGCCATGGTCAGCTCCGAAAGGCGACTTTTCGACCTCGCCGGGGTTCAGCTCGTGGTTACGCACAAGGATCACGCTATCGCGCGTTGCCCCGGCAAAGCAGGCCATTCCGTCATGGTCCCCCGGGATGAGCAGGCCGTCATCCATGATCTGTCCGGTTTCGGAGAAGGTGACGTATGAAAAGCCGTCCGGCAGGTCGAACAGCCCGCGCCGGTCGCGCTTCAGCGCGCCGAAGCCGCGCACCTGATTGAGGTAATTGCGCTCCTGCCTGCCCGTGCACCCCGTCAGCGCTGCCAGCCCCGCAAACGCGCTTGCCGTGGCGGCGGCGGTGCCCAGAAAGCGGCGGCGGGAGAGGGACATGTCACAAGCTCCTGAAAATCAGCGGGGGAAGGGTCAGGCTTGCCATGATCTATAGGTGATTTGACAAGGGTGTGACAGAGCAGCCAATGGTTCTTTCTGAACCGGCCTCGATATGCGGTAAATATATACCGCATTTCTAGTGCACTGAATTACAGTCTTTTTCAGCAACCTGATTGACAGAAACCTTCTGCGCGCGTAACAGCCCGCATCCCATGAGAGGCCGGGCGGTTCCGGCTTCGCTATCCAGTTTCAAGGCCGACGCGATGAAGACCTTCTCCGCCAAGCCCGCAGAGGTAGAACACAAGTGGGTTGTGATTGACGCTGAAGGGGCCGTTGTCGGCCGTCTTGCGGCGTATATCGCAACCCGTCTGCGCGGCAAGCACCGTCCTGACTTCACCCCGCACACCGATTGCGGTGACCATGTTGTGGTCATCAATGCAGACAAGGTGATCTTCACGGGCAAGAAGTACGACGACAAGCGCTATTACCGTCACACGGGTCACCCCGGCGGTATCAAGGAAACCAGCCCGCGCAAGCTGATCGAGGGCAAATTCCCGGAGCGCGTGCTGGAAAACGCCGTCAAGCGCATGCTGCCGAAAGAAAGCCCGCTGGCACGCGCCCAGTTCTCCAAGCTGCGCGTCTATGCCGGTGCCGAGCACAAGCACGAGGCCCAGCAGCCTGAAGTCATCGACTTCAAATCCCTCAACACCAAAAACGTGCGGAGCGCATAATGGCCGAACAAGCACGCTCTCTCGAAGACCTGAAATCGGCGCTGAAGAAGGCCGACGCTCCGGTGGTGGCAACGCCCGACGAGGCGGTTATTGCCGAGCCGAAGATTGACGAGCATGGCCGCGCCTATGCCACCGGCAAGCGCAAGAACGCCATTGCCCGCGTCTGGATCAAGCCGGGTGCCGGCAAGATCGTCGTCAACGGCCGCGAGCAGGAAGTCTATTTCGCACGTCCGGTGCTGCGCATGCTGCTGGCCCAGCCGTTCGAAACGGCCGGCCGCCTGAACCAGTATGACGTGTATGCCACGGTTACCGGTGGTGGTCTTTCCGGCCAGGCCGGTGCTGTACGCCACGGCATCTCCAAGGCGCTCACCTATTACGAGCCGGCCCTGCGCGGCGTGCTGAAAGCCGGTGGCTTCCTCACCCGCGACAGCCGCGTCGTCGAGCGCAAGAAATACGGCAAGAAGAAAGCCCGCCGCAGCTTCCAGTTCTCGAAGCGTTAAGCGATCTTTCCAATCGGAATACAAGACGGGCGGCACCCACGGTGCCGCCCGTTTTTCTTTGCCGCAAACGCTATTACCGTGCAGTACATGGCAGTTTCCAATGACCTATTATGCATGCTATGCACAGTAGCAAGTGCCGGGCGACCACGCTCCGTGCGAACATCGGGAATCCTGCCTGCAATGACATTACGAGTTCGGGCGCCGCGGCTGACTGTTCTGATTCCGGCGCTGAACGAGGCGCAGAGCATTGAGACGGTGGTCCGCGAAGCGCGCGATGTCCTTGTCGCCACCGTCCCCGAAACGGAATTTCTGGTCATTGACGATGGCAGCACAGACGGCACGGCTGATGCACTTTCAGGCCTGATGGCCGAAGACCGCCGCATCCGCGTCATCCGCCACCCCGGACGGTCGGGCAAGAGCGCGGCCCTGCGCACCGGCATGATCGCCGCGCGCTCGATCTGGGTTGCCACGATGGACGGGGACGGGCAGGACGATCCGCGCTC
>ERZ869909.2194-NODE-2194-length-13611-cov-237.457884_pt1 | contig 13611 bp, 10 predicted proteins | sample MGYA00520892_ERZ869909 | MGnify/ENA primary metagenome ERZ869909 (study PRJEB32215, sample SAMEA104723947) | bioreactor metagenome | biome: bioreactor; feature: anaerobic bioreactor; material: water | place: China | collected 2015-03-12 ... | reverse complement strand
TCGTCGTGGCGGGCTTCGACATGGACGACACCACATTGGCTTGCGCACTCGGGCGGGCCACCACGCGCGCTTACATCGTCGTGCCCATCGAATTGCTCGCGGGTCTGAGCGGAGTGAAGTCGGACTTCCTGCGCAAGGGCTTGGAGAAGATCGATCGTGCAAGGGTGCTCGATCAAGATGCTCTTGATCCGGACCCGCGATTCATCGCCAACAAGGTGCGGAAATTCGCGGGCGGAATCGGAAGGCACGAAATTTTCGGCGAAGGATTTTTCTACGCAAGTCGATGGAGGCGATGGATCTATGAAGGCGGCGCCCGGTGGACCAACCGCGGAGTTCAGCTCTGGGGCTGGTGGCTCTCCCTATCGACAAGCCTTCCCATCTCCGGGATCGACCCGGTGCGTAACGAGCTGACCGACTGCTATCTCCGCCCTTGCGGCGAATGCGGCACCACGACACCGCATGACCCGTTTGACAGATGTCTGACTTGCCTGGCCTCGCCATTGGACGAAGCCAGGACCTCCGCAATCGTCTTGCAGGCGGCCGAATTGGGCGTCGTGCGATCGAGTACGCGAGGGCAATCGTTAATCAAAGTGGCGGCATTGGTCGGCGATTTCCAATTTCCGCGCTCGAATGACCCTGTGCGTGGGATGACCGAAGTGCCTGTTCTAGCCCTCGCCACCACGATCGTCGAATTTCGGATGCGCCGCGAGGCGACAGTTGCCACCAAATCCCAGGTAGAGCAATGGCTGCGAGAAGTGTTGGTGGCCAGCGAGTTCGATGACTCCATCGTGGCCCTTGCGGGCCGCACGATCAGCAGCCTCTGCGGGCAGAAGATCCTGGTGAAGATCGACACCGGTCGATACCGACTGACGGATCCTCAATAACCTCGAAAAGCGGGGGGCTTGAGCCCCGACCTGCCCAGTCAGATCGCAGCCTAAAGCCTTCGGCAGGGCCGTGTCCTTCAACGGCCGTTGCCGGATCCACTTGCCCGTGGCGGCGAAGACCGCGTTGAGCACGGCGGTGCGGCCACCTCGATGGTGGGCTCATCGCGGCCATCTTGGAGCGACCATTGATTGGCAATATCCTGCGCACCTAGGGCTGGATCCGTAGACCACGCCATCACCGGCTATCGGCAACTTCGCCAACGCCGCTGCTGACCGCGGTGTCAATCTTCTGCAGCGACGAGTGTGGGCAAGGAAGTGCCGACAAGCAGCCGATGGCGAGCCGTCGGTCCTGGCTGACTGCTGGCGTCCGGCACACGACTGCAAGTTGCCGCCAGTGCTCCGATGTCCCTACTGGAAGCCAAATCCCCTCAGATCTACGTCGGTTCGGAACCTCCAGCGCATCAATGGAGGTCTGTCCCGCAGTACCTCAAGGCCAGTCTCGAGATGACTGCTGGGGTACCGACAGGCGCGCCATGGTTCTATACGCTATGAAGCGCCGAATACATCAAGGACGGACCATGAACTCATCTCAACCAACGAACCCGCGACAAATCTGCGAAAACCTCCTCTTGGAGGGGGTGCGCTACAACAATGAGCATCACATTCTGCCCAGTGAGAACGCAATAGCTACCCGCCTACTTACCCGTGGAATTGAGTTGCAGGACGCTTACGAAGAACTGTATGACAAGCTCCACGCTCATCCGCCGGCGCTCCGCGTCGTTCTTGATCTGGTGTTGAGCACGACCGCGTTTTGGAATCCAGAGAAAATCCAGGAAGCGCGCGCTGCACGCAGCGACCTCGCCAACGTCAATCAGCAGATTGCAAGGAAAGCGACCGAACTGGCGACGCTGCTGGAGCAGCGTTCCGATCTACACGACACATCCGGCTTCAGCAGCGACACCCATTACCACGTTTGCGGTGTGATCGAAGCAGCGTCGCAAGACAACTATTTATTCCAGTCATTCGTTCAGGAAAAGTTCGGCGCCCTTCGTGGCCAGTTCGATTTGAAATACTGGCCCTCTCTGGGCGAGTTCTTGCAGGAAGTCGCCGCCGACGCCGAAAAAGCTGTCATGGAGGCCACGGATCCGTTGACCGCCGCGGCCACATCGGCGACGCGTTCGTCCAAGGCGGACTTCTTCAAGGCGCTGTTCGCTGCCATAGACGAGAACAGTGCGAATAGCTACGGCCAACTGCCAAGGGACTTCAAGCTCAGCGATCGGACTCTGGCCTCGTTCGCAAACTGCGCTTTGGACTTGGGGCCAGACGATCTGGTCGACGACGCGTACATGAAGCGACTCCGCCAGCGTGAACGCAGCGGACCCAAGTGACGGCGTAGGACGTAGCAAGAAGGGAAGCGAGGCCCCCGGATGCAGGAGACGCCCCCTCGGCAAATGACGTCATGAGCGCGCCGCCGATGACAGCACGATCGAGTATGCCTACGTCCACCATCAAAGGATGGCTTCCTTAAGGTGCTGGGTCAGATGTATTCCGAGACACGAAATACGGTAACGCGGCGTGTGATATCGGAAGAGTTGACTTTGCCGACGATGCGCTCTTCTTCACTCTCCTGGATCCCCTCGCCCCACACACGATGCACCACCTCCCTTACGTGCGCGCCGGCATTCGAATCGCTCGATTTGGGCTTGCCGGTAACGGATCTTGGCCAACTCATGCTACCCGTTCTAAGAATGCTTCCATCATGTTTTAGGACCATGGCAACGTCGCCGGATACTCTGAAATCCTCGCGAAAATCCTTTGGGTGAACATCGTCTTGGTCTTCGTCGTATTCGAATTCGCCATCGAAGCTTATCGTGAGTTCCTTAGAAACGCGTAGACGTTCTTCAAACTCGTCCGTCGTGAGCCAGTCGCTGCCCCAGCAAATAAACTTGAGGGCTCCTGTGTCGCCTCCGCATTCGAGCACAACTTCCGCGGATCGCGCTTGACGCTCTTCATCTTTCACCGAAGCCGCGATTAGCTCGGCCTGCTTTGATGCCCATTGTGCGAGGGCCTCCTTTGGGGCAATAGGCTGCGCGGAGTCGCGGGCAGCAGTCACTGCCTCCCCCAGCAGCACGCCCTGCACATTGTGAAGTCTTGTAGCGCGCAGCCCGGAAATCGTGACCCAACCGCCGTTGGGCGAAAACGAGTATCGGGAAGTAGAGATAAAGGCTCGTCCGAACACCCGCCCGCTCGCATCTTGTATGGGTTGCATGACCGACCAATCGGCCTTCCGCGTATCCTGTTCTAGTCTGTCAAGGGTTGGATTCAGCCGATGCACCAGATCGAGATCGCTGATCTTCAACCAATCCCCCGGTCGCGCGACAGGTTGTGTGCTCTCCTGCACCATAGTCGCGATCGCAACGTCGAGGTTGGGCGCAATTGCTCCGACAAGCGCATCCAAGGACATCGTGCGCTTAGAGAAGGAGTTGAAATGTAACAGACCACCTGTTTGATGCGGATCGTCCTTCAGTAAGACCTCAACACGCGTACCTCCATCGATCGGTACGGGTTCGCCGGATACGGGTGAGAGGATTGGCCTGGTGCTCGTACCGCCACGAAATTCCAATAATCGCCCCGCGTCCTGTCCCCTGTCGCAACGTCGCGAGTAAACACGAACGACGGGCCCCAGCATGAAGATCGAGAAGAACCCGATTCCGAACCGGCCAATGGCATGCATGCCCGCGGCCATGAGCCCCGGAAACTCCTCCATTGCGAGAGGTGACCGCCAAAACGACGTTCCAAAGTCTAGAAGCGGGCCTGTGAGCACGTGCTCTGACATACCAATGCCATTATCCTCGACAACCAGCCAGGTTCGATCGCCCTCTGACATCAATTCGACCGTGATGAGCCCCCAGTCGGCCGGACGTTTCTGATACTTTCGCCTTGCCTGAACCGCGTCCGCGGCATTCTGAATCAACTCCCGAAGCGCCACTGTTGGATCGTCGCCATACAGCTTCGATCCCCCGAGATTTTCGACGATGCGCGGAACATCGGAAACTTGAAGGCGAGCATCCACCGGGCGCCACCCCCGAGTCTGGACCGACCGAGCTAGAATCTCCGGTGACCCGGCTCCTTTAACCCGCCTTGCCTTTAGGACTTCGCGACCGCGCCCCTGCAAGAGCAGATCAACGTCCCGAAGCTCTCGATCTACGGCGTTTAATGTGTCGTACGCGAGCCACCAAGCCTCCGCATCCGCCCGCCCGAACGGCTGGCCCGTCGTGAAGACGGCCGCATCCAACTCAATATGGGGCCTAGCAAGCCGTTCCTGAAACGACCAGTGGAGCGCCGACACCCCACTTGGATTCGTAATCGCCCGAAGGAACCTGGGGGCACGGCGACTATCGAGGTGTAAGGCATCTGCAACGCGCAGCAGGCAGGCGAGCTTTACTCGATCAACGCGATTGCGGGTGCGATTTGCGAGTGCGCCCAGATCTTCCGATAGTTCCTCTTCAACCTTCTGCACGGACCACCAATGACTATGGGCAATCTGACCAATCGCGGGTCCATAGAACTGGCGAAGCTCGGAGTCTTCGACGAGATATACCTTCGATCCATCTGCTGTCCGCCAAGCCTGTTCGGCGAGCTCCTCGGCCCGCTCCGCATGCAGCCGGCGAAGCACGTCTGGCACAATCCGCTGAATAATTTCGGTCGGTGGATTACCGATGTCGAACTTTTCACACTCGCTTTCCTCAGAAGCCAAGGCGAGGCGCGCGATGGCGTCTTTCCATGCGACCGTTGACTGGACTTCTAGCAGACCGCCAGGATACGCAGCCAAACTCATCCCTGCGTCGTGCAGAAGAATGCTAACGCCAAGAACAAACGCCTCGGCTGGATTAACGTTAACGGCGCCCTCAGCGACTGAAGAAGCTGTATCCCAAAGAGCATCCAGGTGACTGATGTCATGAACCGTCATCCCGGGCAAATCGACTGATATCCGAGAAACGAGCTGCGCGGCTCGCTCTCGAATTGAGAGGTACTGCGTTCTAAAAAATTCTTGCTCATCGGTTGTACTATCCGAGCGCGGCGTTTGAAATGCCTGCCGCCAGAGCCATGTCTGGCGAAAATCTGGCCCGCTAACGGTCATACAATCCTCGGCGAAAATAGGGAGGGTGCTCGCACCGGACATGAACACTGGCACTGCAATCGCGGCAGCCACCTCGGCTTCTGGCAGGTTTCGGGTGCGGAGCCGCTTGTTAAACGTCCGGTTTGCCCAAACGACGAGTGGCAGCAGTTGGCCGGTTCGCGGTGGGACGTTTCCGCCCAAAGCTGCCGCAGGCGCTGCAGCCGGCAGCTTGTAGGGGGATGGCTGACGCCAAAATGAGGTATATGGACAGCCATGAATCAGGCAGTAAGCCCTGCCAGCCGAACAACGAGCTCCTTCAGTTCCGATTTCTCCGTCCCGTCGTCCAGATACAGCGACCGCTGAATAATTTGCTCGGCAGTCATACGCGGCCAGAACTTGTCGATAACGTCGTCGGGCTTCATCCCGATCGCGTTGCCAATGATTTTCTTAGCATCACAAGTGTCGGTGAATTCCACGTGTTTGCCGGTTTCGCTATAGATCAGATCCGGGCATAGGTAGTTTTCGATCTCCCGCTTTCGTGTAGCGTAGAAGGCGCGTCCCCGCTCCTCAACTTCCTGTTGGCGCTTCTTAATCGATTTCACCTGGCTAGGGTCGCCGCCTATGTCGGAATCGAGGAATACGCACCACGGCAAGCCCAGATCATTGGCCAAGTTTAGCGTCACCCAATGCTTCACACTGCCACAGCCACCGATCAGGATAGGGACGATGCCTACGTCCTCCAGGTCGGACTCTACATGGCCGGCATTCTTGAGCGCTCTGGCTGTATGACGCAAAAAGGTGACGTCCGACCTGCCTTCGACCAACACCACGCCCTTCGCCCGCTCCATACCGCTTTCAGGGAGCACCCCCAAGCTCTCGGCGGCCTCCTTGAGCACGTTGGCGTCCGGCATCTTGACTGTAGGGATGCCACGCTCGTCTTTGGTAACGTAGCGAATACCCTCCGTCGGCATCAACCCGGCCAGCGCCGGCACATGAGTGGTGACGATAATCTGCCGGTTGGGCTGATTGGCGAGCGCCAGCAATGCCCGCATCAGCATTATCTGGTAGTTGGGGTGTTGAGAGGTCTCTGGCTCTTCGATGGCATAGATCACATTGCGCTGTGAGCCGGCCGCAGCCTTCTCTGCTTCGGCGCGGAAGAAGTTGAGCAGAATCAAACGACGGACACCGCTGCCTCGCTTGTTGATCGGGATGCCGTTTTCACCATCCAGAGTGAAGCTGAACGTCCACTTGGGTTTTTCCTTGAAGCGCGGCGTCAGCTCGTTCGCCAACTCCGGAGCCATTTCCCGCAGCTTGTCCAGAGTGCGAGAGGCTACGTCCAGCACGCTGGCTTCGATCTGCTGCTCCAGCTCGCTGATCTGGTTCTGTAGCGAAGCCTGAGCCTCCTTCACAGCTTGCTGCAGAGGGTTCTTTGCCTCAGCATCGCCATCGCTGCTCTCCCGGTCGGCTTTGAAAAGGGCGAACGTAGGTAGCTGGTCCTGAATCTTGCCCCAGATGGATTTACTTTCGGTCGAGAGCCCCTTTTCCACATCCAGCAGCGTTTCCTCACATACTATCCCCGCAGTGGCATTACGAATCGCCTGTCGCCAGAGGGAGGCCACCCGCTTGTCCGCAACAGCTTCTGCCACAGCGCGCTGCTCACCCACCTTCTTCAATTCAGCCATCTTTAGGCTGAGCAGGGTGCTCAGCACTTGGTCAGAGGGATGTTGGCAACGAATTGCCGTGCGCTCCAGCTTCCCAGTGGCTGCCTTGAAGGTCTTGACAATCTCCAAAGCACCTTGGCTATTGAGCAGGTATTCCTGGGCTAGCGAGGTCTCAACGTTTTCGTCCAGCACCAGGGAGTCGGGCAGATCGTCGAACACGCAGGTAATCTCAAACTGCTCAGCTCCTTCCTCTAGGCTGAAGCAGTTCATATCATTTTTGTCGGCCTTGGCGCCATCGGCCTCGAAAAATATGGCAAGGCTTTCGAGAATCGTTGACTTGCCAAAGTCATTCCTTCCAACTATGCCTGTCATGGCCTCGTCGATAGGAATTACGGTGGATTCGCGATAGCCGCGGAAGTGGGTAAGCTTGACGGACTTCAGGCGCATGGACGGCTTTCCTGTTCTTCTTGCCAGACGGTATTATGCCTTTTGTTTGAGCGAGTAGCATGACGACCTACCTAGGTCCAATGCCTGCATCTCGATATTGAGGATTCCCCGCAGATGCTGCAGCACGGAGATCGCGTTCCAGCCACATTTCGCTGCTCTAGTGATGCCCTTGCCGATTGCGCCTCGGGTCTTGCGGCAGCTATCGGGCGCACTGCAGCCGTTCGAGCGGCCCAGCCTCGCCGGCAGCTCCGGCCGACAAGGACTCATCGATCGTTTGGTAAGTTTTATGCTGGTCTGGTCTTCTGCATGGCCACAGGGGCGGGAAGGCGATCGTTGGCGCACAGCGGCGAAAACTGTCTCACAGATAGCTCGATGGCTTGGATCAGTTCACGGCTCGATCCTCACTTTCTCCCATACCGAGGCCGCATGAACCACCTCAACAAATCGTGCTGCTGTGAAGCCTTCGGGATATAACGACGATTCTGGAGCATGGATTACGGTGCCTTCGTCTGGATTGGACACACCCTGGCCATCGATATTGATGCTAGCGAGCGGTTGTAGAAGGTGCCACTCATCCCTCAACGCGACTATCAACTCTTCGACAGAAACCTTCAGGTAACCTTCGAAGCGTTGGTGATCGCATTCGATTGAGGTGTCGACAATCCAGCCGAGGATCTCAAGGTTGCTGCAAGGGGCGACGATGCCAAGACTATCTCTCAGTCCGCCCCCTCCCCCAAGTGCGGATTTCACTGCAGCCACCTTTCTTCGAAGCTGCTTCCCCGCCTTTCGCAGCGTCGTGGAGCCATGCAACCATGCGTCGCGCTGAGACATGCGGACATACGTCGACTTCACCTCCAGCACGATGAGGATGCCGTCCAGATGGCATATCACGTCGACCTCACCCGCATTGTCGCGGTCTTCATCAGAAGGGTGCCAGTTGAGGACGACCGCAAAACCCCGTGCCATAAGGGATCGCCCGAGCGACTCCTCGATGCGTCTGGTCTCGGCAAGAACTTCGCTTCGTCTGGCACCGAGACGTCGGAGATTGTTGATGGCGGCGGTGCTGTTATTCTGGAAGCCTACCACCCAAGGCAGCTGGATCAGCAGACTGCCATTCTGAAGAACCGGGCGCTCGAAAAAGTCTGGTTGCAGCGCCGCATTGCCCGCAACTCGAGCCCTTCGCGTCAGCTTCCAGTCGGTCGTCCAAAGATCCAGAATTGCAGCCGCAGCGCGCGAATCGCCATCCGGAAATTCCTTCGAGGCCGTCCAAGCCTTGATCCTTTCCAGCTTCGCGGCTCGAATCGACCACGTGAACGGCAGTCGATTCTCGCCTTCCACGAATCCCTCAAAGGCAAGCTTGCTCAGAGCGGCCATCCAGTGACCTGTTTCATTCAGTAGCGATCCATACTTATGCAGAAAATCGCGCCGAAAGTGCGCCGTCATGAGCTCGACTGAAAGTAGCGCCGTAAAGAGCTCGAGACGATAGCCCGAGTCCGTAGTGACCGCCGAATCAACTCCGTACACCTGACTCAAACGGAGCTGGTTGCCAAGAGCAAGGATGTAGGCACGTTGGTTGGCTTCGTGATTCTCCGGACGACCGATAGTCGTATCAGCAAGCCCCCTCTCAATGAGTTGCTCGATGCCACGGTTCTGCCAGTACCAATACAGGCGCTCGAGCTTGCGGCCATCATCTTCCCACTTGGAACGCGAGTCCGGATCTACTGTTTCTAACTCAAGCAGGTTGTCCTTGCGTACGAACCGAACTCCATCGTCGTAGCTAAACGCGTCAGCAGAGCGCGAGATGAAAGCGTCGAGCTCCACCTGGTCAAGCAGGAGTTGCATGAAGTTCTCTCGCAGATCAAATCGAGGGGACGCTCCGTCAGGTGATGGAAAGATGAACGGCGATACATGATCTCGAATCACCAACGCGACTTGCTGCTCGCTGAGTGCGAGCTCGGACTCCGGACAAGTGTCGATCTTCCAATGCAGAAGCTGGTTGATGGCACGCCAAGCTTCGATCAGGCTGGGAAGACCGGCTGGTCGCCCGGTTTCGGTCAGCCCCAGTTCGGCGGGTACGAGGTGCTCGAACGCGAAAAGACTGGCATACGCCAGCAACTCCACTGGCGACAGTTCCGCGAACATTGCTTTTCGCATTTCGACTGCCGCAAGGCGCTGACGGTATGCCTCATCGAAAACGTCGAGCATCCGACACAGTTCTGCCAACTCGGTCGAGACGCTGGCGAACTGATCAAGCTCAGTCCGACGCGGCGAGGACTGCCTGAGTACGATGCCCGAATACCGGACAGCGCGGCAGATTGAGTCCGGCTGCGTTTCAGCAATGCTCTGCACCAGGGCTGGGTTGGCGACTCTTTCCTGCTCAAAGTACCTAGCCAAGGCCAACACAAAGGTCTCATTGGCCCATTGCTCCGGCGAGATTGCCGCTACGACCAAGCTGCACCAGAAAGCTGTGTCTCGCTCTGCGCGGGTGAGCTTGCGCTTGCCTGTCAACCTGGGCTTGCCATCGAGATAGTCCTCGACGATCGCGAGTGCTGCCTCAGCGGACGATTTTCCTGCTCGCCGTAACCGTGCGAACGCTCGGTCGTATGGGTTATCGGCAAGCTCTGCAGCCGGCTGACCCCGTTCGGCAGCCTGCCGAACCGCCTCGATCTTGAACTCTTCCGCGCAGCGCGCCCGCGACTTCTTCGTTTCCATCGCCCCTCCGTGACACCTCATTGTGAGGCAAAAAGGTGCCTAGGAAAGCCGGGGCGATTCATACTGAGGGGTTCGAGACGTTGCACTGACGACCACCCGCTATGCAGAGTTTGGTTTCAGTCGCGCGCGGGCGTGCACACATTGAGGTGCTGGATCCGTGACTCTAAAAGGGTGAGATCAGCACCTTACCCCGTCGCGTAACACGGTCAAAACTGAAGACATGCTCTCGCGGACTTTCAGAGCATCGACCGACAAGGCGCCTCGGGAAGTCGGGCTCACCGGCCTCGACCCGGATCATCGCCCGGCATACGGGGCATTTGGCCGTGTACCGCACAACCTTGAATACACGCAGATCATCGGCATGCGTGTCTCGCTCAAATTCAAGCGTGGCGCCGAATTCCTTCCAGGCCAGAAGCCAATCTGGGGCAATCACGATACGGTCCTCAAACACGCGTGTCGAACGATCAAGCTGCCTCAGCCCGTACCAGACCATGCCGATCACCAGGATCATGAACGTGAGATCTTGCGCGCTCAAAGCCGACTTGCTGTGCGCGAGCAAAAGCCACGAGAGCCCGGCAAGTGTAACAACCATCAACAGCGAAACGATGAACCATGCAGCGGCTGCGATCTTCTTGCCTCTGGTCCAGGCGAACCCTCCCTTGATCGCCAGATTTCCAATCGTGGAGAGCTTAAGGGTTAGATCAGGTTCGTAAATGACCTGCATGCCCCCGGTCGGCACCGATACCGGCTGTTCATATTCGGACAAAGCATTCCCAACGATTGGCACCGCCTCTATGAAGTACTGCGCCGGGCTTCCGTCTGCTTTTCTCGGTCGTGGAAAGTGGTTGCAACCCTTCTCTCGGCAATGCCGGATCACATGGTCCTGAATCTGCGGATAGACCTTTTCATCGATCTCCCGCCACAGTCGCGCAAGCCATGCGGATGGCTCGCGATTCGGATTTCCCTGCAGATCAACGTAGATGTCTTTGGTGGGAATTTCAAGCGGCCTGCCGTCCGCCAGACGCCGTTCAGTTTCTGTCGCGAGATAGGCAAGTACCTGAAAGGGCTGAAGCTTGCTCTTGTCTGACGGGATGGATGCCTTCAGCGCAACGAGCAATGGACCAAGATCAACATCTTCACGCTGCTCGCCTTGCATCGAACCGCTTTGGTTGCTGCTGTCACCGGTCACGTTTGATCCTCATGTCAGGGGAAAATCACTGCCAACCCGGGAGGGCGGCGCCTACCGTGACTTCGTGTTCCACGCGAAGCAGGCAGGCAAATGCAAGACAAGATTCTAACCATTCTGAATGTGCCGGTTTTCATTGGCGAGCTCCCGTCCGGTGATTTGAAGATTTGGCATCCGTTCAATGACCGCATTCGTCGAGAGATCGAACCGATCTGTCGAGGCAAGGGACGCTGGCATCCCGGATTCAAGAACTGGATCGTCTTCTCCCACTTCAAGAACGAGGTCATGTCGGAGCTCGACGCATTGGAGAAGCTCCACCATGGTTAAGCGAACCTCGCCTTCCACAGCGCGCGGAATCGCTCTTGCAAGGGAAGTCGCATCCGGCGCAATCATCAGGGCATACGAGGCACAGCACCTTCCGCCCAACGGCACATACCAATGTCTCGACCCGCTCTGCGGTGGCGATCTCAACGTTTGCGAACGGCCGCGGGGATCGGGCCGCTTCTACTTCCGGCATCGCGTCAGCAAGCTCGGCACGCGCTGCGGCTTTCACAGCACCAACGCGGGTAGTCATAAGCGCCACGACGCGGCTCAACACCTTCTCTCGGTGATTCTCACCGAGGCGCTTCACAAGCGCCTACCGATGCCGACACTCGCGTTCCCAACCCCAGGGGGACTAAGGCATGTACTGCCCTTTGTGCTGGCCCGAGAGGTCCGCAAAGAATGGGTGTGCGCACGCAGCGGGCGCAGGGCTGACCTTGCTCTGCTTGACGAGCACCAACAACCCGTTCTGCTCATCGAGGTTTTCCACACCCACGCTGTCGATCGCGACAAGCGCCTGGACCTCTCGCCATATTGGTGGATCGAGATCGATGCGAACGAGATCATCGCAGACCAGGAAACCCTCCCCGTGCGTCACGCGGGAAACCTTCCATTCGCTCTTGATCCGCAGACTCAGCAACGATGGCTACCGGGAATGCGACCGCGGGAGTGGTGACATAGAAACAAGCCCCTCCTGAAACGGTGACTATTCAGGTTCGGGTGCCCCCTGAAACGCACCGAGATAGTCCAGCCCCACCTTGCGCGTGAGGCGTCGTCCGGCGCGTCAGCCGAACTTGAAATCGCAAGCCCCGGCCCTAATCAACCCCGGTAAGAACACACAGACGGCGTTGAGCAAGTCGCCCTTCCTTGCGTCTGGCGGAGCGTGAACTATGATCGATTCATAGCCAGCTAAACTTTTCAGCGAGGCACGCCTGCCATCAAGAGAGAGAATTCAGTGAGCCTACGGTTAAGACAATCATGAAGTCGATCCTACTAGCGGCAGCTAGAAGCGCACCTTTACATGCAGAAACCGGAATCGTAGGGGGTCTGTTTGCCCTCTCGAGTTGCGTCAACGCATGTTACGAGTCACGCAATGATGATGCGACCACTCACAGCATTTGCAGTGGCCTCAGTTTCATTCTGTGGAGAATGTAATTATGGCCATGGTAAACGGCGTCAAACAATGCAATGCTTGCGGTGGTGTCGGTGGAATATACCGGAACGATGACACCCATCGGATGGATATCTGCATTTATTGCAATGGCATGGGTGTCGTCGACGGCCCGGTATACGTGCCTGATGGCAAGCATTCAACACACCGTTCGTCAAAGAGCGACCTCGCAGTTTTACTGTTCCTGATTGTTGGAGGGTACGTCTGGTTCAAAAGTGAGGACTATTTATTAGCGTTCATAGCCGCCCTGATTTCGGGATGGTTCGGACAAACACGCATAGGCAGTACAATCATAAAATTCGCGTTCCTCGGGTTCATCGCGTGGGCAGCACTTCAATTCATTTAATATCACCTGACACGTTTTACCAGGACATATTGAGCCCATTCGATAGGTGCGATCATCATATTTAACCTGCCCATCAAGTGCATCTGGTCGCATCCATAGGTCCATGATTGCGCTCGCTCGGTAGAATGGTCGTTTCACACAGGGTCAAAACAACTTTACCAGTTGTGAAGGGCCGCATCATTCCCAGCTGTTCCGATTAGGACTTACGCTCCCCTGGAGCGTTGGTCCTCCAGGCAGTGGCTCACCGGCCATACGGTAAAGGTCCCGAATAACCCGTTGCATGTCCTCGGGCAAGTACGACCACCCCTGCTGCCCGATGTCGTCCGGTATACCAAACAGCGCTTCGGCGAGTCCGCCCGCGATCGCCGCGACTGTATCGAACGTCTGAATGCAGACGACCAATGGAATCACAGGATCGAGCTTGACCTGGTCCCCCATCCGTCACTCGCTCACCCCGACGCAATCACATCCGACTACAGCATGACTGACGGCCACCTTCGACTTAGCACGCGGGCTGCATTAGCCGGTTACGCCCTGCTCCGCTGGAGTGTGGACTGCTCGGAGAGTCATACGCTCGACCCTTCCCGACATCATCTCGGGCTCGCAAACCGACAAGTACTCCTGGGTGTCGAGAGCGCTGAGCTTGCGCCCGGTTACCAGGCGAGCTGAAGAACACGATACACGTCTTAGGGGTCGTCTCAGAAAACGGAAAATAAAGCACGCTAAGCGTGCGTGGAGGCTGGCACCCAGCGGTACAGCGTCG
>ERZ869909.2193-NODE-2193-length-13612-cov-3.350868_pt1 | contig 13612 bp, 12 predicted proteins | sample MGYA00520892_ERZ869909 | MGnify/ENA primary metagenome ERZ869909 (study PRJEB32215, sample SAMEA104723947) | bioreactor metagenome | biome: bioreactor; feature: anaerobic bioreactor; material: water | place: China | collected 2015-03-12 ... | reverse complement strand
CGCCGCGCCGGCTGCGGGTAGGCCGGGCCCGAACGGACCGCATCGCGCACGCCCTGCCAGCGCGGCATCGGCAGCGGCGGCCGCCAGCGCTGCGGCCCCGCGGGCGGCATGGCATAGGGAACGCCCCGATAGACGCAAAGCCCGTCCTGCCGCACGCCCCGCGCGTCGCCGGCCGGAAAATGCGCGACGGGAGCGCCGCCCGCCCCTGCCGCCGGATGTGAAGCCGGATGTGTCAGCGCCGCGTTCCCGTCCTAGCGGGCCGCAGACCTGTCGAACACGACATGCACCTTCTCCTCCCTGTCGCCGCCATCCTCCCGGATGGCGCATCAATGGTCCCGCGGCGGGCACAAGTCAATACTCACTATCTCGTGTGTTAATATTATGAGGCATCCGATGTGCCGTCAGGAAGGGAGCCTGTAGAAAGGGAGCCTGCAAGGATGTGCAGGATGCGGGTCGGGTGACGGCCGTCGGCCAATCGGGCGGAGATTTCGGCTCGGATTGCGCCACCCGTGCAGCGAAGGCGCGATCGTCGCCCGCTACTCTGGGAGCTCGCCCTGCATCCGCAGATAAAGATCAGGCGGCGGCGGGCAGGCCGCTGACCACGACGCGGTCGCGGCCGCTTCGCTTGGCGATGTAGAGAGCCTGGTCCGCCTCGTGCAGCACGGCATCGAGCGTGCGCTTGGAATCGGTCGCGAAGGAGACGCCGGCGCTGACGGTGCAGCGCATCGCGCCGTTCTGCGTCTCGATCCGCGAGCGCGCGAGCACCTCGCGTATGTGCTCCACGATCCGTTGCGCGGGCACGGCGGAGGCGCTCTCCAGCACGACCACGAACTCCTCGCCGCCGGTGCGCGCGACGGTGGCGTTCCGGCCGGCATATCTGGAGAGAAGCGTGCCGAAATGCTTCAGCACCGCGTCGCCGGCGGCATGGCCGTGCTGGTCGTTGACCTTCTTGAAATGGTCGAGGTCGAAGATCGCGACCGCAGTGCCGACCGGCAGCGGCGCCTCCCCGTAGGTCTCGAACAGCACGCGGCGGTTCTTCAGCCCGGTCAGCGGGTCGGTTCCCGCATCCACCCGCAGCGACTGCACGAGGCGGAACTGGTTGAGCGCCAGCGAGATCGCGCCGATGCCGGCGAGGCCGATGATCGCGACGAGCGCGTTGAGGTTCTCCGCCCAGTTGTTGGGGCTGCGCACCCGGTAGATCGGCGACTCGATCAGGATGACGACGGCGCAGAGCAGGAAGGAGAGCCCGACCAGCACATAGAGGCCGGTGAGCACCGGCAGCAGCAGGGGCGCCTGCGCCCTCGCCCGCCAGTAGTGCAGGCCGGCCGAGACGAGGATGGCGCAGGTCAGGGCGTTGAACAGGCTGATGCCCAGCCCGTCGATCCCGGTCAGGAAGAACGGGGCGATGAGGCCGACGGAACCGAGCGAGACCAAGGCGATCCGGCGGAGCGGCGAGGCGCCGGTGCGGAACTGCCTGCCGCCCCCTTCGATGATCGAGAAGCCGATCAGGAACAGCGCGAAGGCCGGCAGCGCGAGAAACGGCCGCGGCCCGCTGATATAGGCGACGAACACGGGCACGGCGGCAACCAGAACCGCCAGCCCGGCCGCGCCGGTCAGCATGAAGCGGTCCGTCCGGGTGATCATCCAGCCCGCGAACAGCACGACGCCGATGCATGCCGAAACGAGGGCAAGCACGAGCTGAAGCGATATGTGGTCGATGAACATGGGGCTCCGGGAGGACGTTCGATCCGAACCGTAGCGATATAAGATTATCGAAATGGCAAAACCAATCGACGGACAACGGTTATGGCTAACCGTCCGTTTAAGGGCGCGCGCGGCCTGCGCCGCGGCCGGCGGACGTCCATGGGACAGGGCACGGCTACAGCCCGTACGCCTTCTTCGCCAGCCCGTAGCTGAGGTCGGCGGCGATCGCCTCGCCTTCCTTCCGCGCCAGGCGGTGCTCGGCCACCATGCGGGCGAGGAAGCCGCAGACCTCGCGCCGCCAGACGTCGTGGCGGGCGGGGATGGACAAGAGCGCCCGCGTGTCGTCGTTGAAGCCGGCGAGGTTGTGGAAGCCCGCGGTCTCGACCACCTGATCGAGATAGCGGCGGATGCCGTTGGGGCTGTCGTGGAACCACCATGGCGGGCCGATCAGCAGGCAGGGCCAGTGGCCGGCCATCGGCGCGAGCTCGCGGGCATAGGTCGCCTCGTCCAGCGTGAAGGCGATGAGCCGGAAGCCCGGCGCATGGCCGTAGCGGTTGAGGAGCGCATCGAGCCCGCCGACCCAGTCGGTGCGCAGGGGGATGTCGGCGCCCATGTTCGGCCCGCGCGCGGCGAGGACGGCGCGGTCGGTGCTGCGCCGCGCCCCGGCGTGGATCTGCATCGTCATGCCGTCCTCGACCGAAAGCCCGGCCATCTCGGTCAGCATCTGGGCGCGGAACAGCCCGGCCTCGCCGGGCGTCAGCGTGCCCCCGAGCGCGCCGTCAAGCAGGCGCTGCTTCTCGTGCGGGGCAAGGTCGGCGGTCAGCGCGCTCGCCGCGCCATGGTCGGTGGCGGTCGCGCCGTAGCGGCGGAACTCGGCGCGGCGGCGGCGATGGGCCTCGATCATGCCGCCCCATTCGGCGGTGTCGGTGCCGGTCATCTCGCCGAAGCGCCGCAGGTTTTCGGCGAAGTCCGGTGCGTCCGGGTCGGTCACGGCGTCGGGGCGGTAGGTGGTGCGCACCTTCCCGATCCAGCCGTCCGCGAGCAGCCTGCGGTGGTGATCGAGCGGGTCGAGCGCGCCTTCGGTGGTGGCGATGGTCTCGATGCCGAAGCGCTGCAGCAGCGCCCGCGGCCGGAATTCCGGCCGGGCAAGCTCCGCGCCGATATGGTCGTAGAGCGCATCGGCGTTCCCCGGCGTCAGCGGTTCGGGGCAGCCGAGCACGGCCGACATGGCGTGATCGACCCACAGCTGCGACGGCGTGCCGGCGAAGAGGTGATAGTGGCGGGCGAAAACACGCCATGTCTCGCGGCCGTCGATGCGCCCGCTGCCGTCCGGGCGCGGCAGGCCGAGCGCGTCGTGGCTCACGCCGGCGCTGTGCAGCATGCGGAAAAGGTAATGATCGGGAACGACCAGGAGCGAGGCCGCATCCTCGAACGGCCTGTCCTGCGTAAACCAGGCCGGATCGGTGTGGCCGTGCGGGCTGACGATGGGCAGATCCCGCACCGAGGCGTAGAGGTCTCGCGCCAGCGCCCGCACCGCCGGCTCGGCGGGCAGCAGCCGGTCGGGGTGGAGGAAGCCGTCGCCGATCCTCATCGCGTCCCCGCGACGGCCGAGAGCGCACGCTCGACGCCGCGCAGCTCGGCCAGCCCCTTCAGGCGGCCGATGGCCGGATAGCCCGGCTGCGCGCCGCGTCTCAGGTCGTCCAATATGTCCTGCCCGTGGTCGGGCCGCATCGGCATCTCCCGGTCGGCGCGGCCCTCGGCCTTGCGCCGCGCCTCTTCCCGCAGCAGGGCCGCGATCACCGCCACCATATCGGTATCGCCGGCAAGATGCTCGTCCTCGTGGAAGGAGCATGGCCAGCCCGGCGTCTCGCGCCGGACGTTGCGCAGGTGGACGAAATGGATGCGCGGCCCGAGGCGTTCGACCATGCCGGGCAGGTCGTTGTCGGCGCGCGCGCCCAGCGAGCCGGTGCAGAAGGTGGCGCCGCTGGCCGGACTGTCCACCGCGTCGAGCACGGCGCGGTAGTCGGCCTCCGTCGACATGACGCGCGGCAGGCCGAGCAGCGGGAACGGCGGATCGTCGGGGTGGCAGCACAGGCGCAGGCCCAGCCGCTCGGCCGTCGGCACGACCTCGGACAGGAAATCGATCAGGTTCCGCCGCAGCCTGTCGGCGTCGATTGCCGCATAGGTCGCGACCTGTGCGCGCAGGTCGTCGAGCGAGGCGTTTTCGGCAGCCCCGGGCAGGCCGGCGTTGACGTTGGCTGCGAGCTGCCCGCGCCTTTCCTCGCCCATGGCGGCGAAGCGGCGCGCCGCTTTCTCGGCCACGGCCGGCGGGAAGCTCTCCGCCGCGCCGGGACGGGCGAAGATGTGGATGTCGAAGGCGGCGAAATCGACGAGGTCGAAGCGCATCGTCGTGCCGCCATGGGCGACGCGCCATGCGAGGTCGGTGCGGGTCCAGTCCAAGACCGGCATGAAGTTATAGCAGATCGTCTCGAGCCCGGCCTTCGCCAGGTTCTCCAGCGAGGCGCGGTAGCCGGCAAGATGCTCCTTCCACGGCCCGGACTGCGTCTTGATCGCCTCGGAGACGGGCAGGCTTTCGACCACCTCCCATTCGAGGCCGGAAGGCGCGCCGTCGGCGAGGCGGCGCACCTCCTCCTGCCGCTTCGCGATCTCGGCCGGCGTCCACGCCGCGCCCGTCGGCACGTGGTGGAGCGCCGAGACGATTCCTTCGGCGCCCGCCTGCCGCGCATCGGCGAGCGTGACCTTGTCGACCGGACCGAACCAGCGCCAGACATGCCTCATGGCGTCACCCGAATGCGAGGTTCGGCAGCCACAGCACGACGCCGGGCAGGAAGAGGAGGACGGCGATCAGGGCGCAGATCGCGGCGATGAAGGGGATGGAGGCGATGGAATACTCCTCGATGGTCACGTCCATCAGCGCGCAGACGGCGAACATCGCCGATCCGCTCGGCCATGTCATGCCGCCCAGCGTGACGATCGACATCATCAGGATGCCGAAATGCACCGGGTCCATGCCGACGCTGACCACGATGGGCACGAAGATCGGGGTGAGCAGCAGCACCATGACCGTGCTTTCGAGCGCCAGCCCCGCGATCAGCAGGAACAGCAGGATGACGAGGACGATCATGTTGGGATCGGTGATGCCGGCCAGCATCCAGCCGGCGAGGTTCTGCGGCACCTGAAGGTAGATGGTGGCGAAGCCGACCATGCCGCTCATCAGGATGATGAGCATGATGAGGCCGACATCGGACGAGGCCTGCGCGAAGGCGTCCCAGCACTTCTGCAGCGTCAGCTCGCGATGGGCGAGGAAGCCAACGGCGAGCGCATAGACGACCGCGAAGGAGCCGACCTCGGACGGGGTGAACAGGCCGCCGCGGATGGACAGCACCAGCGCGACCGGAAAGAGGATCGCCCATTTGGCTTCCCATGCGGCGAGCGCGAGCGCGGAGAAGGTCGGCTTGCGCGTGTCGGCCACGACATAGCCGCGGCGCTTGGCGATGACATAGGCGGTCGCCATCAGCACCACCATCATCAGGAAGCCGGGGATGATGCCGGCGAGGAAGAGCCGGCCGATAGAGACGTTGCCGATATAGCCGTAGAGGATGAGGCCGATGGAAGGCGGGATCGTCGCGGTGATCAGCGAGCCCACGGCGATGGACGCCGCCGAATAGCCCTTGCCGTAGCCCCTGGCGAGCATGGCGGGGCCGAGGATGCGCGCCTCCATCGCGGCATCGGCGACGGCCGAGCCCGAGACGCCGCCCATCAGCGTCGAGAGCACGATGGCGACCTGCGCCAGCCCGCCCGACATCCAGCCGACCGCGACCATCGAGACCTTGAGCAGCCGGTCGGTGATGCCGCTCGCATTCATCAGGTGGCCGGCGAGCACGAAGAACGGCACCGCCAGAAGCGGAAAGCTCTGGCTCATCGAGGCGATCTTCTGCACGGCGATGGACAGCGGCATGCCGGCGTCCATGACGAAGAAGACGAAGCCGGCGATGCCGGTGGCGAAGGCGACGGGCATGCCCGCCACCATGAACACCACAAAGACGATGGAGATCAGCAGCATCTCACAGCTCCAGCGGCGGCGGCGCGTCCCTGTCGGCGGCGGTGCGGGTGTAGACCAGCACCCCCTCGCCGCGCCGGCGCCAGGCATCGACCATGTTGCAGACGAGGGAGAGGCCGAGCAGCACGCAGCCCGCCGGCACGGCCGCCGTCACCCAGGCGTAGGACAGGGTGGAATCGCCGAAGGTGCGCTCGCGGTTGAGCATGGTCAGCCGGTAGCCCTCGACGGCGAGGACGGCGAGAAAGGCGAGCACGATGACGGCACACAGGAACTGGAGCCACAGATGCGGCCGGTAGCCGAGATATTTGACGGCCACCTCCATGCCGAGATGCGATTTCTCGCGCATCGCCTTGTTGGCGCCGAGGAAGCACAGCCAGATGAACAGAAGCTGCGCCATGTCCACGGACCAGATCAGCGGGTGGCCGTAGAAGCGCATGATCGCCGCGACGAAGACGAGGCCGGTGATGACGGCGAGCAAGGCGACCGCGATCGCCAGCTCGAGTTGCGCGAGGCGCTTGAGCATGAGGCACCTTTCGGAGAGGCGGGGCGCGCGCTGCACCTCGGTGCATGCGCGCCCGCACGGGCCAGCCGGGAACGTGACGGGCTAGTCGGCGGCGATCGCCTGGAGCGTGTCGCGCAGCTCGCCATAGCCGAGCGTGTCGTAGACGCCGGCCGTCGCCTCCCGGAACGGGGTGACGTCGATCTCGTCGACGGTCATGCCCGCCGCCTCCAGCTCGCTCTCGATCTCGGCCAGCATGTCGCGGGTGCCGTAGGAGGCGACGTCGCCTGCCTTGAGCGCTTCCTCGCGCAGCGTCGCCTGATGCTCCGCCGGCAGGCCGTCGAACCACGCCGCGCTCGTCACCAGCCCGGTGATGAGGTTGATGTGGCCGGTCTTGGTGACGTATTTCGTCACCTCGAACAGCTTGGAGCCGTGGCCGGCCGGAAGCTGCGCCTCGACCGAGTCGATCACCTTCTGCTCCAGCGCCGAATAGACCTCGGCATAGGGCATCGGCGTCGGCACCGCGCCCATGGCCTTGACCGTCTCGACCCAGACGGGCGCGCCGGGCGTGCGCATGCGGTTGCCTTCGAGGTCGGCCGGCGTGCGCACGGGGCCGGCGGTCCACAGATGGCGCTCGCCCTGCCACCAGTTGAAGGACAGGACCTGATGGCCCGACGCGTCGTGCAGCTTCTGCACCCACTCCTCGAACAGGTCGGAGGTGACGACCTTGCGGATGCCGTCATAGCCGGAGGCGAGATAGGGCGCGCCGAGCACGCCGAATTCGTTGACGAAGTTGGCAAGCCGGCCGCCGTCGACCACCACCGCGACCGGCGCGCCGGCTCGGGCCTGCTCCAGCACGTCCTCGTCGGGGCCGAGCTGCGAGTTCGGGAACAGCTTGACCTCGATCGCGCCGCCCGACCGTTCGGCGACCGCGCGGCCGAATTCCTCCAGCCCCTTGTAGAGCGGGTCGTTGGTGGTGAGTGCGGTGTTGATGCTCAGCGTGTAGTCCGCGGCGAGGGCCGGCATCGCGGCCGACACCAGCCCGGCGGCAATAAATGCCTTGAACGAGGCGATGTTCATGTATTCCTCCCTTGAAAGCCATCCGATTTCTCAGGAACAGCCTTTTGTAGGCTAGAATGGTAGTATATGATTGTCAATGTGAACATGCGGACCGAACTTGATCTTCTGCCCGACGACAGCGCCCGGATGATGCGCCAGGCGACGATGGGCACGCGCGTCTTCGCGGCGCTGCGCCAGGCCATCGTCCAGCTCCAGCTGCGGCCGGGAAATCCGCTATCGGAGGCGGAGATCGGGCGCCAGCTCGGCGTGTCGCGGCAGCCGGTGCGCGAGGCGTTCATCAAGCTCGCCGAAAGCGGGCTGGTGGAGATCCGGCCGCAGCGCGGCACCTTCGTGCGGCTGATCTCCATTCGCGAGGTCGGCAATGCCCGCTTCCTGCGCGAGGCCATCGAGATCGCCATCGTCAGGAAGGCCGCACTTGAGGCCACCGACGACGACATCGCCGCGCTGAGGACGCTGGTGGCCGAGCAGCGGGCCGTCGCCGTCGGCGGCGACAACGCCGCCTTCCTGCGCCTCGACGAGAAGTTCCATCAGGCGATCGCCGGCAGCGCCGATTGCGACGACGCCTGGCGCGTCCTCGAAGGGCTGAAGGCGCAGATGGACCGTGTGCGCTACCTCTCGCTGCCCGAGGCGACGCCGCTCGAAACCATCATCGAGCAGCACGAGCGCATCGTCGCCGCCATCGAGCGGCGCTCGCCGGAGGAGGCGGAACAGGCGATGCGGCAGCACCTGTCCGAGATTCTCCTGTCGCTGCCCAAGCTCGCCGCCCGGCACCCGGCCTATTTCGTGGACTGACGCGGCCGCGGCCGGCGGCGCGCCGTCACAGCCTGGTCAGCGTCGTCTTCAGCCGGTCGAGCAGCCGGAACAGCGTCACCTGCTCCTCGAAGCTCAGCTCCTTCAGCGCCTCGGTGTAGAACGCGGCGATGGGGTCGAGCATCCGCGTCCACAGCTCCTCGCCACGCGGCGTGAGGCGGATGCGCCGGCTGCGGCCGTCGGCCGGGTCCTTCACCCGCTCGATCCAGCCGCGTTCCTCGAGCCGGTCGAGGACGGGGGTCAGGTTCTGGCGGCTGACGAGAAGGAATGCGAGCAGGTCCTTCACCGTCATGCCCTGGGCCCTCGCCTTCGGCCCGGACAGTGCGCCGAGGACGGCCCATTGCTGGGTCGTGACGCCGAAGCCGGCGACGAACCGGGTGCCGACCTTGTGCATCAGATTCGAGCCCTGATAGAGCCGGAAGAAGAGGCGGTTCGCCACATCGAACCGCGACGCGGCCGTGTCGGCCGCCAGCGCCTCCCGGGAAGCCGATGGGGACGGGACGGTCATGAAAGCCCTCGACGGTTTACATCAATACATTGCCATTGCTCATATTGTAGCATAGCATTGATATATTTCGACGGGAAGCACGAGACCTCACCCGCCCCGGACGGACGCTGTCCGCATTCCACTGGCCGCCGATGAGTGCCCTGCTCCTTTATCGACCTGCCAGGAGGAGGAAGAGCATGCGCGACTACGAAGACATCCTGTACGAGGTGCGCCCGGAGGGCGTCGCCCGCATCACCATCAATCGCCCCGACCGCTACAACGCCTTCCGCGGCCGCACGGTGGAGGAGCTGATCGACGCCTTCCAGCGCGCCGGCTGGGACCGCTCGGTCGGCGTCATCGTGCTTGCGGGCGCGGGCGACAAGGCGTTCTGCACCGGCGGCGACCAGTCGGCCCACGAGGGGCAGTATGACGGACGCGGCACGATCGGCCTGCCGATGGAGGAGCTTCACGCCGTCATCCGCGACGTGCCCAAGCCGGTCATCGCCCGCGTCCAGGGCTTCGCCATCGGCGGCGGCAACGTGCTGTGCACGATCTGCGACCTCACCATCGCCTCGGAGAAGGCCCAGTTCGGGCAGGTCGGCCCCAAGGTCGGCTCGGTCGATCCGGGCTTCGGCACCGCCTATCTCGCCCGCATCGTCGGCGAGAAGAAGGCGCGCGAGATCTGGTATCTGTGCCGCCGCTACAGCGCGGCCGAGGCGATGGCGATGGGGCTGGTCAACACGGTGGTGCCGCATGACGAGCTCGATGCGGAAGTCGACCGCTGGTGCGCGGAGCTGATGGAGCGCAGCCCGACGGCGCTGGCGCTGGCGAAGCGCTCGTTCAATGCCGACACCGAGAGCATCCGCGGCATCGCCAGCCTCGGCATGCATGCGCTCAGCCTCTATTACGACACCGAGGAATCCCGCGAGGGCGGGCGGGCGTTCCGCGAGAAGCGGCCGCCGCAGTTCCGCAAGCACGCGCGATAGGGATGATGCGGCCTCGCGACCGGCTATCCGGCCCCGTCCGGATTGCCGGGCCGCGGCGCGGTCGCCAGAATCTTCCAGATGCCGTGCGCCATGGCCACCAGCCGGTCGCCGACGAAGATCGACCCGCTCATGAACAGCATCGAGCGCGTCCGGCGCTCGACGCGCGCGGTGCCCTCCACGAACTCGCCGACGGCGATGGCGTCGATGAAATGGGTGTCGAGCTGCGCCGTGGCGAGCGGCCGGCCCGCGACGGCCTCGATCGCCACCGCGCCCAGCAGCTGATCGGCGAAGCTCATCACCATGCCGCCATGGACGACGCCGCGCCGGTTGGCATGGGCGGGGCGGGCGAGGAAGCCGAGACGAAAGGCCTCGTTCGCGCCGGACTGCCAGATCGGCCCGATGGTATCGGCGAAGCCGGGTTCCTCGTCATGGACGGTCCAGCCGGCCGCCTGCGGATCGAAGCCGGGCCGAGCCGGCTCCAGCAACGCGCCCCGCACCGAAGCGCCGCTCTCGTCCCGCCTGTCCATCACCGGCTCCCGCCGCGCGTCCGGCAGGGGTGCCGGCGTGAATCGAAGGCGTTTGTGCGAATCTCGCCATGCCGGTTGCCAAATTCCATGAAGTGCCACCTCATGCATCTTTGCGGACGGGAGGCCGTCGATTGACAGCCCCAGTCTGTTGAATGATTGTTCATTCCTAACCGGAGAGGCGCGCAATGACCAGCGGGGAGATCGACGTCCGAGCGAGAACGGAGCGCCCCGACCGGCTGCCGCTGCGCGGCCTCTTTGCCTGGGGTCTGGGCGCCGGCTTCTTCTTCCTCGCCTTCCTCCAGCGCGTTTCGCCGAGCGTGATGGTCGACGAGCTGATGCGCGATTTCGCCGTCAGCGCCGTCATCCTCGGCAATCTGTCGGCCTGCTATTTTTACATCTACGCCGCGATGCAGCTTCCGGTCGGGCTGATGATCGACCGGATCGGCCCTCGCCTGCTTCTCACCCTCTTCGCGCTCCTCTGCGTCGCCGGCAACCTGATCTTCGCCGTCGCGGACACCGTCACGGCCGCCTATCTCGGGCGCATCCTGATCGGCGCGGGCGCGGCCGCAAGCTGGGTCGGGACGCTGGCGCTGGCGACGCGCTGGCTGCCGGCACGGCATTTTGCCCTGTTCGCCGGGCTGGGTCAGGTGTTCGGCATGGCCGGCGGCGTGTTCGGCCAGTCCCCGCTGAGCCTGGCGGTGGACGGGCTCGGCTGGCGCGGCGCGCTGCTGGCGACGGCCGGGCTCGCCGGCCTGTTCGCCGTCCTGTTCTGGCTCGTCGTGCGCGATCACCCGCCGGGCGACGGGCAGCGGCAGGCGCACCGTCCCCCTGCCCCTGTCCGGGTCCCGGCCGCGCCAATGCTGCGGCTTCTCGGGCTCGTCGCCCGCTCGCCGCAGACCTGGCTCGCCGCGGCGGTGGGGCTTGCCTATACCGGGCCGATGCTGGCTTTCGCCGGCCTGTGGGGCGTGCCCTATCTGACCGTGGCGCACGGCTTCTCGCGCACCGAGGCGGCCGGCCTCGCCTCGCTGTTCTTCGTCGGCTGGGCCATCGCCGCGCCGCTGATCGGCTGGTTCGGCGACCGGACGGGGCTGGTGCGCCCGATCCTGGTCACGGGCGGGCTGATCGGCGCGGCCAGCCTCGGCGGGCTCCTCCATCTTCCGGTTTCGAACAGCGTCCTCGTCGGCGCGCTCATCTTCGTCGCCGGCGCTTCCGGCGCCTCGATGATCCTGACCTTCGGCTGCGCCGCCGCCGCCAACCCGCCCGAGGCCACCACCGCGACATACGGCTTCGTCAACATGGCCGTCACCGCCAGCGGCGGCCTGCTGCAGCCGCTGATCGGCTGGCTGCTCGACCTGCAGTGGGACGGGCAGACCGAGGCCGGGGTGCCCGTCTACCTGCCCGGGGACTATGCGTCCGCGCTCCTCGTCCTGCCGGCGCTTTCGCTTCTCGGCGCCCTCGCCGCCAGCTTCATGCGCCGCCCGCCGCGCAGGGCGGCGTGACGGCCGGCGACACGGAGCGGCGGCAGCTTCGGCGGGTGGAAACCCCGCTCCCCGCGCTTCCGGCCGGCGCGCTTCCCGGCATCGCCGCAGGGCCGACGGGATAACCCCGCCAGCGAGATCAGGATGCTTGACAGGCGCGGCGCGCTACGCTTAAACATTCAATGAATGAATGATCGTTCACTTACAAAATCAGAAGGCAGAGGGATGGTCCGGGGGATGATCTATACGCCTGAGCAGGAGATGGTCCGCACCACCGCGCGCAATTTCGCGCAGCAGCGCCTGCGGCCGAATTCCGCCGCATGGGAGGCCGCAGCCGCCTTCCCGCGCGAGGTCCTGGCCGAGATGGGCGCGCTCGGCTTTCTCGGCATGGCCGTGCCGGCCGAGTGGGACGGCGCCGGCCTCGACTATCTGACCTACGCCATCGCGCTCGAGGAGATCGCGGCCGGCGACGGCGCGATCTCCACCCTGATGAGCGGCCACAACTCGGTCGGCTGCATGCCCATCCTCGAATACGGCACCGACGCCCAGAAGGAGCGCTGGCTGCGCCCGCTGGCGCGCGGCGAGATGGTGTGCGCCTTCTGCCTGACCGAGCCGCAGGGCGGCTCCGACGCGGCCGCGATCACCACCCGCGCCACGAGAACGGCGGACGGCTGGGTGCTCGACGGCATCAAGCAGTTCATCACCAGCGGCCGCACGGCCGAGATCGCGCTGGTCTTCGCCGTCACCGACCCGAAGGCGGGCAAGAGGGGCATCAGCGCCTTCGTCGTCGAGACCTCCAATCCGGGATACCGCGTCACCCGGGTGGAGAAGAAGATGGGGCAGAACGCCTCCGACACCTGCGAGGTCGCGCTCGAAGGCGCGGCCGTGCCGCACGATGCGCTTCTCGGCGCCGAGGGACAGGGCTACCGCATCGCGCTCGCCAATCTGGAGGGCGGCCGGATCGGCATCGCCGCTCAGGCGATCGGCATGGCGCGCGCCGCCTTCGAGATCGCGCTCGACTACGCCCGCCAGCGCGTCGCCTTCGGCAAGCCGATCATCGAGCACCAGCTCGTGGGCGCGCGGCTTGCCCGCATGGCCACCGCGCTCGAGGCGGCGCGTCTCCTCGTCCTCCACGCGGCGGAGCTGAAATCGGCCGGCCGGCCGTGCCTCAAGGAAGCCTCGATGGCGAAGCTCATGGCGACGGAGATGGCCGAGCAGGTGTGCTCCGACGCGATCCAGACGCTCGGCGGCAACGGCTATATCGAGGGCTTCGAGGTCGAGCGCATCTTCCGCGCCGTGCGCGGCTCCAAGATCTACGAGGGCACCAACGACATCCAGCAGCTCGTCATCGCGCGGGCGCTGGCGGAGGAGAGATGAACCGGCCCGCCGCCATCGACACGATGCGCGCCGTGCGGATCGTCGCGCACGGCGAGCCGGAGACGCTGCGCCTCATGGACGAGCCGGTGCCGGAGCCCGGGCCGGGCGAGGTGCGCGTCAGCGTCCATGCCGCCGGCGTCAACTATCCCGACCTCCTCGTCGTGCGCGGCACCTACCAGATTCTGGCTCCCCTCCCCTTCAGCCCCGGCAAGGAAGTGGCCGGGCGCATCTCGGCGGTCGGGCCGGGCGTGACCGGCTTCGCCGTCGGCGACCGCGTGCTGGGGATCAGGGAGAACGGCTGCTACGCCGAGGAGGTCGTCATCCCGGCCGCGACCTGCTACCCGCTGCCCGACGCGATGGGCTTCGACCTCGCCGCAGCCTTCGGCCTCACCTACCAGACCGCCTGGTTCGCGCTGAAGCGGCGCGCCCGCTTCCAGCCCGGCGAGCGCGTCCTCGTCACCGGTGCGACCGGCGGCGTCGGCACGGCCGCCATCGGCCTCGTCAAGGCATGGGGCGGCGTCGCGCTCGCCGGCGTCAGCGGGCCGCATCGCGCCGACGCCGCGCTGGCGGCCGGCGCGGACGC
>ERZ869909.2192-NODE-2192-length-13628-cov-3.765700_pt1 | contig 13628 bp, 10 predicted proteins | sample MGYA00520892_ERZ869909 | MGnify/ENA primary metagenome ERZ869909 (study PRJEB32215, sample SAMEA104723947) | bioreactor metagenome | biome: bioreactor; feature: anaerobic bioreactor; material: water | place: China | collected 2015-03-12 ... | reverse complement strand
ATCCAAACTATATTCAAGTTCATCATTTACGTCCAATTCAAAACTCCGCTCATTGATTAGTCGAACCACCGGAGCTACTGGTTTTTCATCCGGCAATCTTAGGGTCGTCACTTCCACACCCATACTTTGCTCAGATGCATAGGTCGTACTCGACTCTTTGATTCTTTGATAAAACGTATAGGTTTGCTTAGGACTTAGATTTGCAAAAATCGGTGAGTCTTGCCACTCTTGCTCATGGATACGATACTCATACCCCTCAACCTCTACCAACTCAACCTGATTATACGACACAGTTAAAACAGCAGGAGAAACCGGTGTATTCGCTGAAAACTTACGTGTCACTACTTCCGTAGATTCACTCATCGCAGAAGGAGCATAGACTTCCGTTTCAGCCTTGCGCTGCTCAAACACATACCGTGTATTGGGAAGCAGATTTCTAAAGACTCCAGATGTTTGCCACTGGTTCTGATCGATTCGATACTCAAATCCACGCGTCTCTAACAGTTCGATGGTTGTGGCAGTTGTACGAACAATACTTGGGGCAGAAGGTGTCGACTGTGGAACTTTCAGTGTTCTAACTACAACTGCCTCACTTGGATTGGAAGCAAGATATCCATCCTTTTCCTTTTTACGCTGAGAAAATGAATATTCGGTATTTGATCTCAAATTGAGAAAGACTCCTGATTCCACCCATTCCCCAAAATTGACCTGATACTCATATCCTTCTATTTCAACTAGGGAAACAGAAGAATCCGTGACTTCCTTGATTTCAACCGGCGGAACATCTGGGTGAATCGGATCAGAACCAATCATAATAAACGGAAGTCGTAACTGGGTATTCTCTGTCCCATCGATAATTGCTGAATAGCTTCCATCACTTAACTGAAGCATACTACCCGCCCGAACACCCTCTTCTGTGGTCACGGATATGGTTTGCGGCGAAGCAAATCCAACATTAGAAGTGGCGCTGAACCCAATCCAGTAATCACCCTGCTCAAGCATGGAAAACACTGAAAGTTGCACTGCCATGATCGGTCGGCTCACACTTGCCAAATCATCTTCCAACACCCTGTAACAACCTGTAAAATAGGTATTGGTCATCGCACTGGTCGTTGACTCCAGAATCAGATTCACATTGCCTTCTGTAGGACTGCCGCGATAAATGGAATAGAATCCTTCTTTGATACCCGATTCCGTAGATGAACCTTCTGTAAAAACAAAGAACTCCACATATTGAACAAACGTATCCTTCGATAAACTAAACTGATCAAATACCATCTGATTCTTCTGATGATCTACACTAACTCCTACTATTTCTTCCCCTAACGAAGTATAGACAGCACTTCTTCCCAACTGATCATCCATCGCAGGCACATTACAAAAAGATCCACTCTGATAGACCAACTCAGCTGCCAATGTTTGGATGCCAAGTAGTGGAAAAAGCAAAATACCCAGAAGTAATTTCATCAATTTTCTCATATCCATACCTCCTCATTAGTAAAACCATACCGCATTTAGACAAATAAATCCAACGATTTGTTCATGTAAACATTTCCATTCACTTAAATTCAGCAAGTGAAATCGAATTATTGTATTTCTTCTGATTCATCTCTTCCTTTAAAAAAGCACATCGCTCAAGATCAATCTCATAGAGATTTGCAAGGGCAAGCACATAATACATGACATCATACAACTCTTCCTCAAGTGTTCCCTTGATTCCATCACTTCCCATCCGACGCTCATCATGCATCTGCCTGGCAACCTCACCGACTTCCTCTACCAGTTTGTAGAAATAATCGGGTTTACGTGAAGGATCAAAATCCTTCGATTTGATATATTCCTGCAGTTTTCTAATCGTTAAATCACTCATTTTATACCCACCTCTCACATTAACTCTATTATACACAATCCAAAACCACCTTTTTCATTCATTTTTTGTGAAAAATCTGTGAATTCTATCAAATTCATGAACATTTCACTTGAACTGTATTATATGGTGTGGTACACTTGGTACACAAGGACATAGTTCCTACAGGAGGTGCCTCATGGAAGGTATGCAAATTTATTTAGTTACTGGTGCCATCGGACTCGTATACTTTGGTGCAATCACATTACTCAAAAAGTTTTTTCGAATCACATATAAAATCGGCCTGATTCTCCCTCTAGCCTCCGTGCTCTTCTTTCTAGCCATGTTACTCTTTGTGGCTCCACAAGACACGACCGGTTGGGCAGGACTTGGCTACGTCATTATGCTCGTACTGACATCCGTCATCACCATTGTCTACATTGCGGCATGGATGATCACCAATCTAGTTAAAAAGAACAAACTATTCGCAAACTAAAAAACCGGTTTCCCGGTTTTTTTGCTATTTCATGGCCTTCTCAAGATCTTCCTTGATTTTCGTTGTAGAGACGCCTTCGGTACGAGGAAGATACACCACCTCGCAGAGCTCCTTCAGATAGTCAAACTTGCCTTCCCAGTCATCCCCAATCGCAAACACATCCACTTGATACTTGACAATATCGTCACGCTTCTGCTCCCAATCCGCTTCAGGTATGACCAAGTCGACATAACGAAGGGCTTCAAGCATCATCTTGCGCTCCTCATAATTATGATAAGCTTTTTTCCCTTTGAACTCATTGATTTCATCGGTGCTCAACGCCACAATCAGATAATCCCCAAGCGCTTTGGCACGCTTGAGAAGCCGAACATGACCCCAATGCAATAAATCATAAGTTCCATAGGTAATGACTCTTCTCATTCTGCATCCTCAAGTTGCACATTGTGAACCACGTTTTGAACATCATCGACCTCATCAATCATATTCATCAGACGTTCAAACATTTCGAGATCTTCACCTTCAAGGCTCACATAGTCGTGTGGTAATAATGTACTTTGCAACATATCAAAGTTGCACTCAGGAATCAGTGATTCCACCGCATCCTTCGCTTTGTATAAATCCGTTGGTTCCACATAGACCGTCATCGAACCCTCTTCAACTTCCAAATCCTTGACATCCACCTCATATTCAATCAAAGCTTCAAGCATTGCCTCTTCATCATCGAAGGCAAAGGAAAGGATTCCCAAAGCATCATAGGTATGTGTCACACTACCCACAACCCCAAGTTTAGACTTTGACTTATTAAAACAGTTGCGAATCTCCGAATAGGTACGATTCACATTGTCCGTCAAACAATCGACAATGACCGTTGAAGCACCCGGACCAAACCCTTCGTATCGAACTTCCGAATAGGACTCAGCACTTCCACCCTTCGCCTTATCAATCGCCCGCTTAATAATATCGGCAGGTACCTGATTGGCACGTGCTTTCTCAATAATACGCTTCAAACTCGAATTCATATCTGGATCAGGAACTCCCGACTTTGCAGCCACATAAATTTCCTTACCAAACCGTGAATAGATTTTTGTCTTCATCGCCGAGGTCTTCGCCATCGACGCCTTGCGTACTTCAAACGCTCTTCCCATAATTGTTCAACCTTCCTTCTTTAACCAAAAAATTATACCATGAAGCAACATTTGCTTCAATAACACAATTGCTTCATCGACCGCTTGTGACCATACATCCGGTTATCCGCCTCCACAAACTTCGCATAGATGTCCTCAGACTCCTTCGTTTTAATGGCATATCCCATAGCCACCGAAGCCATGTAACCACCCTTCGAAAAAGAAAGCTTAATAGCATTTGTACGTTGAATCAACTGAATAACATCATCCTCTGTCGTCCTAGGCAGCACAACCAGAAATTCATCGCCACCCATCCGTCCAAGAATATCATCCTTACGGAAAACTTCCTTTAGTTTTTCCGCAAACTCCACGAGCAGACGATCCCCATGATCATGTCCATAGGTATCATTGATTTCCTTCAACCCATTCACATCCATCATCACGAGTGCCAACGGATAATTACGTAGTGTATCCAATCGACGAATCGACTCATCGATGAAATATCGATTATAAAGTCCGGTAAGAGCATCGTGATAACTCAAATATTCCACCTGCTGTAACCGCTGCTTCTGCTCAGTAATATCTTCCACAATCACCGCAAACTGATTAACCACCGTCGAATAGGCACTCACACGAAACCACTTATTCAACTCGTTGGAATAATCCTCAAACTGAACAGGAATCTGTGTTAATGCTACCTTGGCAAATCGTTCAATCCAAAAGGGTTCCACATTTGGAATCACTTCCTTAACTGTCTTACCAACAATGTTCTTTGATAACCCAGTAATCTTTGCATAAGCATCATTCACTTCAAGAAACCGATAATCTGTTGGCTGATGACTCGAATCAAAAACCAACTCATGAATCGCCAATCCATCCTGCATCTGTGTAACTAACAAGCGATAGCGCTCTTCACTTGCGGCTAGCGCTAAACTAGCTGCCTTCGACTCCGTGATATCATAAAAAATCCCTTGTGAGTAAACCACACCTTGCTCACTGGTATGCATTCGAATTCGTGTTTTCACCCACACTTTAGAGAGTCCCTTGGAAAGAAAGCACAACTCCACATCATCACTATTCTTAATATCCGCCCAGGGAATCGACTGTAAATCCGGATACTCAGTTGGATCAAGAAAATCAATAAACTTTCTTCCCACCACTTCACTCTGATTGTAACCAAGCATTGAAAAAACGTTCTTAGAAATATACGTCACTGTTAAATCAGGTAACAGAGTGTATATTACTTCATGCATTTCATTAATCAAAGAAGATAATCGCACTTCACTCAATTCCCTGATTGAAGTGTCCACCTTTTCTTTCAAAACAACACAGAAAAGCCACGGTTCCTCACTGATTCTATGACCCCAACCTAATAGTTGCAACTTATCCTCTTGAGTCACAACGGATGTTCCCTCAAAAGAAAGATACAAGCCTTCAATCTTTTTACTCTCAGTTGCTACTAGAAACTGATGTAACTCAGATGAACAAATAAAGTCTGTGACTGACTTTCCCAAAATATCTAGTGCTAATCGTTGAAAGAAGCGTTCAAACCATGTATTGACAGCCACAATTTTTCCGTTACAATCTAAAAGACAAGCAACATCAAAAATCGACTCAATCATATTCGCGTATTTTTCATGTTCCATCATTTATCACCATCCTAATGGATTACCCCTTCATATATCTTGGAAGCACCTGATTCACAAACACATCCACCACTCTTGGATCAAACTGAGATCCCGAACAACGGATAAGTTCATCCACTGCTTCATTCACCTTAATTCCTTTTCGATAAATTCGATCTGATGTCATCGCTTCAAACGCATCCACAACACCAATAATCCTCGAGAAAAGTGGAATCTCATCACCACTTAACCCATGTGGATACCCTTTGCCATTATAGTGTTCATGATGACACAAGGCATTAATGGCAATATTCGAATACTGATCCGCTGCTTTGAGCAACTGATACCCATACTGACAATGCATCTGAATCGTCTCATATTCATCTAGTGTTAACCTATCTGGCTTACTTAGCACCTGATCTTCAATCGCAATCTTGCCAATATCATGAACCATCCCCGACAGTTCCAACTCCTTGATATCATCTTTCGCAAGATTCATCTCTTCACCCATCAATCGACAAAGCCAGGCCACATTGGTACTATGCTCCTTCTCACGCTGATACTTCTGAGTCAGCGTATTCAAGATCACCTTAATGGACTGATTAAGTGCACTACGCTCTTCCATTGCTTTCTTGCGATTCAGATCAGCCTCTGCCAGATGCAGAGCCTCTGAAAAATCAAGTTGCTCATCAAGCATACTTACCCCAACTGAAGCCGTCAGCTTAAAATCTTTCATATCCAAAAGACGCACAGCCGTTGCAACTTTTTCCTTCATAACCTCTAAGTCATTTGAATTGGCATATGGCTTTATAATCATAAACTCATCGCCCCCAAAACGAGCCACCACTTCATGATCAAACTCACTCACAAGCAGCTTCGCAAAACGATTTAACACCTCATCTCCTCGAGCAATACCAAAGGTATCGTTAATCAAACGCAACCCATTGAGATCCACAAGTGCAATCCCCAACGGTAACACAGCTTCATCCATCCACTCCGTGATTCTATCCTGAACATAACGTCGATTGTACAACCCGGTCAGATAATCATGTTCAATCAGATAGTTTAACTCCACTTCCTTTGCCTTAATCTCAGAAATGTCCACATACACTCCCAAAAACAGTGGTCCCTGCAATGTATCCATCATCTTCCCACGAGACATCATCCAGCGATACTTCCCATCTGAATGCAAAATCCGATACTGAGACTCATATACTTCCTTAGTGTTCCTATTTAAATAATTCTCAAATGAACTCAAAGCTTCATCCAAGTCCTCTTCATAGACCCGTGATTCCCAAAACTCACTAAGTGATCTGTATTCTTTATTTACATCTTTTCTAGAAGTTCCAAGCATGCCAAGAAACTCATCATTCACCCAATAGGTTCGTGTATTCACATCATACTCCCAAACCCCAATTTCCGTCATAGACATTACCGTCTGATACCGTTTCTGTGTGGCCAATCGCTCTTCCTCTGCACGTTTGCGATCCGAAATATCCATATGGGTGCCTGCAATTTGAGCAATCTTACCCTCTTCCCATTTCGTAATCTTACCAAATGCGCCCACCCAAACGATACCCTTCGTTGGATGATTAATCCGGAACTCAAGTTCAATATATTCCGACTTTTCTATTTGTGCCTTTTCAATGGCCTTAGGCAAAAATGCACGATCCTCCATAACTATCCAGGAAGTAAACTGCTCCATCGCAACTTCATTACCAGACACAATTTCCGTTTGTCCATAAATATCCAAAAACCGCTCATCCACAGCCATCGTCTGATTGATAAGATCAAACTGAACACTCCCCGCCTTGGTAGCCTCAATCATCTGCTCAATCCGATCATTTTTCTTCACGATTTCAGACGAATACTTTTTTGATTTATCCAGTAAAAACCCCAAGATAAGCATCACCACAAACAAACCAAAAAAGATCATCCCCAAAAACATCCGATTCATATGTTCAACCGCCGCAAACTTACTACGATCGTTCACAATCGAGTACAAATATTGAACATCATCCTGCACAAACGGATACGAACGAACCTCCACAGACTTCACTGTACCATCCGCAAGTCGATGATTAAAAATAAAGTAATTGCGTTCTTCCCGTACAGCCCGAAGCATTTCAATTTCGATCTGCTGCTGTGTCAGTGTATTAATCTGATACATCCGCATACCAATCAAAGGACTATATCCATAAAAATCATGCGCCGCCTGATTCGCATAAATAATCTGCCCCGAATCCACCCGAATGACAACCATCACCGAATTATGACTATCAAACAGTTTTCGATAGTCAAAGTGATGATCTGCTTTTACAGGAAGGATGAATAACGTGATTAACAGAGTCACTATCGAGAATGTTCGGATTTTATTTGTTACCTTTTGACTATTTTTACACGTTCTCATCATAAAAATCCCTTTCCTGACTCATATTCAACATCTGATGTCAAACAAAAACTATTACTCCTATTATATCAATAAAAACTCACAAGTATACAAAAAAGTCAGGAACACAACTCTTGCCTCCCTGACATGTAAACTATAATTTCTTTGTCTGAATTCGCTTGGACACCGAAGATACCAGCTGACGCGGAAGCAATCGTAATAGAAACACCAAGACATGATGCTCCCCTTTAGAGAGGATAATGGGTTTCTTCTTAAACATCCCATCCAACGCCTTCTTACTTGCTATTTCAACCGACTGAGCCGAAACAGAGTTAAAGATGGATAATCCCTTGGCGTTCGCCACCTGACCAAACTCCGTCGCCACCGGACCCGGACAGAACGCAGACACAAAGATGTTCTCATCCTTAAGCTCATGATACAACGCTTCCGAGAAGCTAAGCACATAGTTCTTCGTCGCATAGTAAACAGCCATATTGGGACCTGATAGAAATCCCGCCAACGAAGCTACCTGCATGATATGTCCTGGACGTACCATATAGGGAATCAGATGATATGTCCAGCGGGTTAATGCCGTGATGTTCACCTCAATCATCTGATCATATTTATCGATATCTCCGGACGCAAATGAACCAACATCCCCAAAACCCGCATTATTTACCAGAACCTCCAAGAATATGGAATGATTTTCAAGATACTCAATAATTCTACTCACACTGGTTTCATCCGTGACATCCAACGCAAATAGAACAGGATTTTGAGTGAGTTTTGAAGCTAGCGTACGCAAACGGTCTTCACGACGAGCCACCAGAATGCAGGTATAACCCAACCAATCCAACTGGATGGCCAACTCTGCCCCAATCCCACTGGAAGCTCCCGTAATCAGTGCAAAGCGACTCATCGAAGCGATGCCCCAACCTTCGCCAACGCATCCAGAATCTTCTGATGAACCGAAACAATCTCGCTTTCAACCAAGGTTTTATCCTTGCTCTGATACACCACTTTAAGTGCTACCGACTTTTTGTGTTCACCCAACGACTCGGAAGCAAAGATATCAAAGACATCCACACTTTGGACCAGCGGACGACCTTCCTTACGAATCAGAGTCATCAGTGTTTCTACTTCTACCTTCTCATCCACAACCAACGCCACATCACGGGTCACCTTCGGAAACTTATTTAATGGAGCAAACTTAATTTTAGCTCCCGTCTGCTGTAACAGCACATCCACATTGACTTCCGCATACAGTGTGTTTTTCACACCTATCTGCTTCGCAAATGCCGGATGCACTTCCCCAAACACAGCCAGCACCTCTTTTCCAAGCAGATAGACACCGCTACGGTATGGATGCAAATGAAGCTGATCCTGATCATTCGCCGTTAAACGAAGACGAGTTCCTTCAAAACCAAGCTGCGCAAACAGCCCTTCAAGCAAACCCTTCAGTGTATAGAAATCAGCCTTAACCCCACTCTTTTGCCACGAGTTGGTCGATAAATCCGCTGACAAAGCAACACCCAGATGCCACTGTGGCTTTTTATCCCCATAGACCATAGAAACCTCAAAGAAGTTAGTCGATGCATTTTTATGAGCCTGATTGTATGCCACCACATCCAAAAGACTATGCGTCAAACTGTTACGAACATACTTGCGATCTTCCGATAAAGGTGAAGCCAGTGCAGTCGGATTATCCAACGCAAGCAAACCCTTCGTCATTTCTTCACTGACCAGTGTATAAGTGATTGCTTCCTGAAGACCCCAGATACTTAAATACTCACGAATCATCCGCAACGTTGTTTGTTCAGGTGTGAGTGCACCTACCGTTTGAGGTAACTGTGGCAACACAGATTCAATCGCATCATAACCAATCATCCGAATCACTTCTTCAATCAGATCTTCCGCAATGTCAATATCCATCCGATAGGAAGGAATCGAACATTCAATGATATCCTCACGAATCGTTGGTTCAAAATGCAATCGGGCTAACGCACTCACAATCTCTTCTTTCGTCAGTTTTGTTCCAAGCAAGCCATTCACATGACTTACACTTACCGAAACCTTCTTATCATGCTTGATTTGAGGTCCAAACATCACCGTTTCTTCAATGAGTTTGGCATCCGCATACGTAATTAGAAGCTCAACAGCCCGATCCATCGCTTTAAACGGTGCATACGGTTCAATCCCTTTGATAAACCGTGAGGATGCATCGGTATTCAGATTCAGCCGACGTGACGTATTTCGAATGGTCACCGGATCAAAACTCGCAACCTCAATCACAATTGATGTCGTATCCTCTGAAATCTTCGAATCCTGGCCACCCATAATACCCGCTAAGCCAATGGAAATCCCACCAGAAGTAATGATCAGATCTTCAGGAACAATCTCTACCGTTTCCTCATCCAACGTCACAAAAGACTCACTCAACCCATCCTTGACGGTAATTTCAAGTGAAGGCAATGTTTGGGTATCATAGAAATGAAGGGGCTGACCCGTTTCAATCATAACATAATTGGAAATGTCCACCACATTATTGATAGACTTGATTCCTGCTGCCATTAAATGTTCCCTCATCCACGTAGGTGAGGGCTTCAGTGTGACTGAACCAATTTTCTTTCCAAGAAAGCGAGAGCAGTTCACTGACTCTGAGCTTACTGTAAGCTCAGTTTTGACACCGACGGTTGAGGCACAATCACATTCCGGCCATTTGACCTCACGGTTGAAAATAGCGCCAACTTCCTTGGCAATACTCCACATGGACATAAAATCATTGCGATTCGGTGTCTGCTTGACATCCAGAATCTGGTCATCAAGACCAAGATATGCCAAAGGATTTGCACCAATCGGAGCCTCCGCAGGCAATACTTCAATACCTTCCTTGCTCGATTCACTTAGATATTTTTCTGCAACACCAAGCTCAGTAAGTGAGCAGATCATCCCAAACGAGTCCACACCACGAACAGTCGCAGCCTTAATCGTAATTCCCGGTAACACCGCCCCAACAGTAGCCACGATGACTTTTTGTCCCTTGGCCACATTGGGTGCCCCACAGACAATGGAAAGTACCTCACGACCAATATTGACCTTCGTCATTGATAAATGATCACTATCTGGATGCGCCTCACACTCCACGACCTCACCAATAACCAGTTGAGTTCCTGAAGCCAAAGTTGAAATTCCTTCAACCTCAAGGCCAGCATCGGTTAGTTTTTCAGCCAGAACTTCCGCTGAAATATCCGCAATATTCACATAGGCATTGAGCCATTTTTTACTTACATTCATGATGCAACCTCCTAATCAAACCGTTTGAACATCGTTAAGAAACGAAGATCATTGGTATAGAAATGACGAATATCGTCGATGCCATACTTAAGCATCGCCACCCGTTCAACCCCAAGGCCAAACGCAAATCCACTGACCGATTGACTATCATAACCAGCCATTTCAAGCACTTTCGGATGAACCATCCCAGCCCCAAGAATTTCAATCCAGCCAGTCCCCTTACAGACATTACACCCCTTGCCATTGCAAATATGACACGTAACATCCACTTCCACACTTGGCTCAGTGAACTGAAAGTAACTGGGTCTAAAACGGATTTGACGACTCTGACCAAACATCGTCTTAGCCATCAGTTCCAGTGTTCCCTTCAAATTGGCTAGTGTCACACCTTCACCCACGACCAACCCTTCAATCTGCGTAAACTGATGTGAATGGGTCGCATCATCATCGTCCCGACGATACACCTTTCCAGGGCAGACGACCATCACTGGTGTCTTTGGTGCCATCGCTTCCAATGTCCGGGTCTGAATGGCGGTCGTATGGGTGCGTAGTAGCCATTCCGTATCAAAATAGAAGGTATCCTGCATATCTCGTGCCGGGTGATTGGCAGGAATATTGGCACGCTCAAAATTATAGAGATCTAACTCCACTTCCGGACCTTCCACCACCTGATAGCCCATATTTCTAAAAACATCCTCGATGGCATTTTGCACAAGGGTCAGCGGATGCATATTGCCATTAGCTATCTGAGTCGCTGGTAAGGTGATATCGATCCACTCCTGTGCCAACCGCACAGACAGCGCCATCTCCTCCAGTGTTGTTTGCTTATCCTTTAATGCCACTTCCAGACTTTCCTTAATTTCATTGACCTGCGCCCCAAAGGCCGGGCGATCTGCCGGATCCAGTTCTCTCATCTTGCTCATCAACCCCGACACAAGACCTTTTTTACTTAAATACTCATTGCGAACTGCGCTTAGTTGAGCTAAATCCAACGCTTCCGCAATCGCTTGTAATCCATCTTCCTTCACTTTGATTAGTTCATTCATGATTCCACTTTCCTTTCATCACATAAAAAAAACGCTCCTGCTTCAGGAACGTTTTCACGCGGTACCATCCTGATTCATGACCAAAAGCCATGCACCTTTACGCTCGTAACGTGAGCTTACGGGAGGGATTAGCTCCTCATCAAACAGGTGAATTCCAATGTGTGTGTGCAAGTCTTTCCAGCAACCGACTCTCTCTTTACCAACCATCACAAAGTACTATGTCTGTCCATCGATTTAACGTCCCTATTATAACAAATAAGTCATCGATTCACAAGTTGAAAAATTAAACAATCCCCTGGGCATTCATCGCATCCAGCACTTTGAGAAATCCGGCGATGTTTGCACCCACAATGTAATTTCCTTCACACCCATAGTTGATCGAAGCCAAGTTCAGATTATGGAAAATATTGGACATGATATGCTGAAGACGATCATCGATATCCCCAAACGACCAGTTGAGTCGCCCGCTGTTCTGACTCATTTCCAAAGCAGAAACAGCGACACCCCCCGCATTGGCCGCTTTCCCCGGAAGAAACATGACTTTATGGGTGATAAAGTACTCCATCGCATCATGGGTACAGGGCATATTTGCCCCCTCCGCCACAACCATCACTCCATGATCAACCAGTGTTTTTGCATCCTCAAGATCCAACTCATTCTGTGTCGCACAGGGCAAGGCAATATCCACATTTACAGACCAGACACCCTTCCCCTCAGTATACACGGCACTTTCTCTTGCCTTGGCATATTCACTCAAACGATCCTTCTGCACTTCCTTAATCTTCTTTAGCAACTCAAGATCAATCCCCTCAGCATCGTAAATCCAGCCCGAAGAATCCGAACATGTGACAACATGAGCCCCAAATTTCTGTGCCTTCATGATGGCATGAATGGCTACATTCCCTGCACCGGAAACCGCCACCCGTTTTCCCTTAAGTTCAATGTTGTGATAGTCAAGCATTTCCTTAACGATATACAATAGGCCAAACCCCGTTGCTTCCTTGCGAACCAACGAACCTCCAAAGGACAGACCCTTACCGGTAAATGCACCTTCGTAGACACCTTTGAGTCGCTTGTACTGACCAAACATGTACCCGATTTCCTTGACACCCACACCCATATCACCAGCAGGAACATCCGTATCCGCACCGATATACTTCGAAAGCTCGGTCACAAAACTTTGGCAGAAAGCCATGATTTCCCGATCGGACTTCCCTTTTGGATCAAAATCAGCTCCACCCTTGCCACCCCCAATAGGTAATCCGGTGAGTGAGTTTTTAAATGTCTGCTCAAATCCCAGAAATTTGACAATACTCATATTCACTGAAGGATGGAACCGGATACCCCCTTTGTAAGGACCAATGGCACTATTAAACTGAACCCGGTAGCCCGTATTGACATGCACCTGCCCATCATCCCCAACCCAGGGAACCCGAAAGACAAATTGCTTCTCCGGAGTGACCAGACGCTCCAGCAGTGCGTCTTTTCGATACATATCTTCCTTCTCTTCAATCACTGGACGCAACGATGCCAATACTTCATTCACCGTCTGATGAAACTCCTTTTCCTGAGGAAAGGATGTTTCTACCCACTCAATCACCTGATCCACATATGACATGTTTCTACCTCCACAATACAACGATTATATCGAGAAATAGCTTTTGTGACAAGTTTGTGCAAAATTGAAAAAACACAACACATCAATCAATTGAAGTATTGTGTTGTTATTACTTTACATCGTACTTTGTATCAACTTCCTTTTGTAGATTAGAGAACGTATAATCTTCCTTCGTGAAATACATTTTTTC
>ERZ869909.2191-NODE-2191-length-13631-cov-5.680094_pt1 | contig 13631 bp, 13 predicted proteins | sample MGYA00520892_ERZ869909 | MGnify/ENA primary metagenome ERZ869909 (study PRJEB32215, sample SAMEA104723947) | bioreactor metagenome | biome: bioreactor; feature: anaerobic bioreactor; material: water | place: China | collected 2015-03-12 ... | reverse complement strand
GCAGCGCATGTCGGTGGCCGAGGGCGACGGCCCGGTCAACGCGCTCGACATCGCGCTGCGCAAGGATCTCGGCCGCTACCAGGCCGAGATCGCCGACATGGCGCTGGTCGATTTCAAGGTGCGCATCCTGAACGGCGGCACCGAGGCGATCACCCGCGTGCTGATCGAGTCGCGCGATTCGACCGGCGCGCGCTGGTGGACGGTCGGCGTGTCGGAAAACATTATCGACGCCTCCTTCCAGGCGCTGATGGACGCGATCGTCTACAAGCTGGTCCGCAACCGCGAGGCCGAAGCCGTGGCCGCGCAGTAGGAAGGCGGCCTTCCTCATCGATGCTGTGCATCAGCATTTTGCGCTGGTGGCCCAATTCGCCGGGAGCGAATATCCGGCACATAGCGCCAAACGGACGGACACGGGCATGCAGGATGGAATGACGCCGCCGACCGGCGCGGCCGGGCGGACGCCGGACGAGGAAAAGCGCGCCATGCGCGGCTTCCTCTTCGCGTTTTCCGCCTATTTTCTGTGGGGCCTCTTGCCCTTCTACATGAAGGCCGTCGATCACATCCCGGCGATCGAGGTGGTGGCGCATCGCGTCCTGTGGTCGGTCCCCATCGCCGGGGTCGTGCTGCTGGCGCTGGGGCGCACCGCCGACATAGCGGTCGCGTTCCGCTCCCCGCGCACGCTCGTCATGGCCGCGCTCACCGCCGCCATCATCACGGTCAACTGGGGCGTCTATGTCTGGGCCATCGCCGTGGAGCGCACCGTCGAGACCGCGCTCGGCTATTACATCAACCCGCTCGTCACCGTATTTCTCGGCGCGCTCCTGCTGGGAGAGAAACTGGACAGGCTGCAACTCGTCGCCGTGGCGCTGGCCGTCGTCGCCGTGCTGGTGATGACCGTCGCGGCGGGCGGGCTGCCCTGGGTCTCGCTGGCTCTCGCCTTTTCCTTCGCGACCTACGGCTATTTGCGCAAGACCCTGCCCATCGGCCCCAGCCAGGGGTTCTTCCTCGAGGTGCTGATCCTGTCGGTGCCCAGCCTCGCCTATATCCTGTGGGCGGAAACCACCGGACGGGGACATTTTCTCGCCGATGGCGGCGCCAATGTCGGCATCCTGCTGATCGCCGGGCCGGTGACGGCGATCCCGCTGATCCTCTACGCCTTCGGCGCCAAGATGCTGCGCATCTCGACCATCGGCATCATGCAGTATGTCGCGCCGACCATGGTGGCGCTGATCGCCGTGTTCGTGTTCGGCGAGCCGTTCGGCATCGACAGGATGGTCGCCTTCGGGCTGATCGGCCTGGCGCTCGCGCTCTATACGTGGTCGGCGCTGTTTCGCAGGCGGGCATGAGGGCGCTTGCCGCCCCGCTCGAAAGCGGGGCTGCTTTCAAAGTCGGCCGATGACGCGCGGATCGCCCTGCGGGGCGGTCTCGGCAAGGGCGGCGGCCTGCGTCAGCACCGCCGGAACCACCGCCTCGGCGGTGTCGACGACCAGCGGCTGCACCAGATGGCCGGTATGGACGAAGCCTTCGCCGCGCATGTGGTCGATGAGCGCCATCATCGGGTTCCAGAAACCGTCGATATTGGCGAAGACGATCGGCTTGCGGTGGCGGCCGAGCTGCGCCCAGGTCATGATCTCGACGACCTCCTCCAGCGTTCCGATGCCGCCCGGCAGCGCCACAAAGGCGTCCGATTTCTCGAACATGGTGTGCTTGCGGGTGTGCATGTCCTCGGTGACGATGACGTCGTCGAGGTTGCCAAGGGCTGACTGCGTCGCTTCCTTGTTGATGAGGAAGCGCGGAATGATGCCCGTGACCCTCCCGCCGGCCTCGAGCGTGCCGCGGGCGACCGCACCCATGATGCCCCTGGCGCCGCCGCCATAGACAAGCTGGATGCCCGCTTCGGCCATGGAGCGGCCCAGCGCATGACCGGCTTTGGCATAGGCTTCGCCACGGCCGGAAGAGGAGCCGCAATAAACGCAGATGGATCGAATCGGGTTCATCCGCGGATTGGACGATCTCGCCGCATCGCCGGTCAAGCGGGGGCCGGGGCTTTTTGTTGTAGATGCCGGCAAAACAGGTTAGACGCGGGAAAACGGGCAAAGGATACAGATCCATGGCGGGTTGGGTTAAGGCAGTCTTGTTCCTGCTTGGCGGATTGGGCGCGGCTGCGGGAACCGCCTATGTCACCGGCGCGCTCGATCCGCTGCTGGCGCCCAAGCCGGCCGTGATGGAGCCCGCGCCCGAGCGGCCCGCGCCGCAGGACGAGTCCCAGGATGGGCCGGCGGCCGGCGACGACGCCGCGCCGCGGACGGAAACCGAACCCGCCGCAGAGACCGGCGAGCCGGAGACCACCGCCAAGCAGGACAGGCTCGCGCCGCCGGTGTTCGACGTGCTTCGCGTCGAGCCGGACGGCTCGGTGCTCGTCGCCGGTTCGGCCGCGGCCAACGCGCTGGTCGAGGTGCTGCTGGACGAGGCCGTGCTCGGAAGCGCGACGGCCGCGGCCGGAGGCGATTTCGTCGTCGTGCTCGACGAGCCGCTCGCGCCCGGCGACTACCGGCTGGCGCTGCGCGCCACCGGCCCGGACGACACCGTGGCGCTCTCCGAAAGCGCGGCGATCGTCTCCATCCCCGAAAGGGAGGATGGGCAGGTCCTCGCCATGATCGAGGAGCCGGGCCAGCCGGCGCAGCTCGTCGCCGTCCCCGAAGCCCCCGCCGCGCCCGCGCAGGAAGACGAGCCGGGCGAGGAGCAGGCCGCCGAAGCACAGGCCGTCGCCGAGGAGGCCGCCCCCGATGAGGCCGCGCCACAGGAAGCGGCGTCCGAGGAGCCAGCCGGCGAGGATGCCGCGCCGGAAGCGGCGCAAGCCGGGCAGGAACAGGCCGATGAGCCGGAGCAGGAAGCGGCCGGGCAGGAGGCTTCGCCCGATGCCGCCGAAGCTCGGGCCGAGGACGAGGCGGACGCTCCGGCCCAGCCGCGGCCGGCCGCCGTCCAGACCGTCGCCGTCGAGGCGGTCGAGATCGAGGGCGACACCATCTTCGTCGCCGGCCGGGCCGATGCCGGCAGCACCGTGCGCGTCTATGCCGGCACCGTGTTTCTCGGCGACGCGGTCGCGTCCGAAGGCGGCCGCTTCCTCGTCGAGGCCAAACGCCATCTCGAAGTCGGCAACTATCTGATCCGCGCCGACCTTCTCGGCCCCGACGGATCGGTGGTCGCGCGCGCGGCGGTTCCGTTCGAGCGCGAGCCGGGCGAGGCCATCGCCGCCGTCGCGCCGCCGGTGCCCGCGCAGGAACAGCCGCAGGAAGCGGACGAACAGGAAATCGCCGCCGCCGGCGAGGAGCAGGAGGCGAGCCCTCCCGCCACCGAGGCGGCGCCCGAAGCGGAAAGCGCGGCCGCTCCCGCCGAACCCGAAGAGACCGCCGAAGCCGAAACCGAGGTCACGGCCGCGCCGCTTCAGCGGGTCGACGGCGCGGTCATCATCCGCCGCGGCGATTCGCTGTGGCGCATTTCGCGCCGGGTCTACGGCCACGGCGTCCGCTACTCGACGATCTATCTCGCCAATCAGGACCAGATCCACGATCCCAACCGCATCTGGCCGGGACAGGTCTTCACCGTGCCGGGCGAGACCCCGGAGGGCGAGCAGGCCGATCTCGACGCTATCGGCGACCAGGCGGTGCGGCCCGAGGACCGCGATCCCGTGACCGGGGACCGCGATCCCGTGACGAAGTAGCCGCTGCGCCGCAATCGCGCGGCATGTATTGCGCCAGGGCCATGCCGGCAGCGGCATGGCCTTTCGCGTTTCGGCGAGGACCGAGGGGCTTGTGCCCGGCGATTTCATCGTATATCGCCGATGAACGATGAACATCCGGCCGGACACGATTCCCTCGAGGCACGATTTCGCCGAGCGCGTGGCGCTCGCCGGACGGCTTGCCGCGCTCGGCCATCCCGCCCGCATCGAGATCCTGCGTCATCTGGCCGGCGTCGAGGCCTGTTGCTGCAAGGATGTCGTCGCCCGCTTCGACCTGGCCCAGTCCACGGTCTCGCAGCATCTCAAGGTGCTGGTCGACGCCGGGCTGGTGCGCCTGACGCCGGGCCGGCCCCGTTCGCGCTACGAGGTCGACCGCGCCGCCCTTGCCGCGCTTTCCGACGCCATCGACCATCTTCTCGATTTCTGTTCCGCCCCGCCGTCTTCCGGCCGCTGCGGCTGACGCCCCCTCCCAGGTTCTTGCCCCAGGATTTTCTCCAGTGTCCGACAACGCCGTGTCCGAAAAGATCGTTTCCGCCGATTCCGGCGCCACCTTGAGGGCGTTGCGCAATCTGTGGCCCTATATGTGGCCGTCCGACCGCGCCGACCTCAAGATGCGGGTGGTCTGGGCGGCGGTGTTCCTGGTCTTGGCCAAGCTGGTCTTGGTGCTGGTCCCCTATTTCTTCAAATGGGCGACCGACGCGCTGAGCGGCGAGCTTGCCGCGCCCGGCTATGTCCCGGCCATCCTGGCCGCGCCGGTGATGCTGGTGCTGGCCTACAACGCCGTGCGCGTCGTGCAGGTCGGCCTGAACCAGCTTCGCGACGCGCTGTTCGCGCGCGTCGGCCAGCACGCGGTGCGCCAGCTCGGCTATCGCACCTTCGTCCACCTGCACGCGCTGTCGCTGCGCTTCCACCTCGAACGCAGGACCGGCGGCCTGTCGCGCGTCATCGAGCGCGGCGTCAAGGGCATCGAGACCATCGTGCGCTTCACCATCCTGAACACGCTGCCCACGGTGCTGGAATTCGCGCTGATGGCGGTGATCTTCTGGGTGGCCTATGGCTGGATCTACGTCGCCATCATCGCCGCGACGGTGTGGCTCTACACATGGTTCACCGTGCGGGCGAGCGACTGGCGCATCTCGATCCGCCGCGAGATGAACGACAGCGACACCGACGCCAACACCAAGGCGATCGATTCGCTGCTCAATTACGAGACGGTGAAGTATTTCGGCAACGAGAAGATGGAGGCCGAGCGCTTCGACCGCTCCATGGCCCGCTACGAGGACGCCGCCACCCGCACCTGGACCTCGCTCGGCTGGCTGAATTTCGGGCAAGGGGTGATCTTCGGCGTCGGCATGGCCGCCGTGATGGCGCTGTCGGCGTGGGAGGTGACGCAGGGCACCCACACCATCGGCGACTTCGTCTTCGTCAACGCCATGCTGATGCAGCTTTCCGTGCCGCTCAACTTCATCGGCTTCATCTATCGCGAGATCAGGCAGGCGCTGACCGACATCGAGCAGATGTTCGCCCTGCTCGGCGTCAAGGCCGAGGTGGTGGACCGGCCGGACGCCAAGGCTCTCACCGTCGGCGAGGGCAGGGTTGTGTTCGACGACGTCCATTTCTCCTACGATCCCGCCCGGCCGATCCTCAAGGGCGTGTCGTTCGAGGTGCCGGCCGGCAAGACCGTGGCCATCGTCGGCCCGTCGGGCGCGGGCAAGTCGACCATCTCGCGGCTTTTGTTCCGCTTCTACGACATCCAGTCGGGCGCGATCCGGATCGACGGCCAGGACATCCGCGAGGTCACGCAGGAATCCCTGCGCACCTCCATCGGCATGGTGCCGCAGGACACGGTGCTGTTCAACGACACCATCCGCTACAACATCCGCTACGGCCGCCCCGACGCCGGCCCCGCGGAGGTCGCGCGCGCCGCCGACCTCGCCCAGATCGGCGATTTCATCGCCCGCCTGCCGGAAGGCTACGACACCATGGTCGGCGAGCGCGGGCTGAAGCTGTCGGGCGGCGAGAAGCAGCGCGTGGCCATCGCCCGCACCATCCTCAAGGCGCCGCCGATCCTGATGCTGGACGAGGCGACCTCGGCGCTCGACACGCGCACCGAGCAGGAAATCCAGGCCGCGCTCGATCTCGTCAGCCAGGGCCGCACCACGTTGGTCATCGCCCACCGGCTTTCGACCGTCATCTCGGCCGACGAGATCATCGTGCTCCAGGACGGCCGCATCGCCGAGCGCGGACGCCATGCGGAGCTGCTGGCCAGGCGCGGCCTCTATGCCGAGATGTGGGCGCGCCAGCGCGAGGCGAGCGAGGCCGAGGAACGGCTGCGCCGCGTGCGCGAGGAAGACGAGTTCGGCATCGTCGAGCGCCGCGCGCCGGCCGGCATGGAGCCGGCGGGCGAGTAGGCGAAGGGCGAGGGGAAGACGACCGTTCGCGCGGGTCAGGCACGCGCGGCGCGCGGTTGCGGCGCGGCGGCGGCCTCGGTGGTGTGCGGCATGAACACCTGAACCTGGTCTCGGCCGAGCCCCTTGGCGTTGTAGAGCGCCTCGTCGGCCTGGCGCATCAGGCCGTAGAGATCGGTTCCCGGGAAGGAGAGGCAAAGGCCGATGCTGACCGTCGGCGCAAGGCCGCGCGGCAGCTTGACGGCGGTTTGCCCGCTCAGCCCGCTGCGCAGCGATTCCGCGAACTGCCTGGCGCCGCCGAGCCCGACGCCGGAAACGATGACCGCGAATTCCTCGCCGCCGATCCTGCCCGCGACCATGTTCTCGTCCATCTGCGCCGCGATCTGCTGGCCGAACAGGCTTATCACCCGGTCGCCGACCGCATGGCCCCAATTGTCGTTGATCTGCTTGAAATGATCGAGATCCGCGATCAGCAGGCAGGCGGGAACGCCCCGCGCATGGCATCGGCTGAGCACGGCGGCCGCTTCCTGCTCGAAGCCGCGCCGGTTCAGAAGCCCCGACAGCTTGTCGGTGTTGGCGTCGCGCTTCAGTTCCACGATCAGGTCCATCGCGATCGCCACCATCAGGTTCAGCGCGAACATCACCGAGATCAGCGCCTGCGTGAACTGCACCGTGGTCCAGTAGAGCGATTGCTGAAAGCTGTCGAAATCGTCGAAGGTGCCGACGAAGACCATGATCGCGGTCGGCCTCAGGTAGAAATTCGCGGCCGACAGCACCGTGACCCAGAAGAGCAGCCGGTCGATCGCATGCCGTTTCTCGACGCCATGCAGCTTCACGGCGCCGATCGCGGCGATGGTGCCGAGCAGGAAATTGATGAGATAGATCCGCACCGTCAGGTTGGGCTGCTCGATCAGCAACCACCACATCCCGGCCGCGCCTATGGCCAGGAGGGCGGCGAATGCGAGATAGGGGACGGCGATCCCGTAGCGTTTCAGCACCGCGCCGACCAGAAGGCAGGCGGCGAGCAGGAAGCAGATGTTGGCCGGCAGGCGGTTCAGGTCCATGGACAGGGCGGGCGCGACGTCCTGGATCAGGAAGGCCACCGCCACCAGGACATAGCTGGCCGCCGCCATCGCCACATAGGTCTGGCTGCGCTGGTTTATCCAAAGCAGGAAGAACGCAGCGGCAAGCAATATGCCGATGCCAGGGTTAAGCAGTCCGATGAAGAGCTGCGATCCCATCCACGTCCTCCAGAATTGCCGCCATTATCCACGCAGTTGAATAACAAGGGGTTTATTCCCCCGCGGATGCGATGCGATTTCCCGTCCGCGCGGCGGCGTGCGCAAGCCGCGCGCGTTTTCGCGCACCCAATCGTGCGTTGCGGCAGCCGGCCCGATAGGGTATCAGGCGTGCTTTCCGGATGCTGGAGCGTCACGCCCCATGAGCCTTGCCGATACGATCAGGAACACCTTCGTGCCGGTTCACCGTGAAGGATGGCCCTTCATCGCCGCCTTTGCCGGCGCAACCATCCTGCTCGGCCTGTTCTCGACCAGCCTGTTCTGGATCGGGCTGATCCTGACGGCCTGGTGCGCCTATTTCTACCGCGACCCCGAGCGCGTCACCCCGATCGACGACCGACTGGTGATCAGCCCCGCCGACGGCGTCGTCTCCTCGGTCGGGCCGGCCATGCCGCCGCGCGAGCTTGGCCTGGACGAGGGCGAGATGACGCGCGTGTGCGTGTTCATGAACGTGTTCTCCTGCCATGTGAACCGCGCGCCGGCGCGCGGCCGCGTCACCGTGGTCGAGCATCGTCCGGGAAAGTTCCTCAACGCCGAGCTGGACAAGGCCAGCACCGAGAACGAGCGCAACGGCGTGGTGATAGACAGCCCCAACGGCCGCATGGGCGTGGTGCAGGTCGCGGGCCTGGTCGCGCGGCGCATCGTGTGCTGGACCGATCCCGGAAGCGACCTCGTCGCCGGCGAGCGCTTCGGCCTGATCCGCTTCGGCTCCCGCCTCGACGTCTATCTGCCCAGCGGCGCGGCCGTGAAGGTCGCGGTCGGCCAGACGGCGGTCGCCGGCGAGACCGTGATCGCCGAATACGGCGTCCAGGCGGCCTCGCCGCTGGTCCGGGTTTCCTGAGGCAAGATGGCGTCGGAGCCGTCCACCAAGCCGACCAATGCGCGCCGCGCCGCCCGGCTGCGCGAGATCCCGATGCGCATCGTGGTGCCCAATCTCGTCACCCTGCTCGCGGTCTGCGCCGGGCTGACCGGCATCAGGCTCGCCTTCGAGCAGCGCTTCGAGCTGGCCGTGGCCATGGTGCTGATCGCGGCGTTGCTCGACGCCGCCGACGGCCGCATCGCGCGCCTGCTCAAGGGCGCCTCGAAGTTCGGCGAGCAGATGGACTCGCTGGCCGACGTCGTCAATTTCGGCGTCGCGCCGGCGCTGGTCCTCTATGCCTATCTGCTCGACAAGGCCGGCGCGCTGGGCTGGATCGCGGCGCTGATGTTCGCCATCGCCTGCTGCCTGAGGCTCGCCCGCTTCAACGTCATGCTGGAGGATGTGGGCGGCCCGGCCTGGAAGGCCGCCTATTTCGTCGGCGTGCCCGCGCCGGCTGGCGCGCTGCTGGTGCTGCTGCCGGTCTATGCCGGCTTTCTCGGCCTGCCGCACACGCCGGCCTTCGCCTTTTCGGCCAGCGCCTTCACGGTGCTGATCGCGTTTCTGATGGTCAGCCAGGTTCCGGTCTATTCGGGCAAGAGCGGGCTTCGCGTCCGCCGTGATCTCGTCATGCCGCTCATCCTCGCCATCGTGCTCTATGTCGCGCTGCTGGCGAGCTACACCTGGCATGCCATGGCGGCGACGGCGATCGTCTTCCTGTTCTTCCTGCCCTTCAGCGCCGCTGCCTATCGCCGCCGCGAGCTGCGCGAGGAAGAAAACGCGCGGGAATAGGCGGCGCCGCGGCCGCCGCGCTCAATCGCCAAAGACGAAGAAAGACCCGGCTCAGGGCCGCCAGTTCGGCACCCAGGGCGGCGGGTTGCCGCCATAGGTGGTGTCGTAGAGATGCGACGCCGAACCCGAATTGCCCGACGTGATGGAGAAGTTGCCGAAGCTGCACGTCGTGGTCTTCTGCGGCGACAGGCTGCGCGTCGCGAAGGACGGCCTGTCGTTCTCGACGCAATTGTCGAGGCCGTTGCCATAGCCCGGGGCCACGTCGAGATTGACGCCGGGCAGGTTGTCCAGCGTCGTGGTCTCGCCGGAAAAGCCCTGCGAGCTGAACACGTCGGCGAAAGCCGGCGCCGCGGCGAGCATCATGCCTGCAAGGAAAAGGCCGGTCGCTGCCGGACGGAAGGAAAGGGTCATGGTCCATATCCCGCGTGGGAGGGCGGATATCTATATGGATACGTCTAGCATGGAGCGCAAGCGGGGTCGATACCGTTCCCGCGCCGCGTCTATTCCGGCATCCGGTAGCGGGTGAAGCGATCTTCCCGGACATCGAAGATCAGGCCGGTCTCGGTCAAAGCCGGGCTGGCCAGCGGCACGATCTTCCGCGCCACCTCGGAAGGGTGCGGCAGCGTCTGCGGGTTCTCGCCCGGCATGGCCTGGGCGCGCATGGCCGTGCGCGTCGCGCCGGGATTGACGCAGTTGACCCTGAGCGGCGTGTTCTTCGCTTCGTCCGCCCACGAGCGTGCCAGCGCCTCGACCGCCGCCTTGGACGCCGCGTACGGCCCCCAATAGGCGCGCGCCGAATGCGCCGCGCCCGACGACATGACAATCGCGCGGCCGGCGTCCGACAGCTTCAGGAGCGGGTCGACCGAGCGGATCATGCGCCATGTCGCGGTGACGTTGACCGCCATCACCTTCTCGAACACCTTGGCCTCGACATGGCCGACGGGCGCGATGATGCCGAGGATGCCGGCATTGGCCACCAGTACGTCGAGCTTGCCCCAGCGTTCGTGGATCGCGCCGCCGAGCCGGTCGATGCCGGCCATGTCGGTCAGGTCGAGCGGCACCAGCGTCGCCTGGCCGCCGGCGGCGCGGATCTCGTCGTCCAGCTCCTCCAGCCCGCCGACGGTGCGGGCGACGGCGACGACATGCGCGCCGGCCGCGGCCAGTTCCTTGGCGAGGAAATAGCCGATGCCGCGCGACGCGCCGGTGACGAGGGCCACGCGGCCGGAAAGATCGGGCATGTCGGACATGGCTGCTCCTGCTGTGTCGTTCGGGCCGCTCCCGCAGGAAGGCCGTGTCAGGGCCGCATTAGCCGAATGCGCGGCCGAGGGAAAGACTTGACCGGGTTTCGCCACGGCCCCATATCGACGCAGCCGGGACGACCCGGCGCGCGAACAGCGCACGAAACGATGGGGACGGCCCCATCTCCTCATGTGAAGGAGAAGGGCTATGTCCTGGATTTATCTGTTCTTCGCCGGCCTGTTCGAGATCGGCTGGGCCGTCGGCCTCAAATACAGCCATGGCTTCACCCGGCTGTGGCCGAGCCTCGCCACCATGGGCGCGATGACGATAAGCGTGTTCCTGCTCGGCCTGGCGCTGCGCACGCTGCCGCTCGGCACCGGCTACGCCATCTGGACCGGCATCGGCACCATCGGCACGGCGATCCTCGGCATCGTGCTGTTTGCGGAGCCGGCCGCTGCGCTGCGCCTCCTCTGCATCGGCATGATCGCGGCCGGCATCGTCGGCTTGAAGCTGGTGTCGCCGTAAGGGCGGAAGCGCTCGTTCCCCTTACTGGCCGCCGGCCAGCAAGGACAGCGTGCGCACGTTGCTCGGGCCTTCGATGTCAAGCAGGCGGGTGGGATACTGCCCGGTGAAGCAGGCGTCGCAGAATTGCGGCGTCTCCTCGTTGCGGGCGGCTTCGCCGACCGCGCGGTAAAGCCCGTCGATGGTCAGGAAGCCCAGCGAATCGACGCGGATGAACTCGGCCATCTCCTCGATCGACATGCGCGAGGCGAGCAGCTTCGATTTCTCCGGCGTGTCGACGCCGTAGAAGCAGGGCGACATGGTCGGCGGCGAGGCGATGCGCATATGCACCTCCTTGGCGCCGGCGTCGCGCACCAGTTGCACGATCTTCTGGCTCGTCGTGCCGCGCACGATGGAATCGTCGACCAGCACCACCCGCTTGCCCTCGATCATCCGGCGGTTGGCGTTGTGCTTGAGCTTGACGCCCATGTGGCGGATCGAATCGCCGGGCGAGATGAAGGTGCGCCCGACATAATGGTTGCGGATGATGCCCAGCTCGAACGGAATGTCGGCCGCCTGCGCGAAGCCGATGGCGGCCGGCGTGCCGGAATCCGGCACCGGCACCACGATGTCGGCTTCGACCGGGTTCTCGCGCGCCAGCTCGATGCCGATATTCTTGCGCACGGCATAGACGTTGCGGCCCTCGATGGTCGAATCCGGCCGCGCGAAATAGACATATTCGAAGATGCAGAAGCGCGGCTTCTGCGCCTCGAAGGGAAAGATGCTCTCGATGCCCTTGGTGGTGATGACCACCATCTCGCCGGGCTTGATGTCGCGCACGAAGCGCGCGCCGATGATGTCGAGGGCGCAGGTCTCGGAGGCGAGGATCCACGCCCCGTCGAGATCGCCCAGCACCAGCGGCCGGATGCCGAGCGGATCGCGGCAGCCGATCATCTTCTTGGCGGTCAGCGTCACCAGCGAGAACGCGCCCTCGATCTGGCGCACCGCCTCGATGAAGCGCGAATTGATGTCCTTCTCGCGGCTGGTGGCGACGAGGTGCAGGATGGTCTCGGTGTCGGAGGTCGACGAGAAGATCGAGCCCTGCTTTTGCAGCGTGCGCTGCACGGTCATGGCGTTGGTCAGGTTGCCGTTATGGGCCACCGCGATGCCGCCGTCGGCAAGCTCGGCGAACAGCGGCTGCACGTTGCGCAGGCCCGCGCCGCCGGTGGTGGCGTAGCGCGTGTGGCCGATGGCGCGCTGGCCGGGCAGCCGGTCGAGCACCGACTGCTTGGTGAAGGTGTCGCCGATCAGGCCGACATGGCGCTCGACATGGAACTGCTGGCCGTCGAAGGAGACGATGCCCGCCGCCTCCTGGCCGCGATGCTGGAGCGCGTGCAGGCCGAGCGTGACGATGGCCGCCGCGTCCTGGCGGCCGAAAATGCCGAACACGCCGCATTCGTCATGAAAGCGGTCGTCGGCGCCGGAGGAAAACGGGGTGTCGTCTGCGTCTGCCATGCGGCTCACGCCTTTCGCCTGGTTTTCGGTTTCCGCTCCGCCGATCCTTGCGGCGGGTCTCAGTTCTCGGGCTGCGCGCCCGGCTCGTCGCCCGTCTTGAGCCGGTCGAGGATCGTGTTTTCCGGGTCGTCGGGCAACAGGCCCTCCAGCCATTCGCCCACGCCCTGAAGCAGCGGCAGCGACTTCGCCTCCGAGATCCATGCCGGCGGGTTCGGCCCCACCAGCCAGGAGAAGAACAAGAGGCCGACCGCGACCACCAGGATACCGCGCGCCGCGCCGTAGAGGAAGCCCAGCGTGCGGTCGAGCGCGCCGATGCGGCTGTCGATGATGAAATCGGCGATCTTCATGGTGATGACCGTGACCACGATCAGCGCGATGAAGAAGACGATCGCCGCCGCCGCCGCGAGCTGCACCTTGTCGTTGTCTATATAGGGACGCACATAGGGCAATACAGCGGGGTGGAAGAAATAGGCCGCCGCCGCCGCCGCGATCCAGGAGGCGATGGACAGGACCTCGCGCGAGAAGCCGCGCACCATCGCGAGCACTGCCGAAACGAGCGTGAAGCCGACGAGGACGCCGTCAAGCAGGGTGATGGGCATTCAGCTCCACTCCGTCAGGGCAGCGGGGGGCCGCTTGCCGCCTTGGTCCCTTCAGTCCGCCGCGTCGCGTGCCCGCGATCCGGCAATGCGTGCGACCAGATCGGAAAGCGTAGCCGGCTGAAACGCCCGCCGTGCTTCCCGGCCGCCTTTCTCGTCGCCCGAAGCCGGCATCACCGCCTGCGAAAAACCCAGCTTTTCCGCCTCCTTGAGGCGCTGCTGGGCATGCGCGACGGGCCTGATCGCACCCGAGAGACTGATTTCGCCGAAATAGACGCAATCGACGGGAAGGGCAAGACCGGTCAGCGACGAAACCAGCGCGGCGGCCACCGCAAGGTCGGCAGCCGGCTCCGCGATGCGGTAGCCGCCGGCGACATTGAGATAGACGTCGTGCTGCGAGAAGCGCACGCCGCAATGCGCCTCCAGCACCGCCAGCACCATCGACAGCCGCGCCGAGTCCCAGCCGACCACGGCACGGCGCGGCGAGCCGGGCGGCGAGGGCGCGACGAGCGCCTGGATCTCGACCAGCACCGGCCGCGTGCCCTCGATGCCGGCGAAGACGGCCGCACCCGGCGCGGCCGCGCTGCGCTCGCCGAGGAACAGCTCCGACGGGTTCGGCACCTCGCGCAGGCCGCGGTCCGACATCTCGAACACGCCGATCTCGTCGGTCGGGCCGAAGCGGTTCTT
>ERZ869909.2190-NODE-2190-length-13632-cov-4.974032_pt1 | contig 13632 bp, 12 predicted proteins | sample MGYA00520892_ERZ869909 | MGnify/ENA primary metagenome ERZ869909 (study PRJEB32215, sample SAMEA104723947) | bioreactor metagenome | biome: bioreactor; feature: anaerobic bioreactor; material: water | place: China | collected 2015-03-12 ... | reverse complement strand
CACCCTGCGGCGGCCAGCTCCAGCAGCGATGAACAGGGAAATCCGTCCAGCCGCCGGACTATTTCAGCGACCTGCTAGTTCTTCCTCGGCTCTGGGCCGGCACGATCATTGCCACGGTTGGGGGGATACCATGGTCACCAACAACGACACGCAGCCCAGCACGGTCGACCAGGATCGCACCCGGATGCTGAAGGACGGCGCCGGCGACTTCGGCCTCCCAGGCCTCGGGTGTCGGATGGCCCAATCGTCCTGAGGCACGGTGACGGTGATCGGCTCGGTCGACCGCCACCACGCCCGCCAATGTGGATCGGGCGAACCGCGCATTCACAGCGCGCTTCCTGCCAAGTCCAAGCTTGTCGACTGCCGTCTTCATGTTGTCGTAGAGCCTGCGGCCCGGGACGCCTTCGAACACAAGGAGCGCATGCCAATGCGCGTCAAATTGCATCTCATACGTTTGCAGCAGATAGGCGAGAACGCTTCCCTTCCCGGTGTTGCTGATCCCCGCCCCGGGCCTTCGCCAACGGCGCGCGGCCATTACCCCAATTTACCCGAAATCCCTTGAATTCGGGTCTTGGACCGCATCGCCCTTTCTTCATAATCGGCTCAAGGAGAATGCTGCACGAAGAATGCAAGACGTGATTCCGATCGCCTGAGCGGTGTTCGGAAAGGGGGGAATCTTGAGTTTTCAGTTACTTGCCGTCGTGACCATGAATGGTCTGACCCTGGCTGCGCTCTATTTCATTGTCGCGAGCGGGTTCTCGCTGATCTTTGGGCTGATGCGCACCGTCAACATGGCGCATGGGGCGCTCTATCTGGTCGGTGCCTATGCCGGGTATGCGGTCTTCGAGATCTTCTATGACAACCCGGCGACCTATGACTACGCCTGGTATGCGGGGGTTCTGGCCGGCGTGGCCGCAGCGGCGGTGGTCGGCGTGGTCATGCAGGTGGGTTTTCTCGGCTGGATGCAGGGACAGGAGCTGCGCCAGGCGCTGGTCACCATCGGCCTGTCGATCATCATCGCCGATCAGTTGCTGGCGATCTTCGGCGGCACCTCACGGCAGTTCTTCCCGCCCGACGCGCTGTTCGGCGCCACGCAGGTGCCGATCGTCGGGCGCTATCCGACCTTCCGGCTGGTGCTGATTGCCATTGCCATCGGCGTCGGCGTCGGGCTCTGGCTGCTGCTCAACCGCACCCGGCTGGGCCTGATGATCCGCGCCGGCGTCGATGACCGGCGGATGCTGGAGGCCTGCGGGGTGAATGTGCGCCTGGTGTCGATCTCGGTCTTTGCGCTGGGTGCGGCGCTGGCCGGGCTTGGGGGCGTGGTCGGCGGCTCGGCGCAGCCCTTCACACAGGGCACCGATGTGCAATTCCTGTTGGCGGCGCTGGTGGTGGTGATCGTGGGTGGCATGGGCTCCATCGGCGGCACGGCGCTGGGCGCGTTGCTCATCGCCATGGCCGAGCAACTGGGCCAGGCTTTCGCGCCGGTCTATTCGGTGATCCTGACCTTCGCGATCATGGTCGCCGTGCTGGCGCTGCGGCCGCAGGGCCTGATGGGGCGTCCGGCATGATGCGGCTTTCGACAAACCATCTGCTGCTGGCGCTCTTTGCGGTGCTGCTGGTGCTGCCGTTTCTGGTGCCGCCGTTCTGGACCGCGAATATCCTTGGCCGGGCGCTGGTCTATGGGCTTATCGCCATGAGCCTGACCTTCCTGGCAAGCTATGGAGGCTTCGTCTCGCTGGCGCAGATGATGATTGCCGGAGTTGCCGGTTATACCGTGGCCATCCTGGGGCCGACCTCGATCCCGATGGGCGCGGGTCTCTCGTGGGGGCTGACCATTCCGATTGCGCTGGTGATGGCGACGCTGGCCGGGCTGCTGGTGGGCGTGATCGCGGTGCGCACCATGGGGATCTATCTGCTGATGATCACCCTGGCGCTGGCGGTGGGCTTCGCGCTCTATGTGCAGGCCAATATCTCGGTGTTCAATGGCTACGAGGGCATCCGCAACGTGCTGGGGCCGCAGGTTCTTGGCCGACCGTTCCGTGATCCCTTCGTGTTCTATTATGTCAGCCTGGCGGTTTGCTCGCTGCTCTTTGCCGGGGTGCTGGTGCTGGTGCGTGGTCCCTTCGGGCTGGTGCTGCAGGGGCTGCGCGACAATCCGCGCCGGGTCAGCGCACTGGGCTACAATGCCGCGCTGCACCGCATTGCGGCCTTCGGGGTGGCGGGCTTCATCGCCGGCTGCGGCGGTGTGCTGGTGTGTTTCTACAATATCGGCATCTCGCCGGGGTCGATCGGGCTCTGGGCCAGCGTCAATATTCTGGTGATGAGCGTGATCGGCGGGCTGGGCCATCCGATCGGGGCTTTCGCCGGTGCGCTGATCTATGTGCTGTTCGATACCTTCGCCTCAAGCATCTACGACCGCGAGCGCTTCAACACGCTGATCGGGCTGGTGTTTCTGGTGATCGTGCTGGTTTCGCCGGATGGATTTCTGGGGATCGGAAAACGCCTGAAGGAAAGCCTTCAGGCCCGGCTGTCGCGCCGCAAGCCAAAGGCGGCAGCGCCGGAACCCCGGGAGGAGGGGCCGTCAACGTAAACGGACCGGCTCGCTGACCGGTGCCGGCGGCGGGTTTCACAAAGGCGCATTTCAGGCGCAACGGCACCAGCGCGGCGGGCTGTCCCGGGCCTGCCGGTGCGATCAACGGGAAACAAGGAGGAGGAACCAATGACAATTTCCATCAAGCGCAGGACCGTCTTGAGCGGGCTTGCCGCAACCGCCGCGACCACCCTTTTCGCGCCTTCGGTGCGCGCGGCAACGCCGGTGCGTCTGGGCGGGCTGACCACCCTTGAAGGCCCCTTCGCCACCGGCGGTCAGGATGCCTATCGCTGCATGCAGATGCTGCTGGAAGAGGTGGGCAATCAGGCTGGCGGGCGGGCCATCGAATGGACCCGCGAAAGCTCGAACGCACAGGCCGATGTGGCACTGGCGCGGGCGCGCAAGCTGATCGAGCAGGACAATGTCGATATCATCGTCGGCCCGCTGTCGGGCGCCGAGGGCATCGCGCTGCGGGACTATTCGCGCACCCTGACCGGCCGCACCATCGTCAACGGCTCGTCGGGCGCCTCGGACACCACGCTGCGCGATCCCTCGCCCAACTTCTTCCGCTTCAACACCGATGGTGTGCAGTGGATGGCCGGGATCGGCACCTATGTGCGCCGCGAAATGGGCATCGACAAGGTGGCGGTTCTGGCCGGCGACTATGCCTTCCCCTATGCGCAGGTCTTCGGCTTCTCGCTGGATTTCTGCCGCGAGGGCGGCACCGCCGAATATATCTGGACGCCCCTTGGCACCACCGACTTCTCGTCGGCCATCGCGCGAATTCCGTCCGATGCCGGGGCGCTGGTGGTGGTGCATGGTGGCACCGACGGGCTGGCCTTCATGACGCAATATGCCCAGATGGGTGGCGATCTGCCGCTGATCGGCGGCTCGATCATGGCTGACCAGACCATGATGTCGGCCCGTGGCCCGCACCGCCGGATGCTGGAAGGCATGCTGTCGGCCGGTCCGATTGCCGATATCCATGACGATCCGATGTGGAACGACTTCGTCGCACGCTATCGCGCGCGCTGGGGCAGCGAAGGCTTCGATTCGCCCTCGATCCACGGGTTCAACTACTATACCGCCCTTCAGGCCGTGCTTCTGGCACTTGAAGAGGTTGGTGGTGATCTGGACAACGATCAGCGCGACTTCCAGGCGGCGCTGGCGGCTGTCGAGTTCCAGAACCCGATGGGCGCGACGGTCCGGCTGGACCACAACCGTCAGGCGATTTCGGATGTGTTCATGAACCGGATCGAGGAGCGCGACGGCCAGCTGCGCACCGTGACCTTCGGCCGGGCGGAAGCCGTGACCCAGACCCTGGGCATGGATCAGGAAGCCTTCCTGGCGCTGGGTGCCCCCTCGCGCGACAACCCCGGCTGCGTGGCTCCCACATGACCCCACGACCGGATAATGAGACCGGCTCGGCTCTGGCCCTTGAGGGCCTGAGCCTCCGGTTCGGCGCCCTGACCGCCGTCAGGGATGTCAACCTTGCGGTCGCGCGCGGTGAAAGGCGCGCGATCCTGGGCCCGAACGGTGCCGGAAAGACCTCGTTGTTCAATGCGGTTTGCGGTGATTTCATCGCCAGCGCCGGTCGCATCCTGCTGTTCGGTGAGGATGTGACCGGCCTGCCGGCGCATCAGCGCACCCGCAAGGGCATCGGGCGAACCTATCAGACCTCGTTGCTGTTTGACGGGCTGAGCGTGCGCGACAACCTGTTCTGTGCGCTGCGCGGGGCACGCCCGAAGCGGTTCTCGTTCCGGCCGCCGCGCGCCTCGGACCCGGACATGATCGAAACCCGCGCGCTGGCCGACCGCATGCGCCTGTCGCATCTGATCGACCGGCAGGTGAGCGAGCTGTCGCATGGCCTGCGCCGCCAGCTTGAAGTCGGCATGGCGCTTGCGTCGAACCCGCGGCTTCTGATGCTCGATGAACCCGCCGCCGGCCTTTCCTCGGCGGAACGGCCCGAGCTGAACCGGCTTCTGGCCGAACTGCCGCGCAGCCTGACGCTGATCCTGATCGAGCATGATATGGATGTCGCGCTGCCCAATGCCGATACCGTGGCGGTGATGAAGGATGGCGCCGTGGTCGTCGAGGGCACGCCGGACCAGATCGTTGACGACCCGCTGGTCTATGAAATCTACCTGGGAAAAAAGGCGGACGCATGAGCGCGCTCGAAATCCGTGACCTTCACGTCCATTACGGCGCCGCCCATATTCTGGAAGGGGTCAGCCTTGATGTCGGCAAGGAACCGCTGGCGCTGGTGGGCCGCAACGGCATGGGCAAGACGACGCTGTGCCATGCGGTGATGGGCATGACGCGCGTCACCTCGGGCAGCATCCGCCATGACGGGCGCGATATGGTCGGCCTGTCGCCCAATCGCATCGCCCGCTCGGGCATCGCGCTGGTGCCGCAGGGACGGCGCTGCTTTCCCTCGCTCACCGTGCATGAACATCTGCGCTTGGTCGAGCGCAGCCGCTCCGCCGCCTGGACCATCGAACGCGTTTACGAGACCTTCCCGCGGCTGGCCGAGCGACGCCGCAACGGCGGCACGCAGCTTTCGGGCGGCGAGCAGCAGATGCTGGCCATCGGCCGCGCGCTGCTGACCAATCCGCGGCTGGTGATCATGGATGAACCTTCGGAGGGGCTGGCGCCGGTGATCGTGGATCATCTTTGCGCCGTGCTGCGCGGTCTGGCCAGCGAGGGCATGGGGCTTTTGCTGGTGGAACAGAAGATCGCCGTCGCCGCGGCGGTCTGCGACAGGGTGGCGATCATGGTCAACGGGCGCATCGCCACAACGATGGGCTCGCAGGATCTGGTCAATGACGAGGCAGCGCAGCGGCGCTACCTCGGGGTCAGCCACGGGCATGTCTGAACAGGAAGGAAACGGGGCGGATGGGCTGCGTCTATGTGATCGGAACCTGTGATACCAAGGCGGTCGAGCTGGCCTATGCCGCCGGGCTGATCCGGGCCGCGGGTGCGCGGGCGGTGCTGGTCGATGTCAGCACCCGCCCGGTCAGCGGGGCGCAGGCCGATGTCAGCGCCGAAGAGGTGGCAAGCTGCCATCCCGCCGGCCGCGCCGGGGTGTTTTGCCAGGACGAACGCGGCGCGGCGGTTTCGGCCATGGCCGAGGCGCTGGGCCACTGGCTGGCGGCGCGCGACGATATCGGCTGCGTGCTTGGGCTTGGCGGATCGGGCAATACGGCGCTGGTGACGGCGGCGATGCGCAGCCTGCCGATCGGCGTGCCGAAGCTGGTGGTCTCGACCGTCGCCTCGGGCAATATCGCGCCCTATGTCGGCCCCAACGATATCGGCATGGTCTATTCGGTTACCGATGTCGCCGGCATCAATGCCATCAGCCGCAAGGTGATCGGCAATGCGGCACATGCGGCAGCCGGCATGGCGCTCAATGCGGTGCCCGTCGCCGCCGATGACCGCCCCGGGCTGGGACTGAGCATGTTTGGCGTTACCACCGCCTGCGTCACCCAGGTGCGCAATGCGCTGGAGGCCGACTGGGAATGCTACGTTTTCCATGCCACCGGCACCGGCGGGCAATCGATGGAAAAGCTTGCCGATTCCGGGCTTCTGGGCGGGATCATCGACATCACCACCACCGAGGTTGCCGATCGGCTGACGGGCGGGGTCTTTCCCTGCACCGATGACCGTTTCGGCGCCGTGGCCCGCTCGCGTCTGCCCTATGTGGGCTCGGTCGGGGCGGTGGATATGGTCAATTTCGGCGCCCGGAACGAGGTGCCCGCGCGTTTTGGTGACCGCCGCTTCTATGTCCATAACGACCAGGTCACCCTGATGCGCACCACGCCTGCCGAAAACCGCGCCATCGGCTCCTTCATCGCCGAGCGGCTCAACCGCTGCGAGGGTGAGGTGCGCTTCCTGCTGCCGCTGGGCGGGGTTTCGGCCATCGATGCGCCGGGCCAGCCCTTCCATGACCCGGCGGCCGATGAGGCGCTGTTTGAAACCCTGCGCGCCGAACTGCGCGTCACGCCGAAAAGGCAGTTGATCGAACTGCCGCATCATATCAACGATCCGGCCTTCGCTGAGGCGGTGGTAGCCAATTTCCGGGAGATCACACAATGACAAGACAGATCCGGGTTCCGATGCCCTCAAGGCCCGACCGCCAGAGCCTGCTGGAGCGCTTCCGCGCGATGGTGGCGGCTCGCCAGCCGATCATCGGCGGCGGCGCCGGCACCGGGCTTTCGGCCAAATGCGAAGAGGCCGGTGGCATCGACCTGATCGTGATCTACAATTCCGGCCGCTACCGTATGGCCGGGCGGGGCTCGCTGGCCGGGCTGCTGGCCTATGGCAATGCCAACGAGATCGTCGTCGAAATGGCGCGCGAGGTGCTGCCGGTGGTCAAGCATACGCCGGTGCTCGCCGGGGTGAACGGCACCGATCCGTTCCTGATCATGGACAACCATCTGGACCGGCTGAAGGCGCTGGGCTTCGCCGGGGTGCAGAATTTTCCCACCGTGGGCTTGATCGACGGGGTGTTCCGGCAGAATCTGGAGGAAACCGGCATGTCCTTCGCGCTGGAGATCGACATGATCCGCAAGGCCCATGCCAAGGACATGCTGACCACCCCCTATGTGTTCAACGCCGATGAGGCCGTCGAGATGACCCGCGCCGGCGCCGATATCATCGTGGCGCATATGGGGCTGACCACCGGCGGCGCCATCGGTGCCGAGACCGCGCGTACGCTGGCCGATTGCATCCGCGATGTCGAGGATTGGTCGGAGGCCGCGCGTCGGGTGCGCGAGGATGTCATCGTGCTGTGCCACGGCGGCCCCATCGCCACGCCCGAGGATGCCGCGCATGTGCTGCGCAATACCAGCGGCTGCCACGGATTCTATGGCGCCAGTTCGATGGAGCGGCTGCCCACCGAAACCGCATTGGTCGAACAGACCCGGCGCTTCAAGGCGCTGACCTTCTGACGCCGGAATATGCCCTTCAAGGAGTCCGACATGGCAAGAGCCTATGCAAGCACCATCATCGACGCCCCGGTCGAAGCTGTCTGGGAAACAGTCCGCGATTTCAACGGCATGCCATCATGGAACCCGGCCGTCCTGGCCAGCGAGATCGAGGACGGGCTGGATGCCGATGTGGTGGGCTGCGTGCGCCGCTTCACGCTGCAAGGCGGCGTTCTGGTGCGCGAGCGCCTGTTGAGCCTTGATGATTGCAACTATCGTTTCGCCTATAATTTCGAGACCCCGGCCTTTCCGGTCACCGATTATCTGGCCGAGATGGAGCTGATCCCCGTCACCAACGGCGACCGGACTTTCGTGCAATGGTCGGCGCAGTTCGACGAGGCGCCCGGCGATGCGGGCAAATATGTCCAGATTGTCTCGCGCGATGTCTTCGCCGCGGCTCTGGCGGCGCTGGCGGCCCGGCTCAAGGGTGCGTTGCCGCCCGAAGGTGCCGAGCGCTGGCAGGGTGCGCGCCCGGCCAAGGTCTTTACCTCTTCGGTGATCGCGGCGGATATCGCTAGGGTCTGGCCGCGGATGCGTGATTTCGCCTCGATGGACGGCTGGCACCCCGAGATAAGCCGCATGGACATGCTGGCCGGCGCCCGCCCGGACAAGGTTTCCGGGGTGCGCGATTTCCTCTTCGGCGAGGGCGCGCTGCACGAGGAGCTCACCAGCCTTTGTGATCGCAGCCACAGCTTTTACTACCGCATCCTGAAAAGCCCGATGCCCTGGCTGAACTATCACGCCGGCGCGCGGCTCTATCCGGTAAGCGACCGCGGCCATACGCTGGGGGTCTGGACCGCCGACTGGACCGCCTCGCCGCAAGATGACCTGACGCTGATACCCTCGGTGCACGAGGGGGTGTTCCAGACCGCCTTCGACACGCTGGATCAGCAGCTCCGCCAGACGGGTTGAACGCGGCGCAGGGCTTTCCCGGGACGCCGGTTGTTGCCGCGTGTCGCACTGCTTGCTAGGCTTTGGGCCGGATAGCCGAGGGCGGGAATGGGTGGTTCAGTGACGTGCCAGGAAAAGCGGTTGCCGCCCGAATTGCCGATCTCTGACAGTCTGTCGCCGGATGGCGAGGCGAGCATCTTTGCGCCCTGGTTTGCCGGCCTGCCCGAGGCGCAGCGCGATCTGCTCTCGCTGTTGCCGGTTGTCGATGTCAATGGCGCAGTCATTTCGGCGCTTGAGGGGGGCGCGAGGGCTGGTGCGCAGGCCCGGGTCTTTGCCGCATTGCTTTGCGCCGATCCGTTCCTGCGGGTGCGCGACGCGTCGAAGCTGCTGCGCGCGGCAGGGATAGCCGGGGTGGCGAACTTCCCCACCATTCAGGTGATCGATGGCGCCGCCGCGCGCGGTTTCGACAGCGCCGATCTGGGCTTTCAGCGCGAGGCCGAGGTGCTGGGCCGTTTCGCCGCCGAGGGGCTGGAGGTTCTGGGTTTTGCCACCAGCGCCGAGAACGGGCTGCAACTGATCCGGCACGGGGCCTCGGCGCTGGTGGTGCATCCCGGCCCGGCCTCGACCGATTGGCGCGCCCGCGCAATTGCCGCGCGCGGTGCCGAAGGCACGCTGGCCGAGCTTTCGGGGCAATGCACGGTGCCGCTGTGGCTCTATTGCCCGCCGGCCTATGGCGCCGAGCTTGACGGTGCGCGCGCGCTGGCCACGGGACTGGTCCGCCAGAGCTAGGCCTCAGCCGGCGATCAGCGCCGCCTGCGCCCGGTATAGCTGTCGGAAGCGCTGATGCGCCTCGCGGTAGGGCTCGGCCAGCGCCGGCACAGGCTCGATCACCCGGGCAACCGGCGGCGGGGTGCAGACGGTTTCGGCCGGGGTGCCGCTTTCGGCGATCAGCGCCAGCCGCGCCGCGCCCAGCGCCGCGCCATGTTCGCCACGTTCGGGCAGGGCGATGGGCAGCGCCAGCGCATTGGCCAGGATCTCCAGCCAGCGGGCCGAACGCGTTCCGCCGCCCACCGCCAGCAGCCGTTCCGGTTCGCTTCCCTGATCGCGCAGCACCGCCAGCCCGTCGGCCAGCGCGAAGGCCACGCCTTCCATCACGGCGCGGGTCAGGGCAGGGCGGTCGCTGGCATGTTCCAGCCCGGCAAATACGCCCCGGATGCGTGCGTCATTATGCGGCGTGCGTTCGCCGCCCAGATAGGGCAGGAACTGCACGGTGCCGGGCGGTGGCAACCGGGCTGGCAGTTCGGCATCGAGCGCCTCGGCGCTCATGCCGCAAAGCCGCGCCTGCCATTCCAGCGCATCGGTGGCGCTCAGACTCACCGCCATCTGATGCCAGCGCGCAGGCAGGGCATGGCAAAAGGCATGGGCGGCACTTTGCGGAGCCGGGCGAAAGGCATCATTGGCGGCAAAGATCACCCCCGAGGTGCCCAGCGAGACAAAACCCTGCCCCTCGCCCAGCACCCCCATGCCGATTCCCGCCGCGGCATTGTCGCCCGCCCCCCCCGCCACGATGACCGGCGCCTTGAGCCCCCAGCGCGCGCGCAGCTCGCCGCGCAATTCGCCGGAAACCGCGCTGCCCTCGACCAACCGCGGCATCTGTTCGCGCGTCATGCCGCTGGCCTGCAACAACTCGTCCGACCAGTCGCGCGCGCCGACATCCAGCCAGGCAGTGCCCGAGGCATCCGACATCTCGCTGACATGCTCGCCGGTCAGCCACAGCCGCAGCGCATCCTTGGGCAGCAGAACCTTGGCGGTGCGGGCGAAAAGGTCCGGCTCGTGGCGCGCCACCCAGACCAGCTTCGGCGCCGTAAAGCCGGGAAAGACGATATTGCCGCTGAGCGCGCGGAAGGCCGGCCGGGCGTCCAGTTCCTCGGCCTCCGTGGCGGCGCGGGTGTCATTCCACAGGATCGACGGCCGCAGCGCGCGGTCGGCAACATCATACAGCGTGGCGCCATGCATCTGCCCCGAAAGCCCGATACCCCGCAGGGCGGCAAATTCCGCCGGATGCGCCGCGCGCAAGGCGCCAATTGCCTGTTCGGCGGCGGTGATCCAGTCTGCCGGATCCTGTTCGGACCAGCCTGAATGCGGGCGGCTGACGCGCAGCGGCGCGCTGGCCGAACCGATCACCCGCTGGCCCGCGTCGATCAACAGCGCCTTGAGCCCCGAGGTGCCCAGATCCAGCCCCAGATACACCGCAGCGCCCCCCTAGAGCTTCGTCCAGGCCGCATCGGCGCGCGAGGAACGCAAGGCCGCGTCGATGAAGCGCATGCCGGCCATGCCGGCCTCGATCCCCGGCAGCAGGCCCGGATCGGGGCGTTGGCCGGCCAGCGCGGCGCGGATCGCCCCGGCGGCTTCGCCGTAGATATTGGCGAAGGCCTCCAGATAGCCCTCGGGATGGCCGCCCGGCGTGCGGCTGACGGCATTGGCCGGTGCCCCGGCGCCGCTGCCGGCCCGCGTCAGCAGGCGCTTGGGTTGACCAAAGGGCGTGAACCACAGGTAATTGGGGTCTTCCTGCGCCCATTCCAGCCCGCCCTTTTCGCCGTAAACCCGTAGCCGCAGCGCATTTTCATTGCCCGGCGCCACCTGGCTGGACCACAGCATCCCGCGCGCCCCGTCCTTGTAGCGCAGCAGGATATGGGCATTGTCATCGACGCGGCGCCCTGGCACGAAGCTTTGCAGATCGGCGGCCAGGCTTTCCAGTTCCAGCCCGGTGACGAAAGCCGCCAGATGATGGGCATGGGTGCCGATATCGCCGATCGACCCCCCGGCACCCGAGCGCGCCGGATCGGTGCGCCACTCGGCCTGTTTGTTGCCGCCGGTTTCTTCGGTGGCCTCGGTCAGCCAGTCCTGCGGATATTCGACCTGCACCACCCGTATGCGGCCCAGCTCGCCCGCCTCGACCATGGCGCGGGCCTGCCGCACCATCGGATAGCCGCTGTAATTATGCGTCAGGATGAACAGCGCGCTGGTCTCGCCGACCGCCCGCGCCAGCTCCTCGGCCTGTTCCATGGTGCCGCTCAGGGGCTTGTCGCAGATCACATGGATGCCGCGCTTCAGAAAGGCGACGGCCGGGCCGGCGTGCATGTGATTGGGCGTGACGATGGAAACCGCCTGAATGCCGTCCGGGCGCGCGGCCTCGGCCTCGGCCATGGCCTCATAGCTGTCGTAGCTGCGATCCGGGGCCAGCCCCAGTGCCGCGGCGCTCTCGCGGGCCTTGGCGGGGCTTGCCGAAAGCGCCCCGGCGACCAGCTGGAAATGCCCGTCCATGCGCGCGGCGATCCGATGCACGCCGCCGATGAAAGCGCCTTGTCCGCCGCCGACCATGCCCAGCCGGATCGGTCCTGCCTGTTGTGTCATGTCTCAGATCCCCAGCATGCGGCGGTTGGCGGCGTCATCGGTGCCGCCGTCCGCGAAATCGTCAAAGGCGCGCTCGGTCACGCGGATGATGTGCTGGCGCACGAACTCGGCCCCCTCGCGCGCGCCGTCCTCGGGGTGTTTGAGCGCGCATTCCCATTCGACCACCGCCCAGCCGGCGAAATCATTGGCCGCCATCTTGGAAAACACCGCGCCGAAATCCACCTGCCCGTCGCCGAGGCTGCGGAAGCGACCGGCGCGGTTGACCCAGCCCTGATAGCCGCCATAGACGCCCTGCCGCCCGGTCGGGTTGAACTCGGCATCCTTGACGTGGAACATGCGGATGCGGTCGCGGTAGATGTCGATATTGTCCAGATAATCAAGGCATTGCAGCACATAATGCGAAGGATCATAGAGCATGCAGGCCCGCGCGTGATTGCCGGTGCGTTCCAGGAACATCTCGTAGCTGATGCCGTCATGCAGATCCTCGCCGGGGTGGATCTCGTAGCAGATATCCACGCCGCATTCCTCGGCATGGTTCAGGATCGGCAGCCAGCGCCGCGCCAGTTCGTCAAAGGCGGTTTCCACCAGCCCGGCGGGGCGCTGCGGCCAGGGATAGACAAAGGGCCAGGCCAGCGCGCCCGAGAAGGTGGCATGCGCGCCAATCCCCAGATTGCGCGAGGCGCTGATGGCCTTTTTCACCTGATCGACCGCCCAGGCCTGCCGGGCTTTGGGATTGCCCCGAACCTCGGGCGCGGCGAAACCGTCGAATGCCTCGTCATAGGCCGGGTGCACGGCGACCAGCTGGCCCTGAAGATGGGTGGACAGCTCGGTCACCTCGATGCCGTTGGCCGCTGCCACCCCCTTGAATTCATCGCAGTAATCACGGCTCTCGGCGGCGCGGGCCAGATCGAACAGCCGCCCGTCCCATGAGGGCACCTGCACCCCCCTGTAGCCGCAATCCGCCGCCCATTTCGTGATGCTGTCCCAGCTGTTGAAGGGCGCTTCATCGCCCGCGAACTGGGCCAGAAACAGCGCCGGTCCCTTGATGGTCTTCATGGTTTCCCCTCCCGTTCAGACGTAGCGATTGACCAGATTTTCCAGAATCTCCTGCCGCCCCGAGACCGGCTGCGGATCGATGCCGCGCGCCTCGGCGTCATCGGCAATGGCGGCAAGGCTGGCGCCGGGGGCCAGCATTGCGGCGGCCTCCGCGCCCTGCCAGCCGGCGTAGCGGGCGCGGCGCGCGGCCTCCAGCTTGTCTTCCTCCAGCATCGTCGCGGCGGCGATCAGCCCGCGCGCGCAGATATCCATCGCCCCGACATGGGCGGCGATCAGATCTTCCGGGTCCAGCGACTGGCGCCGGATCTTGGCATCGAAATTGGTGCCGCCGGTGGTAAAGCCGCCCGCGCGCAGGATCTCGTAATAGGCCAGCGCCACCTCGGGGGTGTTGTTCGGGAACTGGTCGGTATCCCAGCCGGATTGGTAATCATTGCGGTTCATGTCGATGGAGCCGAAGATGCCCAGCGCGGCGGCCATGGCGATCTCATGCTCGAAACTATGGCCGGCGAGGATGGCATGGCCCTGTTCGATGTTGACCTTGACCTCGCCCTCCAGCCCGAAGTCCTTCAGGAAGCCGTAAACCGTCGCGACATCGTAATCATACTGATGCTTGGTCGGTTCCTGCGGTTTCGGTTCGATCAGGATGGTGCCCTTGAAGCCGATCTTGTGCTTGTGCTCCACCACCATCGACAGGAA
>ERZ869909.2189-NODE-2189-length-13639-cov-114.601460_pt1 | contig 13639 bp, 6 predicted proteins | sample MGYA00520892_ERZ869909 | MGnify/ENA primary metagenome ERZ869909 (study PRJEB32215, sample SAMEA104723947) | bioreactor metagenome | biome: bioreactor; feature: anaerobic bioreactor; material: water | place: China | collected 2015-03-12 ... | reverse complement strand
AGCATATGGAAGGCCTCGAAGCCGGGCAGCCCCTGCAGGTGGGTCTCGCGCTCCAGCCAGATCTGTTCGAACTCCTCCACGCGCTCGGGGTTGACCCGGAAGCGATTCATGGCGATGTACACGGGCATCTCCTGTTGGTGGGACAGCCTCTCGACGATGCCAGCTCGCCAGCGGCGCGACAAGCCGCGGCTTGGCCTCAGGCAAGGAGCAGGTGGCCATGGCGGCGCCGCGGTGTTGCCGGCGTTGAGATTACCGCGTGTGACAGCGCGACGGTTGTCGATATCGCCATGCTGCTTCACGCTGGGGAAGTGCCGACACGCCATCGCGCACCCAGGGGCGGCGACCGGGCGCCGGTTGCGACCCACCACTTCGTGGCAGTCTGGCGGAGGACGCAGGATGAGGCTTTCCAGCACGGGATTCGCGCTACTCGGGGCCGCACTGATCGCGATCAGCTTCGGCCTCGCCCGCTTCGCCTTCGGGCTCTTCGTGCCACCGATCCGTGAGGAGCTGGGGCTCAGCTCCTACGTGATCGGCATCATCGGTTCTCTGCCGCTGATCAGCTTCCTGCTGGCCACGGCGGTCGCGCCGCTCGTCACCCGCCACCTTGGCGCCCGCTACGCGGCGGTGCTCTCCGGCGGCTTCGGCGCCGGTGGGCTTTGGCTGATCAGCCAGGCCAGCGGCCCGCTGATGCTGGGCGCCGGGGTCTTCGCCTGCGGGATCTGCACCGGCCTGATGATGCCGGCGCTGACGGCGGCCATGCAGGCGATCGTCAGGCGTTCGCTGCACGGGCGGGTCAGCTCGGTGATGAATGCCGGCACCAGCATCGGCGTGATCGTGGCGGTGCCCACGGTGCTCTTCATGGTTGGCGCCTGGCGTCTCGCCTACCTCTCCTTCGCCGTGCTGGCCGGCCTTGGCGTGGTCGCCGCCTGGCTCTTCCTGCCCTCGGTCTCGCGGATCGTGCCGTCGAACGCGGCGGACCCTCCGCCCCTCGACGAGCTGCCCTGGTCGCGGCTGGTCCGGCTTTCGCTCTTCGCCTTCCTGATGGGCTTCGTCTCCGCCGCCTACTGGATCTTCGCGCCCGACCTGGTGGTGAGCCACGGCGGCCTGCCCGCCAGCGCCACCGCCTGGCTGTGGCTCGCGGTGGGGGTGGCCGGCCTCGGCGGGGCGGTGGTGGCCGACCTGGCCGATCGCAACAACCCTCCCATCACCCAGGCCCTGATGCTGATGATGCTCTCCGCGAGCCTCGCCCTGCTGGCGGCCAGCCCCGACCAGCCGCTGCTGACGGCCTTCTCGGCGCTGGTCTTCGGCCTGGCCTACATGAGCCTTACGGGGCTCTACCTGATGACCGGCATCCGCCTTCTGCCCGGCCGCCTTTCCGTGGGGCCGGTGCTGCCCTTCATGGCGGTATCGCTCGGGCAGGCGACCGGCTCGCCGGTGGTCGGTAGCCTGGTGGAGGGCTTCGGCTACGCCGATGCCTTCTCCATGTTCGCCGCCCTTGGCATCTTCGTCGCCGTGCTGTCCCCCTTCTACCCGGGCGCCATTGCCCAGGCCGAAGAGGAAGAAGCGGCCGAGGAGGAGAGCGGCCTCCAGGCGGCCTACGACAGCCAGCTCCTGGACGAGGAGGGCGAGCCCCTGGAGGACCCCCTCGAGGCGGAAGAGGAGCAGCCAGCCGCCGGCTCGTGAGGAGAACCCGGGCCCGACCACTGGCCACCAAGGGCGAAGGGAAATTTGCGTCCCTGGCTGCTCCCCCGTCCTGGCCGACACCACCCGCGCCATTGAACTGCGCGAACGGGGAGCCGCTATTGTCTTGTCGGCGGTTGGTGCTCATGACCGTCATGACGCATCGCCCTCTTGAGGTGATGCCTCTGCGGCCTCACAGGCCGTGCGGTTGCGGCCCTCTGACTTGGCTTGATAGAGGAGCTGGTCAGCGCGGTGCAGGCAATCATCCATGCTGCTGCCGCCATCCAGCGAGCAAATGCCGATACTGACCGTGATGTGCAGCGGCGTTTGGCTCTCCTCCTGCTCCAGCATAGGTGTGGAGGACAGGAGATTGTGAAGCCGCTCGGCTGCATGCCGTGCGTCCGACACGCTGGTGCTCGGCAGCATGGTCACAAACTCATCGCCCCCCCAGCGGCCGATGACATCTGACACCCGGAATACCTCCCGGCACTGCTCAGTGAAGCGGAGGAGCACATCATCCCCCGCCTGGTGGCCCAGCGTATCGTTCACCGCCTTGAAGTGGTCGATATCGATCAGCATGAGGGCGGCGGAAGGTGCGCCGCGCTGCATCAGCGCGACCTCCCGGTTGAGGTGTTTCTCAAAGGCCCGCCGGTTGAGCAGGCCGGTGAGCGGATCTGTCGCGGCGTGCTCGGCCAGCTTGTGACGTGTGGCCTGGAGTTCGCTGATCAGCTCCGCCTGGTCTCGGTGTGCCTGCATCAGCTGCATGTGGGCCATCACCTGGTTGGCCAGGGCCTTGAGGGCAAAGCCTTGGCGCTCCGTCAGCTCGCGAGGCTGGGAGTCGAGGACACACAGCGTGCCGAGGGGATAGCCATCGCTGCTTTCCAGCAGCGCGCCGGCATAGAAACGCAGATGTGGCTCGCCGGTCACCAGTGGGTTGCTGGCAAAACGTGGGTCCTGAGTCGTGTCGGGGACAATGAAAAGCCCAGGCTGCAAAATGGCATGCGCACAGATCGAGATGTCCAGCGGGGTCTCACGCACCCCGAGCCCCTTCTCCGACTTGAACCATTGACGGTCACGATCGATGAAGTTGATGACAGCGATGGGTGCCTCACAGATGATCGACGCCACCTCGACGAGATCGTCAAACGCTGGTTCTGGCAGCGTATCGAGGATCTGATAGCTGGCCAGGGCCTGCAAGCGCCTTTTTTCATAATTGTAGAGGGGAGAACGCATGGCCGGTTCCTTGTGGTGAGCGACCGGGGCGACCACGCTACCCACTGCGCCAATTTTCAGACAACCTCTCCTACCTATCGGCTGTTAGCCGCATAACTGATGTGCCCTTCCGCGCATAGATGCCCATATGTCAAGAGATGACCGGCTGCCAGTGAGCTTGGTTGCGCCCTGCCGCCTTGGCGGCGTAGAGCCCCTGGTCGGCGCGCTTTATTGCCGGTTTGAGCGTGGTCTCTCCGGCGCACACCAGCGTCACGCCCAGCGAGGCGGTGTAGGCCAGGATGCCATCTTCCGCACCGACCTTGGCGGGAGTGGTTGCGACCGCCTCGCGCAGCCGCTCGGCAACCTGCAGGGCCTGTTCCCGGTTCGTGTCGGGCAGCAGTACGCCAAATTCCTCGCCGCCCATGCGGCACAGCACGTCGCCATCACGCAGCACGCTGCGAGCCGTATAGGCGAAGGCCTGCAGCACCAGGTCTCCCACGTCGTGACCAGAGGTGTCGTTGATGCGCTTGAAGTGGTCGAGATCGATGGCAATTAGGCTGAGCGGCGCCCTGCTGCGCTCGGCTCGGGCGATCTCCATGGCCGCCTGCGCCTCCAGGTAGCGGCGGTTGCCCAGGCCCGTGAGCGGGTCGGTCAGTGCCTGTCGCTCCAGGCGCGCCTCCAGCTTCTTGCGCTCGCTGAGATCGAACACCGTGGCCCGGCTGTACTGGAAGCCGTCCTCGGTGACCTGGGCGGTGGCTTGAATCGCCACCGGCAGGGTGGTGCCATCACGACACTGCAGCGCGCACTCGGCGGCGCCTTCCCCCGCTTGGCCCAGCACCTGCTGGAAGGCAGCATCGAAGGCGTCACGGGTCTCGGGGGTGATGAAGTCTCGGTAGTGGTGTTTGCCGATGACCTCATCGGCGCGATACCCCAGCCAGTCGAGCTCGGTGCGATTCATCTTGGCTACCCGCCCGGTGCTGTCCAGAGAGTGATAGCCGCATGGCGCATGCTCGTAGAGGTCCTGGACCTCGCTAGAGGCTTGTCGGGCGGCACGCGAGAACACCAAGGCACGCGCTCGTAGCTGCCGTTGGCGGTGATGGCTGAGTACCCAGAAGACACCAAAGGCCATCGCCAGCAGGTAGACCAGCACGATGGCCAGCAGCTGCGCGGGGCTCTCCATCATCACGCCCGCCAGGGTGGGCCTGGGCTTTACGATGCCGAACCGCCAGGGCTGGGTCTCCGGCTCCGTGACCATCATGCCGGCCTGGCTATGGTAGTGGCTCATACGGATGTCGTAGGGGCGAAACCACAGGAGATGCTCATCCAGGGCTGTGCTCCCCCAAAGGCGCGCTGCCATGACCTGCCAAGCCGCTGGAGAGCGATTCGCCAGGGCACTGCCAAATGGCAACGTCTGCTCGTCGTTACCTGCTAGCAGCCAGGTGCCCTGGGTATCCGTCAGCAAGAAGTGCGCGTCGCCGCTTCTCCGGTCGTCCGAGAGGTTGGCGGTGATACGCGACCAGTCCAGGGTAAACAGCATCACACCTAGCCGCCTGCCGCTCGGGTCGAACACTGGCGTGGCGATGTCGATGACGGAGGTGACAACGGCATCGCCACCGGTTGCCCCGAGATGCGGTGGTGAGACATACAGGTCGCGTTGCTGAAGCGCCATCGCTTCCTGAAAGAGCGCCGTATTGGTGTAGTCGACTACCGGCGGGCGAGGCAGCAGCGAAGCCGTCGTAACGGAGAGGCGTTCACGGCCTTCCAGATCGATCAGCACCAGGCGCGTATAACGCCCGAAGTGCGTCAGCAGGGTGTTGAACAGCGCATCCAGCTGTTCGCGGTTGTGCTGCAACACAATGTCACTGCTGGGGGAGCGTGTCTGTTGAGTGCTGGCCAGGTAGCGACGCAGCAGGGGGAACTCCGCCGTTGCGAGTACCTGGTTAAGGCTCTCGTTCATGCGCTGGAGCAACCCCTCGTACTCGGCCTCCAACCTGGCCTCGGCCGTCACACGGGTACTGTGGCCCCGCTCATTCAACTGACCCAATAAGATCGGATAGAGCAGTGCGGTCACCAGTACCACGGGGGCGAGGATGGCCGCCGTCAGGCGTTTCCAGAGCAATGTCAGCGTCAAGGGCGGCGTCTCACATCGATGCAGCACGGACAGTTCGCCCGATGCTGGCTGTTGCTGTTGTTATGGTGTCGTAACGCCTGAAGCAGCGTCGGGCGCAGGCAAGTATCAGCCAGTCGATCCACCGATGCCAACCACCGCATCAAGCGAAGAAGTCAACAAAAAACGCTGGTCTTGCTCTTGGCTTGCCGTTAACACACTATTAATGCAGTGAAAAATACGAATAATATCGACATCGCGCAGTGAGGCACCGCATGCTCAACGAACTTACGTTGATGGAAAGTCAGCAGCAGGTGCATGAGTTGATTGCGCAGCAGGCCCCTATCGGCCAAACGCTGGGAGCCATTTCCCGCTGGATCTCGGCGATGCTGCCCGACGCCATCGTGGCCTTCATGCGCTTCGACCCGGCCAGTCAGACCCTGAGCCTCTATCCGAACCCGGTGTTCTCCGAGGATTACCAGGCACGCCTGCAGGATGTGCCGATCGGGCCCGACGCGGCCTCCTTTGGCTGTGCCGCCTATCGACGGGAGCTGGTGGTCACCGAAGAGATCGCCAGCGATCCGCGTTGGTCTCGGCTCTGCGCTGCGGCACAGCGAGAAGGGTTACGCGCCTGCTGGTCGAGCCCGGTGATGACCGCCGACGGCGAGCTGCTCGGTACCTTTGGTACCTACTACCGGAAACCCTGTTATCCCTCGGATACCAGCAAGCGGCGGCTGAAGCAGGCCGCGGCTCTGGTCGCCCTGGCGCTGATCCGCGATCGCGATGCCACAAGCCATCGAGCGCTCTCCGAATGGCACCGCTCGCTGTTCGTGAACCACCCGGATGGCGTCTACGAGTTCGACCTGGAAGGGCGCTTCCAGCGCGGTAATGCCGCCCTCAGCCGAATCACCGGCTATGCGGAAGCCGCCGTGATCGGGCGCCACTTCAACGAGTTCATCGAACCCGACTACTGGGACGTGACCCAGGCTGGCTTCGACGCCGCCCGGCAAGGGGGCTCATGTCAGTACGAGACCATGGGCACTCACCGCGATGGCCACGCCTACCACCTGGAGATCATCAACTTCCCAGTGACCCTCGATGGTGAGGTCGTCGGGGTCTACGGCATCTGCCGCGATATCACCAAGCGCAAGCGCGAGGAGGCCGCACGGCATCTACTGGAACGGGGTATCGAGGCCACGCCCAGCGGGGTGCTGATGGCGGATGCCACCCAGCCGGACATGCCGTTGGTGTATGCCAACGAGGCGTTCTATGCGCTGACCGGCTATGCCCCCGACGAGGTGCTGGGCATCAACTGCCGTTTTCTGCAGGGCCCCGACACCGACACGGCGGTGGTAACGACGCTCCGCCAGGCGATTGCCGCCCGGCAGCGCCAGGATGTGGTCCAGCTCAACTATCGCAAGGACGGTACGTCCTTCTGGAACCATCTCACGCTCAGCCCGGTGGTCGATGAGCAAGGCTTCTGCACCCACTATATCGGCACCCTGCAGGACATCACCCGGCAGCGGGACCACGAAGCGCAGATCGCCTATCAGACGACCCATGACCTGCTGACCGGCCTGCCCAACCGGACCGCCTTCGATGAGCGTCTGGCGGACGCCTTTGCCCAGGTCCAGCAGACCCACGGGCTACTCGCGGTCATGCACCTGGATCTCGACGGCTTCAAGGCCGTCAATGATGGCCTTGGCCATCACATCGGCAACCGGGTGCTGAGCGAGGTCGCCGAGCGCCTGAAGGCGCTGATCCAGCCGGGAGACAGCCTGGCGCGCCTGGCCGGCGACGAGTTCGCGCTACTGCTGCCCGACCTGGCGAGCCAGCAGGCCGGCATCACCTTGGCCGAAGACATCCTGGAGGCGCTGAACCGTCCCTTCCAGATCGAGGGCAAGCCGCTGCACGTCACCGCCAGCATCGGCATTGCCTGCAACTGCCCCGTCACCGAGCAGGCCCACGAGCTGCTGCAGCGCGCCGACCTGGCCATGGCCCAGGCCAAGCAGCAGGGGCGCAACACCTGGCACTGGTACCGGGGCAACTCCCAGACCACCACCGAAGACAGCGTACTGCTGCGTCATGACCTGCACACCGCGCTGCGAGAGGACCAGTTCGAACTGCACTACCAGCCCATCGTGGATGCTATCAACGGGCGAATCCGCGGCGTGGAGGCGCTGGCCCGCTGGCGTCATCCCCAGAAGGGCATGATCTCCCCTGGCGTGTTCATCCCCCTGGCCGAACAGACCGGACAGATCATCCCGCTAGGCCGCTGGGTACTGCGCCGCGCCTGCCAAGATATCGCGGCCGTCAAGGCGGCGGGCGGCCCGCTGGTGCCGGTGGCGGTCAACATCTCTTCGCTGCAGTTTCGCCGCGAGGGCTTCCTGGAGGAGGTTCAGGCGGCACTGGCTGAGTCGGGTGCACCCGCGGGGCTCCTGGAGCTGGAGGTCACCGAGAGCGTGCTGCTGGACGGTGCCGATCAGGCCATTACGCTGATCAACCGGCTCAAGGCGCTTGGCGTGCGGGTCGCCCTGGACGATTTCGGGACCGGCTTCTCCAGCCTGAGCTACCTGCGCGACCTGCCGATCCACAAGGTGAAACTGGACCGCGCCTTCATCCAGGACATCCTCACCAGCCGCAGCAATGCCGCCATCGTACAGGGCATCATCACCATGGCCCACCACCTGGACCTGGTCGTGGTCGCCGAAGGGATAGAGGAAGTGACACAGCAGCAGGACCTGGTGCGCCGCAGCTGTGACCTGCTGCAGGGCTTCTACTTCGCCAGGCCAATGCCGCTGACGGATGTGCTAGCACTGCCTGATACGCTGCCCAATACTGCCTAGCATGGCTCGCCGTGTAGCTCTTCAGCAGGCATGGTGCCTACCTCATCCATGGGTCAGGCTTACAGGGAAGCACCTCTTGGCCAGAGGCGATGCGAATACCACCGACATGACGGGGTGATGGCAATTATTTTCAAGAATAAAATAATTTAAAAATTTGATTTTAAAAGGAAAAAACAATTCAACTTTGGTTGCTATCCGCCGTTATTAAGCAAAGAATCTGCACGCCGGTACATGGTCGCGATTCTTGACTGTTCAACCCTCCCTTCCTGGGCTTCCTGCCCGTTGGAGCACAAAAAAAATGAAAAACGCCCACTCTGGGTCGCTCATGCAACGCATGTCGCTCAACATGCTGCTGATGGGCATCATGGCGATGCTTGTCATCTTCCTTCTCCTACTGGCGGCTGCCGGCACGGCAGGTAACCGACTCAGCTCTCAGGCTCTGGCGGAGCTGAAAGAGCTGGGGGTTGGGCAGCTCAATGCTGCCAACCGCGCTCAGCTGAATACCTCGCTGGCCCGCGAAGAGCTGGGCGATTACCTGGACGCCTGGCGGGAAGGGGCCCCACAGGCTGAGGTGGTAGCACAGCGCGATGCCGCCCGGCGTGCCCTTGGCAATGCCCAGCGGCGATACAGTGAGCTGGCGGCCCTGCCTGTCGATCCCCAGAGCGAGAGGGCGAGCTACCTGGAGGCCCTGGGTCAGCACTTCACGCACTTGCTGAATGGCTTGTTCACGCCGGCACTGGAGACGTCTCAGTTGGCGGAGGCCCTGGCGATCCAATCCCGTATCCGGTCCGCCGAACGAGAGCTGGATCAGGCGATGCGCGAGTTTGTGCGCTTCGCCGAGACCAGGGCGCTGGAGTTTCAGGAACGCGATGCTCAGTTCAGCCGGCTTATCACCATCGCTTCTCTGGTGCTGATCGTGCTTGCTCTGACGGCGGTGGTGTTGGCCCGCTGGATGCTGGTGCGCCACGTGCTGCGCCCGGTCGATGACGCTCTGGGGCATCTCGGTGCCATTTCGGAAGGTGACCTGACCCGTCGCGTCGACGTCGCAGGTTGCAAGGAGATCAGCACCCTGCTGAGCGGCCTTTCGGCCATGCAGCAGCAGCTGGGCACCCTGGTGGGGCAGATCAAGCAGAGCACGGACAGCATCAACCTGGGCGCCGACGAGATCGCCAAGGGGGGCGAAGACCTGGCGGCTCGCACCGAAGAGCAGGCCTCGGCGCTGCAGCAGACCGCGGCCAGCATGGAAGAGCTCACGGCTACCGTGAAACACAATGCCGGGCATGCCCAAGAAGCCGATGGCCTGACGGCATCGGCGGCAACGACCGCCGAGCAGAGCGGCGAGGAGCTGCAGCGGACCCTGACAATGATGGCCCAGCTCTCCGAGAGCTCCCGGCAGGTTCAGCAGATCGTCGATACCATTGATGCGATCACCTTCCAGACCAACATCCTGGCGCTCAATGCCTCCGTCGAGGCGGCACGGGCCGGTGAGCACGGCCGCGGCTTTGCGGTGGTGGCCCAGGAGGTACGCACCCTGGCCAGCCGCAGCTCCACTGCGGCCAAGGAGATCCGCCAGATCCTGGGGGAGAACGTGAAACAGATCACGCAGAGCGCCCAGCAGGCGGAGAAGAGCGGGAGTATGCTCAAGGAGATGGTCGCGGCCATCCAGCGCGTTTCCACGCTGATGAGTGAGATCGCCTCGGCCACTCACCAGCAGCAGGCCGGTATCGAGCAGATCAGCACCGCGGTGAACCAGATGGATGCCGTGACCCAGCAGAATGCGGCGCTCGTTCAACAGTCCAGCGCCGCCGCTGGCTCGCTGAGTGACCAGGCCGCGCTGCTGACCCAGCTGGTCAACCGCTTCTCGGTCGCCGGCCAGGCTGCGCCGCCGCCCTCTGCCCGACTGGTAAATGTGGTCCCGGCTCCTGCTCGGCTGCCAAGTCGTGAGCCGGAGTGGGCCAACTTCTGACCGGCGTGTGCGGGTGATGTCGCCTGATCTGTCAGCACGAATAACAAGAGAAAGCGCGGCTCTCGCCGCGGCGCTCGAAACCAGGAGGTTTCAAGCCGATGCCGTTACCAGGGAACCGGGAACTGCTGTTCCAGTCGGTGCTGTGGGTGCTGCTGCTCTGCGCCTTGATGATCGGCGCGGGGGGCGTGCTGCTGGGGGATGCCACCAGCGTGGTGCGGCCACCGCATCTGATGCTGCGGCAGGGATCGGCGCTGGCCATCTTGACGGCAAGTGCTGGGCTGCTGGCCCTGATCTATCAGCGCTCTGTCATCCGGCTTATCTGTGCCGGCGTGCTGATGCTGCTATTGGGCTATGGGCTGGTCCAGCTCATGCAGGGCGCCGCCGCGGGCCCCGCTGTGTGGCTCCCCCCGATGAGCCTGCTGATGGTGCTGGTGGGAAGCGTCACCCTGGCCCTGGGGGTCGAGGGACGCGTGCGTCGAACGGTTTGGTGCCTGACGGCGCTCTTCTTCGTCTGCATTGGGCTGGCCTCACTGCTGTACTACCTGCAGCCGGCGTCAGGACTGCTGCCCCATTCTCTGGTGGCTTCCTCGCTGATGGGTGGCATCTTCTGTCTGCTCTTCGGGCTCTCCATGCTGATCGTGGTGGGTGTGCGGCCGTGGCGCTTCGGCCTGCTCTCTCGTCAGGCGATGGTGGCCGGTGCGATCGGCGTCGTTGCCTCGGGGATCGCGTGGTACCTGATGAGCTGGCAGCAGTACCAGCATCAGCGCACGACCGCGCATCAGGATGTCGTGCACGTGGCCGAAATGGCGGAGCATGAACTGGAGGTACACTCCCGGCTCATGACGCGCCTCACCAGCCGCTGGCAGCATTCCGGCAGCGCTGGCGGCCACAATAGCCGCGACCTGGAGCTGAGAAGCTACCTGCGCGACTTTCCCAACCTGCATGCCCTGTCAGTGACGGGGCACCAGGGCCAGTGGCGCCGGGCGCGCACAGCGGAAGCGCTGCTGTGGCTGGACGAGCGTTTGAATGACAATGACGTGCAGCAGTGGTTGGCCCGACTGCCACCTGGCCAGGGAGAGTGGTATTTCCCTGCGCAGGCCTCGGCCGCTACGGTGCTGCATGGTGTGCGGTTAGGGGGCCCAAGCGATGTGCTGTCGGTTGCCGTCCTGGATCTGGCGGGGCTGATTGAGCGCGCGAACCACGACCACCTGGACGCTACGATGGTACAGGTCTTCCAGGGCGAGCGGCGGGTTGTCACGCTTGATCAGCGACCCTACATCGGGGATGACGCGACGTTACCGGCCCAGCGGATCAGCCAGGTGACCCTCCCGGCTGGGGCAGGGCAGCCACTGACCTTCATCGCCCATGTTGATTGGCCCGGCCTGGTGACGCTGGCTGGGCTGCTACCGGTACTGGTGGGGGCGCTGGGCCTTACGCTGACGTATCAGCTGGTGGCGAGTCTCTCGCTGATGGCATCGCGCACCGCCTGGGGCAAGCAGCTGCAGGACGCTACCCGAGAGCTACAGGTCAATGAGCAGCGTTTCCGCTCGCTGTTCACGCAGAACCCCGACGGCGTGTTCACCCACACTCGCGAGGGGGTCTATCAGAGCCTCAACCCCGCCGCCGAAACGACCCTCGGGATCGCAGAGGAGGCGCTGATCGGCCGCAGTTTCCGCTCCATTGTCTATGAACCCGCCTGCTCGAAAGCGGATGTCGAGCAGACCGAGACCGCCTTCCGGCGGGCTACCGAAGGCACTCCCAGCAGCTATAGCATGCGCTTCTCCAAGGATGGAGAGCACTTCCAGTACCTGGACGTGACCATCATGCCCATCGTGGTCGATGGACAGGTGGACGGGGTCTTCGGCATCGCCAAGGACATCACGGCCAAGGTGGCCGCCGAAAAGCGGTTACGTGTTCTTCAGCGCAGCCTGGATGCCAGCCTGAATGGCGTCATCATCTCGGAGGCGGGGCCTCACGAGCGGCCGATCATCTACGTGAACTCGGCGTTCACAGACATCACCGGCTATTCCGCGGAAGAGGTCATCGGCCGGGACTGCCGATTCCTGCAGGGCCCGGAGAGCGAGCGGGAGCGCATCGATGAGATTCGACAGGGCCTGGAAAAGGGTGAAGATATCCGGGTCACGCTGCGCAACTACCGCAAGGATGGCAGCGTATTCTGGAACCAGCTCTATGTATCGCCCGTTGAGGATCATACGGGAAGCATCAGCCACTTCATCTCCATCGTGCACGACATCTCGGAGCGCAAGGCCCAGGAGAAGGAGCTGGCCTACCATGCGACCCACGACCCGCTGACCGAGCTGGCCAACCGGGCACTGCTGGAGGATCGGCTGGCCCACGATGTGGCCCTGGGGGCGCGTCATCACCGGCTGCTCGGTGTGCTGTTCATCGACCTGGACGAGTTCAAACCGATCAACGATACCCTGGGCCATGCCATCGGCGATGAGGTGCTCCGGCAAGCGGCAAGACGCCTGGAGCAAGGGGTCAGGCCAAGCGATACTGTGGCGCGCTTCGGAGGAGACGAGTTTGTGGTGGTGCTGCCCGACCTGACCTATGACGGCGAAGCGCTGCTGATCGCGGAGCGCCTGGTCGATGCGCTCTCACGCCCCTACCGGATTCAACAGCATGAGCTGCACCTCTCCGCCTGCATTGGCATCGCGCTCGCGCAGGGAGGCGAGCACCCCGCGCCGCTGCTCATTCAGCAGGCGGACATGGCGATGTACAAGGCCAAGCGCCGCGGTCGGCGGACCTGCGAGCTGTTCACCCAGGACATCAACGACAAGCTGACCCGCCGTATGCAGCTGCGTAACGACCTGGAGGCGGCGCTGCACGCGGAGCAGTTCGAGCTCTACTACCAGCCGCTGATCCACCGCGAGGGCGGCGGCGTTGCGGGCTGCGAAGCCCTGGTGCGCTGGCATCATCCCGAGAGAGGTTTCATCTCGCCTGCCGACTTCATCCCGCTGGCCGAAGAGACCGGGCTGATCGTGCCGCTGGGACGCTGGATTCTGGAGCGCGCCTGCCGTGACTTCCGCCTGCTGCGAGAGCGCGGGCTGAGCGACTGCCGTGTGGCCGTCAACCTGTCACCCCTGCAGTTCAACCGGCCGGACTTCTTCAAGAGCCTCTGCCAGACGCTGGAGGCTACCGGGCTGCCTCCCCAAGGGCTGGAGCTGGAAATGACCGAGGGCGTCCTGCTGGATGGCTCAGATGGCGCACTTGAGACGCTGCATGCGCTGCGTGGGTTGAGCGTCAGCGTGGCCATCGATGACTTTGGCACGGGGTTCTCCAGCCTGAGCTACCTGCGCCACATGCCGGTCAACAAGCTCAAGATCGATCGCAGCTTCGTGAACCACATCGTGGAGAACGACAAGGATGCGGCCATCGTCGAGGGCATCATTACCCTGGCACATCGCCTGGAGATGGAGGTAGTGGCGGAAGGCATCGAGACCGCTGAGCAGCTTGAGCACCTCAACCGGTTGGACTGCGATATCTACCAGGGGTACCTGTTTGCCAAGCCCATGCCGCTGGCAGCGCTGGATGCCTGGCTGTTGAAGGAAGAGCGAATCAGGCCGGTCTCTTGAACGTGAGCGTCGCCGGCGGAGCGGTCATTTTCTGGCTGAAGGCCAGCACTTGCCTTGAACGATAGCGGCCTTTCTAAGCGCTTCCCATCGCTTGGCTCACCACCACCCGGTTCCTGCCCCCGTGCTTGCCGGCGTAGAGGGCCTGGTCGGCCTGGTGGATCAGGGCGTCCAGGTCGGTTGCCTCGTCGACCACCCCGGCAATGCCGATGGTGACGGCCAGGCGGTGCCCGGG
>ERZ869909.2188-NODE-2188-length-13648-cov-32.624199_pt1 | contig 13648 bp, 12 predicted proteins | sample MGYA00520892_ERZ869909 | MGnify/ENA primary metagenome ERZ869909 (study PRJEB32215, sample SAMEA104723947) | bioreactor metagenome | biome: bioreactor; feature: anaerobic bioreactor; material: water | place: China | collected 2015-03-12 ... | reverse complement strand
CTTCAAGGGTACTGTGGTCGGCGTGACAGGGAAGTAGGGGTAACGCGTATGAAGCGTATTTTCATGTGCATCGCGGCAATGGCCGCCATCGCTGGGCCGGCCGGTGCCATGCCGGATATCGTCGCGCCCGAGAGCAACACCAGTAGCTCGCCGTTCATGCGGGTCTACGGACCGGCGCAGCCGCCGTACGGGTTCGTCCGCTTCTGCGAGCGCAACCCGGATGCGTGCCGGGCGCGCCACATCGAGGACATCCGCTTTCAGCCCACGCCCGAGCGCTTGAGCGAGCTCGACGAGGTCAACCGCTGGGTCAACCATGCCATCGCTCCGGCAACGGATATGGAGATCTACGGCGTCAGCGAGTTCTGGACCTTCCCCGTCGACCGCGGCGACTGCGAGGACTACGCGCTTCTCAAGCAAAAGATCCTGATCCAGCGCGGCTGGCCCAAGAGCTCCCTCCTGCTGACCGTCGTCCGCGACGAAAAGGGCGAAGGCCATGCCGTGCTCACCGCGCGGACCTCGCAGGGCGATTTCGTGCTCGACAACAAGATCGACGACGTCCGCCTCTGGAATGCGTCGGGCTACTACTTCCTCATGCGCCAGTCGTATCTCGACCCGCGCGTCTGGGTGTCGCTCGACGTCAACGACCGCACGGCGCCGGACGCTATCGCCGGCGTGCAGGACGGCCGATAGACCATGATCGCTTCAGGCCCTATCAGCCTGAAGCGTGAATCATCGGTCTCACCAAAGAGATAGAGCGTGATCCCGATTCAATCGAAAACGATCACGCTCTAGCACACCGACCCACACTCAACGAACCAAGTTTGCACGACCCTTGTACTGACGCACCCCAGAGCCCGGCGACCCTGCCCTTGTCCCCCCAACCGGGCTCCCCCTCGAGCCGGACGCGATTCTCCCTCGTGTCCGGCTCTATTTTTTTCGTACGCAAGCTGCGAGATGCTTCGGATAAGGGGCGAAGTGCCAATTGATGGCCGCGGCACTTGCCGCGGGTCGCATCCAAGCGGAGCTTGGCTTCGCCAAGACGCTCCCGGGGCGCTGACGCGCCTTTTTTGAGGGAGTGTCGCGTGCCCTACGGCACCGGCCGGAAGCCGGCCTTGTAGCGCTTCCAGTTCGCGACGTAGCGGCCCGCTCCCTTACCGAAGCGAACGACGTCCTCGTCGCTCAACTCGCGCACGATCTTGCCGGGCGAGCCGAGCACCATCGAGCGCGGCGGGATCACCTTGCCCTCGGGGATCAGCGTGTTGGCGCCGATCAGGCATTCCTCGCCGATCTGCGCCCCGTTGAGGATGATCGAGCCGATGCCGATCAGGCTGCCACGGCCGATGGTGCAGCCGTGCAGCATCACCATATGGCCGACGGTGCAATCCTCTGCGATGTCGAGGGGAAAGCCGGGGTCGGTGTGGAGCACGCAGCCGTCCTGCACGTTCGAGCGCGCGCCGATGCGGATGAGCTCGTTGTCTCCGCGCAGCACCGCACCGAACCAGACGCTCGCGTCGGTTTCGATCCTCACCTTGCCGATCACGACGGCATTCGGCGCGACCCAGAAGCTGCCGTCGGCAGGCGTTTCGACGCGCGTGTCGTCGAGGTCGTAAATTGCCATCCGTCCGCGCCCCTCAAGCCTCTTCGAGATCCATCTCGAGGATGGCCATCTGGAACTGATAGGAGACCTCGCCGTCTTCCTCCTCGCGGAACAGCACGGCGACGAAATCGTCTCCGATATAGACCTCTGCGCTGTCGTCCTTCTTGGGACGCGCGCGCACCGAGAGGCTCTTCGTTCCGAACGTCTTCCTGAGGTACGCCTCGACCTTGGCCAGCTCGTCCTTCTTCACTCTGTCGTCCTCCAGTTTCGTTGCGTAGGCCGGATCGGCCCAGGTCTAGCTCTCGCTCTAGCTCTAGAGCATTGCAGCTCTAGAGCATTGCGTAATCATCGGGGCCGATCCCGGGATCGGATTCGAACGTCTGGTCCATCGTGCGTCCGGGCTCCGCGCCAGCGGGCCCGACGATGCGCGCCGGCACGCCGGCAACCGTCACATGAGGCGGGACGTCCGTGAGCACGACCGAACCCGCCGCGATGCGCGAGCTGTTCCCGACGTGAATGTTGCCGAGCACCTTGGCGCCGGCGCCGATCAGCACGCAGGAGCCGATCTTGGGGTGGCGATCGCCCGTCTGCTTGCCGCTGCCGCCCAGCGTCACGGCGTGCAGGAACGAGCAGTTGTCGCCCACGGTTGCGGTCTCGCCGATCACGATGCCCGTCGCGTGGTCGAGCATCAGCCCCTTGCCGATGCGGGCTGCGGGATGGATATCGACCGAGAACATGCGCGACGACTGGCTTTGCATATAGAGCGCGAAGTCGCGCCGGCCCTGGCGCCACAGCTCGTGTGCGAAGCGATGGGTGACGAGCGCGTGGAAGCCTTTGAAGTAGAGGAAGGGATCGAGATAGCGCGTCGTCGCCGGATCGCGCTCGATCACGGCCGCGAGGTCGGCGCGGAACGCGCGGCTGAGCTCCGGCTGAGACGCGAGCACGTCCTTGAACGTGTGCACGATGAGGCCGGCATCGACGTCGGCATGGCCGAGGCGCTGCGCAATGCGATGGCAGATCGCATCGTCCAGGTTCTCGTGGCTCACGATGGTGGCGTAGATGAACCCCGTCAGCGCAGGCTCGGCCGCCATCGCGGCTTCCGCCTCGCCCCGCAACACCAGCCAGATCTGGTCGTCGCCGGTGCGGCGAGGCGGCGTGCGCCGCTCGCCCTTTCCGGCCGGCACCGATTGCTTGGCACTGTTCATGTCCACTGTCCTTCGTAGGCCGCAATCCGAACGGGGTGCACCTTCACGCCTGTCGGGCACTCAAGCGGAATATAAGGGCAATCCGGCCTTCGCGTCAGGCCGGTGCCGCGTTTCTTGGCAAGGGCCTATCGGCCGAGCCGGGCCCCGTCAATCCTTTAGCGCCTTATCCCGCCCCACACTTCAGCCACGGCGCCGCGTTGCGAAAGGCTGCCGCGGGAGGCACATTCAGGGACCATCTCAGAGGACCTGCCATGACCGATACGCCCGCCACGCCGCCCGATCTCAAGCTCGAGCTCGAGGGGCCCCTCGCCTGGATCGTCGCCGACAATCCAGGCCGGATGAATGCGTTCACCGCAGACATGTGGGCCAAGTTGCCGCAACACATCCAAGCCGCCGAGGCGGACCCGGCCGTACGCGTCATCATTCTGCGCGGTGCGGGAACGCGCGCGTTCTCGGCAGGGGCCGACATCTCGGAATTCGAGAACGCCCGCACGGGCGCCGCCGCGGCCGATTACGACCGCCTGAACCACGAGGCGTTCTCGGCCCTGCTTGGCGCGAGCAAGCCGGTGATCGCGATGATCCATGGCTTCTGCCTTGGCGGCGGGCTCGGCATTGCGGCCTGCGCAGACTTGAGGCTCGCCGACCATCGCGCGCAGTTCGCGATCCCGGCCGCGAAGCTCGGCCTCGGCTACAACGCCCGATGGGTCCAGCCGCTGCTCGCGCTTGCGGCCCCGACCTTCGTCAAGGAGATGCTGTTCACCGGGCGGCGGATCTCGGGCGAGGAGGCGCTCAGGATCGGCATCGTCAACACGCTCACCGATGCGGACACGCTCGAGATCGCGGTCCGCACGCTCGCATCCGAGATCGCGGGCAATGCGCCGCTGACGGTCCGCGCCGCCAAGCTCGCCATCGACGAACTGACCCGCCATCCGGAGCAGCCCGACATCGCAAAACTCGATGCCGCCGTCCTCGCGTGTTTCGAGAGCGCGGACTACGCGGAGGGGCGCCGGGCGTTCCTCGAAAAGCGCAAGCCGGCATTCGAGGGCCGCTGACGCATCCGGAGCGCTTCGCTTCTCATCGCAGGCGGCGGCGCACAACTTCGCAAAATCATTCCAGATTCTGCCGCCGCCCCCGATATCAATGCTGCGTCGCGGGATCATTTTCGCTTGGCAGGGAACGATCTTGCTCCGTACACTTTATGCCTCGGCGGGGTCCCTGCCTCGCCGGGGCCGCCCGAGTCCCAGGCGGACACACTCTGCAAACGGTGTGCAGGGCCGTTTCGACCGACGTGCCCCCACATCGTACCTGCGTGTTTTGACGAGCAGTCCCCCAACGCCGAAGCATCGGCAGGAGGTAGCGCATGGAACTCTCGATCCGACTGACAGTGCTCGCCGCACTCACGTCCTTCGGTTTCCTCGCTGCAATCGTGGTCGGGCTGGTCTGAGCACTCCCTGTCTCTCAGACGAGGCCGATCAGGAAACGGTTCAGCTCATTCCCGCATGTCGCTCATGCGGGGCACGCAAAAAGAAAGGCGCGAGACCTCGTGGGTCTCGCGCCTTTTTCATGTCCTTGCGGCGGCGGCGCTATCTTTTCAGATGATAGCCGAGGATGGCGAAGGCCAGCACGGCGTACTCCGAACGGATGCGGCCCCAGGGGATTTCCTGCAGCAGCGGAAGCTGCGGACCCCATGTCCACAGCACGGCGGCGATCAAGGCAAAACCCAGCGCCCAGCTCAGCGTGGCGCTCGACGGCGAGCCGACATCTTTCAGAATAACGGCGGCGATGATCCCGATCAGGAAGATCACGACGGCGGCCACCACCGCAAAGATGAACAAGCGGAATTCGCCGAACTTGATGTAGTTCATGAGAGCCGTCGTACCGAACCAGCCGACGGCGATCTGCAGCAGCAGAAGAATGAGACGTCCGAGCATCGTGAGATCTCCCCCAGTTTCGAAAGCCGGCCTACCCCCGCCTGCCGACATCGCGCACCCCGGGCGTCGACGGAAAGCCCGGGGCCTAAAATTGCGTCGCGCACGAGAATCGTGGTTTCCGCCTGCGGACGCGTTGCAGCATGGCGGTCCGATGCTCGAAAATCAAGAATTTGCCGGGCGGCGCGTCACGCCACGTTCTTGGCTTCCGCGACGGCGTCGTAATTGAGAACCGGGGCGAGCCAGCGCTCCGCCTCCGCCACGCTCATGCCCTTGCGGCGCGCGTAGTCCTCGACCTGATCGCGCTCGACCTTGCCGACGCCGAAATAGTGGCTCTCGGGGTGTGCGAAGTAGATGCCCGACACCGACGAGCCGGGCCACATGGCGAAGCTCTCGGTGATCTCGATGCCGGTTTCCTCCTTCACGCGCATCAGGTCCCAGAGCGTGGCCTTCTCGGTGTGGTCGGGCTGTGCGGGATATCCGGGCGCCGGGCGAATGCCGCGATACTTCTCGAGGATCATGTCGTCGTTCGAGAGCTTCTCGTCCTTGGCATAGCCCCACAGCTCGCGGCGGACGCGGGCGTGCATCGCCTCCGCGAACGCTTCCGCAAGGCGGTCGGCCAGCGCCTTGGCGATGATGCGGCTGTAGTCGTCGGTCGCCTTGATGTGCGCCTGGATCGCTTCGTCCTCGCCGTGGCCCGCGGTGACGGCGAAGCCGCCGACGTAATCGACAAGGCCGCTCTCCTTCGGCGCGACGAAATCCGAAAGCGCGGTGTGCGCGCGATTGCGGGAGGGGTCGCGCGCGATCTGCTGGCGCAGGGTGTGCAGCATGGCGCGCCGTTCCTTGCGCGTTTCGTCGGTATAAAGCTCGATGTCGTCGCCCACGCTGTTCGCCGGCCAGAAGCCGACGACGGCATTTGCCGTGAACCACTTCTCGGCGACGATCCGGTCGAGCAGCTCGCGGGCATCGGCGAAGAGCTTGCGCGCCTCCGTGCCGACCTTGTTGTCGTCCAGGATGGCCGGATAGCGGCCCGCCAGCTCCCACGTCTGGAAGAAGGGCGTCCAGTCGATGTAGGGGACGAGGCTTCCCAGATCGTAGTTCTTGAAGGTGCGCGTACCGAGGAAGCTCGGCTTCGGCGGCGTATACGCCGACCAGTCGATGTCGAACTTGTTGGCCCGCGCCGCGCTGATGGGAATGCGCTGCTTCCTCGCCTCGTTGGCGAGATGCTTTTCGCGGACCTGGACGTACTCGGTCTTGATGTTCTCGATGTAGGGCTTGCTCTCGGTCTCCGAAAGCAGGTTCGAGACCACGCCGACAGCGCGGCTCGCGTCCAGCACGTAGATGGCCTGGCCCCGGTTGTAGTTGGGGCTGATCTTGACGGCGGTGTGCACGCGGCTGGTCGTTGCGCCGCCGATCAGCAGCGGCACCTCGAAGCCCTCGCGCTCCATCTCGGCCGCGACGAAGCACATCTCGTCGAGCGACGGCGTGATCAGGCCCGAAAGGCCGATGATGTCCGCCTTCTCCTTTTTCGCCGCCTCCAGGATCTTGGCGGCCGGCACCATGACGCCGAGGTCGATCACCTCGTAGTTGTTGCACTGGAGCACGACGCCCACGATGTTCTTGCCGATATCGTGCACATCGCCCTTCACGGTCGCCATCACGACCTTGCCCGCAGCCGGCATCTGGTCCACGCCCGAGAGGCGCTTCTCCTCTTCGAGGAAAGGTTGCAGATAGGCGACCGCCTGCTTCATGACGCGCGCGCTCTTCACGACCTGCGGCAGGAACATCTTGCCCGCGCCGAACAGGTCGCCCACGACGTTCATGCCGGCCATCAGCGGGCCTTCGATCACGTGCAGCGGCTTCTCCGCCTGCTGGCGGGCCTCTTCGGTGTCTCCCTCGATGAAGTCCGTGATACCGTGCACCAGCGAGTGCGTCAGGCGTTCCTGCACGGTGCCTTCGCGCCAGGAGAGATCCTTCTCCTTCGCCTTGGCGCCGCTGCCGTCGCCCTTGAAGCGGGGCGCGGCTTCGAGCAGGCGGTCCGTCGCGTCGGGGCGGCGGTTGAGGATGACGTCTTCCGACAGCTCGCGCAGCTCGGCGGGGATGTCGTCGTAGAGCGCAAGCTGTCCGGCGTTGACGATGCCCATGTCCATGCCGGCCTTGATGGCGTGGTAGAGGAACACCGCGTGCATCGCTTCGCGCACCGGCTCGTTGCCGCGGAAGGCGAACGAAAGGTTCGAGACGCCGCCCGAGACGTGCGTCAAGGGCATCTTCTCGCGGATCTGACGCGTGGCCTCGATGAAGGCGATGCCGTAGCCGTTGTGCTCCTCGATGCCGGTCGCGACGGCGAAGATGTTGGGATCGAAGATGATGTCCTCGGGCGGGAAGCCCACTTGCTCCGTCAGAATCTTGTAGGCGCGCTCGCAGATCTCGACCTTGCGCTCGATGGTGTCGGCCTGGCCCACCTCGTCGAACGCCATGACGACGACGGCCGCGCCGTAGCGCAGGACCTTGCGCGCCTGCTCGATGAACTGCTCCTCGCCCTCCTTCATGGAGATCGAGTTGACGATCGCCTTGCCCTGCACGCACTTGAGGCCGGCCTCGATCACGGTCCATTTCGAGCTGTCGATCATGACGGGCACGCGCGCGATGTCGGGCTCCGAGGCGATGAGGTTCAAGAACGTCGTCATCGCCTTCTCGGAATCGAGCAGGCCCTCGTCCATGTTGATGTCGATGACCATGGCGCCGGCCTCGACCTGCTGGCGCGCAACGGCGAGGGCTGCCGCGTAGTCATCCGCCTCGATGAGCTTTCTGAACTTCGCAGAGCCAGTGACGTTGGTCCGCTCGCCGACGTTGATGAAGGATTGCGCTGCGGAGGATGTCATCGAACCGATTTCCGTGTTGATTTCTTGTGAGATTGAGAGAGGGATACGCGCGCACCGGCCTTATGCAAAGGCGAGCCAGCCCTTGATGGCGAGGCCGCGGAAGATGGGCGTCAGGCGCTCGAAGCCTGCGCTCGCGAGCAGGGCCTCCTCACGCTCTTCCGACACCACCGCGACCTTCTTGAAGTTCTCGGCGTTGCTTTCGGCCACGTCCGCCGAGACACCGTTGCACACGGCATGGCGCTTCCAGATGCGCCTGAGAAGCTCGGTCCTGGCTTCGCCCGCAACCCCGACGCCGTCGACGATCACAAGCGGCGCGCCCGGCTTCAACCGCCGGTGGATGGCTTCGAGGAACGCCAGCTTCGTCCCGTCGTCCGGCACGAAATGCGCGGTCAGGATGCACGTCGCGGCGTCGAAGCCGGTGGCGTCGAGATTTTGGATCTCCGTCGTCTCAACGCGGCTGCGGGCGCCGACCGGCGCATCGGCAAGCCGGCGGCGCGCCAGCTCGACCATGGGCTGATACGTATCGACGCCGACGAACGACCATTGCGGATTGTTCTCGCCAAGGCGCAGGATCTCCTCACCGCCGCCCGCGCCGACGACCAGAATGCTGGCCGGGCCCGGCGGAAGAAGCTCGATCAGGGCGGCCTCAACAATCGCGAAGATCGCGCGCCGGCCGGGGATGAACTGCTCGGCCAGCTTCGCGTAATCGTCGAGGTCGGGGAGTTTCTGATCCTCAAACTTCAGCGCTGTCATCGCGTTACCCGTGGACGAAGGGTTCGAGCCCCGAAAGCCGCATCTTGGGCGCGATCTCGGGGATCTTGCGCGGCGGATGCTTGGCGGCGCGGATCGCGATCTCGCGGATGTGATCCGGCGTCGATCCGCAGCAGCCGCCGATCAGATTGATCAGGCCGTCCTTGCACCACGGCTCGGTCTGGTCGGCCATTTCCTGCGGACTCTCGTCGTAGCCGCCCATCGCGTTGGGCAAGCCGGCGTTGGGATAGACCGATATCGGAACATCCGCGACGTGGGCAAGCTCGACCACGTACGGGCGCATCAACTCGGCGCCCAGCGCGCAGTTGAGGCCGATCGAGAACGGCCTCAGGTGGCGCATCGAATACCAGAACGCTTCGGCCGTCTGGCCCGAGAGCGTGCGGCCCGAGCGGTCCGTGATGGTGCCCGAGATCATGATCGGCAGGGTGATGCCCTTCTCGTCGAATGCTTCGAGCGTTGCGAAGCCGGCGGCCTTGGCGTTCAAGGTGTCGAAGATGGTCTCGATCAGGATGATGTCCGAGCCGCCCTCGATCAGGCCGATAACCTGCTCCTTGTAGGCTTCGCGCAGACCGTCGAACGTCACGTTGCGATAGCCGGGGTTGTTCACGTCCGGCGAAAGGGACGCCGTGCGGTTGGTGGGCCCCACGGCACCCGCCACGAAGCGCGGCTTGTCGGGCGTCTTCGCGTTGTACTTGTCGACGGCGGCGCGTGCGAGCTTTGCCGCCGCCACGTTGATCTCGTAGGAGAGCCCCTCCATGCCGTAGTCGGCCATGGAGATCACCTGCGCGTTGAAGGTGTTGGTCTCGACGATGTCGGCGCCGGCTTCGAGATACTGCTCGTGGATCTCCTGGATGATCGTGGGCTGCGTCAGCACCAGGAGGTCGTTGTTGCCCTTGACGTCGCGCGCCCAGTCCTTGAAGCGCTCGCCGCGATAGTCGGCCTCCGTCAGCTTGTGGCGCTGAATCATCGTGCCCATGGCGCCGTCGATGATCAGGATGCGCTCGGCTGCGGCTTTTTTGAGCGCCTCGGCGCTCTCGATCACTTTCATGGTCTTCACTCAGGTTCGAAACGTTTTCATGGCTGGAGGCGCCCGACGATGCGCGGGACGCCCGGATATTTCAGCTCGCGGCTTTGCGGGCTTCGAGCGGCGCCGCCCGCAAGGGGCGCAGACCCAGAAGATGGCAAATCGCGTAGACGAGGTCGGCGCGGTTCAGCGTGTAGAAGTGGAACGACTTCACGCCCTCGTCGACGAGATCCATCACCTGCTCCGTCGCGACGGCCGCCGCCACGAGATGGGTGGTCGCAGGGTCGTCGTCCAGACCTTCGAAGCGCCGCGCGAGCCAAGCCGGCACGCTCGCCCCCGCTCTCACGGCGAAGCCCGCGACCTGTCGGAAACTATGGATCGGCACGATCCCCGGCGTGATCGGCACCCAGATGCCGGCCGCGCGCGCGCGTTCGAGGAAGCGCAGATAATGCGTATTGTCGAAGCCGAACTGCGTGATGATGCGATCGGCGCCCGCATCGACCTTGGCCTTGAGGTTCTCGATGTCGGCCTTGAGGGACGCGCTCTCGGGATGCTTCTCCGGATAGCCCGCAACGGAAATCTCGAAGTTGGCAATCCGCTTCAGCCCTGCGACGAGATCGGCCGCGTTCTCATAGCCGCCCGGCGTCGGTGCGTAGCTCTGGCCGACGCCGCTCGCCGGATCGCCGCGCAGCGCCACGATGTGGCGAACGCCCGCGTCCCAATATGCCCGCGCCACCGCATCCACCTCCTCGCGGCTCGCATCCACGCAGGTGAGATGGGCCGCGGGCCTCAGCGCGGTCTCGCTGATGATGCGCGCAACGGTGGTGTGCGTGCGCTCGCGCGTGGAGCCGCCCGCACCATAGGTGACGGAAACGAACGACGGGCACAGCGGCGACAGCCGCTCGATGGCGCCCCACAGCGCCTGCTCCATCTTCTCCGACTTGGGCGGGAAGAACTCGAACGAGACGTCGATCTCGCCGGCGCCGAGGAGCCGGCTCTTGCGTTCGCTGGTTTGCGGGGTCATGGCGCGATCCGTTCCAATTTCTGTGACTTCGATACCGGCTGAGCGGCAACTTCGGGTCTCGATGCGCGCCATAGCGAGACGGTCAGCGCCTGGCGCGCATCGGAGGCGTCGGGCGCAAGGCTTTCCACCTCCACGCCCGAGAGGCCCGCATCCTTGAGCCAGGACACGATCTGACGCTCGTCGAACCCCAGCCGTTCGTGGGCATGGCGCGCGCGCAGGTCCTCGATCTCGTGGGGCGCGAAGTCGACGACGAGCAACCGGCCGCCCGGGGCCAGAATGCGCGCGGCCTCGCGCACGGCGAGCGCGGGCTCCGACAGATAATGCAGCACCTGATGCATCACGACGGCGTCCGCCACACGATCCGGCAGCGCGAGATCGTAGATGTCGCCGTGCCGCACCTCGGCCGCGGAAAGGCCCGCCGTCTTGAGGCGGCTCCTGGCATACGCCAGCATCGACTGGTTGACGTCGAGACCGAGGCCGCGCGTATAGCGGCCGGCGAACACCTCGAGCATCCGGCCGGTGCCGGTGCCGAGATCGACGAAGAACTTGAAGGGCGCGCCGTCGAAGGCTTTCACGATGGCCGCTTCGACCGCGTTCTCGGACACGTAAAGCGCGCGGATACGATCCCAGTCCGCAGCGTGCGCGCGGAAATAATCCTGGGCGGTGGCTTCGCGCTCGCGCTTCTGGGAGTCGGCACGCTCGCCGTCGCGCAGCAGGATGGGGTCGCGGGGATCGACGGTATCCAAGAGGCGGCGCACGAGGCGTCCGCCCTCGGTGCGGTCGGACACGTGGAAATAGACCCAGCTTCCCTCGCGGAACCGCTCGATCAGGCCGGCCTCCGCGAGCAGCTTCAAGTGACGGCTGATGCGCGGCTGGCTCTGGCCCAGGATCTGGGTCAGGTCCTTGACGTTGAGCTCGCCCGCCGCGAGGAGGAGCAGGATGCGCAGGCGCGTCGGCTCGGCGGCAGCCTTGAGGGCGCCCACCAGTTCCTGCGTATCGAGTGTTCCAGACATGCGCTGCTCCGCGTTTCCTGAAAACATATAAAGATATGTTTATGTGTCAAGAGCCAATCCTCCGCTGCGTCCAGGCAGCTCGCGCTGGCACGCATGAAGATTAATCCATTGTTATTGCGGTATTTTTATCTTCGACGAAATGTTCACAGGAGGGTCGGCAGAGCTCCCCTCCGACGAAATGACAAGGCGGCGCCCCTCCTCGCACGCGGATGAGCCGCTGCAGCTTTGCACCGCGAGGCCGCCTGCACAGCGCTCATAGCGTTCGTCATCCGGCTCTCACGCGCGCTTTCGCGGCACGACTTTCACGGCTGCCGAAATTCCGTCCCGGGAGGCCGCTAGGGTCGCCCGGCTCGACGGGTTGTTCCACGTTCGGACCCTCCACCAAGCGCGACCCAGATCTGCGATCCGGCTCGCGCGGCTTTGACTGGACAACGCTCGCGGGCTGAGAGATTGAGGGGTGGCCGTATGCGTCAAGAAGGCGCCCGGTTCGCGCCGAAACAGCGGGAGCTCATTCGATGACGATGGTTGGCCAGACCCGGTTCCGGGAGAGAGCGGTCTACGGGCTTGGAGCCGCGGCGCTCGCGCTTCTCGTTCTCGTGGCGAGCACGCTGTCGGCCGCCGCGCAGCAGTCGCCGGCCGCCTACATGCAGCGTGTCGCCAACGAACTGATCGCCGCGCAGCGCTCGGGATCGCAGGCCGACTTCGCCCGCGTCATCCGCAGCCACGCCGACGTGCCGTCCATCGCGATCAACGCGCTCGGCTCATATGCGCAAAGCCTCGCCAAGTCCGACCGGCCCGCCTACTACGCGGGGATGGTCAACTTCATCGCGCGCTACGCCGCAACGGAGGGGCCGAAGTATCCGGTCGCCCGCGCCGTCATGACCGGCCAGACCAAGGAGACGGCTTCGGGTTTCTTCGTCGACAGCCGCATCACGCTTTCGAGCGGCACCAGCTACGACGTGCGCTGGCGCATCGTGCGGCGCGGCAGCGCCTTCAAGGTTCGCGATGCGGAGATCATCGGCTTCGAGATGACCTCGTTCCTGAACACGCTGTTCCAGAACTACATCTCGGAGAACGGCGGCAACCCGCGCACGCTGGTGCTCGCACTCAACCGATAAGCGGCACGGGTCTGCCGCGGCTTTCTCCGGCATTGCTTTCGCGGTCCGGCTCATGCCATGTCGAACGCGAAATTGACTGCGCCGTTTTTTCTGATCCAGGGACGGCGCCGCACCCTTACGCCGCCGTTCCGGAGCTCCGATGAAGACCGCGCCGCCACGCCCCCGCCGCCTCAAAGACTATCGGCCGCCCGCTTACCTCGTGGACCATGTCGATCTCGACGTCGCGCTCGATCCGGACGCGACGCGCATCAAGGCCCAGCTCAAGATCCGGCGCAATCCGGCCGCAGAGAAGGGCGCGGCTGCGCTCGCGCTCGACGGCGAGCACCTCGCGCTCGACGCCATTGCACTCGACGGCAAGACGCTTCCCGAGCGCGCCTACGATCTCACCGAAACCGAACTCGTCATCCATAAGGTTCCGGCTCGTCCGTTCACGCTCAGTCTCGAGACGACGGTCAATCCGGAGGCGAACAAGGCGCTGCAGGGGCTCTATCGTTCGCGCGGCGTATTCTGCACGCAGTGCGAGGCGGAGGGCTTCCGGCGCATCACGTTCTTCCCCGACCGCCCCGACGTGCTCGCGACCTACACCTGCCGCATCGAAGCGGATCGCGCGCTGGCGCCGATCCTGCTCGCAAACGGCAATCCGGTCGAGCGCGGGCGCCTCAAGGGCGGGCGGCACTTCGCAGTGTGGCACGATCCTCATCCCAAGCCGTCCTACCTGTTCGCGCTCGTCGGCGGCGACCTCGGGCGCATCGGCTCGACGTTCAAAACCGCGTCGGGACGCAAAGTCGATCTCAACATCTACGTGGAGCACGGCAAGGAGGAGCGGGCGGCGTGGGCGATGGATTCGCTCAAGCGCTCCATGCGGTGGGACGAAGTGCGCTTCGGGCGCGAGTACGATCTCGACGTGTTCAACATCGTCGCCGTGTCCGATTTCAACATGGGCGCGATGGAGAACAAGGGCCTCAACATCTTCAACGACCGCCTCGTGCTCGCGTCGCCCGAAACGGCCACCGACGACGCCTTCGCGCGCATCGAGAGCGTGGTCGCGCACGAATACTTCCACAACTGGACGGGCAACCGCATCAC